>WBZL01002097.1_pt1 | contig 19707 bp, 20 predicted proteins | sample 5204291 | NCBI WGS metagenome assembly WBZL01 (sample SAMN12344345, study PRJNA552823) | activated sludge metagenome | biome: Activated sludge suspended growth; feature: Nitrification reactor; material: Wastewater; isolation source: activated sludge from nitrification reactor of wastewater...
CGGGTTGCTGCCACTTCGTCGATCAGCGACAAGCAGCGCGCCTTGAACTCGCTCGCCTGAATCGTCTGTTCGATCTTCTGTCCGGCCATGCGCCACAGCGTAGTCATCTCAGTTGACCATGGTCACTTGATATGGTCATGTTGTGGTGGCCCGGGGGGGCGTGAAGTCAGGCTTCGTTCGCATCGAGCATGCCGTGCGACGACAACCGTCGGCTCTACGCGGGCGGCTGTGGTTCCCACGGGTTGAGAACGGCCACGCCGGTGCCGGCGAAGTCCCCGACGTCGCGGGTGGCAACGATGGCCGCGTGGCGGCGGCAGATGGCCGCGGTCTGCGCGTCGGCCATGGAGATGGGACGGCCGGCCCGCTCCCGCCCGGCAGCGATGTCGGCGTAGTGGCGGGCAGCGACATCGTCGACGGCCACGACACGGTCGACGAAGTCCTCCTCGACGACCGCCTCGATGATCCCGGCCAGCTCCCGCTTCCGCCTCCCGTCGGCCAGACGCGTCCACTCCGTAGAACAGCCCGGCGACGGTGATCGCGGTGATGAACAGCCGATCGGCGGGCTGCGAGTCCACCCACCGGAGCACCACCCGGGACGGACGTGATGACCTTGTTGCGTGCGCGGAACCACCAGCCCACGTCCTCTGCTCCGACCAGCGACTCCCGGACATCTTCGGGGTACGAGACCGATGGCGTCACGGCGGTCGGCATCGTCCAGACCCCGCCCGTCTCATGCTGGTCGATCTCCCATCCAGTTGCCGAAAGGTGGTGAGCGACGGCGGCGCTGAACTCGATCCGACTCGGGGTCTGTGCGCTCATGGGCGAGATGCTCTCATGCGACGCATGGGTCTCGCGGTTCAACCAGAAGGTGGAACCAAGGCGGGCATGACCACGACGATTCGTCAATCACAGCCCTGTCGCTCGCCTCGTACTGCATGCGGGCCGGTAGCGACGGATCGCTCCGGCACCGACAGCTGAGGGCCATACGGACGGCGTCACTTCGCCGACGGCTGCGGTTCCCACGGGTCGAGGACGGCCACGCCGGTGCCGACGAAGTCCCCGACGTTGCGGGTGGCGACGGTGGCGGCATGGCTGCGGCAGATCGCAGCGATCTGCGCGTCGGCCATGGAGATGGGACGGCCGGCCCGCTCCCGCCCGGCAGCGATGTCGGCGTAGTGGCGGGCAGCGACATCGTCGAAGGCCACCACGCGTTCGGCGAAATCCTCCTCGACGACCACCTCGATGATCCCGGCCGGTTCCCTCTTCCGCCTCCCGTCGGCCAGACGCGTCACTCCGTAGAACAGCTCGGCGACGGTGATCGCTGTGATGAACAGCCGATCGGTGGGCTGCGAGTCCACCCACCCGAGCACCGCGGCGTCGGGTTCGGTGCGCATCAGCTCGGAGACCACGTTGGTGTCGAGGACGATCATCGAGGGGGATCCGCGGCGCGTGGCGGCTCGTCACGCTCTGGGAGGTCGAGATCGGCACCGCCCACCTCGGCGAAGCGTTGATGGATCCGCGACCCCAAGCCCGGTCCCGGCTGTGTCCGACGAACCGACGCTGCGAGGATCGCGCGGGCCTCGGCCTCCATCGAACGTCCGTGTTCGGCCGCACGGACACGGAGCCTGGCCGTCACGTCGTCGTCGAGGTCCCGGATCGTCAAGGTCGTCATCGCCCACTCCTACCTGTCGTACCTGAATGCGATGCCAGCACTGCACTCATAGGCGTCGACTCCCACTGCAAGATCGATTGCGAGGCTGTGATTTGGCGACTGCGGTCCCGACACGACGCCAACATCGACCACCCGGCGCACTGCCGTGGCATTCCCCCGCATGGCGACGGACCTCCGTCGATACGCTCCCTGTGACCCGGGTGGCTCGACACCCGTCCGGCGCGATCGGCTCCGTCCGAGATGATCACCGGCCGAGCCTGTCCAAGTCGATCGACTCCTCGGCTGTCCGGAGCAGTCCCAGGCGCTGCGCTGGGGCCGGTGACCGTCGGCGACCGGGTGTCGGTCGGAGCGAACGCGGTGGTGCTGCACGACGCCGAGCCTGACTCGACCGTCGTCGGTGCTCCCGCTCGTCCTGTGTGAACTACCTGTAGGCCGGAGCGACTGAACGCCGACCCGCCGGAGCTACTGGTTGATCTCGGACACGACCGCCTGGAACTTCCCGCTCGCCGTCCGCGGGATGTGGTCGACGGTGAGGACATCCACGGACACGTCACCGAGTCGCTGGCGCATGCGCCGCACGATCTCGGCGGTGTCCGCGTCGCCGAATCCGGCATCGGGGACGACGACCACCCGGAACCGATCGAGCGCCTCCTGGACCACCTGGGCCTCTGCCACGTGGTCCATGCCCACGAACACCCCGTGGAACCGCACCAGTTGGCGGCCGTCGGGGCCGACCAGCACGTCTTCGATCCGGCCGGTCACCTCGGAGATCACCGGCATCGCCCGCCCGCAGCGACAGCGGTTCGAGTCTCGCGTCGAGGATGAAGCGGCCAACCGAGCGAACGACTTGGCGGTCGCCGCTCGGACCATCTGGCGACAAGATCGGAACGTACTCGGAGGGCCAAGTACGATTCACGATTCTCTCCGCCGGGCAACGCGTGCTGACGGCCAGAGCCATCTCCCGATGAACCAGTCCCGCAAGCAGAACTCGAAAAGTGTCTCCGGGGCGTGGCGCGTCTTCGTCCCCTACTTCCGGCCACACGCCCTTCTGGTGCTGGTGATCGCATCAACCTCGTTCGTGACCGGAATAGTCGAGTCGGGTCTTCTGCTCCTCGTCGCGAACGTGGCGTTCTCCCTGGCCGATGTCGCCGCGACGGGCAGCACCGTGGCGATGAACCTCGGGCCGTTCAACACCGACTCCCTCCAGCCAGCAACCGCCCTCGCGCTCGCCTCGGCGCTGGCCGTCCTGCGGCTCGTCGGTCAGGGCGTCGTCGCATGGCTGAGCGCCCGACTGGTCGCCGGCACCACAGCATCGATCCGTGCCGGAACCTTCCGCGACTACGCCACAGCCAGTTGGGCCGAGCAGAGTCGACAGCGGGAATCGGACATCCAGGACCTCCTGATTCGGCACACGAACCTTGCAGTTGCCGGGATATCGGCCACCACGAACGCGCTCGGCACGATCTTCCTCGTGGCCGCGTTGTTGGTGTCGACCTTCCTCGTCGACTGGACCGTCGCCGCGATCCTTCTGGTCAGCGGAGCGGTCCTCTTCACGGCGGTGCGCCCCATCACAGGGCGGGCCAAGCAGCTCTCGCGCCTCCAGTCACTAGCGGGTCGCGACTACGCCGCTCGCGCCATCGAAGCGGTGACGGTGAGTCAGGAGATCCGCAGCTTCGGCGTCGACGAACAGGTGTCTGAGCGCCTCGAGCACACGGCGCAGGAGGAGATCGAGCCGCTCCGACGAGCGTATGTGGTCCGCAATCTGGTCGGCCCTCTGTACCAGTTCATCGCCCTGGGGCTACTCATCGGTGGCCTCTGGGCCATCAACAGCTGGGTCACCCGCCCGATCGCGGACCTCGGCGCCATCGTCGTCATCCTCGTCCGAGCCGTGAACCTCCTGTCAGGTGTCCAGTCCGGATACCACACGATCATCGAGTCGGTCCCGTACGTCGAACGTCTGGACAGCGAACGTCGGCGCTTCCGCGACAACCCGGCCCCGGGAGGGTCGGTGACCATCGGCGAGCCCGCGCAGCTGTGCTTCGACCGCGTCAGCTACTGCTACGACGACTCCCGATCCGCGCTGTCAGAGATCAGCCTCACCATCGACCGCGGGGAGACCATCGGGGTCATCGGACCTTCCGGCAGCGGGAAGTCGACCCTCATCCAGATCCTCCTTCGTCTGAGAACCCCCAGTCAGGGGACCTATCTGGTCAACGGAGTCGACGCGGCAACGATCAGCGATGACGTCTGGTTCGCTGACGTCGCATTCGTCCCCCAGGATTCGCGCGTGATCGAGGGCACGGTCGCGGACAACATCTGCTTCTTCCGCACGGCCAGCCGCCACGAGATCGAGACGGCGGCAAAGCGGGCCAACCTCCACGACGAGATCATGGCCATGCCGGCGGGCTACGACACCGAACTCGGGAGCCGTGGCGGAGCCCTGTCGGGGGGGCAACGTCAGCGACTGAGCATCGCCCGTGCTCTCTTGAGCTCGCCGCGGATCCTCGTGCTCGACGAGCCCACCAGCGCTCTGGACATGCGGTCCGAAGCGTTTGTTCATCAGACCTTCACGGAGTTGAAGGGGCGAGTGACGATCATCGTCATCGCCCACAGGTTGTCCACCCTGAACACCTGTGACCGTCTGATGGTCCTGAGCGACGGACGACTCCAGGCGCTCGGGCTCCGTGAGGAGATCCAATCGACGAGCAGCTTCTACCGGGACGCACTCGCATTGTCCAAGGTCCGAGACGGGACCGAGTTGTTCCTGAACGACGAACACCCTCAACTGCCAGAGTAGAAGTCCGCTTCACATCCCGGAACGCCGAGTGCACAGCATCGACCTCATCTCGTTCGGCCCACGCGACCGATCATCCATGCACCCGCCTGCTTGGGATCACGGATCGCACCAGCACGTCGCGGCCACACCTTCCGCCCTTGCCAGCGCGTTGGAAGCGACGGCCGCGGACGCTGCACTCGTGCTCGACGCCACCTTCGTGGTGCCACCCTCGGCGCTCCTCGAGCGGCTTCTGGATGGCCCCGCGGACGCGTGGCATGCGGGCCTCAGACTCGGCGCTGACGGACGTCCGCTCTGCTACGACAGCATCCAACCCCTGTGGATGCCGAGCATGCCGGTCGATCCGGCCATCGAGACGACATCGTGGCGTGTGTCGCTTCATGTCCTGTTGGTACGGACTGCAGTGATCGACCAGCTCGGAGGTCCGTGGATCGAACAGGAGACACTCGCTGGCGCTGGCCTCGAACTCGGCCTTCGATGGCTCCGAGCCGGGGCGCTCGTACGTCACGTTCCAGGTCTGCTGGTCGACGAGCCACCGACGTGGGCGATCACCGGAGGGGGCGGCGGTGTCACCCACGACGACCTGCGAATGGCTGTTCGCCACCACGGCAGGCTCTGGGCCGGCTGGGCACTTCAACGGTCGGTCGTCAACGGCACGATCCCGCCGCGTCGAGCAGTGGGACTCGTGCCGACGCTGCGACAGCACACCCCTCGGAATCCCGAGCCGTACGAGCCTCCGGCAAGGGAGCCAGGAGACCCACGACGACCGGTCACCGTGGTGCTGCCCACCATCGATCGCTATCCGTACCTGGAGCCTCTGCTCCACCAGCTCGCCGCACAGTCGGTTCCACCCCATCAGGTCGTGGTCGTCGATCAGACACCGACCGAGCGACGCCGGAGCGATCTGACGACCATCGAGCCCGACCTGCCAGTCGTCGTCATCGGCCAGGATCAGCCCGGTCAGAGCACGGCCCGGAACTGCGCTCTCGCTGCGGCGACCGGCGAGCTCGTCTTGTTCCTCGACGACGACGACGAGGTGGGCCCCGACCTGCTCGCCCAGCACCTGGCCGGTCTGGTGGAGGGCATCGACGTGCACAGCGGCGGGGTCGACGACGCCACCGCCGGGCCGATCCCGGAAGGATTCCGGCATCGACGCTCAGCGGACACCTTTCCCACCAACAACACGATGATGCGGCTCTCCAGCCTGAAGCTGTCCGGTGCGTTCGACCCGGCGTTCGACGGGCTCCCCCAAGAAGACCACGACCTGGGTCTCCGACTGCACCGTGCCGGCGCTCTGCTCGTCAACGATCCGTCCGCACGTGTGTTCCACCACCACGCCCCGGCGGGGGGGCTTCGGACCCATGGGGTCCGCAAGAAGACGCGGGCGTCAACCCGTCGAACGCTCACTCAGCGCAATCTTCCCAAGGTGACAAGCCTGGCGATGGGACATCGGTACTTTGGCGAGCACCAGCGACGGGAGGCCCGCGCGCTGGTGCTGCTCACCTCCCTGTCAGGAGAGGGCGGCGCCTTGCGGCGTGGCGTCCGCTTCATCGTCCAGCTGGTCCTGCTGCCTTCGAGCTTCCGCAGCATCCGCCGCACCGACGCCGCCGCGGCGGAGTTCCCGCCGCCGCCAACACCGAACGCGACCTGAGCAGACCGCCATGGACCGACCCACGACCCTCGCCGTCCTCCCTCGAGGAGAGGCCATCCGCAACTTCGTCTACACAGGTTGCCTCGCCTCGCTTCGCCCCGAGCACCACGTCACCGTTGCATCGGTGCACCCCTCGGACGAGATCTGGAACGTCGTCACCTCAGCCGCGGACGATGCGGTGGTGCTCGAGCCGGCCACCGAGCACCCTCGCGTCTCACAGATTCGCGCCCTGCTCGATCACGCCCACAGCCGCTACGTGTGGTCGGAGGTGCATCGCTTCCGTGCCGAACGCCGAGATTTCGAGGCCAAGGAGCGAGGAACCAGGGTTCGCGGCGCCGGCCTGAGCGCGTTCGCCCGGGTCACCGGATCTCGCAGCGGGGTACAGCTGCTCAGCCGTGTCGAACGCTCGGTCAGCAACCGCTATCCGGCACCAACCAGCACCGCGTCCCGGGCCGCGGAGTCGGCCGACATCGTCTTCAACGGCAGCCACATCCACGCGCCGGCAGCCACACCGGTCGTGGCTTCCGGTCGGAGATCGGGTGCTACCACCGTGGCCTTCCTGTTCTCGTGGGACAACCTCACGTCACAGGGGCGTCTGCTCGACATCTACGACCACTTCCTGGTCTGGAACGAGTCGATCCGGGACGATCTCCTCCGCATCTACCCCCACTTCGATCCTGCACGCGTGCATGTCACCGGAACCCCTCAGTTCGACGGACATTTCGATCCACGGAACCACATGAGCCGTCAGGGGTGGGCCGACCTTGTCGGCGTCGATGCCACACGGCCGGTTGTCCTCTACAGCACCGGCATGCCCTGGCTGACCCCGGGCGAGCCCTACATCGTCGAGCAGATCGCCGACGCGCTCGCCACGATGTCCGACCTGGGGTCTCCGCAGCTCCTCGTGCGTGTCTACGCCAAGGACACCACGGATCAGTTCGACGACCTTCGTCTCCGACGTCGAGATATCGCGTTCGTCCCTCCTTCGTGGGAGCCCAACTACCTGACACCGCTACCCGCGGACAGCGCATTGTGGGCTTCGACGCTGCTCCATGTGGACGCTGGGATCAACATCGCATCGACCGTGTCGCTCGAACTGGCGATGTTCGACAAGCCCATCCTCAACATCGCCTATACGCCGCCCGGGATACCGCCCGCCCACGCGGACTTCTCGCGCTACTACCGGTTCGACCACTATCGACCGGTGGTCGCGTCGGGAGCTGTCACCCTTGTCGACAACGCCAGCATGCTCTCAACGACCATCCGTGAGGCCATCGAGCATCCTGACCGACAAGCGGGCGTCCGCAAAGCCCTGCTCGATCAGTTCTTCGGACACCGTCTCGACGGTGAGGGGGGTCTGCGGGTTGCCGCTGCCCTACGTCGAATCGCCGGGGAACGATGACCGCCCCGTCGGGTCGCCCGAGAACGGTCGCGATCATCCCGGCGCGAGGTGGCAGCAAGCGATTGCCCGGCAAGAACCTCACGCTGTTCGACGGCCGCCCGCTCGTCGTCCACTCGGTCGAGTACGCGCTTGCTCACCCGGCCGTCGACTCGGTGTATGTGAGCACCGATGACGCCGACATCGCCGAGGTTGCACGACGCTCCGGGGCACGGGTCATCGACCGTCCCACCGAACTCGCCGGGGACCACGCCACCACGTCGGAGACGCTGCGACACGCACTCGGCGCAACGGAACATCCGCAGCAGATCGACCTCGTCGTCACCCTTCAGCCCACCTCACCTCTGCGCCTGCCGAGTTGGCTCGACGACTGCCTGGCCCGCCTGACCGACCCGCGGGTCGATTCAGCCATCACCGTGAGTCCGAGCCCGCTGAAGGTCGGAACGGTGGACGACGGGATCTTCAGACCGGACTACGAACTCGAGACCCGCAGCCAGGACATCGCTCCCCGCTTCGCGGAGAATGGGCTTCTCTACGTGACCCGGAGCCGTTGCATCGCCGCAGGGACTGTCTTCGGTCGAAGGATCGCCGCGGTGGTGATCGACCATCCGTTCGGAATGGTCGATGTCGACGAGGCCGCTGATCTCATCCTGGCGGAGGGGCTGCTGCACGCGTTCAGGGACGCACCCGGCCGATCCCCCTGAGTGAACTCATCACCCAGCATCGGTTCGTCCGCTCCAAGAGGGTTCGTCAGCCCGACCCCTAAGATGGCACCCATGGCTGCGTTCCTCCTCGGAGACCGGTTGATCGGAGGTGACGCTCCCCCCCTCGTCGTTCCCGAGATCGGGATCAACCACGGCGGCGATGTGGCGGTCGCGCTGGACATGATCGACGCCGCAGCGGATGCAGGCGCCGAGATCGTGAAGTTCCAGACACATGTCATCGACGACGAGATGTCGCACCACGCAGAAGAGGTGATTCCCGGCAACGCCGATGTCTCCATCCGCAAGATCATGGCGGATTGCGCTCTCGACGAGGCCGAGGAGGCGCGTCTGAAGGACCATGCGGAATCGAGGGGTCTCATCTACCTGAGCACGCCGTTCTCCCGGGCCGCTGCTGATCGTCTCGAGGCGCTCGATGTGGTGGGCTACAAGATCGGGTCAGGTGAATGCAACAACCTGCCACTCGTCGCGCACATCGCTGCGTTCGGAAAACCCATCATCCTCAGCACCGGGATGAACTCGATCGACTCGGTGGAGCGGACGGTAGCCATCATCCGAGACGCCGGGGTACCCTTCGCCCTCCTGCACTGCACGAACGTCTATCCGACACCCCCGGAACTCATCCGGCTGGGAGGGATGGTCGAACTGTCCCAGGCGTTCCCGGACGCCGTCATCGGCTTGTCGGACCACTCGGTGACCAATCACCCCTGCATCGGCGCCGTGGCGCTCGGAGCCGACATCCTCGAGCGACACTTCGTCGACCGACTGGATCGGGACGGACCCGATGTCGTCTGCTCGATGGACCCGACCGCGCTCGGCGACCTCATCGAAGGTTCCCGAATCGTCCGTGCTGCTCGTGGAGGCACGAAGGGACCGGTACCCGCGGAGGAACCGACCATCGCGTTCGCCTTCGCTTCGGTAGTCGCCATCGCTGACATCGAACCGGGCGATGAGCTGAACGAGACGAACGTGTGGGTCAAGCGTCCCGGTACCGGCGGGATTCCCGCGTCGGACCTGGATCGCGTCTACGGCGGTCACGCGACGCAACCGATTCCACGAGATGCGCAGCTCTCATGGGAGATGATCCAGAGCGCATGACGATCTCGCCGCCCGAGTCGCCGACACGACGGAAGATCCTGTTCGTCTCCGGCACGAGGGCCGACTACGGCAAGCTCAAATCGGTGATCCGAGGGGTCGATCAGGATCCTTCGCTCGCGTGCGAGATCTTCGTCACCGGCATGCATCTCATGCGCCGTTACGGATTGACTTGGCGTGAGATCGAAAAGGACGGCCACAGCGAGCTGTTCAAGTTCTTCAACCAGGACCACGCCACTTCAACTCATCTGGACCGTGTTCTCGCCAACACCATCGGCGGCCTCAGCCTCTACGTGGCAGAGAACCCACCCGACATGATCATCGTGCACGGCGATCGGGTCGAGGCCTTGGCGGGCGCCCTCGTCGGTTCCCTCAACGGGATACTGGTCGGACACATCGAAGGTGGAGAGCTGTCAGGAACCATCGACGAGCTGTTGCGTCACGCGATCACGAAGATGGCCCATATCCACTTCGTGTCCAATGCTCAGGCACGTGATCGTGTGATCACGATGGGCGAGTACCCCGACAAGGTGCACATCGTCGGGTCTCCGAACATCGATGTCATGTTGTCATCGGCGCTGCCGTCGATCGAAGAGGTTCGATCCCACTACGAGATCAGACAGGACCCGTACGGAATCCTTCTGCTCCACCCCGTCGTCGGCGAAGGCGACGAGGTCGCCGTCCTGGTCGAAACCCTGCTCGACAACCTGGAGCGAGCCGGTCGATCGTTCGTTGCGCTCTATCCGAACAACGACCCCGGCTCGGAGCACATCCTCGGCCCTCTGCTCGATCGTGCGAGTTCGCCTCGGCTGAGAGTCCTGCCGTCGATGCGCTTCGAGGCCTACCTGACTCTCCTCCGCAACGCCCAGGTCCTCGTGGGCAACTCGAGTTCCGGAATTCACGAAGCTCCCGTGTACGGGGTCCCGAGCATCAACATCGGTTCCCGCCAGGAGAACCGCTTCGAGTACGAGTCGATCCACAGTGTGGACTTCGACATCCGGTCGATCCTGCGAGCAATCGACGAGCTCTGGGGGCGCCGCTTCGAGCCGAGCCAGCACTTCGGGCGCGGGAACAGCTCCGAGGCCATCCTGCAGACGCTGCGTAACCCCGCCACCTGGGACACCCGCGTCCTGAAGCAGTTCGCCGATTCCCTCCCATGATCCGGGAGTCTGCTGAACGTGCCGGATCGGGCCGATCGCTCGCGTTCATCGGCGACACCCTGCATCATCTCGATGAGCATGGCCGCCTGTACACCCACGGAGCGTTGGCTGCTCAGCTCGATCTGTGGGCATCTCGGTTCGACCAGGTGATCTTCTGCGGAGTGCGGGGAGCCGGCCCGCCGCCGCCGTCCTTCGCCCCGTACGCCAGCCGGAACATCGAACTGGTGGAACTACGACCAGCCGGCGGATCCGGGTGGCGGGGCAAGGCCGATGCCGTGGCAGCCGCAGCCTCGTGGGTCCGAACCGTCGTACCCGTGTTGCGCCGGACCGACGCGGTCCACCTGCGCACACCCTGCAACATCACACTCGTCCTGATTCCCTTCGCGAGAGTGCTCACAAGGCGCCGCTACGCGATCTTCGCGGGATCCTGGCAGCGATACCGGGGTGAGCCCGTCTCCTACCGGCTCCAGCGATGGATGCTCCGCCACGTCTTCGGTGGCGTCGTGCACGCCTATGTGACGGACGAGTCGGGCAGTGGCCCTCTACGGCCGGCGTTCAGCCCGGTACTCACCGATGAGGAGCTGACCGAGGTCGCGACGCGTCGCGACATCAGGGCGAGCGCCGGGCTGCCTGGGATCGATCGGCCGCTACGACTGGTGTCGGTGGGCCGATTCTCCACGAACAAGAACCAGGCCACGATCATCGATGCCCTGCGCGCCGTGGCCGCGGAAGGAATCCCGGCGGAAGCTCTGTTCATCGGCGACGGACCCATGCTGGAGTCGGTGCAGCGGGCAGCTTGCGACGTCGACGGCGTTCAGTTCGTCCCCGTCGCCGGGCGTCAGGAGGTGTTCGACGCGATGGCCTGGGCGGACCTCAACGTCCTGGCCAGCTTCCGCGAGGGTTACCCGAAGGTGCTTCTCGAGGGAATCTCGGCCGGAGCCCTACCGGTGGCCGCCGACCGACCGGTGAACCGATCCATGGTCGACACGCGGGGTTGGACTTTCGACCCCGCTCGTCCCGGCACCCTGGTCGATGCCCTCCGGGCAGCTGTGCGGGCGGACGAGGACGAATGGTCGCAACGTCGCTCCCGGTGCCTGAGCTACGCCCGCGCACACACCCTCGACGCCTTCCGATTCGAGGTCGATCACATCGTCGGCCACATCTGGGGTTTCACCGACTGAGCAGACGCCGGTAGACGGTCTCCACATCCTGGACCGTCCGGTCGATCGAGTACGTGTCGTGGACGAATCGGATCCCGTCCTCAGCATCGGACCGGCGGTCGGCCTCAGATTGCCGCAGAACCTCCTCGATGCGGTCGGCCAATGCCTCCGGATCGTTGATCGGCACGAGCCATCGCCTCAGTCCAGGAGGAAGGGACCGGGCCACGTTGCCCACATCGGTGACCACGAAGGGCAGGCCGGCGGCGAGGTACTCGATGAGTGCCACCGGCCCGGACTCACTGGTCGAGCTGAGAACACCGATGTCGTATCGGGGCAACACCTCGCCGATGTCGCCGCAGGTCCCTGCGATCCGCACCGACGAGCGCAGGCCGAGCCGCCCGAGCCGGCTCTGACACTGCGCCAGGTACGCGTCGTCGTCCGTGGCTCCCAGGAGGTCGGCCTGGACCAGGATGCCCCGGGAAGCCAGCTGTGCCAGCGCATCGAAGAAGACCGGGTGAGCTTTCTGCGGACGGAGATTGGCCACCATCACCGCGCGGACCGGATCGCTGGTGGCGTAGGTCTCCTTTCGGCGGAAGCGCTCGAGCGGCGACCCGTTCGGGACGAGCGCCCGGATCGAGCGATGGCGGGTGGTCGGCGCCCGGGCCAACAGCACCTCATCGACCGCCACGTAGGCCCGAACCAGGGGCCAGGCTGCGGCGCGGTAGGTCCAACCCACAGGCGTCAGTCCTGCCGGTCGGTGGTCGTGGAAGACCAGGCAAGGGGTCCTGGGGGACGGGATCAGGCCGACGGTGGAGAACTGCAGGGACGACCAACCGTGGGCGTGGACGAGCACCGGATGGTGGCGCCGGACCAGGGTCCGGAACCTCCGCACACCCCCGACATCGAATCTGTGGGCACGATTCAGCAGGTGAAGCGGTATCCGGGGGTCCAGGTCACCTGCGACCGCGCCGGTCGACCGGGTGGCCACCACATGGACCTGCCAGTCCCGAGCGGCCAAGCCGTTCGCGACGTCGACCGCCATCCGCTCGGCGCCTCCGACGGCCAGCGAATCCACCACATGGAAGACGGTCTGGTCGTACTCGCCCTGTTCCTCTGCGGCTGCGTTCACGGCTCGCTCCGGTTCTGCGTCAACTCTCTGATCCGGTCCGGACACCCACGGGAGTCCACCGGGCGTTTCCCCGACTGCTGGACGTGTCGGTCTGATCATGCCGCGTCCGCACCATCGTGGTGACCGTGCACTGGTGAGCATGGTGACAGCGTGAGCGTGGATCGGTGCGATGATCTGATCATGGAGTCGGTCGACGGGCTGGTGCGCGCCTTGATGGTGGGGCACGGAGCTGCCGGTCGTGCTGACCCACTGCCGGGTATAGAGGAGTCGGATCTGGCTGGTGTCGTGGAGCAGGCACGCGCCCAACGAGTGATCGGGCCGACCGTGTGGGGCCTGTCCGACGCTGGAGTGGATCTGTCCGACGACGCCGCTTGGATGGCGCGTGACCGGTTCCAAGGTGCGATGGCGTGGTGCCTGGAGCTGGAGCTTCGTCTCATCGAAGTCTCCCGATGGTTCGATGAGATCGGCGGAGTCGACTTCCTGGTGCTCAAGGGAGCCGCGGTCGCGCACCTCGACGAGGTGGACCCATCGCAACGGTCGTTCGCGGACCTCGACCTGCTCATCGCGGCGACCGACATGGACCGGGCCCTTCGAGCGCTTCAGTCCCACGGGGCGGTGCGGCGAATCCCCGAGCACCACCCTGGCTTCGACCGTCATTTCGTCAAGGGCGTCGGCCTCACCTGTCCCGACGGAATCGAGATCGACGTCCACCGCACCTTGTGTGTCGGAGCGTTGGGGTTCCGCATCCCTCTCGACGAGCTCTTCGCCAACCCCGAGCACTTCACCGTGGGAGGCAAGCGGTTCGCGGCGCTCCGACTCGAGCACCGGGCGCTGCACGCGGCCTACCACGCCACCGTCGGCTCATCCCATCCCGCGCTGCACACGGTGCGCGATCTGTACCGATACCTCGCACGCCCACAGCTGTCGCCCGACGCGCTCAGCCAGGAGGCCAGTCGGTGGCGCGGAGAAGCAGTGCTCTGGGCAGGGGTGGAGGCGGTGTCCCGCTCGTTCGGTGATCTGCCGGGGCAGTGGCAGCAGTGGTTCGACGAGTTCGAGCCATCTCAGCGGGACTTGCGCCTGATCGAAGCCAGCTGCCGCCCGGCCCGCTGGCCGATCGACCCGAACATCGTCCGGGAGCTCGGGTGGCGTCACGGATCCCGCTACTCGTGGGGGGTGCTGTTCCCCTCACCGGCCGTGCTCGCAGAACGTTCCCAGACTCGGAGAGGTCGGCTTCGGCGCGGCCTGGGGCGCATGACTGGCCGGCAGTGAACGGCGTCATCGCGTCCCGTCCGGTGCTCCGCCGCTGCGGAGTCCTGGCACAGATGGCACTGGTCCTCGTCGCCGCGCTCACCGTTCAGGTGATCCTGCCGTTCCGCGGAGACAGCACCGCACACGTGGTCGGAGGTGCGGCCCTTGCCATGGGGATCGGCGTGGTCCTGCCCAGCCGTTGGATACGCGAGTCGACGGGGTTGACCGAGGCACTCACCTTTGCGGCGATCACGATCGTGGCGTGGGCAGCGGAGAGCACGATCATCGGACCGTTCGACCTGCTCGACATCGCGTTCGGCCTTGCTGGCTCGTTCGTTGCTCTCGCCGCCCTTCCCAGCTGGGCAGATCTCGACCGGACCGGACGCGTTCGACTGGGCGTCGGCGCACTCACACTCATGTCAGTGGCGATCACATGGCGCTACGGGTTGAGGATCGGCCACTGATGGATCGCCATCGTTCGAACCGGGTGGTCGGAATCTGCTGCGCCCTGTTGGTCATGGTGTTCGGATCTTGTTGGGTGCTCACCACCACGCTCATCATGCTTCGCCTCGACACGACGGTCACCCGCGCCGAGTACCAGAGCGGAACCAGCGGTCACACGCGGGAACTGAAGCTTGCCGACGGACGTACGCTGGCGGTCGATCGCTCCCTCATCAAGCGAGCGGGGGGCATGGATTCGTGGCGTCACGTGTCGGCCCGCAAGGCTGCATGGCAGAGACAGATCCTCATCGATGACCGAGTCGTCCCGCTCAGCGTCTCGTCCGACCAGTGGCGGGTGCTTGCCGGGTTGCTGGTCGTCGTCGGTTTCGGATATTGGGCGCGCTTCCGCCGGAGGTCGACAGAGTGAGGGACCGTCTTGACGAGGCGGTTCTGCTCGGATCCAGCCAACTCCTACCCGATCCGCTCAGGTTTCTGGGACCAGCGGACAAGACGCGAATCTGCCACCTGGTGCCCACGCCTCGGAGATGGTGAACATGACTGCTGACGTCCTGCCTGGACACCGCCTCTCGGAACGCCTCTACAACCAGCTGATAGAGCGCGTCGCCCTGCCCGTGGGTGACGCATTGTTCCGCACGGAGCTCATCGGAGAGCTGCGGCGGTGGCGCCGCATCCAGCATCTTCCAGCGGACGGGCTACGCCGCCTTCAGCACGACGGATTGCGGTCCCTGCTGACCCACGCCACCACGGCGGTGCCGCATTACCGAGACCTGCGACTGGGAACCTCGCCCGACCCGTACGAGTGGCTCCGCCGATTCCCGATACTCACGAAGTCAGACCTTCGCACTGAGGGTGAGCGCATGTTGACTCCTGGTTCGAGGCGGCTGGTGACGGTCTCCAGCAGCGGGTCATCGGGGTTGCAGAGCACGCTGTGGTCGACCCCACGCGAGATCAGCCGCGCTCAAGCAATCCAGACGCTGTGGTGGGAATGGGCCGGCTACCGGCTGGGCGACCGGCTCCTGCAGACCGGGATCACACCCGACCGAGGTCTCGCGAAGCGACTGAAGGACCGGGTGCTGCGCACCACCTACATCCCCGCGTTCGGACTGACTGACGCCGAGATGACCGAGATACTCTCCACAGGCTCGGCCCGACGCTGGCGCCACGCCGGCGGGTATGCATCGTCGCTCGACGCGTTCGCCCGTGTCGCGATCGCCAACCCAGAGCTGCGCGTGTCGTTCGAGTCGGCGATCAGCTGGGGCGACAAGCTCTACCCGCAGCACCGTAGACACCTCCAGGATGCGTTCGGTGCCCCGGTTCTGGACACCTACGGAACGGCCGAGGGGTTCATGATCGCGGCGCAGCGATTCGATGGGCCGTACTACGTCATGTCACCGCACGTGGTGGTGGAACTGCTCGACGATCGCGACGAACCTGTCCATCCCGGCGAGCTCGGCCGAGTGGTGGTCACGCGGATCGACGCTCATACCATGCCGATGATCCGCTTCCGGCTGGGCGACCTCGCCGTCGCACCTACACACACGTCGACAACTCCTGGCGCCCCCGAGTTCCCACAGCTCGAACGAATCATCGGGCGAGAGACGGATGTGTGGGTGTCGCCGGGCGGACGGACCCTCACCGTGCACACCTTCACGGGGGTGATGGAGCACTTCGCAGACATCGAACAGTTCTCAGTCATTCCCCACGACGCGGGGCTGACCCTGGAGTACCGAGCTGACGACGGCCTCGAGTCGGCAGTCCTCGATCGGGCATCAGCTGCATTGTGCAGCGCCGTCGGTGAGCGACTGTCGATCTCGTGGCGGCGTGTGGACAGCATCCCCGACTCACCCTCGGGGAAGCCGCAGATCATCCGAACACCCTAGTCTGTATGCTCGCCGGTAGACATCAAGTCTGCTTCTCGATGCCTCAGGCTGTCCACGGACAGAGACCTCCATGAACGAATCGATGACTCTATCCGAACTGATTCAACGTCGACATGCGTCTGGCGGTCGTGCCGCATGGCGCGCTGGATCCAGTTCATACTGGATTCCTCAAGGGTATCGCTTCTGCGTGCGAATGCCACCCCATTGTGTCGACATAGTGAGTCCGCAAGAGCGATCGCAAGTGATGCGGGAGATGAAAGCCATCGCAATCTCATATTCACTCACACCCTCGGCGCAGAAACCAGCCAATGCTATCCATTTCGTCTGCAACGATGATTACGACTTGGATCGGTTATCGCGCAACACGCGGAGCAAAGTACGCCGAGGTTCCGCCGCGTTTGGAGTCGACATCATCTCTTCGTATGAGCTCAGGAAGGACGGCTATATCGCTGCCAGTGACACGAAGCAGCGGGTAGGCGGATCGCGTCTCCGCCCGAAGGACTTCGATGATTGGGTGCGACAGATGGATCGTCATGGCTATCAGTTTTGGGCGGCTCGCACACCGGATCTAACAATTGCCGCGTGGGCAGCTGTCCTTGTCGTTGATAACTGGGCATTGATACCGGTCGAACGCTCACGGAGCGAATACCTGAAACGCTACTGCAACAACGCTCTGTTGTTCGAGATTCTTAGATCAACCTTGAACAACCAAGGCGTATCGTCTGTGAGTTACGGCTGGAGTTCGTTGCAAACCAATTCAAGGATCGACTCCCTGTCGACGTTCAAGCAAAGCATGGGGTTTCAGTGCGATCCAATCCATCGCACAATTGATCTTCACCCTGCAATAGCACCTTTGGTCGGGAATCGATTAGTGCATAGAATCGCGGACGATATCCTTAGGAGGAATCCTTCGTCCTATTACGCGGGCAAAATCGCGGGACTCATGGGTGCCATCTCAAAATGAGCCAACATGAGATGGCCAACGTTATCGTGCGGAGCGCGAACCCCTCCGATCTCGCCCGTGTCGCCGAGATCCACCAAGACGCATTTCCCGCCACCCTCACCACGCGACTCGGTCGTCGTTTCGTAAAGGCGTACTACGGCGAGCACGCCGATCAAGACGGGGCCCGACTCCTCGTTGCCACATGTGGTGGCACTGTTGAAGGGTTTGCGATCGTAGTTTCCCCATCAGCCGAGGAGAAAGCATCCAAGCGACTCCGCTGGCTGATGCTTGTTTCCGCTGTACCAAGGATCACTGCTTGGCCTGTACTCGTGCGGAGAACAATAGAGACGGTTCGGAAGGCGCGTCAGCGTTCCCGGACCGGCAGAGGGTCTAGTTCAACCCGAGCCAATTCACTGGGTCCGGTTGTCCATAGCAAGCTCATGAACATCGCCGTAGCAGGCAGCCGGCAGGGGCAAGGAGTCGGCACGGCGCTCCTATCCAGCCCCCTGCTGACTACTCCAGGGAGTGAAGGTGCCCACATTGAGGCGATAGTTGATCCCCGAAACGGTCCGTCTCGGGCGCTTTTTCGAACCATGGGTTGGAATGAGTTGGACAACGTGCGGTTCATTCACTTTGTTGAACGAGCCGATGATTCTTCCGACCGAGACTGACGGCTTGTCTCTAATTCTTGGCGGAGTGCGGCAAGTCCAAAGCATATGGCTATGGATCCGATCCGCGTCGCACTATGCACCATCTGGGCAAGGGCCATAACTATCAGGCCAACCGCCGCCAATCGATACCATTCACTAGCAGATGATATGAGCCTGAAGCTCAGCACGCCAAGCATAGCAATAGCCACTATCCCGAGCACTCCATGCTCCGCTAGCAATCTAGTGTATTCGGTATGTGGAGCGGTATTCATGTTGATGTCTCGCTCATACTTGGCGCTCCCAACGCCGGCCCCTAACATTGGGTGCTGAAGGAAGATTCGCCACTCAGATGCTGCAATCTCAGTTCGATTGGTTGAATCAGTTGATGAGAATCTGTCCTCTGATGCACCTCCAGTAAACGCTCCTGCCCAGGACAGAATCTGGATCGCCAATAGAACAAGGATTGCCGCGGTAGCAATGACAACGATCCTCTGCCGGGACATTGCTAACGACGTAACACCGACGGCGCCGACTGCAAGCACCATCCCAAATAGGCCCCCTCGTGAGAATGTTAGCACGGCCTGACCAGTGACCCAGACAGCCGTTGCCAGCACGACAAGTCGTGCTACCAACCGCTGAGGCCTTTGGAGCAATAGGAGTACGCATAGTAGGGCGCCAAGAGCGAGGACAGATGAAACCTGATTCGGTCCATAACCTCCAGAAGTATCGAAGTTTACCTCATCCGTGAATGCGAGGCTTCCTGCCTTGATCGTGGAAACTGTCGCTTGCGCTGTCATCGATACGATGGGACTGATCGCGATGAGGTATAGTCCGCGAATCTCGCGCTGCGTGATACATATGCTTGAACAAGCCATCGTTGCGATAGCTAGTGCTACAAGTCCAGCCAGATTCGCCGACACTGACTCGCGTGCGAAGCCAAATCCGCGTTCTGCCACGCTCTCGATGACTCCCGGAACGAGCAGCAGGATAAGACAGGTACACAGAATCCGGTGCCGCGGACGCCGGACGAACCGCACGATCAGCGCCGCGAAACCGACGATCATCAACCACTTGCTGGCTTCCCAAGGCCCTCGGGCTGAGGAGGCTCGCCACAGGACGTCGCACAAGCCGGCGTAGATGGTCACCATCAGCAGCGGCTCGGGTCGCGGCGAGAACACCGCCGCCGCCAGAACTGCCATGACCACCAGCGCAAGATGGGCGGTGGCGAGAGCCGGTGAGAAGCTGAGCACCCAACCGACCGCTCCGCTGACCGCAACCATCACAAGCCACGCCGGTACCGTCGCGAGTCGGCTCAGAGGTTCGGACGACGTGGTCGCCGTCGTCTGGGTCGTCGACGTGGCGAGCATGACCGAATCGTATCGGTGGTCCGTGCGGCGTTCCCCGGACGCGGACACCTCTCAGTTCGAGGTCGAGCGTTATCGTCAGCTCGCATGGGCACGCAGCGACCTCGGTTGTGCTTCGTGGGGCCGATGCTCGGACGCAATCCCGGTTGGGTCACCACCCAGGGAGAGATCCTCGCGGATCACTTCGTCGACGACGGATGGGTGGTGATGGAGACATCCCACCAGCCGCGCCGCTTGCTACGCCTCCTCGACACCATCTGGTGTCTGCTGCGATGGCGGCGACGGGCCGACGTGATCATTCTGTCGGTGTTCAGTGGGCCGGGCTTCCTCATGGCCGACATCACCAGCCGACTGGCTGGCGTACTCAGACTGCCGGTG
>WBZL01002100.1_pt1 | contig 19692 bp, 8 predicted proteins | sample 5204291 | NCBI WGS metagenome assembly WBZL01 (sample SAMN12344345, study PRJNA552823) | activated sludge metagenome | biome: Activated sludge suspended growth; feature: Nitrification reactor; material: Wastewater; isolation source: activated sludge from nitrification reactor of wastewater treatment...
CAGTTCAAACTTGAGGCCGCGGGTGCTTTCTTTGCGTCCTTTCTTTGCACCAGCAAAGAAAGGATGTCGGCTGCCGGGCCGAGACCCGGCCGGGGGCGGTGGGCGACCGACTCGCCCGCTTGGCGCCACAACCCGACGCCCTCACTCCCCCTGCATCTCGTCGATGCGCCAGCGCAGTGCGAACGGTCCCATCAGGGCCTGCACCGCCGCGCGGTCGGCCTCGGCGCCGGCCCGGATGCCGCAGCGCACCTGCAGTCCCTGCGGCGTCTCGTCGACGGCCAGCGTCACGCGCGCGGCCAGGCCTGCGAGCTCGAGCTGCTCGTGCAAGGCGTGCTGCACCGCCAGTCGGCGCAGCGCGGGCTTGTAGACCTTGCCGATGGCCGTCATCGGCATCGACGGCAGCAGCGTCAGCCGCTTGGGCACCGCGGGACGCTCGGCAATGCGGGGGGCCACCTCGGCCAGCAGCGTGGCCGCATCGATGGCCTGACCGGGCTTGAGCACGACGAAGGCCACCGGCAGTTCGCCGGCGTAGGCGTCGGGCTCGCCCACCGCGGCGGCGTGCAGCACCGCCGGGTGCTGCAGCAGGGCCTCCTCGATCAGTCCGGGGTCGATGTTGTGGCTGGAGCGGATGATCACGTCCTTGGCACGTCCGGTGACGAAGATGCGTCCGTCCTCGCGCACGTGGCCGATGTCGCCGGTGATCAGCCAGCCGTCCTCGAACGTGCCGGCATTGCGGGCGGCATCGGTGTAGCCGGGCCCGACATGCGGCCCACGCACGGCCAGGATGCCGGAGCTGCCGGCCGGCAGGGGCTGCAGCGGGGCGCCGCCATGGGCCGGCGTGGCCATCGCCACCACCTCGGTGAAGGGCAGTGCCAGCCCGCAGGAGCCGGCGACGCGCGGGCCGTGGAAGGGCTCGATGCTGATCACCCCGGCGCACTCGGTCATGCCCAGGATGTTGCGCACCGGGATGCCCAGGCGCTGCTCGAAGGCGGCGGCCAGTTCGTCGGGCAGCGGCGATCCGCCGGTGTACAGCGCGCGCACCGAGGACCGGTCGGCGTCGCCCGGGTCCACCGCCAGCAGCGCCGACATCACGGTCGGCACGGCAGCCAGCAGGGTCACGCGGTGGCGCTGCACGAAGCGCCAGTAGTGGCGCACGAAGGCCGCGTCGCGCAGGCCCCAGCGCGTGGGCAGCAGCAGGTGGCCGCCGGCCAGCAGCGTCGACAGCCCGAAGACGAAGGCGCCGGCGACGTGGAACAGCGGAAAGCCGCTGAGCATCACGTCGTGCTCGGTGGCGGCGTAGAAGTGGGCCGCACCGACCGAGGTGTGCAGCTGGTTGGCGTGGGTGTGCTGGGCGAGCTTGGGCGCGCCGGTCGTGCCACCGGTGTGGAAGCAGGCGGCCACGCGGTCGGGCCCGAGGCGTCGGTCGAAGTCGTAGCGGTCGCCGCGCATCGGGGCGAGGCGGTCCTCGAAGCGGTCTCCCGGCCCGGCGCCGGGTCGACCGAAGTCCCGGTCCGGCAGCGGTGCGGCGCCGTCGGGCAGGGCCGCTTCGCCGTCGGTCCACAGCACGTGCCGCAACTCGGGGCACGACCGGCGCAGCTCGGCCACCTTGGGCGACAGGTCCAGCTCGGGGCAGGGGGCCAGCGCCACCAGCACGCGGGCACGCACGGCGCGCAGCAGCTCCGCGATGTGGGTGGTGTCCAGCAGCACGTTGATCGGGCACACGCGGCCGGCCGCCTCGCCACCCAGCAGGGCCAGCCAGGCAGCCGGCACGGCGGGCAGCAGGAAGGCCAGCGCGTGGTCGTCGTCGACGCCCAGTCCGTGCAGCAGGTTGGCCGTCTGGCGCACGCGGTGCAGCAGCTCGGCATGGGTCCAGCTGCCGGCCGGCACGGCCGGGTCGGCCGAGCGCAGCCAGCTCAGTGCCGGGCGGTCGGCGTGACGGGCGGCGGTGGCCTGCAGGGCTTGCGGCACCGTGTCGGCCGGCAGGTAGCTGGCCTGCCCGCTCGACGCGAGCCGGGCGATGTCCGATCGGGTGGCCAGGTGCAGCGGGGTCATGGTCGAGAAACTGCTTCGTGCGGACCGGGTCGGGTGCGGCCCTGGGCCGGTCTGGCCGGCGGACGTCGGTGCCTGCGCAGGTCGGCGCCGGATCGAGGCCGTCCTCCCGCCAACCGTTGATCACCGGCCGCTGTCCGCAGGCGGCCGGTGGGTGCCGATTCTGACCCGGCGGGCGGGCGTCCGGCCAGGTCCCGGCCATCCCTTCGTCGCAGGCCGGGCGAGCCGTCTTCACGGCCCGATCGCCCGGGCGTCAGACCTGTTCGCGTTCGGGGTGCAGCGCGCCGATCAAGGCTTCGACGTGCTCGCGCAGGTCGTGCACCTCGCGCAGCACGGCCGCCCGGTCCGGGGCCTCGGTCCCGCGCAGCGTGGTCTCCAGCCACTCGCCGCCGTCGGCCAGGCGCGTGGCGCCGAGGGTCGACGCCGCGCCGCGGAAGGTGTGCGCCAGCTGGGCCGCGGCCAGGTGCTCGCCGGTGGCGACGCGCGCCGCCAGTTCGTCGAGTTGTCCCTCGGCCGCGCTGGCCAGCCGGGCCAGCAGGTCGAGGAAGCGGGCCTCGCGGCCGCGCAGGGCCGCGAGGCCGCGCTGGACGTCGACGCCGGGCAGGCTGCCGATGCGCGCCAGGCGTTCGTCGCGCGTGGACGCGCCGGTGGCGGCCGCGGGAGCCGGTGCCGTGGCCGCCGGTTGCGGCGGGGCGGGTGGCGGCAGCGGCATGGGCCGGGCGCTGGCCACCGTGATCGGCATCGTGGCCGGCGGGGGCGGTGCCGGTGCCGGGACGGCCTCCGAGGCCTCCGAGGCCCTCGTCGTCAGCGACAGCCAGTGCAGCACCGTCGTGAACAGCCGCCCGGCCTCCACCGGCTTGGCAACGAAGCCGGCCATGCCGGCCTCTTCGCAGGCGCGCCGGTCCTCCTCGAAGGCATTGGCGGTCATCGCCACGATCGGCACGGCGCGCCAGCCGGGCAGGCGGCGCAGCGCGCGCGTGGCCGTCAGGCCGTCCATGCGCGGCATCTGCATGTCCATCAGCACCAGGTCGTGGGGCACCTGCCGGGCCAGCACGAGCGCGGCTTCGCCGTCCTCGGCGCTGTGCACCACCAGGCCGGCGTCCTGCAGCAGCTGGGTGGCCACCTCGCGGTTGACGGGCTCGTCCTCGACCAGCAGCACCGCACGACCCGCGTGCTCGCGCCGCAGGCGCGCCTCGGCGTCGCCGTCGGCCCCCTCATCGGCCATCGGCTCGCCGGCGCGGCCCTTGTCGAGCCGGGCGGTGAACCAGAAGGTGCTGCCCACCGCCGGCGTGCTGGACGCCCCCGCATCGCCGCCCATCAGCTCGGCCAGCTTGCGCGTGATGGCCAGGCCCAGCCCGGTGCCGCCGTAGCGGCGGGTGGTGCTGTTGTCGGCCTGCTCGAAGGCGGTGAACAGGCGCGGCAGCACCTCCGGATCGATGCCGATGCCGGTGTCCTGCACCTCGAAGCGCAGCCGCGCACCGTCCTCGTCCTCGTCGACCAGCGCCACGCGCAGCGTGACCTGGCCGCTGTCGGTGAACTTGATCGCGTTGCTGGCGTAGTTGAGCAGCGCCTGCTGCAGCCGGGTCGGGTCGCCCACCAGGTGCGGCGGCACGCCGCGCGTCTCGCGCACCAGCTTGAGCCGCTTGGCATGGGCGCGGTCGTGCAGCATCGAGGCCACGTTGGCCAGCAGCATCTCCACGCGCACCGGCTGGCGGGCCAGCGCGAACTTGCCGGCCTCGATCTTGGACAGCTCGAGCACCGCATCGATGATGCCCAGCAGGTGTTCGCTGGCGGCCTCCAGCTTGCCCAGCCGCTCGGCCTGCTGCGGCGCCAGCCCGGCGCGGCGGATCAGGTGCGCCATGCCGGTGATGGCATTGAGCGGCGTGCGGATCTCGTGCGACATGTTGGCCAGGAAGGCGCTCTTGGCATGGCTGGCCGCCTCGGCGGCAGTGGTGGCGTCGCGCAGGGCCTGCTCGGCCTGCTTGCGCTGGCGCATGTCGGTCGTGAAGCACACGAAGCGTTCCGCGCGGCCGCCGCCCCCGGGCTGGTAGTGGACGATCAGCTCGACCGGCAGGCGCTGGCCGTCGCGGTGCCGGTGGTGCGTCTCCAGCCGCAACGAGCCCGCCGCGCGGGCCGCCGCGGCGTCGACGGCCCAGCGGTCGGGCGTGAAGCGCTCGTCGACGTCCCACACGTGCAGCGCCAGCACCTGCTCGACCGTGTAGCCCAGGAAGCCGGCCGCGTGGCGGTTGGCGTAGACGAAGCGACCGGAGCCCGGGTCGACCCAGCTGATGCCGATGCCCACCTCGTCCATCGCGAACTGGGTGGCCAGCAGTCGGCGGTGCGCCTCCTGCAGGTCGGCGGTGCGCTGCTGCACGCGCTGCTCGAGCTCGGCGTTGAGCCGCGACAGCGCCTGCTCGGCGGCCTTGCGCGCGGAGATGTCCAGGCCCGTGCCCACGACCAGCGTGCGGCCGCCCAGCTCGAGCCGGCGACCGTTGAAGTAGTAGGGGATCCGCCGGCCCTCGCGGTCGATCAGATCGGCCTCGGCTTCGCCCTGGCCTTCGCGCAGCACGTGGGCGATGCGCGAGGCCAGCAGCGAGCGGCCGACCTCGTCGAAGGGCTGCAGCGCCGGCATGCCGGCCAGCTCCTCGGTGCTGCGGCCGGTGACCTTCTCGTAGTGGCGGTTCCAGAACACCAGGCGGCCCTGCGTGTCCACCGCATAGAAGATGCCCGGGATGGCCTCGAGGATGCTCTCGCGCACCTGCCGTTCGTCGCGGATGGCGGCCTCGGCGGCCAGGCGCGCCGAGATGTCGCGCGTGGTGGTGACGAACACCAGGCGCTCGCCGATGCGCGCGCGCTGCACGCTGACCTCGGCGTCGTAGACGCTGTCGTCGCGCCGGCGGTGGCGCGTCTGGAAGGTGCGGCTCGGCGTATCGGAGGCGGCCAGCGCCGCCAGCACCTCGCCATGCCCCAGGCAGGCGTCGATCTGCGCGGCGTCCATCTGCAGCAGCGACTGGGGCGTGTGGCCCAGCATCTCGGCGAAGCGGGCATTGGCCTCGAGCAGCCGGCGCTGCTCGTCGAAGATCGCGATGCCCTCGACGGTGTTGTCGAACAGCGCACGGTGCCAGGCGGCGGCGTTGGCGATCGCCTCGCGCGCGGCCTTCTGCTCGGTGATGTCGTGCCACACGCCGACGACGCAGGGACGGCCGCGCAGCAGCGTGCGGCCCAGCGACACGTGCACGTCGATGCGCCGGCCGCCCTTGCCGAGCAGCACGCTCTCGGCGACGTGCCGCCCGCCGATGGGCACGCGCGCGATCAGGCGGCGCAGCGCCGCCTCGTCGAAGTCGGCCACCAGGTCGGGCAGGCGCAGGCCCAGGTACTCCTCGCGGCTGTAGCCGCTGGCGTGGCAGCTGGCCGCGTTGACCTCGAGCAGGGCCAGGCTCTCCTCGTCGACCAGGTCGATGCCGTCGGCGGCCTGGCTGACGATGGTGTGGAACAGCTCCTCGCGCTCGCGCAGTTCCTCGGCGGCCTGGCGCTGGGCGGTGATGTCGACCGCCACGCCGAGCACGCCGACCAGGCGGCCGTCGGCGGCGCGTACCGGGGTCTTGGTGGTCTCGAACAGCCCTCGGTAGCCGCCCACCGAGGTCAGCCACTCCTCGTTGACACGGGGCCCGCCGGCGGCGGCAGCAGCCTGGTCGTTCTGGCGGAAGAACTCGGCCAGCTCGCGCGGGTAGAAGTCGAAGTCGGTCCGGCCGACGAACTCGGCCTCGCGGTGGCCGAAGAAGTCCGCAAAGCGCGGGTTGCAGGCCAGGTAGACGCCGTCGGGATCCTTCAGCCACACCAGGTGGGGCAGGTTGTCCAGCAGCCCGCGCACCAGCGAGTGCTTGTCGTCCATGTCGCGCAGCGCCTGGCGGCCCGTCGCCTTGAGCTCGGTGATCGAGGCGCTCAATTCGTCCAGTTCATCGGCGGAGGGGCCCGCCGGGGATGAACCGGCGTCCTCGGCCTGGCGCAGGGAATCCACGGCGACGCCGCGGGCCCCTTGCGACAGCGCCAGCACGCGGCGCGTGACGCGCATCTGGAACACCATCAGCATGCCCATCGCCGTGAAGACGGTGACCAGGGCATTGATGGCCAGCATGCGCATCCCGTACCCGATCATCTCCCGCTGCAGGTCGCCGAGATCCTTGTTGAGCGTCAAGGTGCCCAGCGCCTGCTGGCGGCCGGGCTCCCGATGGACGAGGTCGATCGACCGCGACACGACGCGTTCGCCGACGGCGGCCTGGCCGAAGCGGCGCGCCGGCTGTCCCCGCGGGACCAGGCTCACCGAGGACACCTCGTTCAGGGCCAGCACGCTCTGGAGCTGCCGGTCGATCTGGTCTTCGTCGAAGACCCACAACGCGCCGCTCAGCGGGGTGGCCACCACCTGGGCCAGGGCGGTGAGCTCCTTCTCGATGTCGGCGCGGCGTTCCTCGAACTCGTCGAAGGCCTGCCAGACCGAGATCACCAGCGCCGCGGCGCCGCCGAAGGCCAGCGCCCAGCGCAGCAGCCCCCGCGCGATGCGGCTGTCCAGGCCCACGCGGGCCGCCAGGCGCTGCATGCCCGTGGGGGTCGGGTCGGGCTTGGGGGGTTCGATGGCCATGCAGGTGCAGCCGCTCAGTCGGCGGCCAGCGCGGCGAGCACGCGGTTGTAGCTGCCGTCGACCTTCATCTGGCGGATCACCTCGGCCAGGCGCGGCACCAGCGCTTCGTGCCGGCGGTTCAGGTAGAGGTACAGGTCGACCTCCTGGAGCGCCGGCGTCAGCGGCGCCACCGAGCTCAGTCCCATCCGGCGCGCCAGCGCCACGCCGTCGGCACGCGTGTACAGCGCCAGGTCGACGTGGCCGGCCTCGAGCATCTGGAACAGCTGCTCGGGCCTGTCCACCTTCTGAACGGCGCGCGCGCTGCCCATCTGGGCCTCGAACACCTTCCAGCCCCGGATGTGGGCCACGCGGTACGGCTCGAGCGCCTTCCAGCCGCCGTCGAGCGACAGCGTGGCGTCGCGCGAGAAGGCGACGAGGGCGACCCGCACATAGGGCTCGGGGACCTGCAGCAGATTCGGGTATCGGGCGGTCAGACCGGCGACCCGCAGGCCTTCGCCGTCCACCTCGCCGGCATCGGCGGCGGCCAGCGAGCGGGCCGAGGGCAGGGTGACGAGCTGCACGTCGAGGTTCAGGCGGCGCAAGGCCTGCTTCGAGATCGCCTCCAGGGCCTTGCGGTCCAGCGGCGTGTGGTTGGTGCCGATCGTCAGCGTCTGCGCGCCGGCCAGCAGGCAGGCTGCGCCGATCAGGCCGGCGGCGAGGCTGTCGCGGAGACGGGGCATGACGGAGCGATTGTCGTAGGGCGTGTCGTAGGGAGATCTGGACGTGATGCACTCGTCCTGCATCGCGTGGATGCAGGGCCCGGCGTCTCGATCGGTTCTATCGGCCGTGCCGGCGCCGACTTGAGGGCCATGCGGCCGGCGGCGTCCGGACGTGAACTCGTGCCGCTGCATCGCCATACAGGTCGCTGCGCCGCGGCCGAACTCGATCCTGGGCCGTGGGCCCGGCAGCGCCGCGCGCCGTGCGGCCATCCTGAACCGCCTGATCCGACCCGGGCCCGAACTGCTCCGTGCCGACCTTGAATCCCGCCAGCGACCCCGTCGACGCCACGCTGCTCCAGGCCCGCGTGCGCCAGCACCAAGCCGTGGCGCTGCGCTCGGTGACCGCGTCGCTGATGGCCGGCTGCGTGGCCTGCGCCTTGTTGTGGAGCAGCCTGCCGAGCACCCGCGTGCTGGGCTGGGCGGCGGCCCTGCTGGCGGTGCTGGGCGTGCGCCTCGCGGTGCGTGGCCTGCAGGGGCGCAGCGATGACCGCGACGGCACCCTCTGGCTGCTTCGTCACCGGCTGGCCTTCGGGCTGCACGGCCTGGTGTGGGGTGCGCTGGGCTACTGGGCAGCCCCGGGGCTGCCGATGGAGCAGTTGCTGCCGCTGGCGGTGGTCGTCGTCGCGATGGGCGCGGGCTCGATGGTGACCACGTCCTTCGACCGTCCGGCGGCCCTGGCCTTCGCCGTGCCCGCCTTCGTGCCGCTGATGGGACGGATGCTCACCTCCGGCACGACCGCCGGCATCACGCTGGCCGCGCTGCTGACCACCCCGATGGCGCTGATGCTGATCGTCGCGCGCCGGCTGCAGCAGGCCGGCGACGCGGCCGTGCTGGCCCGCGTCACCGAGCAGCGCGTCGCCGAGGAGGCGGCTCGTCACGCCCATGCGGCGCTGGACGCGCGCCGCGCGCTGGCCGACCAGCACGAGTTCCACCGCCAGCTGATCCACACCACGCGGCAGGGCTACTGGTTCATCGACGTCGACGGCTGCACGCTCGAAGTCAACGACGCCATGTGCGTGCTGCTCGGCCGCCCGCGCGAGGAGATCGTCGGCCACCACCTGTGGGACTTCTTCCAGGGCCCCGAACGGGCCGAGCTCGAGCGCCAGCTGGCCCAGCGCCGACAGGGGCAGGGCGGCACCTATCGCATCGAGATCCTGCGGCCCGACGGCAGCCGCGTGTCCTGCCTGAACCATGCGACGCCGATCCTCGATGCCGCCGGCCGCCGCGTCGGCTCGATCGGCCTGTGGACCGACCTGACGCCGGTGCAGCGCAGCGAGCTCGCCCTGCAGACCGCGGCCCAGGCGCTCAACGCCATCACCGAGCTGGTCTCGGTGATCGACGAGGACCAGCGCTACATCCTGGTCAACGATGCCTGGTGCCGGACCATGAAGCTGCCGCGCGAACAGGTGCTGGGTCGGCACACCGACGAGCTGCAGCACGGCCGCTCGGTGCTGCGACCGCTGCAGATGCAGGCCGACTACGACCGGCGCGTCGAGGCTGCGCGCACCTGCCTGAGCGAGGACCGGCCGGTGACGGTGACCGCGCCGATGGTGCTGCCGGGTCTCGGGCGCCGCCTGCTGGAGACCCGCCTCCTGCCCTGCCAGGGCCCTGGCGGCAGCCGGCGCCTGCTGTCGGTGACGCGCGACATCACCGAGGCCGAGGCCAGCCGCGAAGCCATCGAGCTCGGCGCCGAGTACCTGCGGCGCACCCTCAACGCGACCAGCGATGCCATCTTCGCGATGGAGGTCGGCCGGCCGGACGATCCCATGCTGTTCGTCAACGACCAGACCCTGCAGATGCTCGGCCTGGCACCGGACGAGGCTGCGAAGCTGTCGCCGCGACGGGTGGAGGCGGTGCTGCACGACCTGTTCATCGACCCACGCAGCGAGGAGGACCATCTCGAGCGGGTCAAGCGCGCGATGGCCCCGGCGGAGGGCCGCACCGAGCTGGCCGATGGCCGCGTGGTGCAGTGGCGTCACATGGTCTCCCAGGCCGCGGGGCGCACGCTGCGCGTGTGGAGCCTGCGCGACGTGACCGCCGAGATGCGGGCCATGCAGGCCCTGCGGGCCAGCGAGGGCGAGCTGCGCACGCTGCTCGAGGCCTTCCCGGGGCACATCGCCGCGGTCGACCAGGACCTGCGCTACAGCTTCGTGAACCAGCGCTTCGCCGAGCTGATCGGCTGCAGTGCCGAGCAGATGCTGGGCCGCTCGGTCGAGGAGGTGCTGGGCCCCGAGCGCGCCGCCGACGTGCGGCGCCGGGCCGAACGTGGATCGGGCGTGGTGGCCCGCATCGAGGCGCACTACCCCGCCACGTCCGACCGCGGCGCGGTGGACCTGGAGGTCACGCACGTGATGAACCAGCCGCGCCATGCCGGCGGCATCCGCCACTACGCCTTCGGCGTCGACATCACCGCGCGCAAGGCCGCCGAGGCCGAGCTGATCCATGCGCGCGACGAGGCCGAGCGCGCCAACCGGGCCAAGTCGAAGTTCCTGTCGCACATGTCGCACGAACTGCGCACGCCGATGAACGCCATCGTCGGCTTCACCCAGCTGCTGCAGCGCGACCGACGCGCGCCGCTGGCCGCGCACCAGCAGACCTATGTCGGCGAGATCCTGCGCGGCGGGCGCCACCTGCTCGACCTGATCAACGAGGTGCTCGACCTGGGCCGCATCGAGGCCGGCCACCTGGCCGTGCAGCCCGAGGCGGTGGCGCTCGGCCCGCTGCTGGACGACTGCCTGACCCTGGTGCGCACCCTGGCCCAGCAGCACGACGTGCGCCTGGCGCCGGCGCCGGCCGGCGGCCTGCCGGCGGCATTGGCCGACGCGATGCGCCTGAAGCAGGTGCTGCTCAACCTGCTGGGCAATGCGATCAAGTACAACCGGCCCGGCGGCCAGGTGTGGCTGGAGGCCGGCGTGGTGGACGGCCAGGTCGAGCTGGCGGTGCACGACACCGGGCGCGGCATGAACCACGACGAGCTGTCGCGCCTGTTCCGTCCGTTCGAACGCCTGGGTGCCGAGGGCAGCGACATCGAGGGCACGGGCATCGGCCTGGCGCTGACCCAGGGCCTGGTGCAGGCCATGGGCGGCCGCATCGGTGCCGAATCCACGGCCGGTGTGGGCAGCGTGTTCCGGGTGCGGCTGCCGCTGGCGTCGCCGGCGGATCGACCGGCGTCGGCCGAGGCCACGCCCGAGTCACCGGCATCCGCCCCGGCCCAAGCGGCGGACGCCGTGGCCGGTGTGGCGACCCCGCCGTCCCGGCCCGCGTCATCGCCACCGCCACCGCCAGCGTCGCGTGTGGACGCGCTGCCCGTGTCCGGGATCCACGCGAGGGACGCGGTCGCTGCACCGGCACCGGCCTCGACCCGGCGCACCGTGCTGGTCGTCGACGACAACCCCGTCAACCTGATGCTGGTGCAGGCCATGCTGGAAGAGGTGCCCGGCTTGCGGCTGCTGGTCGCCTAGACGCCCGCCGAAGGCCTGGCGCTGGCGCAGACCGAGCGGCCCGATCTGGCGCTGCTGGACATCCAGATGCCCGGCATGAACGGCTTCGAACTGCTGGCCAAGCTGCGCGCGACCGAGGGCACGGCGGGCATGCCGGTCGTCGCGGTGAGTGCCAACGCCCTGCCGGCGCAGATCCAGACCGCCCGCGAGGCCGGCTTCGTGGCCTACCTGACCAAGCCGCTGGAGATGCACGCCCTGGTCGACACCGTGGGCCTGCTGCTGGGGCTCGACACCCCGACGGTGCACGAGGCGCAGCCGGATTGAACCGATGCGCCCCGAAGTCCGGGCACGACGCCCGGCTTCGGGCATCGGCCGGCAGGGACGGCCGAAGCCCTTCGCGCCGACCCGGCCGCGCCCGGCCCGGGGCCCGAAATGGTGGACATAGGCCCCGCTGATCCGAGCGATCCCGGCCGGCGGGCTGCCTAGCATCGATGCGGACCCCAGCCTGGCGTGCGCGTGTGCGTGCCTGCCTGCACGCGAGCACGCGCCCGGCCGGTGGACCGCGCCGCCATGCTTGCAGCCCCCGATCCGACCCCACCCACGCCCGTCCCGGGCGAGCCCGAGGCCGCGCCGCCGCTGCGCAGCCTGCACGACGACGCGCTGGCGCAGTCGCTGGCCTGGCTGACGCGCCACCACGGCGCCGAGCGCTCGGTGGATGCGCTGTGCGCCGCGCTGCCGGTGCAAGGCGCGCTGAGCCCCGAACTGGCGGTGCGCGCGCTGCGTGAGAGCGGCTACCAGTGCACCCTGCTCGAGCGCGACGTCGCCGAGCTGCACGAACTGCTGATGCCGGCGGTGCTGCTGCTGAAGAACGGCCAGGCCTGGATCGTCACCGGCCGGCGCGCCGGCGACGCCGGCACGCGCTACGACATCGTGATCCCCGGCCGCGTGGCGCTGGCCGCCTCGGCCACCGCCGACGAGCTGGCCGCCGAGCACGACGGCCGGGTCATCGTCGCCACGCCCGCGGCGGCGCCCGGCGGCAGCGCCCTGGCCGACCCGGCGGCGCACTGGCTGTGGGGCACGCTGCGGCGCTTCATGCCCTACTACCGCTCGGCGGTGCTGGCGGCACTGCTGACCAACGTGCTGATGCTGGTGACGGGCATCGTCACCTCGGTGATCTACGACCGCGTGATCCCGCACCAGGCCTTCGCGACGCTGTGGGTGCTGGCCAGCGCCAGCGCCCTGGCGCTGGTCTTCGACCTCGTCGCCCGCCAGCTGCGCGCCCACCTCATCGACGTGGCCGGGCGCAAGGCCGACCTGATCGTCGGCGCGCAGCTGTTCCGCCACACGCTGGGCATCCGCATGGAGCACCGCCCCGACTCGTCGGGCGCCTATGCGCACCAGCTGGCGCAGGTGGAGCAGGTGCGCGAGTTCTTCGCGTCGGCCACGCTGTCGGTGCTGTCCGACCTCCCGTTCATCGCGCTGTTCATCGGAATGACCTTCCTGATGGCCGGCCCGCTGGGCTGGGTGCTGGTGGTGGCGGTGCCTACGCTGCTGCTGCTGGCCACCGTGGTGCAGGGCGCGCTGCGCCGGGCGATGAGCGACAACCTGCAGCAGCACGCCGACCTGCACGGCGTGCTGGTCGAGGCCGTCGACGGCATGGAGGACCTCAAGGCCGCCGGCGCGCAGGGCCGCTTCGTGCGCCACTACGAGGACACCACCGCGGCGGCCGCCGACACCGCGCTGCGCTCGCGCCGGCTGACCAGCTGGACCGTCAATCTCTCGGCCGTCTCGCAGCAGGTGGTGACACTGAGCATGCTGGTCTGGGGCGTGCACCTGATCGACGACAAGGTCATCACCGGCGGCGCGCTGATCGGCGGCGTGATGTTCGGCATGCGCGCGATCGCCCCGCTGCAGAGCGTGGTGATGCTGGCGATGCGCTTCCAGGGCGCGCGCGCGGCGCTGCGCTCGCTCAACCGCATCATGGCCCAGCCCGTCGAGCGCGAGGCCGGGCGGGCCTACGTGCCGCGGCTGGACCTGTCCGGCCGCATCGGTCTGCACGAGGTCGGATTCGGCTATCCGGCGCCACCGGGGCAGGCCGCGCCACGCGTGCTGGACCACGTGTCGCTGCAGATCGCCGCCGGCGAGCGCATCGCCATCCTGGGCCGCATCGGCTCGGGCAAGAGCACCATCCTGCGCCTGCTGGCCGGGCTGTACCAGCCGGCCGAGGGCATGGTCGAGGCCGACGGCATCGACCTGCGCCAGATCGACCCGGCCGACTACCGTGCGCGTGTCGGCTTCGTCGGCCAGGACCCGCGGCTGTTCAATGGCACGCTGCGCGACAACGTGCTGCTCGACCGCGCCGCCGCCGACCCGGCGCGCCTGGGCGAGGTGGCCGCGCTGACCGGGCTGGACCGCCTCGTCGCCACCCATCCGCTGGGCTGGGAGCTGCCGGTCGGCGAGGCCGGCACGCTGCTGTCCGGCGGCCAGCGCCAGATGGTGGCACTGGCACGCTGCCTGGTGACCAAGCCGCGCATCCTGCTGATGGACGAGCCGACCAGCTCGATGGACGCGCAGAGCGAGCTCGCGTTCCTGCGCCAGCTGCAGCGCGCCGCCGGCGACTGCACGCTGGTGATGGTGACGCACCGCCCGGCGGTGCTCGAGCTGGTGCGGCGCGTGGTGGTCGTCGATGCGGGCCGCGTGGTGCTGGACGGGCCGCGCGACAAGGTGCTGGCCGCGCTGCAGGCGCGGCCTGCGACGGCAGGCGCGGCACCGGTTGCGACGGCGGCAGCGGCGGCCACCGCACCGGGCCCCCAGCCGGCCGCGGCCGTGCCGGCGCCGTCCGCGGCCGACGCCCTCGCGGGGGCCTGAACGATGGGCACCCGCAGCTCGCTTCCCACGCCCGCGCTGCGCCGCGGCGACCTGCTCTACGTCAGCCCGCTGCGCGCCGCGCAGCAGGTGGAAGGCGCCCCGGCCACCCTGTGGGCGCTGAGCCTGATGCTGGCGGTGATCGTCGCGGCGGTGGTGTGGGCCACCGTCTCCAAGGTCGACGTGATCGCCAAGGCGCCGGCGCGCGTGCTGCCGGACGGCCGCGAGCAGCTCATCGCCAGCCTCGAAGGCGGCATCCTGCGGGAGCTCAAGGTGCAGGAGGGTCAGGCCGTCGAGGCCGGCCAGCCGCTGGCCGTGCTCGACCCGACGCGCATGGCCGCGCAGCGCGGCGAAGGGCAGTCGCGGCGCATCGCGCTCAAGGGCGCGATCGCCCGCGCGCTGGCCGAATCCACCGGCGCCGGCGCGCCGCAGTTTCCGCGCGACGTGGCCGGCAACGCCGCCGTCGTGCAGGGCGAGACCGAGGCCTTCCGCGCGCGGGCCCGGGTGCTGCAGGAGGCGCTGGAGGTCAACCGCCGCAACCTCGAGCTGCTGGGCAAGGAGCTGGCGGTGGCCGAGGCCATGTCGGCCAAGGGCCTGATGAGCGAGGTCGAGGTGATGCGCCTGCGCCGCCAGGTCAACGACCTGCAGCAGCAGTCGGCCGAGCGGCTGAGCCGCCATCGCCAGGAGGCCGCCGCCGAGCTGGTGCGCCTGCGCAACGAGCTGGCGCTGATCGACGAGCAGCAGGTGGTGCGCGACGACGCGCTGCAGCGCACGGTGCTGAAGTCGCCGGTGCGCGGCGTGGTCAAGTCGATCCGCAACGCGTCGCTGGGCGGCGTGGTCTCGCCCGGCGGCACGATCATGGAGGTGGTGCCGCAGGGCGACCAGGTGCTGGTGGAGCTGCGCATCAAGCCGGCCGACATCGGCTTCGTGCAGGCCGGGCAGGACGTGCAGGTCAAGCTCTCGGCCTACGACTACACCACCTACGGCGTGATGCGCGGCCGGGTCGACGTGATCAGCCCCGACGCGCTGGGCGACCCCGACAAGGGCGGCGAGACCTCGACCTGGTACCGCGCGCTGGTGCGTGCACCGTCCGGCCAGCTGCAGAGCCTGGGCCAGGCCTTGCCGGTGCGCCCGGGCATGCAGGGCAGCGCCGAGATCCGCACCGGGCAGCGCACGGTGATGTCCTTCCTGCTGCGCCGCATCCTGCGGGTGCAGGAAGCGTTCACGGAGCGGTGATGCACGCGCGCCGGGCCGTTGCCGCACGCGCTGCCGCGGGACGTGCCTCTCGGGGAGCTGCAGGGCGTGCCGGGCATCGTGGGCCGCGGTCGGCCGTGCTGGTCGCCGCGTTGTGCACCACGCTGGCAACGGTTGCCCACGCCCGCTGCGACGCGCCCGACCCGCCCGACCCGGCCCCTGCGCACGACGCCGCCGCGGCCGAGACCAGCCTGCAAGCCCTGGTGCGCGCGGCGATCGCGCGCAGCCATGCCGTGGGTGCCGCGCGCGCACTGGCCGAGGCCACCGCGCGCGAGGTCGACGAGTCACGCGCCGCCGCCGACCCGCAGGCCAGCCTGTCGGTGAGCCTCGGCCCCAGCCTGGCGCACCGCGCCGGCAGCGATGCCAGTCGCGCCCTCTCGGGCGGCGCCTCGGTCGGCGTGAGCCAGTTGCTGTGGGACGGCGGCCGCCTGGCAGACACCGTCGACTGGCGCAGCCAGCTCGCCGAGGCGGCGCGACTGGCGCAGCTGTCGCAGCAGGAGCAGGTGGTGCTGGCCAGCGTGGCCCTGGCCCTGGACCGCAACCGCTACCAGGCGCACGAGCGCATCTACGGCCAGTACCTGGGCAAGATGCAGTGCCTGGTCGAGTCGCTGCAGACCATCGTGGCCGCCGACCGCGGCCGTGCCAGCGAGCTGCTGCAGGCCCGCAAGTCGCTGCAGCAGGCCGACCTGGCACGCCAGCAAGCCGAGTCGCGGCGCAGGCAGACCGAGATCCAGCTGCGTCGTCTGGTCGGTGAGGCGCTGCCCGACACCGCCGCGCTGGCCGCCTACTGGACCACGCTGCCGCCGCTCGAGCCGCTGCTGGTCGAGGCCGAACGCAGTGTCGAGATGGCCCAGCTCGGCGCGCAGGCCGATGCCGCCGCGCGCCTGGTGCGCGTGGTGGCTGCCGGCACCCGGCCGCAGCTAAGCTGGACGCTCAACGGTTCACGTGACTTGTCCTGGGGTGGCGGCGCGCCCACGCAGCACGCCAGCGCGGTCAGCGTGGGCCTGGCGCTGAGCGTGCCGCTGTGGAACCCCGGCGTCGGCGCCGCGGTGGACGCCGCGCGGCTGCGCGAACAGGCCGCGCGCGAACAGCTGGCCGAGGCCCTGCAGGCCCGTCGCACCCGCGTGCGCGAGGTGCACGAGCAGGCCCGCGCCACGGCCGACCGGGCCGGCCGCGTGCAGGCCATCCTGGCCGACAGCGAACAGGTGCGCCAGGCCACGCTGCTGCAGTGGCAGCAACTCGGGCGGCGCTCGCTGTTCGACGTGATGGGCGCCGAGGCCGAGCACTACAACCTGCGCGTGAGCCGGATCGACGCGCAGGTCGACGGCCAGCAACTCGGGGCGACGCTGCGCTCGCTGGGGCAGGGGCTGGCCGGACAGGCCGGCGCCGGGACCGCGCGCCGCTGAGCGGCCGGGCCGGCCCGCGACGCGAGGGCCGGTTATCGGCGCGTCCGCCGGCAACTGAAGCGCTTTCGGGTGTCGATTCGCTGCGCCGGGCCGGTGGACCAGGCTCCGCAGCAGCCGGAGAGCGCGTGAAAAACTGCCCGAACGACCTGGTGAATCGAAATGGCAGGGGTGTGCTGGCCAGTTTCGTCTCAAGAGCCTGGGTGGTGCACCGATATGGCCGGACAGACCCCTCCAGAGGGTGGGCGCGCTCATCCGCATGCCCCCCTGCTGCCGGGACGCTCGTGACGAATCGCTGCCGGACAGTCCAAGGAAAGAATCATGACCACTGCCTTCATCGCCGCGCTCGGCTCCACGCAGATCGCCGCCTTGTCCACGGCGACACTGGCCGCGCTGGGCACGGACGAATGGGCTGCATTCAGCAGCAGCCAGGTCCCGCACTTCACCACCGCCCAGATTCCCGCGATCCCGGCGGCCGGCCTGGCGGCGATCACCACGACGGCGATCGGCGGATTCGAGACGGCCGACCTGGCGGTGTTGAGCACCGCGCAGGTCCGCGCGCTCGGCACGGCGCAGCTGGCCGCCCTGAGTTCGACCCAGTTCGGCGCGTTGACCACGACCCAGGTGCTGGCGCTGACCTCGGCCCAGCTGGCCTCGCTGGCCACCGATGACCTGAATGCGCTGACCACCGGCCAGTTCGCCGCCTTCACGTCGGTACAGATGAATGCGCTGACGTCGACGCAGGTGGCGGCGATGGAGACCGCCGACCTCGGCGCGCTGTCCAGCGGCGCCCTGCGGGCCCTGCCCACCGCCTCGGTGGCCGGCCTCACGTCGACCCAGCTGGCGGCACTGACCAGCTCGCAGATGGCCACGCTGACCTCGGCCCAGGTGGCCGCGCTGGCCACCGCGTCGCTGGCCGGCGTGGAGACCGCCGATCTGGCCGCCCTGACCACCGACCAGATCCGCAACCTGTCCAGCGCCCAGCTCGGCGCCTTGTCCAGCACGCAGCTGGGCGCCTTCACCAGCGCCCAGCTGCTGGCCATGGGATCCGGGCAGATCGGCACGCTGGCCACCGACGATCTCAATGCACTGACCACCGCGCAATTCGCCGCCCTGGGCGCCACCCAGGTGCGCATGCTGACGACGGCGCAGGTGGCGGCCCTCGAGACGGCCGACCTGGCCGCCGTGTCGACCGCCGCGCTGCGCGGACTGTCGTCCGACGCGATGGCTGCGCTCGGCTCGACGCAGGTGGCGGCGCTGGGCAGCGACCAGCTGGCCTCGATGCTGCCGGCGCAGCTGGCCGCACTGTCCTCGTCGGCCGTGGCCGGCATCGAGACCGCCGACCTGGCCGCGCTGGGCAGCGCCCAGATCCGTGCGCTGACCACGACCCAGCTCGGCGCGCTGTCGAGCACCCAGTTCGGGGCCCTGACGTCCAACCAGATCCTGGCCATGACCTCGGGCCAGATCGGCTCGCTGGCCACCGATGACCTGAACGGCCTGACGACCTCGCAGTTCGCGGCCTTCACCTCGGCGCAGGTGAAGGCGCTGACCTCGACGCAGATCGCCGGCCTGGAAACCGCCGACCTGGCGGCCCTGGGATCGTCGGCGCTGCGCGCGATGAGCAGCGACGCCGTGGCGGGCCTGACCTCGACGCAGGTCGCCGCACTGACTTCCGACCAGGCCGCCGCGCTGACGTCGACCCAGGTGGCCTCGATCTCCAGCACGGCCATCGCCGGCCTGGAAACGGCCGACCTGGCCGCCTTCAACACGACGCAGATCCGCAGCCTGACCAGCACGCAGCTCGGTGCATTGAGCAGCACGCAGTTTGGCGCGCTGGCCTCCAACCAGATCCTGGCCATGACCTCGGGCCAGATCGGCTCGCTGGCCACCGACGACCTCAACGGCCTGGGCACCGCGCAGTTCGCCGCCTTCGGCACGGCGCAGATCAAGGCGCTGACCTCGACGCAGATCGGAGCGCTGGAGACGGCCGACCTGGCCGCGCTGTCCACCGCTGCGATCCGCGCAATGGCCTCGGCCTCGGTGGGCGGCCTGACCAGCACGCAGGTGGCGGCGCTGACCACCACGCAGGCCACCGCTCTGACCTCGTCGCAGGTCGCCTCGATCAGCTCGGCGGCCATCGCCGGCCTGGAGACGGCCGACCTGGCCGCGTTCAGCACGGCACAGATCCGCAGCCTGACCAGCACGCAGCTCGGCGCGCTGAGCAGCACGCAGTTCGGTGCCTTGAGCTCCAGCCAGATCCTGGCCATGACCTCGGGCCAGATCGGCTCGCTGGCCACCGACGACCTGAACGGCCTGACGACCGCGCAGTTCGCCGCCTTCGGCACGGCGCAGATCAAGGCACTGACCTCGACGCAGATCGGCGCCCTGGAGACGGCCGACCTGGCCGCGCTGTCCACCGCCGCGATCCGCGCGATGGCCTCGACCTCGGTCGCCGGCCTGACCAGCACGCAGGTGGCGGCGCTGACCACCGCGCAGGCCACCGCGCTCAGCTCGTCGCAGGTCGCCTCGATCAGCTCGGCGGCCATCGCCGGCCTGGAGACGGCCGACCTGGCCGCCTTCAACACCGCGCAGATCCGCAGCCTGACCAGCACGCAGCTCGGCGCGCTGTCCAGCACGCAGTTCGGCGCGCTGGCCTCCAACCAGATCCTGGCCATGACCTCGGGCCAGATCGGCTCGCTGGCCACCGATGACCTCAACGGTCTGACGACCGCGCAATTCGCCGCCTTCTCGACCGCCCAGGTGCGTGCCATGACCTCTGCCCAGATCGCTGCCATCGAGACGGCCGACCTGGCGGCGCTGAGCACGGCCACGGTGCGCGCGTTGCCCAGCACGTCGATCGCCGCGCTCACGTCGTCGCAGGTGGCCGCGCTGACCACCGCGCAGGCCGCGGTGCTGACCTCGGCCCAGGTGGCCTCGATCAGCTCGACGGCCATCGCCGGGCTGGAAACGGCCGACCTGGCCGTTTTCAACACGGCGCAGATCCGCAGCCTGACCAGCACGCAGCTGGGTGCGCTGAGCAGCACGCAGTTCGGCGCGCTGGCCTCCAACCAGATCCTGGCCATGACCTCGGGCCAGATCGGCTCGCTGGCCACCGACGACCTCAACGGCCTGGGCACGGCGCAGTTCGCCGCCTTCGGCACGGCGCAGATCAAGGCGCTGACCTCGACGCAGGTGGGCGCGCTGGAGACGGCCGACCTGGCGGCGCTGTCGACTGCCGCGACCCGCGCGATCGCCTCGACGGCGATTGCCGGCCTGACCTCGACCAA
>WBZL01002101.1_pt1 | contig 19683 bp, 13 predicted proteins | sample 5204291 | NCBI WGS metagenome assembly WBZL01 (sample SAMN12344345, study PRJNA552823) | activated sludge metagenome | biome: Activated sludge suspended growth; feature: Nitrification reactor; material: Wastewater; isolation source: activated sludge from nitrification reactor of wastewater...
CAAATTATAAAATTGGTAGTAACGCCGTAAAAACCAAAGGCGTATTGGGTACAAAGGTCAGACGACCTCTTCGACCCGAACGAAGCGCGCTACCAAACTGCGCCACGCCCCGAATAGTCACCATTATAGAGGATGCTGGCTGGATTGCAAGCATTTGGTCTGGGCATCAGGGTGCAGCAAGCCAGGAGAGGGAGTTGGTGCTGGGGGTTTCCAGCAGCAGGGTGGGCGTGGGGTCGTCAAGGGACATGAGGTAGAGGCCGGCCGTACTGGAGAAGGCAAAATAACGGCCGTTAATCACCCCAAACATCCCTATCCCCGCAATCGTCGTCACCCGCTCCGGCTTGCCCCCCGCCAGCGGTAGCCGCCACCAGTCCGACGGCACGTCATGGGCAAGAGCGACCTTGATTCCCAGCGCAACTTCCCACCAGCGGCGCTGCGCTACCCCGGCTTCCACGGCACTAAAGTAAAGCCACTGCTCGTCGGGGGAAAAAAGTGGCGCGTCTACATCCTCAAACTGGTCGGGGGTGGTGAGCAAACGGCCGTTTTCCCCCCGCTCATCCGCCACCCACAGCGACCGCTGCTTGGTCTCCGGGTCAATTGCCACATAGGCCAACTGCTTGCCACTGGGGGAAAGGCGCGGCCAGAAAGCATTGGCAACCAGTTGTTCCACCTCGCCGGTCACAATGTCGCGCCGCTCAACATAGGTGACAAATTGAAAAATGTCGTCGGGGTTGGGGACGTTGTGGGCATAATAGAGATAGCGGCTGTCGGGCGACCAGGTGGGGTTGAAGTAGATTTCGGTGATCTCGGTTAGGGTGGTAACAGGACGGGGTTCGGTGTCGCCGTCGGCCAGCATCAGGTACAGGTTGCTGTTGGCAAATTGGGTGCCACTGCCTGGTGGTGGGGCGTAGCTGAGAACAAGCTGGGAGCCATCGGGAGAAACGGCCGTTTGTGCCAGCCATCCCCCCTCCGACACTGTAAACAGCGGCTTCCTTTCCTCCGTCGCCAAATCATAGGCCACAATCCGCTGCTGCCCGTCGCTCAGATCAATATAGACCAGTTGGCCGGTAAGGCCATCACCATTGCTTGTAGCGGGTTGTTCAGAGGAGCTACAGCCAACCAGCAGTAAAACAAAAAAAACAACACCCCAAAATGTCGTTTCTGTCAAGCGGCATTTTGGGGATTCATATAACCTGTTGTCCGTATTCATCCGCGTTCCATTCCCTACGTCTGCGGAATGATAATCGTCTGCCCCACGCTGATAAAGCGCGGGTTGTCCACCGTGCGGCCGTTGGCACCCAGAATATCGTCCAGCGGTAGCCCAAAGCGGGCGGCAATGCTGCTGAGGGTGTCACCTTGCACCACGCTGTAGGTAATAAAGTTAAGCAGCAGGTTTTCGTCCGAAACCGTGCCTCGGCACAGCGGGTTAATGGTTTCTGTGGGAGCCGTCACGTCGCCACCACCAGCTACCACCCCTTCGGGCAGCTTCCACACCGTCACCGCGTCATAGTGAATGTGGGCAAAGGTTTCATCCAGCGTTTCGACGATCAACCCAATGTCGCCCTGCCCATAATCGCTGTCAACTACCTGTGCCACCAGTTCGCCATTGACAAAGAAGGTCATTTCCGATCCGTTGGCAATGGCAAAAAGCCGATCCTCGGTGGCCTGCGAATCGCCACGAATGGCGGCAGAGGTACCTTCGCGCAGGACGACCATCCCGCCTTCCGTTCCCTTTACCACCTGCCACGTTTGCGAACGCGGGGTAAGCGTGAAGGCGTAGAAGGTGTTGTTGCTCGTTTCGCGCAGAACAAACCCGTTGCGATACAGCCCCGTGTCAGTGTTTGTAGCCGCCTTGAAGATGCGGGCTTCAATCATAAAGTTTTCGACAGACAAATCATTACGCACGGTAAGACAATCATCAGGAGCCGTGACCTGCACATGGTAGAAGTCGGTGGGGTGATAGCCGTAGAAGTAGGCATCTATTGGCCCGCTGGCCTGGAACCAGCCGCTGTTGATGTCGGCAAACTCATCGTCAAGCAAAACAGAAGGGTCTGTCTCTGCCAGCACACGGTCGGCGGCGCAGCGTAGCCCGGTGTCTTTGAACATCAACTGGCTGCCGGGGTCGCCGGAGAGCCGCGCCAGCATGTCGTTTTGGAAAACGTTGGCACCACCGCGAATGACGCGCTCACCGGCATTGCCCGCGATGTAGGGGTCGCCGACCCATTCCCACACGTTGCCAGCCATGTCAAATGCGCCAAAGAAGCTACGGTTGGCGGGCAGGGTGCCAACGGCATAGGTTCCCTGGTTGGGTAGCAGCACGCTGTTGCGCTGGTTGCCCCACGGATATAGCCAGCCCTGGGGACCACGTGCCGCGACTTCCCATTCGGCTTCGCTGGGCAGTCGTTTGTTGGCCCAGTTGCAATAGGCGTTGGCAACGTCCCAGGTGACGCCGTGGACAGGGTGATCGCCGTTGCTGGCGGGGATGTTTTCGGCTTCCCAATAGGCGGGGGCAGCTTGCCCCGTTTCGTCAACAAAGGCGGCAAACTGAGCGTTGGTGACTTCGTAACGGTCAATCCAGAATTCTGGCACTTTGACGGTGATGTTGTTGCCAACGGTGTAGGTGCTGCTAAGGACGCGGGTCATGCCAATGTTAACAGGCAGGTCTATGTTCGATAGGGGAGCAGCGGTGGGGGCTGGAGCTGGTGTGGGTATGGGGGTAGGTTCGGCAGCTGTGGTGGTTGTGGATGCAACAGAAACGGCCGTTGGCAAATCAACGGCATTCCGCTCTACCGGGCGCACGGTGAGGCTGTCGTAGTGGATGTGGGCGCGGCTTTCGTCGAGGGTTTCAACGACAAAGCCGATTTGGCCGCTGGTTGTGGCTACGCCTTCGAGTTGGGCAACAGAACGGCCGTTAATGCCAAAAATCACATTCGACCCCGCCGCATCCACCCGCAGCTTGTCTGCACCCGATAGCCCGTGCAGCCCACCTTCCTCCCCTTCGGCCAGCACCTTTTGCCCCTCTGACCCTTGCTCCACCACCTCCCAACGGCCGGCGCGGGGCGAAACCAGCAAACCATAGTAGCTGGAACCATTCTGGTAAACAGCCAGACCGTAGTAGAAATCGCCCGTTTCCGTGTCAGTATTGTCCACAAACACATCCGCTTCCATCGTAAAGTCGCTAAAGCTTTTGTTGAAAAAGGCCGTCGCCGTGTGGTTTGGCCGGGCAGACTGCACATGATAGTAGTCGGGCGGATGATAACCCGACAGCGTGTCATCCGTCTTTTCGTCCGGCCAGCCGCTTTCAGGGTTGGTAAAATCATCTGTTAGCAGCAGTTGCTGCACCACCGGCACCGCATCCAGTTTGTCCACTTCCAGCGAATCATAATGAACATGAGCCAGACCCTGGTCAAATGTCTCCACATAAAAGCCAATGTCACCCGAACGATAATCAAAATCATCAAGCTGGGTGACAACCTGGTCATTGATGGTGAACGTCAGGTTGCTTCCTGCCGCATCTATCCGCAGTTTATCACTGTTATCTGCACCCGTGTTGATACCATGCAAATCGGCTACGCTACCTTCGCTCAACGTCTCCAGCCCGGCGGGAGTGCCTTTCAGGACAAACCACTGCCCCGCGTGCGGCGACACGGCAAAGGCATAAAATCGCTCATCTACCCGGCGCACCATTAGCCCATAGCGGAAATTGCCGTCTGGTGTGCCAATGCTGTCCACAAAGACCTGTGCTTCCATAGCAATATTGTCATAGTTGCCGCCAAAGTAGGCGGTAGCGATTTGGTTGGGGACACTGGCCTGCACGTGGTAATAATCGGGAGGATGGTATCCTTGCAAAGCCGAGGCGGTGGTTGTTTCCGGCCAGCCGCTTTCGGGGTTGGTAAAATCATCCTGGAGCAGAACACGGTTTTCCTCGGCTCCCGTTTCCACCTTGCTGGCGGCGCAGCGGAAGCCAGCGGTGGCAAACATGGTGGGGACATTGGGGTTGCCCACCAAGCGATAGGTCATATTTTTTTGGAAATCATAGGCTCCGCCGCGCAAAACCTTTTCGCTGTTGCCTACTGGGCCATAGGGGTCGTCTACCCATTCCCACACGTTGCCCGCCATGTCGTATACGTCAAAGCTGCTGCGGTTGGCGGGTACGCCACCCACGGGATAGCTGCTGGTGCTGACAAGCTGGACAACGACGGCATCATTGCCCCAAGGGTAAAGCCAGCTTTTACTGCCACGAGCGGCCGCTTCCCATTCAGCTTCAGTGGGCAGCCGCTTGTCGGCCCAATCGCAATAGTCAGCAGCCATTTCCCAGGTGGTGCCTTGCACCGGGTTGTTGTCTTGCCCCAGCGGAACGCCGCCGCTGGGCCAGTTGGCGGGTGCAGAAGAACCCGTTTCGGCGACAAAGGTGGCGTATTGAGCGTTGGTAATTTCGTAGCGATCAATCCAGAATTCGTCTAGGTCAACAGTTTGGCTGGGGGCGGATTGGCTGCCGCCGTTGCCGCTGCCAACGGTGTAGCTGCCGCTGGGGATGTGGGCCATGCCGGTGGCAGGGGGTGTGGGTTGAAGCAGGCGAGGCAGGAGAAAGTAGGCCAGCAAAATGAGGACTACCACGCCACCACCAATGGCAAGGGGCAGAACGGGGATGATGCGCTTGACGGCCGGCTTTTTAAGAGTTGGGGGTGGTGGTTCAATGCTGCGCCCAACGATTGTCTTTTTATAGCCTCCCTGCGTTGAATCTGTGTCAGGGGGTGAAGTTTGCTCTGGCGTGGGTGGGCGCAAATTGGTTTGCGACATTGGTGCAAGCGTTGACGACATGCCCGGCGACGTGCCATAGCCTGTGAATCCAAATCCCGTTGATCCGGCCAGCATCCGCAGTGCCATTGCCATTTCTGCCGCCGACTGGAAGCGGTCGTCGGGGTTCTTTTGCAGTGCTTTTTCCAAAATGGCAACAATGGTTTCGGGCAAACCGCTGTGGCGCAGCCGAATATCGGGCAACGCTTCGTTGACGTGCTTCATCATCACCGTTAGCGGGGATTTGCCCTGGTAGGGCGGCGTACCGTTGAGCAGTTCGTAAAGAATGACCCCAAGGGCGTAGAGGTCGGCACGGTGGTCAACATCCTGCCCGGTAATTTGTTCAGGGGCCATATAAGCGGCCGTTCCCATTGTTGTCCCCGTGGCCGTCTGCACCATGTCGCTGCCCACCATCTTGGCAATGCCAAAATCCATCAGCATGGGCTGATCGAGCAGGTTCATGACAATGTTCGATGGCTTTAGGTCACGGTGGATGATTTGTTGGCCGTGGGCGTAGCCAACGGCATCACACAGCGTCATCATGATGTTGAGTACAGAATGGATGGGAAGGCGAATTTTGGCACTGTTGAGTGCCATCAGTTTTTTGTCCAGCGTTTGCCCAGCAACATACTCCATCACCATGTAGTAGGTGCTGCCAGATTTGTTGAAGTCATAGACCTGGATAATGTTGGGGTGACGCAGTTGAGCCACGGCTGACGCTTCCTGTTCAAACCGCTTGACCCACTCCTCCCGTTCTGACAGATGGCGATGAATAAGCTTGATGGCGACTGGCCGCTGCAAGTTAGGGTCTAACCCCTTGTAGACCGATGACATACCGCCGCGCCCCAGCAGCGATTCAATTTGATACCGACCACCGATGATTTGACCAATCCAAGTTTCCTGTGATTCAGACATCTTGTTCTTCCCAGCGTTTCGACGTTTTGACAGACAGCGGCATGATGTTAGGAACATTGACCTATTATCTATACTGTAGCAGAAAGATTCATTTTGGGGTAGCTGTGCTGCCACATCGTATGGTGATAATAGATGCAGGATTATGATACTATGGTTTGTGAATCTTCCGTATGATGCAATGGGCAACTTGGCTGTTAAGATGTTGACACAACCTGTTTCTATGGTTCCGGGCTTTGCAATTTCAGGATTTGTCTGGTGTTATAATGGATATGAGCCACAGGGTCGTTAAACGTTTCAACGTAAAACCATTGTGAGGAGCCGTAAAATCAGCATCAAGTAGCAAACGGCCGATTTTGTTCACCAGTTCAACCTGGCTGGCCGCACAGCGAAAACCGGCCGTTGCCGACATTGTAGGAATGTTTGGGTTACCTACCAACCGGTAAGCCATATTTTTCTGAAAATCATAGGCACCACCACGCAGTACCTGTTCGCCATTCCCCACCGGGCCATATGGCTCATCTACCCACTCCCACACATTGCCAGCCATATCGTACACACCAAAGCCGCTGCGGTTTGCGGGAATCGTACCAACGGCGTAGCTGCTGCTGTTGGGCAAAGGCACCAACTTTTCGTCATCGCCCCACGGGTATAGCCAACCTTGCGGGCCACGCGCCGCCACTTCCCATTCCGCTTCGCTGGGCAGTCGCTTGTTGACCCAGTCGCAGTAATCGGCGGCCATTTGCCAGGTGATCCCTTGCACAGGGTGGTTGTCTGCACCTGCTGGCGGCACGCTGCCAGCCCAGTGGCTGGGTGTGGCTGCCTCTGTTTTGTGAGCAAAAGCGGCGTATTGGGTGTTGGTGACTTCATAGAGGTCAATCCAGAATTCATCCAGTTCAATGATCTGACTGGCGGCAAATTGGCTGCCGCCGTTGCTGCTGCCAATGGTGTAGCTGCCGCCGGGAATGTTGACCATGCCGGTGGAGGGTGGTGGAGTTTGCAGCAAACCGGGCAGAATCAGATAACCAAGCAGGGCAAGGATGAGCAAACCGCCGCCAATTGCCAGCGGCAGGATTGGAAGGTTGCGTTTGGGGGCAGCGGATTGTGTGTGCGGGGTGGTAGGTTTGTTGGGGGCAACGGCCGTTTTTTCCGGGGTTACGGCGGGCTGGGGGGGAGAAACGGCCGTTTGTCGCATTGTGTTGACCGGCATGTGGGGACTAAACACATAGGTACTCGTACTGCCAAGCTGCAACCGTAACGCCGCCGCCATTTCCGCTGCCGACTGAAAGCGGTTGTTGGGGTCTTTTTGCAGTGCTTTTTCAATAATAGCCACCACCCCTTCTGGCAGCCCTCGATGCAGCAAGCGAATATCTGGCACCGGCTCATTGAGGTGTTTCATCATCACCGTCATCGGCGTGCTGCCCGTGAAAGGCGGCACGCCACTGAGCAGCTCGTAAAGGATGATGCCCAGGGCGTAGAGGTCGGCGCGATGGTCAACATTGCCCCGGCCGTTGATTTGCTCCGGCGACATATAAGCAGCGGTACCCATGGTGGTGCCAACGGCCGTTTGCACCATATCGCTCCCAATCATTTTGGCAATGCCAAAATCCATCAGCACCGGCTGGTCGAGCAGATTCATCATCACATTGGCCGGCTTCAGGTCGCGGTGAATAATTTGCCGGCCGTGGGCATAGGCCACGGCATCACAAAGCGCACTCATAATGGCAAGAACGCTGTGAACCGGGAACGGAATTTTGGCATTTTTTAACCCCTCCAGCTTTTTATCCAGCGTTTGCCCGGCTACAAACTCCATCACCATGTAGTAGGTGTTGCCAAACTTGTCAAAATCATACACCTGGACGATGCCGGGGTGGCGCAGCTTGGCAATGGCCGATGCTTCCTGCATAAAGCGACCAACCCATTCCGGCCGTTCGGAAAGGTGGCGGTGGATGAGCTTGATCGCCACAGGACGCTGTAAATTAGGATCAAATCCTTTGTAAACCGACGACATACCGCCGTGTCCCAGCAGAGATTCAATTTGATACCGTCCGCCAATGAGCTGTTCTTTTCCCGGTTCGCTAAACTCAGACATATTGTTTTCCAATGCACCCGACCCGTTTGCTGTCGTCGTTTGGGTACTGTATCAGACTTTGCTAGTTGGGGGTAGACCTCCAGGCTTTTGCCTGTGAGCTAACAATTTATTGGGGTAAAAAACATGTCATTTCGATGAGTCTTCGAGGAGAAATCCCGCTCATCTGGCTGTCGCTAACGGGATTCCTCGGAGGATCTCGAAATGACATGTTCACCCGTTTATTTTGTTAACCGCCAAGCGTTTGGGCAACCGCCGAGGTCTTTGTTACAATGCCGCCGCTATGCGTGATGCCGCCATTGAAACGTTTGAATTGACCAAGCAGTATGACCAACGGCCGTTTTTCCGTCGCACACAGGGGGGGCAAACGGCCGTTTATCCCCTCAATTTGCGCGTGGAGCCGGGCGAACTGTTTGGGCTGCTGGGGCCAAACGGGGCGGGCAAAACCACCCTGGTCAAAATGCTTTGCACCCTGGTGCTGCCCAGCGGCGGCACGGCGCAGGTGGCGGGGTACGGGTTGGACAACGGCAGCGCCATTCGCGCCGCCGTGGGGCTGGTCAGCAGCGACGAGCGCAGCTTTTACTGGCGGCTATCGGCGCAGCGCAACCTCGATTTTTTTGCCGCCATGCACGGGCTGCGCGGGGCGACGGCGCGGCAGCGGGTGGCGGCGGTGCTGCAAGATGTGGGGCTGGAGGGGGTGGGCGAACGGCCGTTTGCCCAATTTTCCAGCGGCATGAAGCAGCGGCTCGCCATTGCGCGAGGGCTGCTGCACCAGCCGCGCCTCCTGTTCCTCGATGAACCCAGCCGCAGCCTGGATCCCACCGCCACCCACAACCTGCACCTGCTCATCCAGCGGCTGCGCCGGGAGCAGGCAATGACGATTTTTTTGATTACCCACGATTTGGCCGAGGCGGAAAAACTGTGTGACCGGGTGGGGCTGTTGCACCAGGGCAAGCTGCAAACGGTGGGGCGGCCGGCTGACCTGCGCCGCCAGCTTTGGACGCAAAGGCAGTATTCAATTGTGGTGAGTGGAAAAAAAACGGCCGTTTTGTCCACCCTCGCCTCCTTGCTCCCCAACGCCGAGGCAAGCGAACCAGCGGCTGGGCAAACGCAGCTTTCGTTTTGGGCAGAGGAGGATGGGGGAAGATTAACGGCCGTTCTTGACCACCTCCGCCACCACCAGCACCACATCTACACCATCGAAGCCACCCCGCCCTCGCTCGAAGCCGTCTTTCAACGCTTTACCGCAGGGGAGCAGGGGAGCAGGGAAGCAGAGGAGAATTTTCTCCCCTGCTCCCCTACCCCCTTGCCCCCTATCTAACCTATGCTCACCCGCCTCCGCGCCTTCCTCCTCCGCGACTTCTACATCGAGACCAGCTACCGGCTGGCGTTTTGGGTTGGCATTGGCAGCATCTTTCTGCGCGTCCTCATCTTCTATTTTCTCTCCCAGTTTGTAGGCGACCAGGTTGCCCCGCTGCTGGAACCCTACGGCGGCGACTATTTCGCCTTTGTCCTCATTGGCCTGGCATTGGGCAGCTACTTTGGCGTGGGGCTATCCAGCTTTTCCCAGGCAGTGCGGCAGGCACAAACCACTGGCACGCTAGAAGCGTTATTGATGACCCCAACGGCCGTTGGCACCGTCATCGTCGGCTCGGCCATCTGGAGCTACACCTATGCTACCTTTCGTGTCCTTATTTACCTGCTGATTGGGATTGGGTTATTGGGGTTACGCTTTACCACTACCAACTACCTGGCTGCGCTGCTGGCACTGCTGCTTGCCATCATTGCCTTTGCCAGCATTGGCATCCTCGCCGCCAGCGTCATGATGATCACAAAGCGCGGTGAGGCTCTCACCGCGCTTTTCGGCAACGCCGCCAACCTGATTGGCGGCGTCTTTTATCCCGTTTCGATCATGCCCAACTGGCTGCAAACAGTTGCACAACTGCTGCCCATCACCCATGCCCTTCGCGCTATGCGGCTGGCACTATTGGGTGGTGCTAGTTGGGCCGATCTTGCCCCAGAGATGTTCACGCTCGCTGCCTTCTGTCTTGTTCTCTTCCCGCTCGCGCTGCTGTGCTTTCGCTTTGCGGTGGAACGCGCCCGCCAGGAAGGCAGCCTGGCCCACTATTAAGCTGTTTCCAGCTCGGCAACCTCTTTGGAAGAAACAAGCCCGTTGGCGCTGCTGGCACTTGCTTTTTTACCTTTCAAATAAGAGCCGCCTACAGAAATGACATCATAGCCACGTTCAACCAGTGTCTCGAAATCAGGGATCATGCGCCGGCCGTCAATGACCAAATAAGGCGTTTGGGTTGCCGTTTCAATGGTGCGCGACAGGCCACGGAACTCTTCCCAGTCGGTGGAGATATAAACCGCGTCGCTGCCCTGAATCGCTTCCTTCGCTGAATCGTGGTAGGTAATCCGTTCAAAGAGATGGTTGTTTTTGGGGTTGAACCAACTGCGCTGCGCTTCTTCCATTGCCAACGGGTCATAAGCGCGAATCTCTTTCACGCCTCGTGCCAGCAGCGTCTCAACTGCTTTCAAAGCGGCAGAGTCGCGCATGTCATTGGTGCGCTTCTTGAAGGCCAAACCAAGCAGTGCCACCGTCTTTTGGTTGAAGTTAAAGCCTGCTTCATACACGGCACGGTCAATCAAATACGTTTTCTGGAATTCGTTGATGTTGTAAACCGCTTGCAGCAGGTCGGTGGAACGGCCGGCTTTGTTAAGCTGGTAGATGAGTGACTGAATATCCTTGCCAAAGCAGCTTCCGCCCGCACCATTGCTGACATAGGAACCCCAATGGCTGATACGATTATCGGCCGTTACGCCAACCTTCAAATCTTCCATGCGGATGTTAGGAACAGCTTCGGCCAGCCGCGCCCCCACACCATTCCAGAAAGAAATGTAGGTAAGCAGTAGCGTGTTGCCCATGTACTTGATGGCTTCGGCCGTCTCCGGGGTCGTTTCCAGATAGCGAATGCGAACATGGTTGACGAATTGGGAGTAAACGCGCCGCATGATCTTGAAATCTTCATCCGAGTCAGCACCCAACACGATACGGTCGGGACGGCGCGAACCTTCGATGGCGTTGCCCTGTGCCAAAAATTCGGGATTGGAGGCGATGCCAAAGTTCTTGACACCGTGTTCTTTCATCACCTGTTCCAGCAAGCGAGCGGTGCCAATCGGCACGGTGCTTTTGTTGACCAGCACAATCCGCTGGCTGCCGTCGCGCTGCGCCAACATCGCGGCTACATCATGGGCAGCCTTTAGATAGTAGGTGAGGTCGGTGGAACCATCCCGCTTGGGTGGGGTGTTGATGCAGAAGAAGAAAACATCAGCATCCTGGATCAACTGGGTAATATCGGTTGTAAAGAAGAGATACCGATCTATGTTTTCAGCAACTGCCGCTGCCAAACCTGGCTCATTAACATAACGTTCGATATTTTCTGCTTCACCAGTGCGGAAAGCGTTAATCTTTACTTCGTCAATATCATAGGCATAAACTTCGTGCCCATATTCGGAGAGGACGGCAGCGTGGGGCAGCCCCACAAAACCAGTACCAACAACAATAATTTTCATGACCAAACTCCTCGAAGATAAAATCTACAGACGACATGTACACTGACGTGTATATAACCGCCAATTGACGGCTCTTTCAATTTTTATGCGGCATAAGACATCTGTGGTTGCTGTAGGCAAACAACAATATTTTGAAAAGAGAATGCTTCGCCGAGATGGGGATGACATCGTTCAAGAGGGGTTTTCTGGTGTCAAACAGTTCGGCGAAGCGTTAAGGATTTAAATCTTAACTTGATTTTCACCAACTATACTACACATTGTACCTTACAAACCTGCTTAAAACCTATGAGTTTTCAACGCCGAGTTTCTGATTTGCTCTTCGGCCGGGGCTGAAGAACGAGGATTGGAATCCTCGACTACGCTTAACTGCCCGATTGATTGTGGTCAGTGGCTTGTATCATGCGTTGGGCAACCCGCCGGCCGATTTCGACAGCAAAGTTGGTCCCGCGATCCCAGGGATAGACCTGGCTCATGGAGGCGAAGTAGAGGCTGGGGATGGGGGTTTGCAGGTCGGGGATGTTGCGGGAATGGTTAACCAGCGGCACGGGCTGGGCGTAGCTGGCTTTGTGCAGCCAGCTTTGGCGTATCCAGTCGGGGCGGAAGTCGGGGTTGAAGAGGGTGAGGGCGCGGGTGAAGATGGCTTGAATTTCGTCTTTGTCCATGCGCATGTAGGGGTGTTCCGGCACCACGTAGTCGCCGCAATAGAGGATGTGGTCGCCGCCGTAGTGGCTTTTGTCAATGTAGTTGGTGTGTTCAAAGAGGCCGATGAAGGGAATGTCGGCACTGAATTTGTCGGGGGTGTCGGCGGGGAGGTTGAGCCAGTAGGTGTTTTGGGGAAGCAACGGCCGTTTAAGGGCCAACGTCAACACCACCGCCCCCATATGCTTCAAATTCGTCAACCCCGCCAGATAGTCGGCCGGCAGCGTGGGAGCCAGCTTCGCCAGCAAAGACGGCGACCCCGTATGCAGCACCTGGTCAAACAGATAGGTATCGCCATTTACCGTCGTGACAGACAACCCATTCTCCCCACGCTCCACACCCAACACCCCACAATTCAACCGCACCTCCCCGCCCAATGCTGTCACTTTATTCGTCAACCTATCCACAAAGGCCTGGAACCCGCCTTCAAAATACCCCAGCTTAAAGCTGCGAACATAGAGCCGCGCCCACAGCCAAGCCATATTCACATCGGCATAATACGGCCCAAACTTGCTAATCAGCAGCGGCCGCCACATCATCTGGTAAATCTTTTCCCCATACCAACGGCGCGTCCACTCATCCGCCGAATGCGTTTCCAGCCAGCGCCAAAAGTTGGTAAAGCGCAAAAACGCCCCCACCACGCCAAAACGGACATAGCTCACCGGGTCAAAGCCGGGAAATTTCCACCACTCCAGCGGATTGCTAAAAGGGTAGATATTGTTTTGGTAATAAATGGAAGTGCGCGGCGTGGGGAAAAACAGCTTGTCGCGCATGCCCAGCTCCTCCACCAGCCCAATAATCGCCTTATCCGATTCAAACAGATGGTGATAAAACTTCTCTAACGGCCACTCCCAGTTAGCATCCCGAAAACCCGTTGCCAACCCACCCGTCTGCCCACTGGCCTCAAACAGCGTGACCTCATGCCCCGCCTGCAGCAAATCATATGCCGCTGCTAAACCGGCTAACCCGGCTCCAACGATTCCTGTTTTCATTATCTAAAAATAACCAATAACCAATACCCAGTTCACTGATTACTGATTACTGATTACTGATTACTGCTCACCGTTCCCACCTGCACCGCTTTGCCAAAATCCGACCAGCCCAGCCCTTCGCGCATCATATAGTAACCGCCTAATAGGGTAATGGGCAGCCAGAGCGCGGCATGGAGTACAAGCGTGTAGGCTGTTGCCACCGCTTCTTGCACGCCGTAGAGCGTTAGCACGGCAATGCCGGGACCATCGAAGGTGCCGATGTAACCGGGGGCGGAGGGGAGTGTGGTAGCCAGGTTGACAATGCCGTTCATGAGCATGAGGGCAAAAAAGCTGACCTGGAAGGGGAACGCCTGCATGATAAACCAATATTTGACCGTCTCCAGCAGCCAGATGACGACTGAGGTGAGAAAGATCATGAGTACATTGCGAAAATTGCGGAGCGATTCGAGTCCGTTGAGAAACCGGCTGGCGAACCCCAACACAGGTTCTTGCAGCCGCTGCGGCAGCAGACGCACGGCAAACCATTTCGTAAGTGCCAAAGCGCGTTCAGGAACGGCCGCTAATGCAAAAAACAGTACCAACGCCCCAAAAAAAGCCACGCTGGCAATGACCACCACCGACTGAATGCTCTCGCTGGGGATGGGGGTGAAGGGAAGGGCCACAAAGACGAAAACCAGCATGACCAGCCCGTCAAACACCCGCTCCACAATGACAGTTGCCAGGCTGGCGCTGACAGGTACCTCTTCGCGCCGGTAAAGCACATAGGAGCGCAGCAGTTCGCCAGCGCGAAACGGGTAGACGTTGTTGCCCATGTAGCCGATGACAACCACGGGGAAAAGCCGACCGAGCGGGATATGCTTTAACGGCCGTAACATATAATCCCAACGCCACGTTCGCGCCCAAACGGCCACAAAGTAGGTGGCAACGCTGGGCAGCAGCCACCAATAGTTGGCCGTCCGCATAAACGCGGCCACATCATCAAGTTTGAGGCCGCGCAGTGCCAGCCATAGAAAAAAGGCGCTAACCAGCAGCCCCAGCCAAAATTGCCATCGTTTCAATGAAAAATTCCTTGATTACATATACACTATCGTACAAAACAAGGCGTAATTGTACCATCCCTCGTTAGGGACGCATGTCGCACAATTGACACAAAATACGGGGCGGCTGCACCCCTGTTTTTGGCGGCAATTGTGGCACAATAGGCAAATATAAAAAATGGGACGCAGATGTGCCTGATTTTCCTGATGACGGAATCGTTACCATGTAACATCAGGTTAATCAGGCCAATCTGCGTCCTATTATCGCAAGAAGGCATTATGGGAACATCTGTGATTGAACAGTATCGTGAACTGGAAACAACCTTGCTGTCGCTGATTGGGCCGGTGCAGTGGGGCGGCGATATTCATATGAAGCTGGGGCGGATTGCCCGGCTGCTGGAATTGCTGGGCAACCCACACTATCGCTATCGCTCGGTGCATGTGGGGGGGACATCGGGCAAGGGGACAACGGCCGTTCTTACCGCCCACCTCCTGCAGCAAATGGGGTACAAAACGGCCCTCCACGTCTCGCCCCATGTCCAGTTGTTTAATGAGCGGGTGCAGATTAACGGCCGTTTAGCCCCCACCAGCAAACTCTTCACCCTACTGCAAACCATCAAACCCCTCGTCGAGCAAGTCGGGCGCGAATCCCCCTACGGCAACCTCACCTACTTTGAAATTCAGGCCGCCCTCGCCTTTGCCTACTTTGCCCAAGAGCAAGTAGACGTGGCCGTGGTGGAGGTGGGGTTGGGTGGGCTGCTCGATGCCACCAACGTCCTTCCCGCCGAGGTCGCCGTCCTGACCAATGTGGGGCTGGACCACACCGAGGTGCTGGGGGAGACGGTGGAGCTGATTGCGGAGCAGAAGGTAGGGATTTTCAAGCCGGGGCAGCAGGTGATAACGGCCGTTTCCCAGCCCACCGTCCGCCAAATTGCCGCCGACCGCTGCCGCGAAGTGGGAGCCACGCTGCACCAGATTGAGCCAGGCCACACCTTTCAGGACACCAACCGCGCCTGCGCCGCCGCCGCTGCCGCCGCCCTCGCCGGCCGCCCCGTTCCCGACAACGCAAACTGGGAAATTCCCCTCCCCGCCCGGCTGGAACTGATGCAAACCAGCCCCACCGTCATTCTCGACGGCGCCCACAACCCGGACAAAATCCGCGCCACCGCCCACGCCGTCCACACCCGCTACCCCGATGCGGCTCCCATCATCGTGTTTGCCGCCAAGGCGGGCAAGGATGTGGCCGACATGCTCCCCTACCTGCTGCCTAATGCCAAAGCGTTTGTTGCCAGCCAGTTTTCGCCAAAGGGGTTATGGAAGGCGATTTCGGCAGAGGAATTAACGGCCGTTGTTCACCACCTCGCCCCCGGTTTGCCTGTGTACATGGAGTCGGAGCCATTAACGGCCGTTCGCCTCGCCCTCTCCCTCGCCCAACCCACCGACCTCATCTGGATCACCGGCTCCCTCTACTTCGCTGGCGATGCCCGCGAACAGTGGTATCCCCTCGAATGGCTGGTGGAGCAGGCAGAAATGGGGCTGTCTGGCTCGCTCCTTCCCGGTAAACAGTAATCAGTGAACAGTAATCAGTGAACAGTGAACAGACTGTTTACCGATTACCGATTACCGATTACTGTTTACCGATTACCGATCAAACTGCCAAATCGCCGCCGTAATCGGCTTGAACACCACATGCCGCGCCAGCACCACCGAGGAAGTGGTCATGCCATACTCCAAAAACCGCTGAATCACATCCCGCAAATGGGCGCGGTTAGCGGCCACCACCCGCAGCACATAGTTGTTCTGCCCCGTCACCTCATCACACGTCAGTACTTCCGGGCAGCTTTGCGCCAGCGCCGTCACCCGGTTGGCGTGCATTTTGGGGTTTTGCACATGCACCAGCCCCATTAGCGTCAGCCCCAGCGCATCCAAATTAACGTGGGCATGGTATCCGGTAATGATGCCCGCCTCCTCCAACTTCCGCACCCGCTCCGCCACCGCCGGAGCCGTCAGCCCCACCACCTTGCCAATCTCGGCATAGCTCATCCGCGCCTCCTGCTGCAACAATTCGAGAATTTGCCAGTTTGTGCTGTCGAGTTTCATGGGTACCTCCCTAAATATGGGACGCAGATTTACCTGATGAACGCAGATTTCAAATAAATCAGGCAAATCAGGTAAATCTGCGTCCTCTTCTTTGCCTTGAGAACAACCCGCCTTGCAAAATCTTTCGATTCGCAAGAAAAACGGCCGTTTTCCTTGCGAAACCACCTTGTTCTGCCACAATCCCCCATATTATCATACCTGTTGTTCAGGAAACGAACTTGAGGAGGTGTCCCTTGCAACCTGAATTTGTCCCCCATTCCGCCTACGTGGAATATTCCGAAAGCGACATGCGCCAGCGGGCGCAAGCCTTTTATGCCGACATCCAGCGGCGGCGCACCGTGCGCGAATTTTCCGACCGCCCCGTCCCCCGCGACATCATCGAAACGTGTTTGCTGGCCGCCGGCACCGCCCCCAGCGGCGCCAATTTGCAGCCCTGGCACTTTGTCGTCGTCAGCGACCCCGACATCAAGCGCCAAATCAAGGAGGGAGCCGAAGAGGAAGAACGCGCCTTTTACAGCGGCCGCGCCCCGGAAGAGTGGCTGGAAGCGTTGGCCCCACTTGGCACCGACCCCAACAAAGGATTTTTGGAACTCGCCCCCTACCTCATCGCCATCTTTGCCAAATCGTATGATGTTCTGCCCAGCGGCAAGCGGGTGAAAAACTATTATGTGCAGGAGTCGGTGGGGCTGGCAACCGGCACGCTCATCACCGCCCTGCACCACGCCGGGCTGGTTTCGCTGACCCACACCCCCAGCCCAATGGGGTTTTTGAACACGGTGCTAAAACGGCCGTCCAACGAACGCCCCATGCTCCTCCTCGTCGTGGGCTACCCCGCCGACGATTGCCGCGTGCCAACCCACGCCATGAAGAAAAAACCGCTCGATGAAATAGCCACCTTTCTCTAAAACGTGGGCAGTAGGGAGTAGGGTGTAGCGTGTACGCCCTACTCCCTACTCCCTACGCCCTACTCATGTTAGTCATTCCCATCTCCTCCACCCTCCACCACCACCTCAGCCAGCTTGCCCAAAACAAGCGCATGGTTTTTATGGCCGGGCTGCAAGGCACGGGCAAAAGTTTGCTCATCCAGCAGCTTGTCCTCATTGCCCAGGAAGCTGGCCGCACCGTCCACCTGCTGCAATGGCTCACCGCCCGTCAGCCGTTTGAAACGCCGGAAATTCTGGTGCGGTATCCCGAAACAGGCGGCGTAACCCACCCCGTCATCCGCTGGGCAACCGGGGTGTGGGTGCGCGGCGCGGTGGCGCGGTGGCATGAACAGCACCCCGATCCGCGCCACCTGCTGATTGGCGAACTGCCCGTCATTGGCAACCGGCTACTGGAATTGACCCAGCCGGAGGCGGACGGGCTGGAGCCGCTGCTGACGAGCGAGCAGGTGCAGTTTGTGCTGCCGGTGCCGTCGTGGGAGGTGCGGGCGGCGATTGAAGATGCCCGCGCCCGCACCCTGGCCGACCCGCAGCATGAGCGGGAAAAGCGGGATGCGTCCCCAGCGGTGCTGCAGGCGTTGTGGCAGGAAGTGAACGGGCTGGCGCGGCAAATGGGGCTGACAAAGGCCAGCCCGACCACGCCGTACAATCCCTACATCTACGGCGGGGTGTTCCAGGCGCTGCTACAGCACCGCCACCTGCAAACGCTGCTGGTGGATGAGGTGCTGCATCCGCAGCGGTCGGTGTATGAGCTGGCGCAAATTGCCAGCGAACTACAGGCAACGCCGGCCGAAGTGGCGGCGATTATGGCGCGGGTGGAAGAGCAAGGGGTGGACAGGGTGGAAACGGCCGTTTCCCACTGGCACCGCCCCCTCACCCAAAACCCCCAGCCGCCCAACCCCGGCCCGGAGCTGCCCTTGCCGCTGCCGGAAGCACTGCCCCATGCCGAGCAAAATACGGAGCTAACGGCGGAACAGCGGGCGGCTTTGCAGGTGGTGGTGCGGCTGCCGTTGCAGGCGGAGGTGGGGGTGGTATTAACGGCCGTTGACCACGCCCTTCACACCCTCGCCCCCGTCACCGTCCCCACCGCCGCCCACGTCCACAAATTTGACGTATACGACAGCTACTTCAACGTCCAGCGGCGCGATGGCGACCCCGGCCTTCTCTTCCTCGGCGGCCTGCTCCAGGCGTACCGCAACGCCCTGCAAAACCTCGACGACGACCCCACCCTCACCGTCATTGAAAAACCGATGCTCCGCATTGCCCTGGAAGCGGCGGTAGGGATGTTTGTTTAGTTGAAACTGAGAGACTGTGAGACCAGGAGGCTTGATCTCTTAGTCTCATAGTTTCTCAGTCTCTTAAGTATTCTATGTTAAACCTTCACGAACTCGACCACGCCCGCGTTCGCTGGCAGCTTGGTCATCACCTCTTTTTTGGCTATGTTCAGGCACTTATTCTGGCTTGTACCCGGCTGCAAACAGCGCTGGATGGCAGCGACTGGCCGCAGGCTCGCCGCGAAATGGAACGCGCCACGCAGTTGCTATGGGGCGTCGCCGTTACCTTCAAGCTCACCGGCGGTTTCTCCCAGGCTGCCTACGACGGCTATGTGCGCCCCAATATGTTTGAAGCCAGCGATGGCTTTAGCGGGCTGTGGTCGCACGACCATGACTACTTGGTGAAAAAGGTGCTGCGCGGTCTCAAACCATATTTCCAAAACCCACCGCCGGAATTGGCCGACGCGGTGCAAACGTTCCAGCAGGCGTTTGCCATCATGTATGATTCACACAAATATGTTTGCCAAAAATTTGAGGGGGATGCCCCCAGCCTGCTGATGGGGGAGGAGGCGCAAAAGTCGGCCGGGGAGATGATTGATACGTTCAAGCGCAACCGGCTGCTGGTGCTTGGTGTCCCGGCTTAGTTGGGGGGGATTAACGGCCGTTATTGATGACCGACGGCCGTTATTGTGGAGGACATGGCGATTTGTTGGGTGTAGTGGGGGAAATATTTAGCCTTTCACCAGCACGGCCAGCCGCTACCTCTTCGCTTTTGTGGGTGGCTGAATAACGGCCGTTTTGCCCGTACTTTCCAACTCCAAACGATGATACAGCACATTTTTAAAACGGCCGTTTTGCGCCAAACGACCCTGTACAGCTGCTGCCCGTTTCTACCCGTAATCTGCAAGAGCCGGAGACCAAGGCAGCTAACTGCAACAACTGTTAGGCGGCTGCGTCAGAGGTAGCCGCTCGGTTTAAGACCTCAAATTGTTTGTTGACGACCAAATGAACTTTGTTATAATTCCGATTCGTGGGGGCGGTTAGCTCAGTTGGTTAGAGCGCTACGTTGACATCGTAGAGGTCACAAGTTCGAGTCTTGTACCGCCCACTAAAAAAAGCCACCTTCACAAGCAAGGTGGCTTTTTGTTTGGGGGCAAAAACGGCCGTGTATTAGACATTATCGGAATTAACTTTATGTCACGCAAAGGTGCAAAGGGAAACATACTTGGCACCAGCAATGCTCAGTCTGAAGGTTGGGACATATGG
>WBZL01002102.1_pt1 | contig 19683 bp, 13 predicted proteins | sample 5204291 | NCBI WGS metagenome assembly WBZL01 (sample SAMN12344345, study PRJNA552823) | activated sludge metagenome | biome: Activated sludge suspended growth; feature: Nitrification reactor; material: Wastewater; isolation source: activated sludge from nitrification reactor of wastewater...
CGCGGGGCTGACGGCGAGACGCGGGTGGCGATGGACATGTGGCGGCGGGGTGGTCCCCGCCGCCAGGGCTCAGGCGACGGGGCTCTCCCAGTCGTCCATGCCGCTCTTCACTCGGCTCTTGACCTTCATCGATCCCTCCTCGCAGGGGGCGGCAGTGGCGGGAGCGCGGGGGCGCTTCAGAACGAGCGGCGGGCCGTGAGGCCGACGAAGCCGGGGCCGAGCGCGGGGGCGATGGTCTGGGTGGGCGGCGCGGCCGAGCGCCGCCGAAGGCCGGTGACGAGGAGGGCGACGCCGCCGCCGATGAGCAGGGTGCCGCCGACGACGCCGGCGATCGCCACGGCGTTGGCGCTCCGGCCGCGGTCGAGGATGTCCTGGCACGGGCGGCTCGGGGTGGCGAGGACGCAGGCGTTGGCGGGGTCGTCGAACTCGGCCTCGAGGGCGTTGCCGCGGGCGCCCATCGCCGCCGCGAGGACGCCGGCGCCGACGCCGAGGCCCGCGAGCGCGCCGCCCGCGATCGTCAGGCCCTTCCACGGGCGGGCGGGCGCGGGCTCGGGTTCGGGCTCGGGCTCGGGCTCGGGCTCGGGTTCGGGCTCGCCGACGGCGGCCTCGGCCTTCTCGAGGCGGGCGCGGAGGGCGTCGCGCGCCCGGGTGATCTTGGGGCTGAGAGGGGTCTCGGTGCCGTAGGCGCGGATGTGTCCCTCGCAGTAGTCGTCGAGGGCGGTGACCGCCTCGCGCAGCGCCGTGACGTCGGCCTCGCCCTGGAGGCCCTGCTGGAAGGCGTCGGCGATGTACTCGAAGAGGGCGGCGCGGTTGCTGCGGTTGGGCGTGGTCTCCGGCAGGTGGCGCGAGGCGGCGAGCCAGAGCCGGGCGGCCTCGAGGGGCGCGCCGCGGTCGAGCGCGGCCTGGCCCTCGATGTAGCCGGCCTCGAAGGCCTGGGGATCGCCGGCGGCGGCTGGCGGGGCGGCGATCGCCGGCGCCGCGAGGGAGACCTGCGCGAGGGCGAGGGTCGAGGCGAGGATGCGAGGCGCGACGGGGTGCATGGTCGGGGCCGGCCGGGCCGGATTCTAGCGTCCCCCGAGGGGGGCCGGGCGGGGAGATCGCGCCCAGGGCGCGCGGAAGCGCGTGTCCGGGGGCGCATGAGGATGCCTGCCTGTGTTATACGTCGCTGACTCGGGAATGTCAGGAGAGGGCGCGGAAGACTCATTGGTCGGGGCGGTCCTCGAGGGCCGCTTTCGGATCGACCGTATGCTCGGCGAGGGCGGGATGGGCCGTGTCTATGTCGCGGAGGAGCTGCGGCTCCGCCGACGCTGCGCGGTGAAGGTGCTCCTGCCGGAGGTGATGGCCGACCCCGCGAACCTCGAGCGCTTCCTCCGGGAGGCGCAGGCGATCGCCCAGCTCCGTCACGACAACATCGTCGACGTCTATCACCTCGGCGAGGACCAGGAGCGCGGGGTGGTGTTCTTCGCGATGGAGCTCCTCGAGGGGGAGGATCTCGAGACGCGCCTCCTCGCTCGACGGCAGCGCCCGGTGTCCTGGGTCGACGTCGCCCGCTGGGGCGCGGAGATCGCCGGGGCGATGGCGGCGGTCCACGCGGCGGGGCTCGTGCACCGCGACCTCAAGCCCTCCAACATCTTCCTGGTGGCCCGCCGCGACGGCCGCGAGCAGGTGAAGCTCCTCGACTTCGGGATCGCCAAGCTGGTGCACTACGCCGAGGGCGACCTCGGGGTGGCGCGGACGGTCCAGCACATGGCGCTGACCTCGACGGGCGCGGCGATCGGCACGCCCTATTACATGTCGCCCGAGCAGCTCCTCGGCGAGAACCTCGACGGACGCACCGACGTGTACTCGCTCGGCGTGGTCCTCTACGAGGCGCTGAGCGACCGGCTCCCCTTCGGCGGCGAGCCCATGCAGGTGGCGATGCAGCACTGCAACGTCGACCCTCCGTCGCTCTCGTCGCTCGGCTTCGCGGGGTCGATCCCCGCTGAGCTCGAGGTGCTGGTGATGAAGATGCTGGCGAAGGAGCGCGAGGGGCGGCCGCAGACCATGGACGAGGTCGAGGCGGCGCTCCTGGCGATCCTGCCGGCGGGGACGGCGACGACGCGACCGCCCCTCGAGCCGGGGCCGAAGCCGACGCCGAGCATGTCGCCGACGCTCGTGTTCAACGGCGCGAAGCTGGTCCGTGCGCCGCGCGCCCCGGCGAGGCCGCCGCCGCGGCCGCGCTCGCGGGCCGTGCCGGTGCTCGTGGGCGTCGGCGTCGTCGCGGCGATCATCGTCGCGGCGATCCTGGCGAGCGGCGGCGAGCCGCCGGCGGAGCCGGCGAAGAACAAGCCGGTCGCGCCGCAGCCTGCCCCGGTGGTCCCGGTGCCGCCGGTCGACCGGCCCGCGCAGCCCGCTGGCGCGAGCGCGGGCGGGGCCACGATCGGGGCGGCGAGCGCGGGGGCGACGGGGGCGGCGAGCGCGGGGGCGACGACGGGCGGGCCCGGGGTGGCGGATCCCACCGCGCCCGGCGAGGCGATGACGGGGACGGCGGAGCCAGCGGGGGACCCCGGCGGCAAGGGCACGGCGAAGGTCGAGCGCCCCGTCGATCCGATCAAGCAGATCACGCGGGCCGCGGCGGCGTGTCGGCGCCAACACAAGGCGGGCTCGACCCCGAAGATCGTCGTCGACTACGCGATCGGCGGCGACGGTTCGGTCACCCGGGCGAAGGCGGAGACCGACGACGCGCTCGGCGGCTGCCTCGCGGAGGCGGTGAAGAAGGCCAAGTTCCCGCCAGAGTTCAAGCTCGGGCAGAAGATCGAGCTCTAGGAGGACGAAGGTGAGTGCCGCTCGCTACCTCGCTCGCGCCGCGGCCCCGCTCCTGGTCGCCGCTTGCTTCAACCCGACCGGGCAGGTCGACACCAGCGACACGCTGACCTCGACGACCAGCGCGTCGACGACGATCGACACGGGCTCGTCGACGACGGCGACGGCGACCGGCACGACCGTGGAGACGACGAGCAGCGCGACCAGCGACGCGACGGCGACGACGACCACCGGCACGAGCGGCACGACCACCGCCGGGGGCGGCTGCGACGACGAGCCCGACCCGAACGGCTACTGCCTCGCCGTCGACCCGAAGAAGCCCTTCTGCGACCTCGAGGGCGGCGTGTGCGCCGAGTGCGTCGCCAAGGAGGACTGCGGCTCGAACGGCGTCTGTGACGTCGACGCCGGCGTCTGTGTCGACTGCGTCGAGGACATGGACTGCCCGAACGCCGAGGCGCCCGCGTGCGATCCGGCGACCAAGACCTGCGGGTGCACGGAGCACGACCAGTGCCCGGCGACCGCCTGCGAGCTCGACGTCGGCACCTGCTTCCCGCCGGCGCTCACGGCGGTGGTGCACGTGCGCCCGTCGATGGGCCCGGAGTGCCCGCAGAACGACCTGATCTGCGACGCGATCCAGCCCTGCTGCTCGATCGACGCCGCCCTCGACAACGCGCTCACGATGGGCAAGGCCTACGTGGTCGTGCGGGTCGAGCCGGGGGTGGGCGACATGCCGGATCACGCGTTCGACTTCCCGGGGGCGGCGATCGGCAAGCGGATCGCGATCCTCGGCGAGGGCGAGCCGGTGATCGAGTCGGCGACCGGCGCGCCGGCGATCTTCATCAACCAGGCGATCAAGTTCTACGGGGCGGGGCTGCGGCTGCGGGCGGTGAACATGGGGATGGCCGGCGCCGGGCTGAGCTGCTACACGAGCACGGGCGCGTGGATCGACGACGTCGTCATCGAGTCCTTCGGCAACGGCGTGGGCCTCTTCACCGCCGCGTGCCCGATGCAGGCGCGGCGGGTCCAGATCCGGGCGGTGAAGGGCGGCGCGTGGGCGAGCGCGGGCGGGTCGATGCGCCTGGTCAACACCACGATCGCCGAGCCGAAGGACTACGCGCTCAAGGGCGACATGGGCGGGACCATGGACGTGGTCTTCTCGACGATCACCGAGCGCTCCGGGATCTCGGGTCATCTCCTCACCTGCACGGGGGCCGGCACCAAGATCCTCGCCCGCAACTCGGCGCTCCTCGCCAACCCGGAGGCGGGGTCGAGCGCGTGCGCGGGGGCGAAGGTGTCGAGCTCGGTGGTGACCGACGTCGCGTTCCAGGGCGCGACCGTGGCGGTGATCGCCCAGGGGGAGGTCGCGCCCCTCTTCGTCGACTGGCTCGGCGGCGATCTCCACGTGTTGCCGTCGGCGACGGTGCTCGACGGGGTGGCCGCGCGCGAGGCAGGCGATCCGGTGACCGACCTCGACCGAGAGGTGCGGCCGCTGACGATCGGCGCGAGCGACTGGGCCGGCGCCGATCGTCCGTGAGCGGACGGACCGTGTGCGGCCCGCTCAGGCGTCGCGGTGGACGGTCGCCAGCGAGAAGGCCGGGAGGCAGATGGGCACGTACTCCGCGCCCTCGTCGCCCGGGGTGCTGTAGCGGACCCACTCGCCGGCGCGCGTGATCACGGCCTGGCCTGCGCGGACCTCGAGGCTGCCGCCGTCGTGCTCGACCCGCAGGGCGCCGCGGAGGACCAGCGTGTACTCGTCGAAGTCGGGGCGCTGGCCGGGCTCCTGCCAGCCGCCGGGCGATCGCATGTGGGCGACGCTCAGCGCCTCGGTGCCGGTGCGGACGCGACCGACGTACTCGTCGATCACCTTGGGCTTGTTGCCGGCGGCGGTGATCCGCTGGGGGCTCTCGATGAGCGTGGGCATCCGCGGAGGATAGCGCGGGGCGGTCCGTGTGGTGTGTCCTTTGAGACAGGTATCCGCGTGCGCAGGGGGGGGAGCGGGGCGCGCCGATGCCCCCGGAGGCGCCGCGCGCTTGACGTGGGGCGCCAAAAATGCGTCAGTAGAAGCCCAAACGACCCGGCAACGCCATGAACGCGACGCTCCTCCTCGTCGTGCTGGTCGTCTTCTCGTTCGCGATCAGCCGCCTCCTCTCCCGCTTCGCCTCGAAGTACCTCGTGGTGTCCGGAGTCGAGTACTTGCTCCTCGGGATCATCCTCGGGCCGGTGATCCCGCCGACCGTGCTCAGCGCCGATACGCTCGTCAAGTTCGCGCCGCTCATCAACCTCCTGCTCGGCCTCGTGGGCTTCCTCCTCGGGCTCCGGGCGCGCTCGTCGCTGCGGCCGGCGAACGTGGCCTTCGGCGGGATCCTCTCGTCGCTCGCGCTCATCGCCCTGGTGGCCGCGCCGACCCTCGCCTTCCTCGAGGCCCTCGTCCCCGACCACGACGCGCTCCGCTACCAGCTCTTCGCGCTGCCGATCGGCGAGTCGCTCCTCTACGTCGAGGCGAGCTCGGAGCACATCTGGCTGGCGCTGACGATCGGCTGCGCGGCGGCGGTGTCGTCGCCGGTGCTGATCGCCCAGACCGCCCGCCTCCACCGCGCGCGCGGCCCCACCCTCGACGTCCTCCACGGCTACGGCATGGTCGGCCAGCTGGTCGCGCTGGTGGTCTTCGGGGTCACGCTGACGTGGGCGCGGGCGGCCGAGTCCGCGGACTTCTTCCGGATCCCGATCGGCCTCTGGGCGGTGGTGACGATCGCCGCGGGGATCCTCTGCGGGCTCCTCTTCAACCTCTTCATCGGCCGCGAGCGCGACGAGATGCGGATCTACGTCGCCGCCCTCGGCTCGGTGACCTTCGCGGCGGGGATCGGCGCGGCGCTCGAGGTCTCGCCGCTGGTGGTGAACCTGGTCGCGGGCCTCGTGGTGTCGTTCACGTCGCGGCACGCGAGCCGCCTCGAGACGGTGCTGATGCCGCTCCGCCACCCGATCCTGGTGCTCCTCCGCCTCTTCGCCGGCGCCCTCTGGACGCCGGTGCGCGGGGTCGCCTGGCTCCTCGCGCCGCTCTACGTGGCGGTGCGGGTGGTCGCCCGCTGGCAGACCACGTGGATGAGCGCCTGGATGGTGCGCAAGGTGCCGCGGATCCCTCGCCTGGGCCTGGGCCTCGTCGGCCAGGGGGGGCTCGCGGTGGCGATCGCGGTCTCGTTCGCGCAGCGCTTCCCGGCGCAGGCGCCGATCGCACTCACGACGATCCTCGGCGGGATCCTCCTCAGCGACGTGTGGAGTCACCGCGCGGTCCGGCGGATCCTCGCGGACGCCGGTGAGCTCGACGCGCCCGAGGAGCCGAGCGCGGGGTCGCGGTCGCGGACCCGCGCCCACCGCCACCTCGGAGGCGGTGGATGAGGCAGATCTTCGTCCTCGCGGTGCTCCTCGCGCTGATGCGGGGGGTCTCCTACCTGGGCGAGCTCGACGCCTCCGCCGAGGCCGGCGATCCGCTGACGCTGGCCGCGATCGGCTTCGTCCTCCTCACGTCGTTCACGGTCGCCGAGCTCGGCGCGCGCCTCCGCTTGCCCAAGGTCACCGGCTACATCGTCGCCGGGATCGTCCTCGGGCCCTATGTGTCGAACATCCTCTCGCCGCCGGTGGTGGTGGACATGCAGATGTTCAACACGCTGGCGCTCGGCCTCATCGCCACCACCGCCGGCCTCGAGCTCGACGCCCGCGGGATCGGCCGCCTCTGGCGGACCCTGGGCGCGACCTCGCTGGTGAAGGTGGTGCTCCTGCCGCTCCTCGTCGGCGGCGCCTTCTACGGGCTCCAGCGGAGCTTCCACTTCCTGCCGATCGCCGACGAGGCGTCGGTGATCGGCCTCGCGGTGGTCTTCTCGGCGCTGGCGATCGGCACCTCGCCGGCGATCTCGCTGGCGATCCTGAGCGAGACCCGGGCGAAGGGGCGCCTCGCCGACCTCGTCCTCGGCATCGCGGTGCTCAAGGACGTGGTGGTGGTCGTCTGCCTGGCGATCGCGATCGCGATCGCCCGCGGCCTCGGCGGCGGCGGCGAGGGGATCGACGCGGCGATGTTCCTCCACGTCGCCCAGGAGATCGGCGCCTCGATCGCCGGCGGGCTCGTCCTCGGCGGCCTCCTCTACCTCTACATCCGCTTCGTCGGCGCCGAGATGCTCCTCTTCGTGGCGGCGATGATCCTGGTGGTGGCCGAGCTCAGCCAGGCGCTCCACCTCGAGATCCTGCTGGTCTTCATCGTCGCCGGCTTCGTGATCCGCAACTTCACGCGGCACGAGCACGACCTCCATCACCCGCTCTCGGTCGTCTCGCTGCCGGTCTTCGTGGTCTTCTTCACCCGCGCCGGCGCCGGGGTGAACCTCGACGTCACGCTCCAGATCCTGCCGCTGGCGCTGACCCTCTGCTTCGCGCGAGGGCTCGCGTTCTGGGTCGCCGCGCGGGTGGGCGCGATCGCGGGCGGCGATCCGCCGCCGGTGAAGAGGGTCGCCTGGCTCGCCTACCTGCCGCAGGCGGGGGTGACGCTCGGGCTCGTCGGCGTCGCGGCTCAGCAGCTCCCGGCCTACGCCGAGGTGATCGCCAACACCGGCATGGCGGTGGTCGCCATCAACCTCCTCATCGGCCCGATCACGCTCCGCTACGCGCTGCGGGCGGCCGGCGAGATCCCGGAGCCGAGCGCGGCCCAGCCCGAGCTCGCCGCCGAGTCGAGCAACGCGCTCTCGCGGCAAGCGGTGGCCGACGCCCTCGAGGCGCCGCCGGTGCGGCCGACCCTCGAGTGCGGGGAGCTCGAGGCGCAGGTGGTGACGATCGAGGCGGCGATCCGAGCGCGGGTCGGCGAGCTCGTGAGCGACGAGATCGAGCCCTGGATCGCCCGCGTGCGCGGGCAGATCGCCGTCGCGTTCGCCCCCACCGAGGACCGGGAGGCGGCGATCGCCGCGCTCTTGCGGGTGTCGCTCGATCCGATCGGCGGGTCGGTCGACGAGCGCGTGCAGGCCCTCCGCGCGGTCTTCGACGATCTGCGGGCGCTCTGCGCCGACCTGCCGGTCGAGCTCTCGATCCCGGCCGAGGAGCGCTTCGTCCGCGCCCAGCCGGAGGACAGCGTCTTCGGTCGCCTGCGAAAGCTCGCGGTCCGGGTCGGCCACGCGCTCCTCCGACCGGGGCGGCCGCGCCTGCGGGTGGTGCCGCTGCGGATGTCGGCGCGGGTGACGATCGAGCCCCAGGTCGCGCGTTCGCTGGACGCCGCGCTCGGCCAGTGGGGGCGGGCGCAGGCGCAGATCCTGGTCGAGCTCCGCCAGCTCGGGCAGGGGGTCCACGGGCCCCGACAAGCGGAGGCGGCGGTCGACGGGCTCCTGGAGGTGTGGCTCGCCCGCTTCCAGTCCGGCTTCGAGCGCGCGCTCGCCCACGGCCTCCACGACCTCGCGCAGACGCTCGCGGTCGCGGGCTCGCGCGAGCTGCCGGCGCGGAGGATCCGCTACTCGCGGGTCGAGCCGGCGATCACCGGCGCCCTCCAGGCCTTCGCCGACGCCAGCGGCGCGTGGTCGCAGCGCCTCGGCGCGGCCCAGGGGACCCTCCGCCTCGCGCTCCTCCTCGAGCGCCTCGAGCTCCACGTGAGCCGCGTGGTCGAGGCCGGCTTCCTGGTCCCGCTCGGCCGCCTCCTCGACTCGCTCGAGCCCGAGGTGCTCCGCACGCGCGAGCGCATGGGCGAGGGCGAGGCGCTCGCCCGCGGCTGGCAGCCCGGCGACGCCGCGGGCCTCGACGCGCTCGCGGGGATCTGTCGGCGGGCCTTCCCGCAGGACTCGCACGCCCAGATCCGCCAGCTCCGCGCCGAGTTCAAGCAGAACGTGTCGGCGCACGACCTCGGCCTCGACATCCGCTCGCTCGTCGAGGCGCTGCCGGAGAGCACCGACGTCCTCGCCGCCGACGCCTCGCTCCACCTCGCCCAGCGCCCCACCGAGGTGGCGATCTTCACGATCCCGCTGCGGCGGATCTGCGAGCAGGCGCTGATCCACGAGCTCCTCCCCGGGGTCGACGAGCACCTCCGCGAGGCGAACCTCCTCGCCAACACGATCAACGCCCAGCTCCGCGAGCACGTCGGCGTCGCCGCCTACGCGGTCGACGTGGTCCAGCGCGGTCACGTCCGCGGCCGCGGCGAGCCGCAGGCGCTGATGGTCGACGCCTTCGAGCGCGCGCTGCGGCGCCTCGATGAGCTCGGCGCGACGATCCGGCGGATGCGCGACCAGACCCTCGCCCGGGTCCGCGACGAGCGGGGGCGCGCCTTCGAGGGGATCCGCGCGGACGCTGCCCGCCGTCGTCGCGACCGCGGGCCCGCGCGGGCGGGCGGCCTCGGCCTCCGCGTGCGGCGGCGGATCGAGGCGGGGGCGCGGCGCCTGGCGGGCGGCGGCGTGGCCCTCGGCGAGCGCCTCCTCCGCCTCTACCGGCGCCTCCGCGCCCGCGAGCACGGCGGCGAGCTCCAGCAGCGGATCGCCCGCTCGCGCCTCGACGCGGTCGGGCTCCGCGCGCTCCTCCACCTCGACGTCCGCCGCCCGGAGGCCCGCGGCGCCGCCCTGCCGCCGATCTACGGCCGCCTCTTCGCGCTCGAGGCACTCCACGAGCGCCGCTTCTTCACGGCCCGCCGCGTCGAGCTCCGCGCGTTGATGCGGGCCGAGGGCGCCTGGCTCGAGGGACAGGGTCCAAACGGCGTCCTCCTCGTCGGTCGCCACGGCTCCGGCCGCTCGTCGCTCCTCAACGTCGCTCAGCTCGAGCTCGCCGCCAAGCGGGTGGTCCGGGTCGGCGACGACGACGACCGCGGCGTCGGCCTCCTCGCCGCGATCGCCGACGAGCTCCGTAGCTCGGCTGATCTGGTCGAGCTCCGGGTCGCCCTGCGGGCCGTGAAGACGACCGTCATCATCGACGACCTCGAGTCGTGGCTCCGCCCGGATCCGGCGGGGGTCCGCGCCTTCGAGCGCTTCCTCGACGTGGTGATCGCCACCCGCGATGACGCCTTCTGGGTGGCGGCGGTCGAGGAGGACGCGCTCGCCCTCGTCGACCCGCTGGTCGCCCTCCGCCAGGCCTTCGCGCAGACGATCGTCCTCGGACCGCTCGACGGCGAGGCGCTGGGGCGGGTCGTCGAGGCGCGCCACCGCGTCAGCGGCCTCGACGTCAGCTACCCGGCGGGCCGCGTCGCGCGCCTCCTTCGGCGCCGCGGCGACGCGAGCCGCCGCACGTTCTTCCGCGACCTCGCGCGGGCCAGCCACGGCAACCTCCGCGAGGCCCTCCGCGCGTGGCAGCGCGAGGTCGAGGTCGTCGGTGACACGGTGGTCGCGGGGACCGGCGCGCCCGCGGTCGCCGGCGTCCGCTGGCTCGATCAGCTCCACCCCCACGCGCTGGCGGTGCTGGTCCACGCCGCCCGCTTCGGCGACCTCGCGGTCGAGCTCCTGGCCGACGTCCTCGCCCTCTCGGCCGATGAGGTGCGCCGGCACCTCGCCTTCCTCGAGGCGGCCGGCCTCGTCGAGGATCTCCCGGGCGGCTACGGGGTCAAGCGGATCCCGCCGGAGGTCCAGCCGACCGTGCTCGACGCGCTCCGTCGCGCCGGCGCGCTGCCACGGGAGGTCGCGTGAGCGCGCGCTGGTGGGGCGTCGGCCGCGTGGTCGCGGCGGTGGCGGTGGCCCTCGCGGTCGTCGCGTGCGGCGACGGCTTCGCGTTCGGCGGCGACGCGTCGGAGCTCGCCGCGGAGGCCGCGACCGCCGCCGTCGAGGGCGCCGAGCTCGTCGACGCCGCGCGGCCGGTGGGCCTCGCCGACGAGCTCACGAGCGAGGTCCGTGCGCTCCGCGAGTGGTGGAGCCTCGCCGCCGCCTTCTACCTCGCGCTCCTGGTCGCCGGCGCCTGGCTGCTCAGCCGCCTCCTCATCGCCCTGGTCCGCCTCGCCGATCCGGGCGCGTCGGGGCGCCTCCGCTGGCTCGACAACCTCGGCATGCTCGCCCGCCTCCTCATCTGGGTGTGGGTGCTCGGCGCCGCCGTCTACCCCGCCTGGCGGGCCGCGCCGCTCCTCACGCTCTTCGGCGCCGGCGTCCTCCTGATCGCGCTCCTCATCGGCATGGTGCGGCACTTCGAGAACCTCTCGACCGGGATCGGGCTCGCGCTCCGCGGGAGGATCCGCGTCGGCGATCCGCTCACCGTCGGCGATCGCTCCGGCATGGTCCGCGCGGTGGGCCTCCTCCACGTCCACCTCCGCGCCGCCGACGGCTCCACCGTCTTCGTGCCGAACCGCCTCCTCGCCGGCGAGGCCGTGACGATCGGCCGCGCCCGCAACAGCTACCCCCTCCGCGTACGGGTCGCCGGCGCGGGTCGCTGGTCGCCCGCCGACGTCGAGACCGCCCGCTGGATCGCCAGCCTCTCGCCCTACCGCGACGTGCACAGCCGCGTCGCCGTCGGCGCCGAGGGGGCCGACGCTCGGGTCCTCTCGATCGAGCTCCAGGTCTGGTCGCCGCGCCTCCTCGAGGCCGCCGAGAAGCACCTCCGCGAGCTCCTCGCCCGCCACCTCGCGGCGGCGCGCTCGCCTGACGCCGGCGACGGCGACGACGACCTCGTCGACGCGTGAGGCTGGCCTGGCGCTCAGAAGTCGTCGGCGGCGGCGAAGTCGGCCTCGAGCTCGTCGGCGGTGGCGGCCAGCACCTGGAGGAGGAGGTCGAAGGTCGTCGTGTCGAGGCACGAGGTCGGCGCGGTGTAGCGGAGGACGAAGACCTCGTCGTCGAGGCAGATCGCCCCGACCGCGAAGCGACGGCTCAGCTTCACCGCGATCTCGGGCGGCAGCGCCGGGCGCCTGCAGATCGGCGAGACGAAGTCGCACCACTCGCGCTCGAGGGCGATGAAGGGGCGGACGGCGATCTGCTGGCGGCGACCGTTGGCGAAGAGCCAGACGAGGCGCAGACCTTCTTCATCGTCCTCCGCGAGCTCGTAGCTCGCGCTCGCATAGCTTCGGATCTCCGCCCAACTCGCCATCGCCGCCCTCCGCTCGTCAGCATACACGGGCCGGCTGCCCGGGCGCGCCTGCCGTGACGGGCCAGGCGCGCGTGGCGGTGAGGCGGTCGGGCGCGCGAGGAGCGTCTCCGGCCCCTCCGCGTGCGCGCGGTCGGCCGCGCGAGGGACGAGCACGAACGCGCGTCGTCCTTCGCTGCGCTGGGGGTAGCGAGCCTCGGACCCGCGGGCCCACCAACACCAAGGAGCCGGTCCGCGCGGCGTGGCGAGTTCCAGCGCGGCCGCCGTTGCAGAACACCACGCGCCCCCGCGGGCCCCCGAGAGCGGGCTCGATCCTTCTGAGATCGCAGGATATTTTACTCGGGTCAGGTGGAACTCGCCTGGCAAGAAGGTCCTGGCATGAACACCCGCGCCCCGCTCCGCAACCTCCTCGCCGCCACCCTCGCCTCCGGTCTCCTCCTGCCGAACACCGGATGTCTGCTCCTCATGAGCGGCGGCGACGGGAACTTCCTCGAGGGCGACGACGTCCGGCTCGGCGTGCCCTCCGGCGTGTCGGCTCGCGCCGGCGACCCGGACCTGATCATCGGCGACGTCTATCAGATCGTCGACCGGACCATCGCCGACACCAACGGGTGGGTGACGGGCTCGGTCGAGGGGATCGCGACCATCTACCGCTACCTCGATCGCCACCGCGAGACCTCGCGCGACGGCGAGTGGCGCGTCTACGGCCCCTACCAGGACGACGACGGCCGCGACCTCGCGTGGCTGGTCAAGATCGCCGAGCCGGCGGGCGTCGACACCTTCGAGTTCTACGTCGGCCCGCGCGCGGCCAAGGGCGAGGCCGACATGGACAAGCTCATCGACGGCGAGCTCAAGGTCGAGGACAACATCCGCAGCGGCGGCTTCAGCCTCTACTTCGACGCCATCGAGGCCCACCCGGAGATGAAGGACGCGGACGACGCCCTCCACACCTACCAGGGCTCGATCCACATCACCTTCGAGCGCGACACCGACACCGAGGCGAAGACCATCGACATCGACTTCGACGGCTTCAAGGTCCTCTACGACGGCTTCCTCGACGAGGACACCTTCGAGTCCGACGAGTCGTACAACTACCGCCAGAACGGCGACGGCACCGGCACCTTCCACCTCGCCCTCCTCGGCCCCTGGGACGACTGGGGCTGGAGCGGCCCGGAGAACGAGCGCCTGGTCCTCGACATGGCCTGGACGGCGGAGGGCTCGGGGCGCGCCCGCGGCCAGATCCTCGAGAGCGTCGACATGGGCGACCTCAAGCACGGCGACCTCGTGATCGATGAGTGCTTCAAGCCGGAGGGCTACGTGATCTGGCGGCAGATCTCCGACGCCTACCTGGTCGATGTCCCCGACTACGACCTCGGCGTCGAGACCGAGTGCCCGCTCGCGGTCGAGTCGCTCCCTGGCTGATCAGACAGGTTCGAGCGCGGCGCGGCGGCCGGCCCCTCGTGGGCTCGGCCGCCGTCTCGCGTCGGCGTCTCTGAGCCTCTGACCGCGCTGGTGATCGGGCGGAGGTGACGTAGCGTCGCCGCGCGCTCAGCGCGGGAGGCCCCGTCGATCGCGGTCGGCGGCGGCCGCCGGGAATATCCGGGGCCGGGCGGCGCTTGGAGGGGCCAGGAGTATACTCCCCCGCGTCCGCATGCCCCGCCTCCGCTTCAAGGCTCTGGCCCGCCTCGTGCTCCTCCTCGGCCTCCCGGTCGCCTTCGTCGTCGGGCTCTTCGGCGCCGGCGTCTACGTGGGCGTCGACAACCGGCCGGCGATCCTCGCCTTCGAGCGCGAGTGGCTCGGCATGGAGGTCGAGGTGCCGCCGCCCGTCGCCGGCCCCTGGTTCGGCGAGCGCCTCGCCGCCGCCCGCGTCGCCGCGACCAAGCCGACGGCGCCGGAGCCGAAGCCGCCGACGCCCGAGACCACGCCGAAGCCGCCGACGCCCGAGACCACGCCGGAGCCGAAGCCGTCGACGCCCGAGACCACGCCGGAGCCGAAGCCGCCGGAGCCGAAGCCGCCGACGCCGGAAGGCCCCTCGCTGGCCACCGCCCCGGCGCGGCCGGCGATGCCGCTCACCCTCGCCCTGCCGGAGCCCCTCGATGGCGAGCTCCAGGGCCTCTTCCGGGCTCCACGTGAAGTCGCCGTCAAGGTGTACGTCGACCCCGCGCTGGCGCTCAGCGTCGCCGATCCGATCGCCTACGCCCAGCGCACGATCGAGTGGGCGTCGCAGGTGCTCGACAGCCAGGTCCGCGTCGAGCTCCGGGTCGACGCGGTGGCGCTCTGGCGCGGCCGGCCGACGGGTCAGGGCGCCGCCCTCGAGGATCTCTGCCGGCGCCCGGACGAGGGCGCCGAGGTGCGGATCGGCCTGGTCGCGGAGAGCTTCGCCGACCCCGAGGTGGTCAGCGAGGACGCCTCCTGCGTGATCGTCGGCAAGAGCCCGCGCTCGCGGCAGGCGCCCCACCTCCGCACCCTCCTCTTCGCCCTCGGCCGCCGCTTCGGCGCCGCGCCGATCACCGATAATGGCAGCGAGGCCTTCCGGCGGGGCTCGTGGATGGCCGATGTCCTCGCCGATGACTCCCAGCCCCTCTGGCTCGACCCCGCGAGCCGGGCCGCGGTCCTCCGCGGCAAGGCGGGCGGCGCCGGGCCGACGGAGGTGCCCTGACATGAACGCGACGACCAACAAGCCGGTGCGCAGCGAGCAGGCCGAGCCCGAGCGCCGCTCGGTGGCCGGATGGATCTTCGGTTGGGTGGTCGTGCCGGCCCTCGTGCTCGGCGCGATCTTCGGCGGCGGCGTCTACGTCGGCGCCAACCTCCACGAGAGCTGGGTCGCCCGGGCGGTGATGTGGGTCGCTGGGCTCTTCGCTTGACCTGACCCGAAGGACACCTGCCGCGGCCGCTCAGGTCGGCGGCAGCGTCCGCCCGGTCTCGCGGTGGAGCGACTCGCGGTAGCGCTCGATCTCGGCGTCGACCGCCGACTCGTCGTCGCCGCGCGCCCGCACCAGCATCGTCGCCACCCGCCGGGCCACCCGCGCGCCGTGCTCCGGGTCGGTGAGGGCGAGGGGGAGGCGCCGGCGGAGGATGTCGTCGAGGTGGAGGGCGCCCTCGAAGCGGATCGCCTGGTCGACCTCGATCCAGCGGTAGGGGAGGTCCTCGATCATCCGCTCGGCGAGCTCGGGGGCGGCGGCCGCCCGCGCCGCGATGACCCTGGCCTCGGGGCCATGTCGGTTGACGAGGTCGGCGATGAGCGGATCGGCGAGCTCGTCGGCGCCGATCGGGGCGCCCGGGCAGAGCGGCGCGCGGTGGGTGGTCGCCCGCGGCCAGCGCGGCCGCTCCGGGTCGCCGGTGTCGAGGTCCTTGATCGCGTGGTCGACCGCGTCCTTGGCCATCGCGCGGTAGGTGGTGAGCTTGCCGCCGACCAGGCCGATCACCCCGTCCTCGTTGTCGATGAGCCGGTGCTTGCGCGAGAGCTCGACGGTCGACCCCGGCCGCCGCGAGCGGGGCCCGCCGAGCACCAGCGGCCGCACCCCCGACCAGGCGGAGACGATCCGGTCGTGGCCGAGGCGGGCCGCCGGCAGGACCCGGCCGATGAGCGTGAAGAGCTCGTCGGCGTCCTCGCGCGTGACCCCCGAGGCGCCCGGGTCGCCCTCGTAGGCGGTGTCGGTGGTGCCGAGATAGGTGCGGGTCCCCCACGGCACCACGAAGAGGATCCGCCGCTCGCCGCGGACCTGGATCACCAGCGGCTGGCGCACCGGCACGTCCTCGGCGCGGACCACCAGGTGGATCCCGCGCGAGAGGTTGAGGAGGCCGCGGCCGGGGGCGCCGAGGAGGCGCTCCGAGGTCCAGGGGCCGGCGGCGACGATCACCCGCCGCGCGCGGATCGCCGCGCCGTCGGCGAGCCAGACGCGGTGGAGGCCGCGCTCGTCGCGGTCGAGGCGCTCGACCCGGGTGTAGGTCAGCACCTCGGCGCCGCTCCGGCGGGCGCTCTGCAGGTTGGTGAGGGTCAGGCGCGCGTCGTCGGTGACCGCGTCCTCGTAGATCACCGCGCCGCGGAGCTCGTCGCCGTCGAGGAGCGGCTCCTGCGCCCGCGCCCCCTCGGCGTCGACGGTGCGGTGGTGGCTCTGGTAGAGGCTCAGGGCGTCGTAGAGGGCGAGCCCCATCCGCAGCTTCCAGAGCGGCAGGCGGTCGCCGCGGTAGGCCGGGAAGACGAAGCTCGCCGGGTGGACCAGGTGCGGGGCCATCCGGTAGAGGCGGCGCCGCTCGCGGAGGGCCTCGTAGACGAGGCCCAGCTCGCCCTGCTCGAGGTAGCGGACCCCGCCGTGGATCAGCCGCGACGAGCGTGAGCTTGTCCCGAAGGCCACGTCGCTGCCGTCGAGCACGAGCGTCCGCAGGCCCCGCATCGCCGCGTCGCGCGCGATTCCGGCGCCGGTGATCCCGGCGCCGACCACCACGAGATCCCACGGCGTCTCGTCCGCGCCGCGCGCCCGTACGTTCGCCGCCAGCGCGCGCGCCTCGTCGGGACCCCAGGCGGGGAGGGGGGATTGTTCAACGAGGGATTCGGCGCGAGTATTGCGCCTGGCGACCGGCATCCGGGACACTCCCCGTAGCCTATCGCGAGTCGGAGACCGATGGCCTCGTTCACGCTCCACATCCAGTACGTCGACCGCCCGGCGGAGACCCGCACCTTCACCAACCGCGACATCCTCACCTTTGGCCGCGACGTCGCCGACATCCCCCTCCGCGACAGCCAGGTGTCCGGCCGCCACGGCCAGATCACCTTCCTGGCCGGCGTCCTCCGCTACGAGGACCTCGGGTCGACCAACGGCTCGTTCCTCCTCGACGGTCGGCGGATCCAGACCCTCGACCTCTCGCCCGGCATGGCGATCCGGCTGGGGAACTCGGTGGTCACCGTCCAGGCGGTCGACAGCCCGATGGGCGCCGGCAAGGGGCGGACGATGATCGCGGGCGCCGGCATGGCGCCCTTCATGCCGATGCCGCCGCGGCCGGGCGATCCCGCGCTCGCGCCGACCGGTCACCTGCCCGCCGCGACCCCGCCGGCCGGCATGCCGCCGCCGACCCGCGGCCGCACGGCGCTCGGCAACACGGACGATCCCGCGCTCGCGCCGACCGGCTACATGCCCGCGGCCACCCCGCCGCCGGGCTTCCAGCAGCCGGTCGCGCAGCCGCCCGCCCCGCCTCCGCCGGTCCCGCCTGCCCTCCAGCAGCAGGCGCAGGCGGACGATGATGTCGACATCGACGACGAGGCGACCAGCCCGAACGTCCCCGCGATCGGCGGAGCCCCCGCGGGCGGCGGAGCCCCGCCGGCGAGCGGCGCCCCGCTGACGATCTCGAGCAGCGATCTCCAGGCGCTCTTCAAGCAGGCGTGGGGGATCCTCCAGCCCGTCCTCATCCCCGCGGCCCTCGTCGTCGGCGCCCTCACCGTGCCGGTCGCCCTCGCCAGCGGGATCCTCGGCCTCATCCCCGTCGTCGGGCCGATCCTCGCCGGCCTCCTCGGCCTCGCCCAGGCGCTCCTCATGCCGCTGGCGATCGCCGCCGTCTACCGCTTCATGCTCGGCGTCTACCTCGGCCTGCCGATCGACTGGCAGGACGCGTGGCGGCAGCAGATCGCCGACGTGAAGGAGGTGTGGCTCTCCTTCTTCGTCAGCGGCCTCCTCGCCGGCGTCGGCGCCCTCTTCCTCATCATCCCCGGCATCCTCCTCGGCGCCTTCATCGGCCCGGTCCACTTCGTCGAGGGCAAGCGGATGGTCGACGTCAACCTCCGCACCCTCGATCTCACCAAGCGGGACCCCGTCCCGCTCATCGTCATCTTCATCGTCACCGGCCTCGTCGCGGGCCTGGCGATCGGCATCCCGCTGGCGATCCTCGGCCTCATCCCGCTGATCGGCGGCCTCCTCTCGGGCCTCCTCGGCGCCGCCGCGATGGCCGTCCTCATCCCCTTCGGCGCGACCCTCTCGCTCATCCTCTACTTCGGCTTCCGCCGGCGCTTCGAGGGCGGCGAGCCCGAGGAGGCGGCGCGGGCGATCCTCGCCGCCGTCGAGTCGGCGAAGCCCATCGGCCCCGCCGCCTGATCGGCGCCTCGCGCCCCGCCCCGCCGAGCATCACCTGTCTATGAGGACAGGTGACCGGCGGGCCGTCGCCGACGCGCCGCGTGCTCCACTCCTGTCCTCGAGGACAGCTCGCGCGTCGCCCCTGCATCGGCGCCCGACCGCGCTCGCGTCGCCGTGCGCGGACCTCCCCGCGACGTTGGCAAGGTCACGCGGGCCACGTGCGCCCCGGGGCCGCCTGGCGGGTGCGTCTCGGCCTGCGCGGTTTACCGGGGGTGCCGGGTGGCATAGGCTCCCCCGGCAACCGCACGGGGCCCGACCATGGATATGCCGACCGCCAGGAAGTCGCGATACGACCTCAGCGCCCTCGACCGCTTCCCCCGCCTCACGCCGGAGCTCCTCCGGGCGGCCTACCGGGAGATGTGCATGGCCCGCTCGCACGTCGAGCGGGTGGTCCAGGAGTGCGCCAAGGGGACCATCAAGTTCGCGATCTGGGGCTCGGGCGAGGAGGTCCACGGCGCCGCCCAGGCGCTCGCCTACCACGAGGTCGTCAACCCGGAGGCCTTCGGGATCTGCGCCCACTACCGCTCCGCCGGCCTCCTCTCGATGTGGTGCCGCCTCCGCGGCTACGACGACTTCCACCTCGACCACATGCGCCAGCAGCTCACCAAGGTCACCGACCCGTGGAGCCACGGCCGGCAGATGACCGCGCACTTCAACGACATGCGCCACAACGTCCTCCCGGTGCAGAGCGCCCTGGGGATGCAGCTCGGCAAGTCGGTCGGCTACGCGCAGGGGCTCCGGCGCGCCGGCCACGACGACGGCCTGGTGGTGACGATCATCGGCGACGGCACCTGCGCCGAGAGCGACCTGCACGAGGGCATGCACGGCGCGTCGATCCTGCAGCTGCCGATGCTCGTCGCTGTCACCGACAACAACGTCGCGATCTCGGTCGATCCCCGCGACGGCCGCGGCATCCGCGACTTCGAGGCCTACGCCCGCGCCTTCGACTTCCGCTTCTTCACCTGCGACGGCAACGACTTCCTCGAGACCTACGAGACCGCCCGCGAGGCCGCCTCCTACTGCATCACCGAGCAGCGGCCGGCGCTCATGTGGGTCCGCAACCTCTCGCGCCTCAACAACCACTCGTCGGCGGCCGACTTCACCTTCGAGTTCGACTCCTACGACCCGCTCATCGACTTCGGCGCCGCCTTGGTCGAGCGCGGCGTCTGCACGGAGGAGGAGATCCTCCGCCGCAACGGCGTGACCGAGGGCAAGGACTTCTTCCGCCGCCACGACTTCGGCACCATCGCCCGCGAGGCCGACGACCACATCCTCGACACGATGCAGATCGCGGCCGCCGAGCCCGAGCCGACCCCGGAGTCGATCTACGAGCACATCCGGGCGCCCTTCCCGGGGGTGGTCGAGGCGCCGCCGGAGGGCCGGCAGACCGCGATCTCGCTGAACGGCGCGATCCGCTCGGCGATGCAGGCGATCCTGGCCAAGAACCCGATGACCTGGCTCTACGGCCAGGACATCGGCAAGAAGGGCGGCGTGATGCAGGCGACCCGCGGCCTCTGGGAGCGCTTCCCCGACCAGGTCCGCGACGCGCCGATCAACGAGCCGCTGATCGTCGGCTCGGCGGTGGGCTTCGCCCTCCACAAGGGCGCGACCGCGATCCCCGAGATCCAGTTCTCCGACTACAGCCTCAACACCCTCCACTGGCTGGTGCTGATGGGCAACATGCTCTGGACCTCGGGCGGGACCACGCCGGTCAACGTGATCCTCCGCCTGCCGGTCGAGCCCCTCCACGGCGGCGCCG
>WBZL01002103.1_pt1 | contig 19680 bp, 19 predicted proteins | sample 5204291 | NCBI WGS metagenome assembly WBZL01 (sample SAMN12344345, study PRJNA552823) | activated sludge metagenome | biome: Activated sludge suspended growth; feature: Nitrification reactor; material: Wastewater; isolation source: activated sludge from nitrification reactor of wastewater...
CCTTGCCATGGTTGGGAACGGATACGCGCGGCTTGACCTGCGCGTGAGACCGAACGGCGAGATCGTCATCATCGAGATTAATCCCAACTGCGGGATTTTGTATTACGGTCCCAACGACCGCAGTCACTCCGACTTGCCGATCTCATGGGACGCGGCGGGGCATGACGGCTTTCTGGATCGTATTTTTCGCGCGGCGATCAAACGGCAGGCGATGAGGGCGAATTTCTGAGTTAAAACCTTAGCCACAGATTTCACGGATTTACACAGATTTTAAAAATCCGCGCTAATCCGTGAAATCCGTGGCGGAAAATTTATTCTCGCGTAGGTATTTTATTTTAACTGCGACTCTAAAAATTCCAACACGGCTTTCGCCCCCTCGCCGCCCGCTTTGGCGTGAGCGATCAATGGGATGCCGTGAGCGCCAGGGATATTGAGCGCGTCGGGGTAGGTTGCGAGAACCGCTTTTACAATTTCCAGTTTTCCCAACATGGTGGCGGCGTAAAGATCGAGACGCGCGCCGTTTTTCAAAAGGAAATTGGCGATCTCTTTATTGCCCATGTGTGCCGCCGCTCCGAGTGCGGATTCAAAATCGCCGCCGCCCCAATCCCACGTCGCATTGACGAGAGCGGGTTCCTGCGCGAACAATTCTTTCACGCGGTTCAAGTCGCTGTGCGCGACGCTGACAAATTCCTGAACAAGCTTTGATTCGAGCGCGGGTTTGGTATCCATAGTTTCTCCATGTTGTCTTTTTTCTTCCAAAGGTCCCACCCATGTTTCCGCAAAGGCAAGAAACGCTGTGCTTGAGTATGATCCGTCTGCGCCTCGCGTTGTTTTTGCTTCTCCTTTTACCAGATTGCCATTGATCTTTATATGCCCAATTCGGCATGGACGAATGACGGTTGTCAAATCGTACAGCGCCTTCCCTGCTGGAAATTTCCTCCAAACAATTTGTTTTCGATCTAGCGCGTCAGCCCATTCCAACTCGACTCGCGTATTCGACGTTTGACATAACACTTGATAACAAGCTCCATCGTAGTTGTGTTCGCAGCGAGCGTTTGTAAATTCCAGGGTTTCAATAGGCACATTCTGAAATTCAGGAAAATATTGTGTTAATTTTTCCGTCAGGGTTTGCGCCAGGTTGAGGTTGTCGGTGAAAATACCGCCGCGACCCAGCCCTGTATCGGGCGCCAGCCAGAGGATAAGAGCGTGCCCCACGCCCCAAAGACTGTCGGTGCAATGCCAGTAACTCGCTATTGCGGCGATTTGTTCTGTTTCAGAAACTACTAAAGTCATTCCTGGATTTTCACCGCTGAAAATAACCGGACGTTTAATGTCGACCATTGTGTTTACCGCGCCTTATTGTGAAAGTATCTGATGCGAGGTCAGCCTGCTGGATACGCTCGATAGCCATTCGGTCGCGCAAATCTTTCTTTCAGGTGGATGCGCTCTGTCTTTTTTTCGATTTACGCGCCAAGGCAGGCAGGCGGCAAGCAAGAGGAAGATGATGATTCCAATCCGTCGCATTGCCTGATTGTACATGAAATCCCGCGTTGCTGTCGGAGCGTCGCGCAGACCCCGACGAATAAAGTTCGGGCGGGGTACAATCGGCGCATGTTCATCTCATTTGCGTTCAGCATTTTTCTTTCCGCGTTTCTTCTTTTTCAGATCCAACCGTTGATCGGAAAATTTATCTTGCCGTGGTTCGGTGGCGCGCCCGCCGTGTGGACAACGGCGATGTTATTTTTTCAAGCCTTGCTCACAGGCGGGTATGCGTACGCCTATTGGCTCATTCGCCGCGTGAAAATACATTTGCAAACTTCCATCCACATCGCGTTGATTCTTTTTTCCATCGCGGTTCTAATCGCCCTTTCGTTCGCATGGACATCGCCCATCACACCCGACTCAAGTTGGAAGCCGCAAAACGTCGCCGCGCCGATCATCCATATTTTCACATTGCTCAGTGTGTCCGTCGGCTTGCCATATTTCATTCTCGCCGCGAACGGCCCGCTCATGCAGGCATGGTTTAGCCGAATCTTTCCAAGCCAATCCTACGCGCGTTTATATTCGTTATCGAATCTCGGATCACTGCTCGGCTTGCTCGCCTACCCCGCATTGATCGAACCTTTGTTGACATTGCGCGCGCAAGGATGGATGTGGTCAATCGGATTCGCGCTCTTTGGACTCTTCGCTGTTTGGATCGCGATTCGCTCACGACGCGCGTCGCCTCTTTCCCCAGTGGAAGTTGATTCGCCCTCGTCGAGCGGACGCCCATCCCCAGCCTTGTTCACGCTATGGCTGGCGTTGAGCGCGACCGCGTCGCTGTTTCTGCTTTCGGTCACGAACCAAATTTCGCAAGAGGTGGCAGTGATTCCCTTCCTGTGGATTTTGCCGCTGACCATTTACTTGCTATCGTTCATCTTGACCTTTTCAGGGCGCGGCTACCATCGAAAGATTTATTCCATCTTATTTTTCATCTCCCTCGCGTTGACCCTGTTCGTCATGCTCAATGCGACCGCGTTGCATATCTACTGGCAGATCGGCGCGTATTGCCTGTTGTTATTCGCCGCGTGTATGTTGTGTCACGGCGAGTTATATCTCCTCCGCCCCGACGCCGACCACCTGACAACTTTTTATCTGATGGTCTCCATCGGCGGCGCGTTAGGCGGACTGTTCGTTAGCCTCATTGCCCCCGCCATCTTCAACGGCTACTGGGAGTTCTTCGTCGGTCTGGCAATGACGGTTGCCATCGCGTTGACCGTTCTGCGCGACATCAGGCATGTCACCCTGAGCGCCAGCGAAGGGTCTCTACTTTCGGGAGTAAGCCGCTCCTCGGTTGCAGAACTCCAATCCCTGAAAGTGACACAGAAAGCAAGATTTGTTTTTGTCATATTCGCGCTTGTCACTCTTATGCTGGCTGTGTTGAGCAACGTCTACTCTGGCGCATTGTATTCCAAGCGAAATTTCTACGGCGTGATTCGTGTGCGCGGCATTTCGCTGGAAGGCTCGAACGAACCTGCGCTCGTCATGTCGCATGGGATCACCGTGCACGGACTTCAATTCACAAATCCAAGTCTGCGCGACATGCCCACTACGTACTATGTCCGCGATGGTGGAGCGGGGCTGGCGATCTTGAATCATCCGAAATACGGGAAGAACATGCGCGTCGGCTTGCTCGGTCTCGGCGTGGGGACTCTTGCGACTTACGGTCAACCCGGCGACGTGTATCGTTTGTATGAAATCAATCCAGTGGTCATTGATCTGGCAGAAGGGCAGGGAGATTATTTTTCGTTCTTGAAAGACAGCGAGGCGAACATCACAACCGTCCTCGGCGATGCGAGAATATCCCTCGAGCGCGAACTTGCCGAAGGGGAGGCGCAAAATTTCGATGTGCTTGTCTTGGACACATTCAGCAGTGACTCGATCCCCGTTCACCTCGTCACGAAAGAAGCCTTTGCGTTGTATCTCGAACATCTCGCCCCTGACGGCATCATTGCCGCGCACATCACGAATTTACATCTCGATCTGCAACCCGTGTTCTGGCAATTAGCAAAGTTTTATGGCTTGAGCATGGTGCGCGTCAACTACGAAGGCGACGAAAACGGCGGCTATGCCTCTCATTGGATTCTTCTCGCCCGCGACCCTGCGGTGCTTGCAAGTCCTGCTATTCAAGATCACGCTGTTGATTTGAGCGGATATTCTACTGACATCCAATTATGGACGGATGATTACAGCAATCTGTTTCAGATTTTGAAGTGAATGCGGGTGACAGTCGTTGGTTTGTGTTAGTGGTAGATGGGATAGAAAAAGCATGTGAGGGTGGAAGATGCTTGCCGAAGCCACAGAATCCCCTCTATGAGTTGGCTCCGTGTTAGCTCGAAATTCGCTTTGAAGATTATTTCTTGTTTCGCTGTAAATCGGTATATAACGGAGATCTCCGAATTATTCTGTGTCTCATTAAATACCGAATGTCGTTTAAACTATCGTGACTAAGTTGATGGTGATAATAATTTATGTATTCAAGGAACGCAAAAATAAAAAGCGCATTTGCCCCAAGCGAAACTCGAAAATTTATGAATGGCATTAGTTCACTGCTTGTCGCTGCTATGGGGTAAATTAATAATAGAGCAATATTTGCCGTGTTGAAAAACAAGAAGGTTTGTCGAAAATAAGGCGGCAATGATATTTCATTATTAACGATAGTCTGAAGTTTTAGATGCCAATAAAAAACGCCTTGCATTAGAATAAAGCAAACAATGAACATGCCGAACGCATAAGGTTGCCAGTTTTTGACACTGAACAACGTGAGAACCCTGTACAAGAAAATAGGCAAGAGGAAAATATTTACAAGCTCCCAGTTGCGAAGATAAAGTAAACGGCTAACAATGGTTTGGCGACTCATAACCTAATCGCCTTGATTTGAAATGGTCGTCATTTGTTTTAAATAGCCACTCCCATCACCGCCACATAATGCGCGGCGGCGGCAAATAGCACAAAAATGTGCCACATCTCGTGGAAGCCGAAGACACCGGGCTTGAAGTTGAAAATTTTCGTGATGTACACAACCGCGCCGAGCGTGTACAGCACGCCGCCGATGATGAGCCACGTCAGCACCCAGGCGGGCAGAGCCGCGAGCATTTGTCCCGCCGCGGCGAGCGCGAGCCAGCCCATTACGAGATAAATCCCCGCGTTCAGCCAGCGCGGCGCGCGGATGTAAAACACCTTCACGATGATGCCGATCAACGCCAGAGACCAGATGATGGTCAACATGCCCCACTTCCAGAAGCCTTCGAAGGCGTTGACGCAAAATGGCGTATACGTCCCTGCGATGAGCAGGTAGATGGCGGCGTGGTCCACTTTGCGAAAAATTTCCAGCGCGCGGTCTTTCACGCGCACCATGTGGTACGTCGCGCTTGCGGAAAACATGGCGATGAGACTCACGCCGTAAATTGCGAGCGAGATAATTTTGGCGGGCGTGTCCCAGCCGATGATCAACAGCGCGACCAGCCCTCCAAGCGCGAACAACGCGCCCGCCCAATGGGTGAGACTATTTACGGGCTCACGAAATATTTTCGACATTCTTTCTCCTTGCTTGGCTACTGCCGACTTAAGTCAGCCTTACGAATAGATTCTTGTTGCAATGATGATGAACAATCGGCTTGATTGCGCATCGCGTATGATAATTTCGGTTTCAAACTTTGCTTTCGCAAACGGTTCTTTCAATTTTTTCTTGACGATTTCCTCCGATTCGGAGGGAGCCTCGCCTGTGACCTTATACACCCATTCGAGCAATCGGCTCTTCGGCATCGCCACAGGCAGGACGATCAACCTGCCTCTGTCCATGAGACATCTTCGCGCCTCTGCCAATGCGCGCGGGTCGAAGATGTATTCCGATGGGAAGGTTGAGACGATGGTATCGAATGATCCGCTCGCGAAGGGGAGGTGTTGCGCCAGCCCGCGCGTGAGATTTGCGTTGCCATTCGTGTTGCGCCGCGCGAGACGAGTCATCTGAGGCGACTCGTCGATTCCTACGGCGAACCAGCCGTCCCGTCGTAAGAGGCGTTGCAAGTGTCCAGGTCCGTAGCCGAGTTCGAGAATCCGAGTCCCTTCGATGAGAGGGAGAATCTCCCGCGTCCAGTCCTTCCAGCGATTGAATGAAACAGCCGCGGCGACGAGGTCGTACGTGAATGCAAACTGGTGGTAGAGAAGTTTGAAGAAAAGACGGAGGAGCGCTTTCATAATAGATCTCTTGCGAAAGTCATTTCTGCCACAGAGAACACAGAGAAAATGAGTATTTCTCAAAGGTCTCTGTGGACTCTGTGGCTACGCTAGAGATACTTATGCGAGAGGTCAAATAAAACGAGGGCTTGGTTGCGCCAAACCCTCGTCTCATTGTTTCGGTGAAACTTACGCGGCGGCTTCTTCGCCTTCGGACTTTTTGCCTTTGCGAAGCGAGTCGACGGCAGATTTGCCGCGCTCGCGCGCATCGTCGTAGATGGCTTTGCCGCGTTCGCGGGCGGTGTTGTACATTTCACCGCCGCGTTCGCGCACTTGCCTGGCAAGTTCATCGGCGCGGGCGCGGGCTTCGGCGGCGGCGGCTTCGGCGCGGGCGAGCGCTTCTTCCGTGGTGTGCTGGGCGCGATCTCGCAGTTCAATGGACTTGTCCTTGATCAACGCGCGGGTCTCTTCGCCGGATTGCGGGGCAAAGAGCAGGGATACGACTGCGCCGGTGAGTCCACCGACGATGAAGCCTACGAGAAAGGCTCCGAATTCATCACGATCAGACATGGTAACCTCCTTGGGGTTAGCAGTTAAGTTTCGTCCTGAGCGGAGAACTGGGTGATATTCCCAGTTCGTAGTCGAAGGACGTATTGCCAGAAAATGCGCTTCGACTTCGTTTCACTCCGCTCAGCGCGGATTTCTATTTTTTCTTAAGTCCCATCAATTCTAACATACGGTATAAGCCCGCGAGATAGCCGTTGAGTTGGACGACAGGCTCGACGACATTCTCACCGAGGAACTCTGCCGTGCCGCGCAGGTTGTTGACCGTTTCGCTGGTGGCTTTGAGGATGGGGCGCACCTCGTTTTGCAGAAGGTTGATCAGGCTGGCGAGTTGGACGATCAGCACGATGAGCGCGACTCCGATGACAAGCGATTCAAGCGCGACCACGATGATGAACACGTCGCGGATGCGATCGGTGGGCGTTGAGGGCTGCATCAGGGCGATGATGGCGGCGACGAGTCCGACCAGAATGATGACCGCGCCAATAATCACGCCGATCATCAGGCGTTTCATCTGCTTCTCCTGTTCGATCTGTTCAGGAGTGCGCGGAGTGGGTTCGGGGTTTGTTGGCGGAGTTGTCATAATCAAATTATAGCATTGTTATTTACGGATGATCGTCACGCAAGTTGCTGGAAAGCGGCTCTCTGATTCCAAACCTGCGAGTGATTGCTACATTCCAAGTAGTTTCATCTCGTGACGGATGAGCGTTCCCCAGCCTTCGCGGAAGGGACGTTGTGTCAGTCCCAGTTCGCGTTTGGCTTTACTGCTGTCGCCCCAATAGGTCACGCCCGCAAGGGAGCGCAGGGCGTCCGGGGAATAGATTTCAGGCATGAATCTTGCTATGGGCATTACAAGCACAGAGAGTATCTTCATCAATTGATACGGCGCGATTGTCGGCATTTTCACGCCTGCGATCTCGCACGTAAATTTATAGACTTCCACAAGCGTGTGCGGTTCGCCCGCGATGATGTATGTTTCGCCGATCTTGCCCTTCTCCATCATGAGGATGTGTCCGCGCGCGGTGTCTTCTATGTGGTCGTAGCACACGCCGAATTTCGTTGGGATCACAGGAAACTTCCCTTGTAAGAGATCTCGTATGCCATTTCCCATGGGAGATTTATCGTCAGGTCCGTAAATGCCTCCGGGCATGGCGATGACCAATGGTAGTCCTTTTGCGATGAAGTCTTTTGCGATTTCGTGCGCGGCGGCTTTTGTGCGATCGTACTGGGTGAGATGTTTGCCAGTGAAGCGATACGTCTCGTCTACGATCTTTCCTTTGGTATCGGAGTTGACCGCGCAGGTGCTGGTGTACACGCCCTTTGGGATTTTCAATTCCCGCATCAACTCGAGGACGTTGCGCGTGCCATGCACGTTGATGTTGTAGCCGTCCTGCTTGTCTTTCGCCTTTGCCGAATATTTGTACCAGCCCGCCACATGGAACACGCCGTCCACGCCTGTCATCGCCTCGCGCATGGACTCTTTGTCGGTCACATCACCTTTGTGCAGTTTGACGCCGAGCTTTTCCATCCATTTTGCTTTTTGCGGGTCACGCACAACAGCGCGGACGTTATGCCCTGCTTTGACGAGTTGCCGAACGATCTCGCCGCCCACAAAACCTGTCGCGCCTGTAATGAAATATTTCATTGAAAGTTATCCTCGTTGCAAATCTGTAACCTGCGGCAATTGCAACCGACCTTGACCTTTCGTTGCTTCCGCAGTATTATACCACGAACCGACCGTTCGGTAGGGAAAATCATGACACGAGACGAACTCATCGAAACCGCCGCGCAGGTCTTTCGTCAGAAAGGCTATCATGGCGCGTCCATGGAAGATATTGCCGCCGCCGTGCATCTACGCAAGGCGAGCCTGTATCACCATTTTTCATCCAAGCAGGAAATTCTGCTCGAAATTTTAGACCGCGCCCTGCAATTGCTCCTCGACAAGATTTCCGCCATCACCGAACAAACTATTTCCGCCGACAAGAAACTGCGGTTGATGATCCGACAATATCTGCAGATCCTGGCAGAGAATGTGGACCTCGCCGCAGTTTTGCTTTTTGAACACCGCGCCCTCGAGCGCAGGCAACATGCGCGTCATATTCCCAGCCGCGATAAATTCGAATCGCTCTGGAAAGATGTGATTGCCGAGGGCGTGAGCAAGAAAATTTTCAAATGTGACGACCCGCCAATGGCTGTCCGCGCGTTGCTGGGGCAATTGAATTGGACGATCACGTGGTACTCGCCCGACGGCGACAAATCCATCGAAGAGATCGCCGACGAATATTCCAACTTGTTGCTGAACGGATTGTTGAAATGAACGCATCGTTCGCCACCTTTGAGTCTGCGGGCGGTGCAAGAATCTTTCGCCTTCCGCTTCAAGTCTTCCCGAATTTTTGGGCGTATGCGTATGTTGTTCAACACGCTCACGAAACGTATCTCATTGATGCTGGCTCGGGGACAGACACCTCGCACGAAGATTTGCTGAACGGACTCAAGCAAGCGGGACTCGCTCCATCTGATTTAACTCACATCCTTTTGACTCACGCGCACATTGACCACTACGGCGGACTCTCCAAATTGAAACCGCTTACGAACGCGGTCATCGGATGTCACGAATTGGATGTGCAAACCGTGGCGCATCACGATTCAGACCTTGCGTTGATGAGTACCCGCGTCGCCTCTTTCCTGACGTCGGCTGGACTCGCTGAAGAGACGCGTGATTCGCTCCTCGGCATTTACCGCTTCACGAAGAGCCTCTATCAATCCGTTCCCGTGGACTTGACATACGAGTCGCAAAACATGCGAGTCGGTCCATTTGAGATGATCCATTTGCCAGGACATTGCGCGGGTCACGTGGCGATGCGGCTGGACGATGTCGTCTTCTGCGGCGACATGGTCGTGGAAGGCGTCACTCCGCATTTGTTCCCAGAAACCATCGGCGCATACAACGGACTGAGTCACTACCTCGACTCGCTTGAGAGATTGCAGGCTTGGGCAAACGGAACGCGTTTGATCTTGAACGGTCACGACGAAGTCATCACGAACCTCCCCGAAAAAATTGACGCGACACATAGAAATATCCTCCGCCGCATGAGCAAGGCTGTGGATGCGCTTGCGGAGCCGCTCACTGTCGCCGAAATTTCCGTGGCGGTGTATGGCAAAGCGGAGGGATATAGCCAATTGCTCGTCGTTGAAAAGACAGGCGCGTACGTTGAATATTTCTACGAGCATGACATGATTGAAGTGGTCAACGCCGATGAAGTGGAGCAGGGATTGCCGCCGATGTATCGCAGAATGGGCGGCGAAGATGTTTTGTTGAAGGAATTGGAAAGAAACGTAAACAAGGAAACAGGTATACAGGTAGACATGTAGACACGTGTGTACTTGTTTACTTGTCTACCTGTTTACCTCTGTACCCCGAAAGGAAATCCATGTACTCATTCGACCCGACTGAAGAACAACAGATGCTCATGGACGCGGTGAAGAAATACGCCGAAAACGATCTGCGTCCCGCCGCGCATGATGCGGAGGAGAGCAACGAACTGCCGAAGAAACTGATCAGCAAAGGCTGGGAACTTGGACTCTTGCAAGCCTCGATTCCCGAATCCTATGGCGGATTTGGTGAACGCAGTGCAATAACTGGCGCGCTGGCAATCGAAGAGATGGCGTTCGGCGACCTGGCTGGCACGCTGGCGGTGATGACTCCGAGTCTGTTTGCGACGCCGATTCTGCTGGCGGGCAGTGAAGAGCAGAAGAAGGAATACCTGCCGAAGATCGTTGCGGGCGAGTGGAGTCCGTTCACTGCCGCGTTGATTGAGTATGCTTTTGACTTCGACCCGAACGATTTGAAGACGACAGCGACGCTTCAGGGCGAGAATTATGTTCTCAACGGCGAGAAGGCGTTTGTCCCGTTTGCGAGGGGAGCCGAATCCATGCTCGTGTACGCGAATCTCGATGGGCAGAGTCAAGCCTTCATCGTCGGAAAAGAAGCGGCGGGGTTGTCCATCGGCGAGGAGCGCGAGAAGTTGATGAGTCTCAACGCGCTGCCGATGTATCGCGTCAAGTTGGAGGATGTGAAAGTCCCTGTTGCGAATCGACTCGGCGGCGCGGCGGGTCACGATTTTGATGTCCTGCTCGCTTCGATGCGAATCGCCAATGCCGCGACAGCTGTCGGCGTTGCGAATGCCGCGTTTGAATATTCGATGAACTATGCAAAAGAGCGCGAGGCGTTCGGCGTGAAGATCGCGCAGAAGCAAGCCATCGCGTTCATGCTCGCCGAGATGCGGACGGAGATCGAAGCGATTCGTTTGTTGACATGGGAAGCCGCGTGGAAGTTGGATCAGCGACGCGAAGACGCGGCGAACGAGGCGTACCTCGCATCCACTGGCGCGGCGGATATGGCGATGATGGTCACCGACCGTGCCGTGCAAATTCTCGGCGGGCATGGCTACATCCGCGAGCATCCCGTTGAGATGTGGATGAGGAATGGACGAGGATTCGCAACGTTCACTGGACTTGCAATCGTATAAAACTACTTTCCACTTTCTACTCGCCCATGATGGAAAGTAGAAAGTGGAATCTGGAGGAATCATGCCAATCGAATTTGAAGCGCCGAAACCGATTACGAACGCGCAGTTTGTTTTGAAGACTGTCGCCGAGGAAATGATGCGACCCAAGTCGCGTTACTTCGATGAGCACGAACACGAGATTCCCTGGGACTACATCGAGTTCATGCACTCTGCCATGAAGGCGATGGGCGGAAGTTCGCTCGCGCCGAAAGAAAATGGAAACGGCAAAGATGCTGAAAAAGAAAAGCGACAACCGATCGGATATCAATTGATTGCCGCGCAGTTGGAGACGTTGTCGTGGGGTGACGTGGGGATGTACCACTGCCTGCCAGGCGGCGGACTCGGCGCGGCGGCGGTTCATTCCGCAGGGACGGCTGATCAGCGTGTGAAATTTTTATCACGCTTCAACGGCGACAAACCCACCTTCGCGGCGATGTGTATCACCGAAGCGGGCGCAGGCTCGGACAATTCCGCCATCCGCACGCGCGCGGTGCTGGACGAAAAGACCAACGAGTGGGTGATCAACGGCGAGAAGATCTTCGTCACAGGCGGCGACAAGTCGTTTACCGAATATGAAAAACTTGGACGCGGCTTCATCGTCGTGTGGGCTTCCATTGATCCGTCCGCGGGAAGAGCGGGGATGCGGGCGTTCGTCGTCGAGGGCGGGACGAAGGGTGTGAAGGTCGTCAAGTTGGAACACAAGATGGGAATCCGAGTCAGCGACACGGCGGCGATCTCGCTCGTGGACGCAAGAGTCCCATTCGAGAATATTCTTGGAAGTCCCACCGTCGAGAAGAACATGGCGGGATTCAAAAAGGCGATGGCGACGTTCGATGCGACTCGTCCCCTCGTCGCCGCGACAGGCGTCGGTGTGGCGAGAGCCGCGCTTGAATTCCTGAAAGAGAAACTCGCCGAGAGCGGAGTCAAAATCCGTTATGGGTTGCCGCGTCAGAAATTGACGTCCATCGAACGGGATGTGATTGACATGGAGATCATGCTCAAGTCGTCGTGGCTGATGGTCATCAAGGCGACGTGGATGGCGGATAATAAAAAGCCGAACGCGCTGGAGGCTTCGATGAGCAAGGTGAAGTCGGGCGATGTAACGACGAAGATCACGCAGAAGGTCGTCGAGATTTTGGGTCCGCTTGGGTACAGCCGCGAGTTCCTCGCCGAGAAGTGGATGCGCGACGCGAAGATCACAGATATTTACGAGGGGACGGGGCAGATCAATCGTCTCGTGGTGGCGAGGCAGATATTGGGGTATTCGGGAGCGGAGTTGAGGTGAGTGGTAATTGGTAAATAGTAATTGGAGAATTGAGAGAATTGGAGAATTGAGATTAGAGATTGGAGACTTGTGTACTCGGTGGTTGAGCGCAGGCGGTCGAAACCACAGGTAAGCATACATAATTTCGTTGGATGATTTGTTTTGGTTCGTGTTGTTTGAGCGCAAGCAATCAAAACTCCGAAGGAGTGAAATGATGATAGATTTTCATGATACAGGCTCGTCAACCCCGAAGGGGTGTCATAGCGTTCTGTGAAAATTTATATCATCCCTTCGGGATTTGGTGATGTTTTGCTCCATTTCTATAATTCTGTCATCCCTTCGGGATTGAACGCGTGTAAGGTAAGTTTGGTAATCAAGTTTGTCTTTTGAATAGTGGTGGTCTCGACCACCAAAGCATGATTGAAACGAGGTGATTATGAAATATCAAATTCACAAAGCAGTAGTCATCGGCGCGGGGACGATGGGGGCGGCGATTGCGGCGCATTTGGCGAACGCGGGCGTGCCTGTGACGTTGCTGGATATTGCCGCAAAAGATGGCGATAAAAACAAGATCGTGAAAGACGGCTGGGATTGTTGCCTCAAAGCCAAACCTGCCAATTTGATGGCGGACGAGTTGAAGTCGTTGGTGAAATTGGGGAATCTCGACGACGATTTCGGCGCGGTGGGCGAGGCGGATTGGATCGTTGAGGCGATTGTTGAGAATTTGAAGATCAAGCAGGAATTGATGGCTCGCATAGATGAAGTGCGTAAGCCAACGGCGATTGTTTCGACGAACACTTCGGGAATCCCTGTAAATGACATCGCCGAGGGACGCTCGAAGGAATTCAAGAAGCATTTTCTTGGGACGCATTTCTTCAACCCGCCGCGCTATTTGAAGTTGCTGGAAGTCATCCCGACAAAAGACACGGATAAAGCGGTTGTCGAGTTTATCTCTTGGTTCGCCGAATATCGTTTGGGTAAAGGAATCGTGTTGTGCAAGGACACGCCAAACTTCATCGGCAACCGAGTCGCTTTTGGAACGGGCGCGTTTGCGCTGGACTTCTTCTTGAAGAACGACTACACCGTAGATGAAGTGGACGCGCTCACGGGTCCGTTGATGGGACGACCGAAGACGGCGTCCTTCCGCTTGATGGACTTGGTCGGCATTGACGTGTGGGACCTCGTGGGGCGAAATCTTGCGCCGTTGATTCCGCATGACAAGTTGGGGCAGGAATATCTCAATGCCGAAGCGCCGAACAAGTTGATCTCGACTCTCATCGAGCGCAAGTGGCTTGGGAATAAAACCAAAATTGGTTTCTATAAAGAAGTTCGCAACTCTGAAGGTAAAAAAGAATTCTGGTCGCTGGACTTGAAGACTCTCGAACACGTCGCGCCGACGAAGCCGAGATTCGAATCGGTCAAAGCGGCGAAAGATGTCGAGGGATTGGGAGACAGGCTGAAGGTCATGCTTGCGCCGTCCCCGAAGGGGGAAGCGGACGACAAAGCGGCGCAGTTAGTCCGCGCGTTGACGTATCAAGGATTCCAGTACGCGTCGTCCATCATCCCTGAAGTGGCAGACACGGTGAAGCCGATTGACGATGCCGTCCGCTGGGGATTCATGCACGAGGCGGGACCGTTCGAGACGTGGGACATGCTTGGGGTGCGCGAGACAGTCAAACGGATGAAAGAGGCGGGCTATCCTGCGGCGAAGTGGGTCAGCGCGATGTTGAAGAACGGCGTCGAGTCGTTTTATCAATATCGAGGCGGCGAGAAGATCGCTGTGTATGACGCGGTGAAGGGCAAGTACGTGAAATTGAAAAAACTTGAAAGCGTGGTGATGCTGCGCGGCACGAAAGTTGTTTCGCAAAATGCGGGCGCGACATTGCGCGACATGGGCGATGGCGTTGCGTGTTTGGAATTTCACACGAAGATGAACTCGCTCGATGAAGATGTGATGAACATGACGGTCGAGACGTTTGAGCGGCTTGAAAATTTTGATGGTCTCGTGATCGGCAACGAAGGTGAAAATTTTAGCGCGGGCGCAAACTTATTTATGATGGTCGTCGGCGCGCAACAAGGCATGTGGGATATGCTCGACGGCGCGGTGCGCAAGTTGCAAGACATGAACATGCGGATGCGTTACTCGCCGAAGCCGATCGTCGTTGCGCCTGCGGGGCTCACGCTCGGCGGCGGGTGCGAGATCACGATGCACGCCTCGCGCGTGGTTGCCGCGGCGGAAACCTACATCGGACTCGTCGAACTCGGCGTGGGAGTCATCCCTGCGGGCGCGGGCACGAAAGAAATGCTGCGGCGCATCGTCAACCCTGTGATGCGAGTCGAAAATGCCGAGCCGCTCGCCGCGCTGCAAAAAGCGTTTCTGCAAATGGGTCAAGCCAAAGTTGCCACGAGCGCGGAGGAAGCGCGCGGCATGAATATTCTTTTGCCAGCCGATCGCATCGTGATGAATCGCAGTCATCTGCTCGCCGAAGCGAAGAACGAAGTCCTGCACATGATCGCCGCGGGATATAAACCGCCCGCGCCCGAACTCATCTATGTCGCTGGACGCGACGCGCTCGCCGCAATCCGCATCGGCGCGTGGATGTTCAAGGAAGGTCACTACATCACGCAATACGATCATCACGTCGCGGGCAAACTCGCCTACGTGATGTGCGGCGGCGAACTCACGCGCGGTCAATGGGTGAGCGAGCAATATATTCTCGATCTCGAACGCGAAGCGATTCTGTCGCTGTTCGGTGAAGAAAAAACGCAGGCGCGGATGTGGAGTATTTTGCAGACGGGAAAACCACTTAGAAATTAGAAAGTGGAAAGTGGTGGATAGTTTCTACTTTCCACTTTCTACGAAGGAGATTTTATGAAAGACGCTGTAATCGTATCCGCCGTTCGGACTCCCGTCGGCAAAGCCAAACGCGGAGGACTTGCCACGGTTCGCACCGATGAGATGTCTGCCGCGACCATCCAAGCCTTGCTCAAGCGGACGCCGAATCTTGACCCCGCCCAGATCGAGGACGTGGTTATCGGCTGTGCCTTCCCCGAAGGCGAGCAGGGACTCAACATGGCGCGCATGATCGCCTTACGCGCTGGCTTGCCCGACTCTGTCCCCGCTGAGACGATCAATCGTTATTGCGCTTCGGGTGTGCAGTCCATTGCGCATGTGGCGTATGCGATTCAATCGGGACAGATCGAAGTCGGCATCGCGGGCGGAGCAGAGTCCATGACGATGGTGCCGATGGCGGGATTCAAGTTCTCGCCGAATCCATATTTCGCACAAGACCTGCCGCAGTACTACACCAATATGGGACTCACGGCAGAGAATGTCTCGGTCAAGTACGGCATCAGCCGCGAAGACCAGGACGAGTTCTCGCTGAAGAGCAATCAGAAAGCGGCGAAGGCTGTCAACTCGGGATTGTTCGACCCCGAACTCGTGCCGCTGGATGTTGAAATCACGGAATTCGATGGTAATGAAAAACCTGTCAAGAAGAATTTCACCGTGAAGCGCGATGAAGGTCCGCGCGCGGACACGAGCATGGAGGCGTTGTCCAAATTGAAACCAGCCTTCAAAGAAGATGGAGTCGTCACTGCGGGTAACTCATCGCAAATGTCCGACGGCGCGGCGGCGGTGATGGTCATGTCGGCTGAAAAGGCGAACGCGCTTGGACTCAAACCGTTGGTGCGATTCGTTTCGTTCGCCGTTGGAGGCGTCCCGCCTGAATTGATGGGGATCGGTCCCATTGTGGCGATTCCGAAAGCGTTGAAATTGGCTGGACTTACTCTCAACGATATTGACCTGATAGAATTGAACGAAGCCTTCGCCGCGCAGTCGCTGGCTGTGATCCGCACGCTGGAGATTGACGAGAGCAAGGTCAACGTCAATGGCGGCGCGATTGCGCTGGGACATCCGCTGGGATGCACAGGCTCGAAACTCACCACACAACTCATCTGTGAAATGGCTCGCCGCAAATCCAAGTATGGAATGGTGACGATGTGCATCGGCGGCGGCATGGGCGCGGCGGCGGTGTTTGAAAACCTTCAGAACTGAGTCGAATGTCAAAGGTCGAAGGTCGCTGACTTTTAACTTTCGACCTTTGACTAAGAAACTAACCAACTACTAAACTAGGAGACTAAACAATGCCCCTCACAGTATCACAACTCATGGAAAAAATGCCTGGCGCGTTCCTGCCTGAAAAAGCGCAGGGCGTGAATGCCACCATCCACTTCAAATTCACAGGCGCGGAAGCAGGCGACTGGAACGCGAAGATCGCGGAAGGTAAATGCGACGTGGCGCAAGGCGCTCCCAGCGGCGCAGCGACCATGACCCTCACCGCCGACTCGGAAGATTACGTCAAACTCTTCACAGGAGAATTGGATGGTATGCAAGCCTTCATGCAGGGAAAATTGAAACTCGGCGGCGACTTGAACCTGGCGATGAAGTTGATGCAGATGTTCAAGATCAAGTAAAGAAGTAGAGAATCAAAAAAGACATCCGCGAAAGGATGTCTTTTTGATTTATGTTTACCGGGCTATTTCATAACCTACCTGCCTGACAGTTTCAAAATTGGACGCAGACACTTGCGCCGAGCGCCAGTGCGGCGTGAACGCTGAAAACGCTGATTCTGATGGACCTTGTAGGGTTCGTAAAAATATAAATTCCTTGTTGAGATGCAGTTCGATTTGCTTGGCAAATCGTGCATCCCGCTCGCAGTGCAACTGCGAGCGAGCAAAAACGCGGGAAGTTATTAATTTACAGACCCTTAGATGGGTTTCACAAAAATCTGCGTCGATCAGCGTTTTTCTGCGTCCAAAAACCAAACTGTCGGGTGGCTAGTTCATAACAAAGGAAAGACATTTTCTTTTCTCTCTACCGTACATTTGCACCGCTAAGTGTCGCCATGGCGCCATGCGACACCCGCAAAGAACGCTTTTTAACTTGGCGGCCTTAGCGTGCTTTGCGGTAAAAGTCTTCTCATGTACGGTAGAGAATTTCTTTTTAGATAATCCGCCCTCTCGGTAGGTTTCCTCATTCGATTTGCTTTTCAAAACCACCTTCTTGCGGAGGTAAACTTCCGAGCTGATCCTGCGTCTATGCAAACGAGGAAAAATCCATGACCAAAAATATTCTAGCAGTGCTAGCCCACCCCGATGATGAAACCTTCGGTTTGGGCGGCACGTTGGCTCTGTATCACCGAAAAGGAGTTGACACATATTATGTCTGCGCCACGCGCGGCGAGGTCGGCGCGGCGGATGAAGAATTCATGAAAGGCTTCAAAGACACCGCTGAAATGCGTACCGATGAACTGATGCGCGCCGCGAAAATTCTCGGATTGAAAGAAGTGTTCTTTCTAGGCTACCGCGATTCGGGGATGCCCGGCTCGGAAGATAACAAGCATCCCAACGCGCAAGTTGCGCATTCGATCGACGAAGTGGCGGGACGCGTTGTGAAATACATCCGCGAACTTAAGCCCGAAGTTGTCATCACATTCGATCCCATTGGCGGGTACAAACATCCCGACCACATTCACATCCAACGCGCCACAACGCTTGCCTTCGAAAAAGCAAACGACGCGTCTTTCCACCCTGAGGCTGGGGCGCCCTTCAAACCAAGCGCGCTCTACTACCATGTCTTTCCGAAATGGCTTCTCAAATGGTCAGCGCGTTTGATGCCGTTACTTGGAAAAGACCCTCGCAAGTGGGGTCGCAACAAGGATATTGACCTGACGGAGTTGATCGTTGATTTTCCCGTCCATGCCCGGATCAATATTCGTTCGGTGACAGACATCAAGCGCGAAGCGAGCGAGCAACACGCCTCGCAGGGTGGACGTCAGATGCGCCGCGGATTGTTCGGCATCCTTTCGCGCATCCTCGGAGAACATGACGATTACATGCGGGCATATCCTCCTGTAGAGGGGAAGTTTCGCGTAAAAAACGACCTGTTTGAACTGTAAAAAAGATGCAAAGCGGCTGGAACATTTCCAGCCGCTTTTTCGTTCCACGAAAGGCGCTTCAAGGCGTGTTAGAATCGATTAAATCCTATGACTGAAACACCCTTTGAAAAACAATCCGCGCGAAAGATCGATCTCCCTCGTTTGGCAACCATGATGTTGCGTCCGAGCGAAGCGTTCTCGCCTATGGCTTCCGACCGGCAAGGCTCTTGGTTGACTCCGATGCTCATCTTGTCCATTTCGTCGATCCTGGTTGTGATCGTCGTGGGCTACCTCAAAACGCAAGCCTCGCTGAATGGCGTGGTTGAGTTCCCGCCCGATTGGGAGTTTTGGTCGCCGGAAATGCAGGAGAGTTATCTTCAAGCGCAACAGACCTCTCAGGGCCCCTTGGTCAATTATGTTTTGCCGGCGATTGGCGCGTTGATTTCGCTCTGGCTTGGATGGGTGATCTTCGCGGGAATCATGCGGTTGGTTTCGACATTGCTGGGCGGACGCGGCTCGACGCAAAGCGCGTTGAACATCGTTGCCTGGGCGAATGCTCCGTTCATTGTTCGCGATCTATTGCAGGCGTTCTTTATGTTGATCGCAGGGCATGAGATCGCCAGCCCCGGACTTTCGGGATTTGTTCAGCAGGGTTTCATGTATCACTTTCTGTCACGAACCGATATTTTCCTATTTTGGAATATCGCTTTGCTCGGGATCGGTTTTGCAGTGGTGGACGGCTTGCCAAAAGGCAAAGCATTGATGGGCGTGATCGTTGTTGTATTGATCCTCATCGCCATTCAATCGGGCGTAGGCGCGGCAATCGCAAGCTTTGGGTAACATGGGTAAGTCGTTCATTCGCATTGTCGGGTTGAAAAAACATTTCGAGATGGGCGGGCAGATCGTCCGCGCGTTGGATGGGGTGGATGTGCAGATCGAGGAGGGGACGTTCACTGTGGTGATGGGTCCCTCGGGATCGGGAAAGAGCACGCTTCTTTACCTCCTTGGCGGGCTGGATCGCCCAACTTCAGGCGAGATCGCTATTGAGGGCGAACGCCTCGACGAAATGGATGAAAATGCGTTGGCATTGTTTCGCCGCCGCACAATGGGATTCGTCTTTCAATCATTTAACCTGGTGACGAGTATGACCGCGTTGGATAACGTCGCGTTCCCGATGCAATTCGCCGGCGTCGCCGCGTCGCTGAGGCGGGAGCGGGCGCTGGGGTTGTTGAATCAGGTTGGGCTGGGGAATCGAGCCGATCACCGTCCCTCCGAACTTTCGGGCGGGCAACAACAACGCGTCGCGATTGCCCGCGCGCTGGTCAACGATCCCAAATTAATTTTGGCAGACGAGCCGACCGGCAACCTCGATACCACGAGTGGAAGCGCGATCATGCATGTGTTGTCGGATCTGCATAAAGCCGGGCGCACGGTGTTGGTGGTGACGCACGACCCGCGCATGACGCGCTTTGCCACGCACAAGATCCATTTGCTCGATGGTCACGTCGTTAGCGAAGCGGAATACGAAGCCGCCGCTTTGGAAGCGATGAGCGTTGAATAATTTATAGAGTTTAGGAGAATATGAAATCACGAACCTTTCGTTTTATTTCCGTCTCGGTATTGATAGCGC
>WBZL01002104.1_pt1 | contig 19676 bp, 16 predicted proteins | sample 5204291 | NCBI WGS metagenome assembly WBZL01 (sample SAMN12344345, study PRJNA552823) | activated sludge metagenome | biome: Activated sludge suspended growth; feature: Nitrification reactor; material: Wastewater; isolation source: activated sludge from nitrification reactor of wastewater...
GCATTTTTTCAATATTTTTAATCCACTCTTTTGTGAATTTTTTCCCGCGCGAAAATATATCTTTGGTTTTTAGCTTTTTTTAAAAGTGGCCGGGCTTAACTTAATGGTGTTGAGCCGTTGTTATGGGCTTAGCATTTTTTTATTTTTAAGTAAAGGTAATTCAGACTCAAATTGATGAGATATTTGTATATGATTTTTGGCTTTTTCGAAAGATATTTCTATGCTTTCCCCCATTCCTATTGATTTATAAAAAAAAGATGAAAATTCAGTCGCAATATCATCTGCTATTGAGTATTTAGTTCCAATCACATATGGAACGTATTCACTTATTGTCAAAGCTTGAGACTCTGAATAACATGAATCTAAAAACACACATTGTATTGTTTCGGAAAATTGTTTGAATAGTCTCCCCAAAGAGTTGCTTTTTATCACACTTGCGTCACTGTCCAAATCTATCAAATAAATACCTTTATTACTGCCATGACCTGAAAAGTGAACAAATTGAGGCTTATATTCTGATAAACCTTCTATCAAATCACCAATTCTTGAAGCAAAAATCTTAGTTAATTTGAATTTTTGTCTGTTTTTCGACAACATCAGAGAACTTTCAATTTCTCGTATTTCTTGGTCCAACCTCAAAAGGTTTGTATTTCCATAGCCTGTTGATATGAACAATATCCTGATTATATCATACTGATTGAACTCATAAGTTCTTCTTTTTATTTCGCTCTCTTTTATTCGTTCCAATATTTCCAATAGTGAATATGTAATTTTATTTTGAGTTAAGCTGGATTCAGAAAAAGAAATTATACCCAGTCTTTTTTCTCTTTGTAAAGAATGGTATTGAGCCTCAATTGACAATAGTTCGTTTATAATATTTTTATCATATTCAATGTACACACTTTTGAGTTCTTGAAGTGCATCTTCAAGCCTATTCGAAGAAATATAATCAAGAATCTTTTTTTTATTTATATCAATCATGCTGATTAATTTTAAATCCAATTAACAAGGGCAGGGTTCACACCCTTCTGTGTCAACTCTGCTTTTTGGTTTATTGAAAAGTTAGCACCTTCTAATTCGCAGTTATGAAAGCTAACATTTCTAATTTTTATGTTTGTCAAGGTTGCGCCTTTAAAATTAGTTTTGAAAAATTGAGCTGATTCTAAGTTCGCATTGTCTAAGTTCGCATTTGTTAAGTTTGTATTTCTCAAATCAGCTTTTACCAAGTTTGCGTTCTTTAAATCGACTTTTTCCATAGATGCTCCATTAAAGTTCGCATCTTTTCCTATAATACCAATCAAGTTGGACTCATCAAGTATTGCATAACTTAAATTACAATTGGTCAAATTCGCTCTAATAATCTCACCTTCTTCAATATCATCTAAATTTAAATAACTTGAATTCAAAATTGTTTCTAATATTTGTTGATAATCATCCCAAGTTTTATTAAGTTCGATTATTTCAAAACTGCTATTATTCATTGTTGCATTCTCAAAGCGACAATCTCTTAAATTTGCCCCTTGAAAGAAGGAGTTGAATAACAATGCATAGGAAAAATCCGCTTTTTGAAGGTCAGTGTATGTCAAGATTCCTCCATTAATATTGCTATTCTTAAATGAGGCATTCTTAAGAATTGAGTTTTTTAAATCCACTTGATTTAAAGTTGAGTTTTGCATTTTTACATTTTCAAGATTTAAATCATTCAACTTTCCGTCAACTAAATAACAATTGCTTAAATCAATGCTCTGAGCCTTTAGCTTTAATAGCCTTTTAAGGTTTGCAATAATTTTGAAAGTTGCTTCCTGAGAATTCCAGCCTTTTAAATCATCTATTTGCTCTTTATATCTCTTTATATCATTTATTCTATTTGTTATCATTGAAAAGATTGTGAATAAAATACCAAAAAATAATATATCAAAAAGCAATCCATGAAATTCAATTAAAATATCATTTTTGTTTTCCCAAGTTAGCCAAACCTTGTCAAAATATACTATGCCACACAAGGCAAATAGTCCAAGGACAAAATAGAATGTCAATGGATTATACAGATAGTCTTTTGATTTCATGATTTTATTTTCAATGTTTTATTTTTATTGCCCATAACAGCCCGCCAAACGCACCACCGTTTATCCAAAACACGCATTGCACCTTTCGAATAAACCCTATTGCGTTAAAGCACCCAATAACCACAACGCCCGCGCCTCCGGCCAAAATCCGGAAACGCGGGCGTTAACATGAATGATTACTTCGTCAGATAACATCAGGTCCAATTTTACGGGTACAAGATAAACCATTATCCAGTCCTTTCAAGGCGACCGGTGTAAATTTCTCGGCAACATGGCCGTTTTGTAATTGATCATACTCAACCGCAATAGGTCTTGCGCATTTGCCGGCCCCTTCACTTTTAAATTTTAAATTCCGCATTTTACATTTTGCATTCCCCATGGTTCCAAATGAAAAATGCAAAAGGGTTAATGCAAAATGTAAAAGTTTTCCGCAGCGATCAGCAAATGCGGCAGATACCCCGCCCCGCAAAAAATCCCGGCTCAAATGCAACCTTTCTCCCCTTCCGGTCACCTAATAAGACATATCCCGATCCATAATGCTGATCAAAATGAGCAGAGTGGGAGACTTAGAGAGTGGGAGAGCGGGTGGAGGCATTGCTTTTCGCCCGCTCTCCCACTCTCTCCCTCTCCCCGTCTTTGCCTCTTTTGTAAAAATGTCCAGTAGTGTGATCCCGATCCCATAACATCATCTAACAAACAAAACCTGATGGAACGAAAAGATTTTCTGAAAAAAGGCATGGCCGCGCTCGGCATCGCCTTCGTAGCGCCCCTCGTAACCGCCTGCAACAAGGACGAAGACATCACCACTCCCGGCGACGGCTCCTGTGCCGCCACACCCAGCGAAACGGCGGGCCCCTTCCCCACCAAGTCGCCGGCCGGACTGGTCATGACGGATATCCGGTCCGACCGCACGGGTGTGACCATGACCGTCAAGCTCACGATCCAGGACCGCAACAACGGCTGCGAACCGCTGGAAGGCGCCATCGTCGATATCTGGCATTGCGACAAGGACGGCTACTACTCCGAATACGGCGGCACCGGCATGCAGTCGGCCAACTTCACCAGCGTCCACTTCCTGCGGGGCAGACAGGTGACGGACGCCAACGGTCAGGTCGGCTTCACCACCATCTTCCCGGGCTGGTACTCCGGCAGGGCGCCGCATATCCACGTCCATATCTACGACGCTTCCGGCAACTCCCTGCTGGTCACCCAAATCGCCTTCCCGACCGACGTCTGCAATACCGTGTACACCACCGCCACCAACTACTATACCAAAGGCACCCAGGATACCTCCAACGCCAAGGACAATATCTTCGCGGACTCCCTGTCGCTGGAAATGAGCGCCGTCTCAGGCAGCGTTGCCGCAGGATATGAACTGACGCATGCGATTGTGGTGAGTTAATTGATTCGCCACGCCGCGGCGTGGTCGATTCCTCGATTGATCGATTCCTCGATTCCTCGATTCCTCAGTTCCTCAATAAATGACTGTTCGATTGCTCGATTACGGTAGCCAACCGACGGACGCAAAATTCGAATCATTCGGAAAATCCAAAAATCCAAAAATCATCCAAATGTCTGTCCAGCAAATACCGGGCGCTATCCTCCTGGCCGACAACCGGGGCCTCACCCAAACAGATCAATACCGGAGCTGTCAGTTCTTCCGGCCTGCCGACCTTAGGTTCCAGGCCGGGGCATTGGTTAAATTTGATGAAGATACGCTGGCCGGAGGAGCAAGCCTGGCCATGGAGGCAGCCGCGGATTGCGATACGCTCCTGATCCCGCTGGTGGGCGGCGTGCATTTTGAAACGGATCAACATTCCCATTATATTGAGGCGGGGTCTTCCCTTTTGTACCGGGCCGCAGAAAACGCAGCTTTCACCGTATCCAATCCCTTTCAACAGGCATTGGTCAACTTTCTGCACATCCGGATAAAGGGAGGCCCTGCACCGTTTCCAGCCGGCGAGGTGTCGGTCAGCCGCTTCGACCTGGAAGAAACGCCCAACCTGCTGATCGATCCGTTTTCCGGTGTCCGGAATCCAGGTCATTGGACCGCCCGGATCGGCAAATTCAAGGGGCGGGAAGAAGCCTTTTACCGGCTAAATCACCCGGATTCCGGCGTTTTCACCTTTGTCGTCGACGGCGCCTTCGAAGTGCAGAACCGCCTCTTGCACCCCAGGGACGGCCTCCTCCTCCGGCAACTGGACGAACTCGAACTGGAGGCGCTCTCCGACCAGGCCGTGATCCTGATCCTGGAGATCCCGCACGAAAACCAGTTCCATTAACGAGACCGTTCAGCATTTTGTGTCAACAGGATTTTCAGCATGCGCAGCATTTTGAAAATCAAATCTTTGCGTCTTTGCGCGAAAACACAATTTTGAACAGTCTCCGTCTTCGCGAGAAAAACACTTTATTTAACGGCCTCCCATTAACTTGCAATACCAGGTATCCGCCCCCCCTCTCACCCCCTCACCCTCTCTCACCTCCCATCCGCCGAAGCCTCCTGCCTCCGGACGACTAAGTCGCCTATGGCAGACGGAGCAGGCGAAGGCGGACTCTCACCCTCTCCCTCTCTCACCCCCTCACCCTCTCACCCTCACCCTCTCTCACCTCCCATCCGCCGAAGCCTCCTGCCTCCGGACAACTAAGTCGCCTATGGCAGCCGGAGCAGGCGAAGGCGGACTCTCACCCCCTCACCCTCTCACCCCCTCACACACACCCCTCCCCCCACAAGAAATAAAAAAATAAATGCAACCCCTGAACTCCCGGTCGCAGGACCCGAATTTGTCTATATTTGCGTACATGACGCGACTGTATGCGATAGTCTTGTTGTCCATTTTCGCGCTGGATGTTACAGCCGTCTTCTTCGTTTTCAAAGTTCAGCAGTTCCAGATCAGGAAAGAAGTCAAGCGGCAGATCAAAAGGGGCGTTCCGGAGGAAGAGCTGTTCAAAATAACGGTCACTTCCGAAAACCGTCATTTGCTGAACTGGCGCAAGGACCACGAATTCCAGCTCGACGGACAACTGTTTGACGTGGTGCGCAGCGAACAGCCGGACGAGGACACGACCCGCTATTTCTGCATTTCCGACCGGCAGGAAACGGTCTTATTTGCCAACCTGGACGAGCTGCTCCGGAAAAACAACGATCCGCTGAAACGCACGGGAAAAACCCTTCAAATTTTCCTGAAACTGTTCTCGAATTTCTATTTCCAGCCGTTTAAAGGCGGCGAGGCCTGTTTCGATGTAAGCCCCCGGCCCAAACCCTGGAAATTTTCCACTCCATATTCCGCTCCCTTTATCAACATCCTTTCTCCGCCGCCCAAAGCAATTTAGCGCTTTTCATTCTCTGTTCCATTTATTTGCCAATTCAGACGATCTCCGTTTTCCGGTTGCCGAACGGTGATCTGCACCCTCATACGCAGCGGTGCGGTTTGCCGGATAATATCCGGAACGGATGCGTTTGCCAATCATTACACTCATGTTGAAAAAGATCATACTGCTTTCATTAGGCGTCCTTTGCGCCTGGTCAACTTTTGCGCAAAACGGCCGCATTTCAGGCAAGGTATTCGACGCCGTTACCAATACGCCGCTTTCCGGCGCCAATATCCAGATTGAAGGCGCAGGCGGCGCCACATCCGATAAGGACGGCCTTTTCTCACTGGACTGCCGCGGTCAGGCCGAGATCTCGGTTTCCTATATCGGCTATGAATCCCTGAAGCAAAAAGTAGCCTGCGGGACCGAGGTCAACATCGGGTTGACCCCGTCGGCTACCAATCTAAGCCTGGTGGAGATCACCGCAACCTCCAACCAGAACAAGTCGCTGCTGGATCAGCCCGCTTCCATCGTCAAACTGAAAGAAACGGAATTGAAACGCGGCGCCGGCCTGTACCTCGACGATGCCATCAACGCCAATGTACCCGGTGTATTCATGCAGCGGCGGACCAATTCAGCCGGCCAGCAGTTCAATATCCGGGGTTACGGCAACGGCCTGCGGGGCACCAACGGCATCAACAGCAACTTCGACGGACAGGGCTCCAAGGTCTACCTGAACGGCATAGCCGTCACAGACGCCGAAGGGATCACCATGTTGGACGATATCGACTTCGCCTCCATCGACAACGTGGAAGTCAGCAAAGGCCCGTCCGGCACCCTGTACGGGCTGGCCATCGCCGGCGTGGTCAACCTGGAAACCGGAAAGGCGCCCGCGGGGCAAACTTCCATCGGGCAGGACGTCATGGCCGGCAGCTACGGCCTGCTGCGCACCACCACCCGCATTGGGATCGGCGGCAACAACAGCTCCCTGATGGTCAATTACGGCCACCAGGAATTCGACGGCTATATGGTCCATACCGCCGCGCACAAGGACTTTGTCAATGTCATGGGCGACGTCCAGGTGGACGACAAACAAAGCCTTAGCCTTTACCTGGGTTACAGCGACAGCTACGACGAACGCAACGGCGAACTGACCATCCAGCAATACGCCGACCTCGATTATTCCGGCAACCCCGCCTATATCAAGAACAACGCCCATTCAGCAGCCAAATCCTACCGGGCCGGACTCGCCTACCGCTACCAGATCGGAAAGGGCGTTTCGAACCGCACGTCCTTTTTCGGCTCCTCCCAGGATCTCGACAACAGTTCCGCCGGCGGCTGGACGGATAAAAGCCCGCTTACCTACGGATTGAGGTCTACGTTCGACTTCCGGTTCAACCTCTCGGACGACATCAAGCTTTCCGGTCTGGCCGGCCTTGAACTGGAAAAAACGAACACCCTCACCAACGGTTACCGCATGATCGCTGACAGCACCAACCTGTCGGGTTACAATATCGTCGGGCCGATCCGGAGCATACAGGCCACCACCAGCGGCACCTCGTCGTGGTTCACGCAATGGACCCTCGGCTTGCCGGCCGGTTTCAGCCTGACCGCCGGCCTGGGCATCAGCAATATGAGCCTGAGCCTGGAGGACCGCCTGTGGTCCGCAACCAACAACCACCCGACGAATGACATTCCGCAGGTGTATGAAGCCGATTACAAGAACATCGTTTCCCCGATGGTGGCCCTCAACAAGAAACTGGGCGAGTCCGTTTCCGTCTATGCCGCCTATACCACCGGTTCCAAAGCGCCGGTAAGTTCCTATTTCTACATCCCTACCACCGGAGAGGTGAATACGGGGCTGAAACCGGAAAAAGGCTCCCAGATCGAACTGGGGGCCAAGGGCAGCGTGCTGGACAACCGCCTGTTCTATACCCTGGCCCTCTTCAACTCCAAATTCTCGGATAAGATGACCGCGGTGTCGGTGCAGAATCCGGAAAATACAGCCACCTTGTATTCCTATATCGTCAACGGCGGCAGCCTCAACAACAAGGGCCTGGAATTCCTGGTGAAATACGAGCTTGTAAAATCGCCCGACGGATTCCTGACTTCCTTCCGGCCCTTTGCCAACATCACCTATTCCAACTTCAAATACGAGGACTTCACCTATCAGAAGATCGGTAAGGACGCCAGCAACCACGATATTCCGGTGACGGAAGACTACAGCGGGAACGACGTGGCCGGGGTGCCGCCCCTGGTCTGGAACCTGGGTGTGGACGCCGATACCAAAGCGGGTTTGTACGGCAACCTCAACTACAATTACCGCGACGCCATGTACTTTACCTCCGACGGCAAGAACCAGACTTCCAGCTTCGGCATTTTGAACGCCAAGGTCGGTTTCCGGAAGACCTTCAGCCATTTCGGATTGGACCTGTACGCCGGAGCCAACAACCTCACGGGGCAGCAATATTACTACATGGTGTTCCTCAACCAGTTGCCGGACGCCTATCTTGCCGCTCCCAACGAGGCCAATTTCTTCGGCGGAGTGAACCTGAAATATATTTTTTAATAAGCCTGATTTGATTCATGCGGATCGGGGGTGAAATTTGCAGTAACGTGTCCGACACGGCATCCGGATTCCATCCATCTACCGATCCTCTATCTTTTACCCCTGATCCGCATGAACCATGCTTAAACCACCAACCATTCATGAAAAAAATCAACTGGCTCCTGCTGTTTGCCGGCATATCCCTCGCGGCTTGCGGGCGGTTTGCCAATGAAGACGCCAAACAGGACCATCAGGAACGCATCGTCTGCATTGCCAAGCAGTACAGCGAGATCATCTACGCCCTGGGCGCCGAACAGGACCTTGTCGGGGTGGACGTATCCAGCACCTATCCGCCGGAGATCAAGAGCCTGCCGACGGTCGGGTACCACCGGGCCCTGAGCGCGGAAGGCATCCTGGCTACCCGGCCTACGCTGATCCTGCACGACAACAACATCGGCCCCGAGCATGTGATCAAACAATTGCAGGACCTCCAGATCCCCATGAAGGACTTCATCAAAGCGGAAGACCTGGACAGTACCAGGCTGCTGATCCGGGAGATGGGCGCTTATTTCCATAAGGAACCGCAGGCGGATTCTCTTTGCAACAAACTCGACCGGGACATGGCCGATGCATTGGAAAAAGCCAGACAATACCCGGACACCGTCAAGGTGCTGGTGATCCATTTCGGACAGGCCTCCAACGTATTCCTGGTCATGACAGCCCACAGCACCGCCGCCAAAATGATCGGCTGGGCCGGCGGAAAAATGGCGGTCCAGGGCGACCGCGGCATGCGTCAATTGTCCGCCGAGGTGGTCGCCGCCTCCGACCCGGATGTGATCCTGCTGACGGATTTCGGCTACGACCGGCTCGGGACGCCGGAAAAGATCAAGGAACTGCCGGGCGTAGCGGGTACTACGGCCGCCAAAAACAATCGCATTTACCGCATAGAGGAGCATGACCTGGTGTATCTCGGACCCAGAACGGGCGAGAATGTCCTGATGCTGCAAAAGCTCATTCACGGAGATGCAGTCCAATAAACGGCACGGCGGCACCTGGACGACCTTGCTGGTCCTGGTCATGGTGGCGGCCCTGTTCTCCATCCGCTACGGCGCCGTCAACATCAGCATCGGGGAAATGGTGTCCGGGTTGAACAAGTATTTCACCCATCCGGAATCCATGAGCCTCAACGAGCGGATCTTTATGGACATCCGGCTGCCGCGGGCTCTGCTTTGCCTGGTAGTGGGCGCCAGCCTGGCGGTAGGCGGAGCATTGATGCAGGCCCTGTTCCGCAATCCGATCGTAGAGCCCGGCCTGGTCGGCACGTCCAGCGGCGCAGCCTTCGGGTCGGCCTTGTACTTCGTTTTGGGCGCTACCTTCAAATTCAACGCAGGCGAATGGACGCTGCCCATTGCCGCTTGTGCGGGCGCTGTTTTTTCGACCTTCCTGGTTTTTGTCCTGTCCCAGTCCAGGGATACCGGCAAAAGTTCCATCGTGAGCCTGCTGCTCACGGGGATTGCCATCAATGCGCTGTTCATGAGCGGAGTGGGTTTTCTTTCCTACATCGCACGGGATCCGCAGGCGCGATCCATCACCTTCTGGGGCTTGGGCACCTTGTCGGGCGCCAACTGGCATTCCGTGATCATCGTCGGCATTTCCACAGTGGTTTGCCTGATCATTGCCTTGCGCTATTCGAAGCAGCTCAACGCCCTGATGATCGGCGAGGAAGAGGCCCAATTCCTGGGGGTGCGCATCAAGCGGCTCAAATTCAACGTACTGCTGGTGAATGTGGTGATGATCGCTGTGGCTACGGCCTTTGTCGGCATCATCAGCTTTGTGGGATTGATCGTGCCGCATTTCATCCGCATGCTCAACGGGTCGGACAACCGGTTGCTGATCCGGCACAGCGCCCTGCTCGGCGCCATCCTGCTGAGCGCCGCCGATTTCACGGCGAGGATGCTCTTGCGACCGGCTGAATTGCCGATCGGCATCGTGACCTCGGCGGTCGGGGTGCCGGTTTTCATCATCCTGTTACGCCGTAAAAATTACTTTTTCTGACCATGCTGACGGCTCAACACATCACCTACGAGGTCGGCGGCGGCAAAAAGCTGCTGGACGACGTTTCGGTGGCCTTTCACCCCGGCGACCTGAACCTGATCATCGGACCGAACGGGGCGGGTAAATCCACCCTGGTCAAGGTCCTTTGCCACCAGCTCCAACCGCAGAAGGGGTCGGTATTTTACGGCGACCGGAATGCGGCCGATATCCCGATCGGGGAGCTGGCGCAATTCCGGTCGGTATTGTCACAGAATGTCGAGTTGGCCTTTCCGCTTTCCGCGGAAGAAGTGGTCATGATGGGGCGTTACCCCCATTTCAATGCCAGGCCTGCGGAAAAGGACCGGGCCGCCTGCGAAGCAGCCATGCAATTCTTCGACGTCGTGCCGCTGGCCGACCGAAACTACCTGACGCTGAGCGGCGGTGAGCAGCAACGCATCCATTTTGCCCGCGTCATGGCCCAGATCTGGTATCCGGCCGGGGAGGGTTGCCGCTACATCCTGCTCGACGAACCGCTGACCTTTCTGGACATTCATTACCAGTTCGACTTCATGCACAAAATACTGGAATTGCTCCGGGAAAAGGACCTGGTGGCGGTGGGCGTCGTGCACGACCTGAACCTGGCCGCCAAGTTCGCCGACCGGATCACCTTGCTCCACCAGGGCAGGGTGCTCGCCGACGGCAGTCCGGAAACCGTCCTGACGACCGAAAACATCCGGACCGCTTACCGGTTGGAGCCGGTCATACACCGGGAAGGCGGGGAGTTGAGGTTATTTTTTTGAATATAATCGGAATTGAAATGAGCGTTATCGACCAACTGGCATCCGCTTTTGACCGAAGGGATGAAAAACCCAATCTGGACCTGGCTGCGAAAATCGCCGAAAGCGAGGATTTGAAGGCCGTGGAAGAGCTGGTTGCCAACCTGCAAAACCGGAACAAGGATATTCAAAGCGACTGCATCAAGGTGTTGTATGAGATCGGCGCTGTAAAACCCAGGTTGATCGAAAGCCACCTCCAGGCCTTTCTAACCTTGCTGGAAAGCAGCAACAACCGGCTTCAATGGGGCGCTATGACGGCGCTGGACTGCATTGCGGGGGTCAACCCGGAGGCTGTTTACGCTGAATTGCCCCGGCTGGCCGCTGCGGCCGACAAGGGATCGGTCATCACCCGCGACCATTACGTCGGCATCCTGATCAGGTTTTGCGTGATCGGGGCCTTTAGCGAGTCTGCATTTGCGCTGCTCAACGAGCAACTGATGGGTTGTCCGGAGAACCAATTGCCGATGTACGCCGAAAACGCGTTGCCGGTGATCAGCGGCGATTTTGCGGCCTTGTTCCGGGAAACCCTGACAAGCCGGTTGGACGATTTTGAAAAGGCCAGCAAGCGGGCCCGGGTCGAGAAGGTTTTGAAAAAACTGGCCGCACGGCTTTGAGGTTCGCCGGGAATCCGCACCTTTGCAGTTGAAATCAACGCAACCGCATGTTATCAATCGGCGAATACCAGACCTTGACCATCAACCGGGAGGCGCAGCAGGGGTTTTACCTCAAGGATGAATCCGGCGCGGAAGTGCTCCTGCCGCGGACCTATATCACACCGGAAATGCATCCCGGCGACCCCATAGAAGTATTCGTCTATTGCGATTCGGAAGACAAGGAAGTGGCCACCACCCTTAAACCCGCCCTTACCGTGGGGCAATTCGCCTATCTGAGAATAACGGATGTCAACGAGTTCGGCGCTTTCGCCGATTGGGGTGTGCCCAAGGAGCTGTTCATCCCGTTCCGCAACCAGGGCACCCGCCTGGTCAAGGGCCGCAGCTATGTGGTCACGATGTACGTCGACGAATTCTCCAACCGCCTGGTGGGTACGACCAAACTGAAGCCCTTCCTGCGCCACGAACTGGATGCAAGCCTGGAAAAAGGCCGGGAAGTGGACCTGCTGGTGTACGCCCGCACGGATCTGGGCTATAAGGTCATCATCAACCAAACCTACGCCGGACTGGTATACGACAACGAGGTGGTGGAGCCGCTCCACCCCGGGCAACAGATCAAAGGCTATATCAAACCCGCCCGCGAAGACGGCAAGATCGACGTCAGCCTCCACCCCGTAGGCCACCAGAGCATCGAACCCAATGCCCGCAAGATCCTGGAGAAGCTGGAAAACAGCGGCGGCTTTCTGCCCTTCACCGACAAAAGCGACCCCGACCTGATCTGGGAAACATTCGGCATCAGCAAGAAGCTGTTCAAAAAGGCATTGGGGGCGTTGTACCGGCAGCGGCTGGTGGATTTGCGGGAGGATGGGATATATGGTGGACGGTAGACGGTATCCGACTTCGCCGAGGCTTCGTCGGACGGGGACGGGGGACGGGATGTTGAATATTTCACCTCGCGTTTACATTCTTTTACAATTGATACGGCGCTAAAAAAGTCTCACATCGTACTTTCGTACAAACAATCAACCGTTACAACGGAAAATCTTTCGACTCTTTTCATCAGGATTAAAAAGATGATTCTCTCTCTTTTTAATCCTTTGGAAAAGCACCACCCGTCTTGATTTATTTTTCACCGGCATCAGGGCATAAAGTACCGGCCGGGAGCCAGTATGCCGTCGGGGTCAAGGGCCTTTTTGATCCTTTCATGGAGGTAGCCGGATCTCAATAATTTATCCGCATCTCCCATGTTCAGGATATCGAGTCGTTGATGGGAATACCCCGATTGGTGGAGATAGTCGAAGATCTCGCGATGGCATAACAAGGCCTTTTCATCCTCGCCTGCCGCTTCGCGGTCAAAGATCAACTGCTGGAAGATGCGGACGTACCGGTTGTTCCACAGGAGAATGGCTATGACCGGTTCAAAGCCGCGGCCAAATATGATCCGCTCCAATTCACGGATCACCTCCGCTACCGTATCGCCGTCAAAAGGAACTGCAAAAGCGTGCCATAACAAGCCGCAGGACTGCTGATCCGGATTGATTTCGGCCGGCAAAGGCGTCTTCTTTCGCCAATACACGCTCCGGATATGCCTGTCTTCGACCCAACCCAGGAGCGGATTATTCTCCCATTTTTGAAACAGGGCTTCAAGGCTGTATTTCGTGTTTCGGAGCAACGGCCTCAACCGGGCCAGTCGCTTCATCTTATCGCTGGAGAGGACGGACCAAAAGCCCTTTCGGGCAATATGGCCTTTCAATGACCGGAATAACGCGCTGGCAGTCAATCCGGCCATTTGAGGGTGATCCTTATAAATCCCTCCGAAAGCGTACCAACTGCGATAGCGATTGGAAATCGCCCGGATGGCGGACCGTTCAAGCGGCGGATCGGGTTGGATCGACCAGGGATACTGAATGGAATTGGTCAATTGTTTGTAGTCGTTCCAGAAAGTGACCGGCGCGTCCATCAGCCTGCGGTCGTAAAGGTCTTTTAGTATATCCAGGACATTGCCTAGCGGATGGGAAGCCTCCAGGTCGAATTGAAACGAAATGAAAAAATCGGGTTTGCGGCAAAGCCAGAAGGTCATTTTTGTGACCACGCCAAGATTTGACTGGAAAAATAGCGGCTGAAAATCCGGGCCCGGACCGGTTCCGCATAGATCCTCCAGTTTGGAATACCGGACATTCCCCATGCCCAAACTGACCGTTTGCCCGTCAGCAAGGATTACTTCTGCCGAACAGACATAAGCTGCCCGTTCGGCATACGGCCCTGCACCGTCGCCGCGTTCCAATGCGTTGCCGATCAGGCTGGAATCCGGATGGCCTCCGATCGCGTTGAGGAAATGCCGGTCTCCCTGTTCGCGCAGAAAATGACAAACCTGGCGAAAGGTCACTCCGGGCTCGCAACGGATGGTCCCGAATTTCGGGTCGTAGGAGATGATCCTGTTCAGGTCGCTCAGATCCAGGAGGATCTCTACGTCGGCATTGGGGACGCGGGAGCCGAAGCCCCAGTTTTTACCCGTGCTGATGACGTAAAGCGCGTACCCTTTTTCCCTGCAATAGGCAAGCAATTGACGGATATCGGCTGTCGATCCGGCCCTTACGACGGCTTGACTCCGGGTCCGGGTCGGGAAGGTGGCCCTGTTCACGATGTCCAGGTACCCGGCATCCGCATATACCTTGCTGTCTTTCAAAAGGCCCTGCAGGTCGGTAAAATTCGCTTCCATGCAAATTAGCTTCCAGGTAAAATGGAATAAACAAAGTCATCCGTGTAGCTGAGAAACCGCTCCTTATATTCTTCCGTATTCAAGTCCGGCTTTTCGGTTGCCCATTTCTGCAAACAGCTCTGTATATTTTGGGGTTGAATTTCGCTGCTGTCAAAAATCCCGGCCGCCAGTTTTCTGGCGACAAATTTTTTGCAAAGCTCGCGGGCATCCGCCGAATGCGGGATGCAAAGGATCGGTTTACCATGGATAACCGCTGAAATCATGCTCGTGGTCTGACCGGAACTGATCACGGCGCCAATTTCCGATGATATGGCCCCCAGCGGGATGAACGGAGCGGCGAAACAATTGGCCGGCAGCGGCATGCTGCCGTAAAGATAATCCGCTCTGCCCGTATCCATGACAAACCCGGCGGGCAGCGGCGCCAACGCAGCGATCAATTTTTCCCATAACGGCGCATCCTCAAAAAGCCGCCCGATCTGGACATAAACATTGGGACGGCCGACGGACCTGTTCCGTTCCAAAAAGTGGTCGAGCCCGATGCTGCGAAAAGCCGGCTCCCAGTAAAAACTGCCGATGAACCGGACCTGGGGCGGCAATTTCATTTCGTCGTGCAATTCCGGGATGCTCCGCAGCAAATAAACGGACCCGATCAACGGCGAATCTTCCGGCGAGCAGGCGATAGGCGGTAATCCGACGGCCGCTCGGTAGGCATTGTAATAGTCGGTTATGCTCTTTAACCGCCACAATTTAGCTTCCCCCGTTTCCTGAATGCCGGGATACAAATATTCCGAAAAACCGATATTGATATGGGGGATCCCGCGTTCTTCCGCCAGGATAAAGCTGGCAAGGGTCAGCGGGTTGGAAACGATGAAATCGGGCCGGAATGCTTCGGCAATCTGTCGCAGCACGCTGACTTCAGCCGGAGCCGATTCGCTTTGAAACCAGGACGCGGGATGGAGAAAAGGGCTGCCGTCATTGCGAACCGGCACCGCAGGCATCCCGTACTGCTGGAGCGTCAATTGAAAATCGGCGGTGGCTGCAAACAAGACCTGATGGCCGCGCTGTTGAAGGATAAGGGCCAGCCGGATGGCGGGAAACAGGTAGCCCGGGCTGGCCATGGGAATGATAAGATATCTGGCAGGCGCAACCATGCAACCAAGTTTAATTTGCGGTATTTGCCGGAACCTGACTGCGGTTGCCGTTCAGCTGGCGCCAGGCTTCCGCCTTGTAAAAATTCTCCCTGGCCGCTTCAAACAGATCCAGTTGATACAGGAACTTCCCAAGACTGATAAAGGATTGCGCTCCGGGGTTGGTTTCCGCTTCATTGATCAGACGGATCACCTCCCTGGCGATTCCCAGGTTGGAAGTTGAGATCTGGCGGTTGATCGAATAGGCGATATTGCAGCATTTGACCGCTTCCACAAATTGGCCAAGTTTAAGGTAGGTCCCCCCGAGGTTATTGTGAGCTTCCGCATTGAGGGGGTCCAGGTCAACCGCTTTGAGCAAATCCGCATTGGCCCGGCCGTAATCGTGATCCTGAAAATAGTATATGCCCCGCTGATGGAAAAGATCGGCGGCAGGTTTTTCGGCAATCTGTCTTGAAAGATCCTCGATCAATTCCCGGATATTGCCGGGAGGGTACCCCCAGTTCCAGACCAGGTTGGCAATCCGGGGGTTAAGCGCCCTGGCTTTCAGCACCAGTTCTATGCCCTCTGCGTACTTTCCGCGATACATCATGCAAAAACCCAGGCCGTTGATGGCGTCGGGGTTCTCCGGATCGTAGTCCACAGCGTTCTCAAAAGAACGGTGAGCCGCCTCAAACCGCTGGAGTTGAATATTTTTCAGGCCTTCCGCAACATAATAATTATACGTCCGCAGGTTGAACGTGGCATTTTCCCGCCTGTCAAGCCGGAAGACGTACATCTTTTGTTTTCCGGACGCCTCCAGGCTCCTCAACATGGCGTAATCGCCGAAATTGAACGGTGTTCCGGAAATCAATTCCACAATCTCCGGCCATGAACCCTCCCCGGCCAAAAAATCTTCGGGCGAAACATTGGCGGCATAGGTTTTCCTGTTGGGAACCAGACCTTTCCGCGTCAAATGGTGAACAACCAGGAAAGGCGGATCCGATCGATCATGACCGACCCGGTCAAACAGCTCATAGGCCTTGATCGTCAGCTGGTCCTGATCAACCGTAAAACCCAGGATGAAACAAAGGGAATGATCGCCGGTGGAGCCGGGGAGCGCAGCGGCCTCAAATTGTCCGGGGAACATGAAATCAAGGAAGGCACTGACCGTTTCCCAGGGTTCCAGCAGCAATACATACATTACGCCTTTCGGTTTCCCGGAAACCGGAAACTTTGCATACAGCATCCGTTCTGGGAATTGCAGGGTACAAGCCTTGAATGCCGATCTCACTTCGCCGGCAATGCCGAATTTATCGGCTGTTTCGAGCAAGCGGTCTTCCTGACCGACCCCACCCAACACGACCGCCAATTCTTGCTCATCCAATACCAATTCCACATAATGCTCCAACGCATCCGGAGACAGCAAACCAAAGAAAGGCTGCGGATCGATGCCGTAGAACCTGCTGAGCGCGCTTATTTCATCCCTGATTTTCTGCTGTGTCGTCATTTTCCTGGTTTCAGACCGTGAATTCGGTGGGCACATACATCCGGCTACCGCTTATCATGCTGTCCACGGTATGCATGACCGGCGTAAGTTCGTACGGATCGGTTTTGATCTCATCGGGGTCGTAATCGTCCCGGGAGATATATCCTTCCATTTCCGCCTTGAGGATCAGGCGTTCGTTGATCGAGAATTTCAGGCTTGGACAAGGGAGGATGGAATCACCGGCGGAATCGCCGACATAGACGAATTTGTGGGCGCAATAGCTGGAACAACTGGGCAGGAGTTTGCAGCTTTTGCAAATCTCATTCTTGAAAGGATCGAAATTCTCCCACAGCTGGTGATTGAAATTTTGCCTGCCCAGCAATTTATCCATATCATAAAGCGTACCCACCCTTTTGTCCGGGAAGGATACGGTATCCCAGCACTTGTGCACATCGCCGCTTGGAACGATAATGTAATCGTTGGGGCGCAATGCGGAACAGATCCCGAGGAAACGCGGCGGATAGGGCATGCTGATCAGGCCTTTCCTGAAAGCATACCGGTTGAGGCGGGCTTCCAGTTCGCCGTAATCCATTTTTTTCATGGTCAGCTCCGAAACGCTGTGGCATCCCTGCGTATTGGTTTCCACGGGGCTGAAATACATCTTCAGGTTGCTTTTCCCGGCAAGGCCTCTTTCGGCGAGATCGTCGATCAGGTTCATGATCCCGTCCTTGTTCCTTTCATCGATATTCACCCTGATGCTGACGGCGATGGGCACCTCATCGATCCACTCCTTCAGGTTCTTCAGGATTTTCCAGTAGGTGCCCTTTTTGGAAGAAGAGAGGAGATGCCTTCTGGCGTCGTGGAATTCCTCCGAGCCGTCGAGGGTGATCTGTACGGAATGCAACCCCCTGTTAAAGAGCTCAATAGCCACCTCTTTGTTCAGCATAAACCCGTTGGTGACCATGGTGGCGTCGTACTCCTTATCATTTCTGATGCTGATATCGATGAGCCGGTCGGCCATATCGTAGAGCACTTTTTTGCGCATCAGCGGTTCGCCGCCATACCAGATCATTTGCAATTTCCGGATTCCGGGCTGCGTATCCAGCAACCGCTGATAGAGTCCGGCAACCCGGTCCTGCACTTCCGGCGACATCACTTCCAGCGGTTTGTCTTCACCCTGGAAGCAGTAGTCGCAGCCGAAATTGCAAGCCAGCGTCGGGCAAACGATCAGGTTGACCACCGTAGGATCGTAGCGGGCTCCATCGTACAGATTCTTGACGGTTTGGAGCTCGTTCGACTCCGCAGGCAGCACAAAGCCCTGGCCCAGCAAATACTGGATCACCCTGTTGTTGAGCAAAACGTTAACATCCTGAAGGTTCGGGATATCGCCCAGCAGCGCCGCCTCCTGTTCTTCCAGCAGGCACAAAGCTCTGGATAAGGTATTGTACAGCAAAATTCTGCCGCGGCGAAGCTTCACCCGTAGATTAAAGCGGGATTCCTTATATACTGACATGGTTCTGATTCCGGATTAAGCATAATTACCAATTGCCCCCGATGGGGATGGCTACGCAAGCGACAAGGCCGCAAAAACCGACCTGAGCGGCGCAAACGCCGACACCTTCAGCGCCCTGGGCGTTGGCGGCGCAAACACCCGCTCCCCGGGCTTCCACACAAGCGCCGGCCGCATCGGTATCCGCCCCGCAGGCTGCTGCGGCGCAGGCCACTGCACCGCAAGCGCCGGCTCCGGCAGCCCCGATCGCACTGGCGCCCGCAGCGCTCAAAACAGCTCCGCAAAGGGAGGCAATCGTTGCCACGGCCGCGCAAACGCCGATCCCGGACACGGTAGCCACCCCGGCGCCGCCAACCGCTGCAACCACGCCGCAGGCGCCGAATGTGGAAACATCCGCACCGCAGACCCCTACCCCGTTACCGACAGCGCCGCAGAAGGAAGCTCCGCTGAACACCGAACCGCACATGCCGATCCCGGACATGACGCCCCCGCAGCCGGAAACACCCGCGAAAACACCGCCGCAAATGCTGCCGGACGAAACACCGGCATTCGCATCCACCACGCTGCCGCATTGGGGCGTCGCGCTGACCGACAATTGCGGCGAATCCCCGGGAATCGTCGTTACGGTATTGGTCGCCCAGACCGGTTGGTTGGCGGCATTGTACATCACCAGGTTGCCGTCGTCCTGCAACAGGACATGGACGCCCTTTTTACCCACCGTATTTGAAGCCCATTGGGGGTTGTGGTCCTTATCATAAAGTACAAAGTTGCTGTCGGTCTGAAAAACAACATACCCGGGGCTCTTGCCGACCGTATTGCTCGCCCACTTCGGGGAGTGATTCCAATCGTACAGCACAAGATTGCCATCCAGCTGATAGATCAGTTCGAACTTTTTATTATCGGAAATCAAAATATTACCCGGCGTAAGCACATCATTGACCATCAGGATGTTCCGGGTGAAGGGCGGCAGGGTCTGGACCGTATTCGTTTGCCAGGCCACGGATTTGTCCGCTTTAAAGGTAGCGAAATTGCCGTTGTCCAGCAAGGTCGCCGTCCCGGGAGGGTAGCCGTAAACCATGGTCGCCCAGATACAATTGTTGCTGCCGTCGTATATGCAAAAATTGCCGTCGGATTGGTATACCGTCTTTCCGGTTGATTTTCCGTTGGTGTTGCTGGCCCAGATGGCTTTGTTGGTCCAATCATAAATGACCAGGTTGCCGTCCGGCTGATAAATCATCCGAAAAAGGCCGTTGGGTGAGATCAATTCGTCGTTGGGTAATAAATGCTGGTCAGGAAGCAGAAAATTGGACCTTCCTTTGGAAGGGCTGCTTGACAATTCTGAATTGACAATGGCTTGCATATGAATTAAGGTGTTTTATCAGGTAAAAAATAAGAAACGGGGGTTGCCGTTAATACATCTTCACAAGCGG
>WBZL01002105.1_pt1 | contig 19672 bp, 19 predicted proteins | sample 5204291 | NCBI WGS metagenome assembly WBZL01 (sample SAMN12344345, study PRJNA552823) | activated sludge metagenome | biome: Activated sludge suspended growth; feature: Nitrification reactor; material: Wastewater; isolation source: activated sludge from nitrification reactor of wastewater...
GAAGGGTGGGAAGAAGCGAAGCTCGCCGACTTCGAGTTAGTCCAAGAGATCGTGCGTTCCATCCGCAATTTGCGCGCGGAGGAGAATGTCGCGCCATCGAAAAAATTATCCGCGACGATCATCGGCGGTGACAAGATGGATTTGCTAAATGAGCAATCCTCTGTCATTGCCGCGCTTGCCGGGCTCAACCAATCTCAAATCTCCAATCTCCAATCTCTCGCGGAGAAACCCAGCGATTCAGTTTCCCTCGTCGTCGGCTCTGTCGAAATTTATTTGCCGCTGGCGGGCATGGTTGACCTTGCCGAAGACAAGTCGCGCCTTGAAAAAGAATTGAAGGAAGCCGAGTCGCACATCGAGCGATTGGAAAAATTACTCGCAGGCGACTTCGCCAACAAAGCCCCCGCCGCGCTCGTGCAAAAAGAACGCGACAAACTCGCGGGTTATAAAGACACGGCTGAAAAGATCAAGTCGCAGTTGAAGTAAGTTGGCGTATAATCGCGTCAATTGAATACAACCTTCGGGGCAGGGTGAAATTCCCGATCGGCGGTACAGCCCGCGAGCAGGTAGAACCGACTTAAGTCGGTCATACGGCACGATACTGGTGTAATTCCAGAGCCGACAGTCATAGTCTGGATGAAAGAAGGATATCGACTCACCGCGAGTCTGATTCGACGTATCCCCGAAAACGCACGATGTTTTCGGGATTTTTATTCGTTTCGGACTCAGGGATGTCTGATTCTGCGCCCCGACCTTTCGCGGCGCTTTTTGTTTTCCCCGCCGAGCGGAACGAGCCTGAGCCTGTCGAAGGGGAATGTAGTCGAAGCGCCGCGACGAAAGAAGAAAGACGAAAGACTAGCAATAAGCGTTAGGTATGCCAAAGAAACTCGCTCCCATCCTCCTCTCCGTTCTCGCCTTCCTCCTCGGCTGGGACCTGCTCACGCGCTTCGGCGGAATCCCCAACTTCATTCTGCCCTCCCCGCTCAGCGTGTGGACTCGTTTCCTCAAAGCCATGAGCGATGGAAGTTTGCCGCATCACACCGCCATCACATTGAGCGAAATCGTGCTGGGACTCATCGTCGGCGTAACATTTGCCACGATTGTAGGTTATGCCCTCGCCAAATCGCGTTCACTGGAAAAAGTGTTGTCGCCGTATCTTGTTGCGAGTCAGGCGATTCCCGTCATTGCGATTGCGCCGTTGCTGGTCATCTGGCTCGGAGATGGGATTCTCTCGAAGGTGGTCATCTGCGCGTTGATCGTGTTCTTCCCCGTGCTGGTGAACACGATTGTGGGAGTCCGCGCTGTGCCAACTGCGTTATACGATTTGATGAACTCCCTCCACGCCTCGCGCGCGCAGATCCTTTGGAAGGTAGAAGTACCCGCGTCTCTGCCTGTGTTTCTCGGCGGCTTGCGTATCGGCGCGACTCTTTCGGTCATCGGCGCGATTGTGGGAGAACTTGTCGACGCGGAAAGTGGTCTCGGCTTTTTACTGCAACTCGGCGACTTCCAATACGACACGCCGATGGTCTTTGTCGCCGTCTTCACCTTGATCGCGCTGGCGTTGATGTTGTATGGGATCGTGAGAATGTTGGAGAATAAATTTTTGAAGTGGCAAAATTAGCAAACAGACCTCACAGGTCTCTGAGACCTGTGAGGTCTACTCAACAAAAGGAGATTTACATGTTTCGCAAATTAGTTTTACTCATGCTGGGGCTGTCGCTGATGTTGACGGCGTGCGGCAAGCCGAACGTCGAGAATGAAGCGTTGACCCACATCCGTTTGCCAATGGGGTACATCCCCAACATCCAATACGCGCCGTTCTATGTCACAGTTGAAAAAGGATATTTCAAAGACGCGGGCATCGAGATCGAGTTCGATTACAAATTTGAGACCGACGGCGTCGCGTTGGTGGCGGCGGGCGAGTTGCCGTTCGCGGTCGTTTCGGGCGAACAGGTTTTGTTGGCGCGCGCGCAGGGATTGCCCGTCACGTATGTTGCCGCGTGGTATCAGCAATATCCCGTGTCGGTGGTCGCGAAAAGCGAGGCGAATGTGCTTGTGCCGCAGGATTTGAAAGGGAAGAAGATCGGCTTGCCCGGTTTGTTCGGCGCGAGTTATATCGGTTTGCGCGCGTTGCTCGCCGCGGGCAAACTCACCGAAGCGGATGTGACTCTCGATGCGATCGGGTTCAATCAAGTGGAACTGATGGCGGCGGGGCAACAAGATATCGTTGTCGGTTATGCGGCGAACGAACCGTTGCAATTGCGCGCGCAGGGAATCGCAGTGACCGAGTTGCGCGTGGCAGATTATGCTCAACTCGCGGCGAACGGTTTGCTCGCAAGTGAAAAAGTGATCGCGGAGAATCCCGAACTCGCGCGGGCATTCGTCGACGCGTTCTTGAAGGGATTGCAATACACGATTGATCGTCCTGATGAGGCGTTCGAGATCAGCAAGGCGTATATCCCGAATTTTTCCGAACTGGATGCCGATGTGCAAAAACAAGTGCTCGAAGTTTCCATCGAACAATGGAAGGCGGAACGACTGGGTTACTCCGATCCGCAGGCGTGGGAGAACATGCAAAATGTTTTGCTCGAGATGGGCTTGATCGCGGAACCGCTTGATCTGAGCAAGGCGTTCACGAATGAGTTTGTGCCGTGAAAACTTTACCGCTAAGACCGCGAAGATCGCAAAGAAATCTTTAAAAACTTCGCGGCCTTAGCGTGCTTCGCGGTTTAAAAAATGTCTCATACGCCAATCCTCACCATTAGCAACTTATCTGCCGTATTCCAAAATGATAACGGCGGACTTCACGCGCTCGATGACGTTTCCTTCAACGTTCGCGCGCGAGAATTTGTGTGCGTGCTGGGTCCATCGGGTTCGGGCAAAACAACTCTCTTGCGAATTCTCGCGGGGTTGATTCCGCCCACGTCGGGCGCGTTCACGTTCGGTCGCGGCGAAGAGCCGAGCATTGGCATGGTCTTTCAACAAGCGACCCTCATGCCCTGGCGCACGGTGACGGAGAATATCCGACTTCCGCTCGAAGTGAACAAAGTAGATGAAACCACCGCGCTCAAAAAAACAAGCGAGATGATCGAACTGGTGGGGCTAACGGGATTTGAAGACTCGCTCCCGCGCGATCTCTCCGGCGGGATGGCTCAGCGCGTGGCGATCGCGCGCGCGCTCATCCATGACCCCGACCTGCTTCTGCTCGATGAGCCTTTCGCCTCCCTCGATGCCATGACCCGCGAACGCATGTGGACAGAGTTATCCAACCTCTGGCAGGCGCGCCAGAAGACCGTCATCATGGTGACGCATTCGATCAACGAGTCGCTATTTTTAGCGGATCGCGTCCTCGTGCTGACTCAACGTCCCGGCAAAATCAAAATGGACATGGAAGTTGACCTGCCGCGCCCGCGCAAAGATGAGATTCGTTACACGTCCCAGTTTGGGAAATTGGCAAAGAAGTTGAGAGGGGCGATTGAATGAATCAAACCATCCCGCAGGCGCTGTCCTGAGCCTGTCGAAGGGTTTTAGCAAGGCAACACTGCTTGCCCTAAAACCTGCGGGACGTTCTGCGTAAAAGACTGTTTCTTAACTCTTTCTTTGCCGCAGAGCGCGCAGAGAACTCTGAGAAAAACCTATAAAAAATCTCTGTGGGCTCGGTGTTCTCCCCTGGCACCGCCCGCCAGGGCAGGTGTGTGGCTGAGGCTCTTTTTCAGCCTTTCTGAAACACTCTCTAAGGCAATTGAACAACTTACGCCAGTTCCACTTTGAGTTTCTTCCCCAACGCAGACGCGGCGCGTTCCAAGGTCGAAAGTGTGACGGACGAATTTGCGGGATCAAGTAGGCGTTCTAAAGCGGCGCGGCTGGTCCGCATCTTGTCTGCCATTTCTGTTTTGCTGAGTTTGCGGGCTTTCATCTCCTCCGCGATTTGGTATGCAATGACGCGTTTAATGGCTACCGCTTGCGCCTGTTCAAGCAGTTTTTCCTCACGCAAGAAATCGTCGAAGTTGCTTCCCATATTTTTTCTTTTCATTGCCTTATTCCTTTTCTATATCTGCCAATCGGCGGCGGGCGGTATTCAAATCATCCAGAGGCGTCTTCTGTGATTTTTTTACAAACCCGTGCAACAGTATCATCGTGTTGCCACTTACTGTAAATATCACACGAGCTATTCCATGACGGGTATTCGAGCGCACCTCCCACAGTCCTCGTTCTAATTTGCGGATCAAGGGCATCCCGAGGGGCCAACCAAATTGTGCAGTTTTGATATCTTCGCCAATGACCCTCTTCTCATCGCGGTTAAGGCTTTTCAGCCACTCGCGGACAGGTTCATTGCCTGCATCGGTCCGATAAAAGAACACGTTCAGAATCGGCTGTCTCTGCTCTTTGTCCACGACAGTAGTGTACCATAAATGATACACTCGTCAAGGCGATAAATTTAGACACGGTTCGATTTGGAAAATTGGCAAAGGAGTTACGCGCGGCGATAGAGTGAATCAAACCGTCCCGCAGGGTTCAGCAAGGCAACAATGCTTGCCCTAAAACCTGCGGACGATTCATTTACGGCGCGATCCACGCCTGGAAGAAATTCAACTTTGTGCCGATACTACGGTTCCGTTTTTTACAGCAAGATTCTGTAGCAAGGTTTGCGTTGCTTTTGAAATTTCCTCCAACGCCCTCTCAAACGCCGCTTCATTGACTTTGGATGGTTTGCGGTAGCCGCTCACCTTCCGCACGAACTGCAATGCCGCCGCGCGAATCTCTTCCTCGGTGGCGGGGATGTCACTGCGTAATGTTTTGATAGTTCGGCACATGGTTTACTCCTATTGCGCCAACGGCGGCGCATCCTTTCCATCCAGCGTGTACATATCCGCGTCGGCGGGTTGAAGTTTAACGTTGAAGATCGCCTGCAATTTCCCGTTGGCGACTTCGAGCAGTTCATCCAGTTGCGCCTGATCCTTTGCCTCGCCGCGAAAGACAATATCTTTCCTTCCGTTCAGCCTCTGGATGAAATGGATCCATGCAAACGTGCCGTCTTTTTTCTTCTTGGCGAGCAACTTGTACATACCCACTTCGGGAATGTAAGGCGTGATCCACGCGCCAGCGATTTCCTCGCCCTCGTCTATCGACATCATCGCCATTTCACGCAGGGACGGTTGTTTCATTTTTTGTGTTCCTCCGTAGTAACGACTCCGCGAAGCGCCCTGTGGGTTAGTCGTTAATCGTTCTTCACATCATCATCCCACCCATTACCAAAATCAACAGGCGGAGTATATGATTTCCAATGTTCACGAAGCCATTCTCTCCCGTTATCTTCGTAATAGAGTGATAGGCTCGACCACTGCCAGTCGTAAGCATCTTTCACATAACCGTGTTTTACGGGATTGTAATGGATATAGTTGAATGCCGTATGAAGCTGACCATCATTTCTGATGTATGTGTCAGCAAATTTATACCAGACGCGGCGTTTGCCCGTTAGCCCGTCCTCGATGTTCCATTCGCGGGAGGTTGTTCCATGCAACTGTTTTAGCGCGGCTGATACATGCTCCAATGCCTGAATATAGGCAAGGACATGATAATGATTTGGGAGTACAACCCAAGCGACCAGGCCCTTCGCAATTTCGCGAAGGGCAGTCAATAAACGGGATTCAAACTCAGTCAGACGTTCGGGCGATTTCATGATGGGTTTATGCTCAAAAATCGCCGCCGAGATCATATAAGCCCCAGCCTCACGGAACGGATGCGGCGGCGCGTGTAACGGGTAACCGCGCGTGCGGCGATAGTTGACAATGATTTCGCGTTCCTTGGGCGAGAGTTTGCGATATTCGTAAGGCATGGCTTATTCGTAGTAACGACTTCAGTCGTTACAGGTTCTGACGACTGAAGTCGTCACTACGTTAATCGTTCGGTAAATCCATCAACATCACTTCCGCCAACATTCGCGAGTTCACATTCCTGTCCATCTTCTCAAGTGTTTCCTCAAGCCCGCTGACCACGCGCCGCGAGACGGACAAGTCCATGCGCGAGGCGATATCTTCGATCTCCAGGTTGCGGTCCACATTGACGAGCGGGGTCGAGGCTTGCGAAACTCTCAGCATCACGTCGCGCCAATACGAAAGCCAGAACAAAATTGTCTGACGCATTGCATCCTTGTCTTTCGAGAGTTTATCGGCGTAGGAAAATTTTTCCACGCGCGAGGCAGGTAACAAAGTGAGCAGGTCATTCAATTTTTCTTCGCGTTGTTCGAGAAGCGAATCGTTTTCGATCAGCCGAAGTGCATATCCCATGCGTCCGCCCGAAATGTGCGCGATCAACTTCGCGCGTCCAGTCTCTAGTCCTCTAGTCTCTAATTCTCTTTGCACTTCTTCAACACGCAACGGTCTTAACCGCAACACTTCACATCTCGAAACGATCGTCGGCAATAACTGCTCGGCGTTATCGGCAGTGAGGATCAACACCGCATAAGACGGCGCTTCTTCGAGCGTTTTCAACAGCGCGTTCGCGGCGTTGTCGTTTGCTTCTTGAAACCTCAAGAACAATGCCACACGATACTTCGATTGAAACGGTTTGAGTGTGAGCAATTTCCGCGCATCGCGGATCTGATCCACTTTTAGGATGCCGCCCTCGGATTCGGATTCGATCACGGTCAAGTCCGCGTGCTTCATGGACTCGATCTGCTTGCAATCTCGGCACGTTCCACAAGGGACGCCTGCTTCAAGCGGCGTGGGGCAGTTCAACGCCTGAGCGAATCGCAACGCCAGCGTGCGGCGACCCAAGCCTGGAGGTCCCGCAAAAAGATACGCATGGCGCACCCCCCCGCGGACAATGTGCTTCCGCAACATATCCACAGCCCAGTGGTGACCGGTTATGTGCCAGTTATCAGTGATCGAGTTATCAGTTATCAGTGAAGTAGTCATCAGTGTCCCCAATCGTAAATCGTCAATCGTCAATCGTCAATCACCAGTCTCCAGTCTCTAATTCTCTAATCCTCCAATTCTCACTCTCCTCAATTACCAATTACTAATTACTCCCCTCCCTCAACCTCAAATACGACTCATACCGTTGCTCGAAAACTCGCCCCTCTTCCACCGCCTCCACCACCGCGCATCCCGGCTCGTGGATGTGTGTGCAGTCGCTGAATTGACAATGTTGTACAAGGTCGCGCAATTCGGGGAAGTAGGCGTCCATTTCTTCAGGGGTCGTATCCCACAGCGCCAGCGACTTCCAGCCGGGCGTATCGGCAACGTAGCCGCCGTCGTCGAGCGCGAACAACTCGCGCGTGACGGTTGTATGCTTCCCTTTATTCATCGCTGTGCTTACATCGTTGACGGCGAGTCCCAACCCGGGTTGAATTGCATTGAGCAGTGACGATTTCCCCGCGCCGCTGGGTCCCGCGAACGCGCTGATTTTTTGCGCGAGAATCTTTTTAAGTTCATCCAACCCATCGCCATTTTTTGCGGACGTGTACATGACGCGATAACCGATTGCTTCATACAAAGAAAAAATTTTCCTTGCATCGTCAACGAGATCAATTTTATTTGCAACAACGACAGCGTGGATTTTTTGTTTCTCCGCAATGACCAGAAACCGATCCAACATTTTCAATTTGGGATTCGGATGCGCGCACGCGAACACGAACACGGCTTGGTCTGGATTCGCCAGCAGGACTTGTTGATATTCGCCCTGCGGACGCGGGTCGAGCCGCGTGATGGCTTGCTTGCGTTCTTCAACCTCTTCGATGACCCCGCTTCCGTCATCTAAAATTGTTATGCCAACTTTGTCGCCCAGCGCGGCAATGTCGCCTGTGGCTTTTCCCTGCTTTAGTTTTCCACGAAGTTGACAAATAATAAAACCATCTTCAGTTTTTACCGTGAAGAATCCAGACTGGGCTTTGACGATCAGACCGCGAATCTCCAATTCTCAAATTCTCCAATTCTCAAAAGACCTCACAGGTCTTAAAGACCTGTGAGGTCTCCTCTGTCAATTACTGTTCCGGCGTCTCGGTGGGGATGCCGCCGAAGGGCGTCGGGGTTTCGGTCACGCCGAAGTTGGATTCGAACCAGTAGATGGTCCGGGGTGAACCGAAGTAATACGTCTCGATGATGCGCTTGAAGACCGGCGCCGCCCAGTCTGAACCTTCGCCTTGATTTTCAAGAATAATCGCGATGGCAATATCTGGTTTCTCTTTGCAGACGGGGAATTGATCCACGGCTTCCTCGCAAAGGGTATAGCCGGCAAACCAGGCGTGCGGTCTGCCGCTTCCCGATTCGGCTGTGCCGGTTTTCCCGGCGACAGGCACTTGGATTCCGCGCAAGCGGAAATGCGCCGTGCCGAGCGTATCCTCCACCACCGAGATCATCGCTTCGCGGATGAGTTGTAACCGTTCCGGCGTGACGGGCAAGACGCCGGTCGCTTCCGGCTTGAAGACCAGCGTGGGCGCCCCCTCAATGGGCTGAATGGATTCGACCAATTGCGGGCGATACAACGTGCCACCGTTACCGAGCGCGGCAATGAAGCGCGCCACCTGCAACGGCGTGACCTGCATATCGCCCTGCCCGATCGCTTGATTGACAACATCAATCGCAGTTTGCGGATCGCTGATATTCCCGGCGGCTTCGGTGATCTGACCAATTCCCGTTGGCGAACCGAGACCAAACGCGCGCGCCATGTTGGCAATATCGGTCTGACGGTTATTTTGATATAGGGTGTAGCCGATATCATAGAAAAACGGGTTGCATGAGCGCATCAATCCCTGAGAAAGGGTCAACAAGCCAGAGGGCAGGCTATCGGGCGTATTACATTCCCTGCCCGAAGCGACGCGATCTTCGCAATGTTGCCACGTCCAATCGTGGCGGATCGTATCCGGAAGTTTCGTCCAATCGTATTGACAGTCAAAGGTTGATTCAGGGATGTATAACCCGCTCTCCATGCCCGCCGCCATGGTGATGATCTTGAACACCGAACCGAGCGGATATTGTCCTTGCGCGGCGCGGTTGAGTAGCGGATCGTCTACACGCTGAAATAATTCCGCGATTCGTTCTGAACTGTTGGGGTTGTTCGTTTCAAAGATATTCGAGTCGTAATCGGGCGAGGATGCCATGGCAAGCACACGCCCGGTATCCACCTCCATCACGACCACCGCGCCGCGGAATCCCTCGATGGATTTTTCCGCGTAGTATTGCAGATTGCGGTCCAAGGTCAGGTTCACCGATTCAGACGGTAGCGGTTCGCTCTCTCCGACCTTCGTCACGATCTGCCCATTAGACGGATTCACCACGTACAACGTGCCGCCATGTTTGCCGGCGAGATAATCTTCCATCGATCGTTCAATGCCGGCGTTCCCGACTCGTTCCGAACCTTGATAGCCGAGGCGTTTATATGTATCCAAATCATCAGCAGAAATAAACGTGGTGTATCCAACGACGTTCGAGGCGGTGCCTTGCTCGAAATAATAACGGGATGTGTACTGCTCCCATTGCAAACCGCTCGGAGAACTGGCGCGGATAATCGCGGATTCGTCTGCCGACGCCTCGCACAACGGAATGGCGAACTGGTCCGGCGTGTTGAGGATATCCTGCGTGAGAACTTCCGGGCTGATGCCGCACAACGCCCACACGCGCGCAACCAGCGTGCCGATGCTTTCATCGGTGACGTTGCCGGGGATCACGTAGAACGCGTATACCTCGGATTGCGCCGCGAACGGGTCGCCGTTGTGGTCATAGATCTCCCCGCGGGAGGGGATCTTGTAATCCATTTTGAGCACATTGCCGCCGGCGAGTTCCGGCAGGATGTTCGAGTCGTCCCATTGCAATTTCCATCCCCCGTCTTCGAGGGTGAAGCGCGCGATCATGTCGCGTTGAATGTCGCCCGCCAGCACGGTGTGATAAGTGACGTTATACGCCACCTCGGCAGACAACGGGTTGACCAGCGCCGAATTGATGACGTAATCGAACGAGCCCGCGCTCATTTCGTTCAACGCGTCGCGGTTGCGCTTGGCAAATTGGTCGAGCGGAAGCGCGTCTGTGGTCACTTTGCTGAGCATGGTGTACATGGCGTTGTAATCGTCCGCTTTGTAGGCGTCGAGGTACGCGCTGAGCGCCGCGCTCGCATCCGGCGCAGAGTCGATGGTGACGAGCGGTTGCGGCAACGCGGTTCCGGTGGGCACGCCGGGAATCCCATTGGTGCCGCATGCGGCGAGAATAAATGCGGGGATGAGGATGATACTGATGAGACGAAATAATTTCATGTTTTACCTTTCAATTCAACAATCCCGAAGGGATGGAAAGCTTATAGCCTGAGGCAAGCAACGACCAAATCCCGAAGGGATGATATACGTTTCGCGCGCTATGACACCCCTTCGGGATTGAATCTATTGCACATAAAAATCTAGAATCATTTGACCCCTTCGGGGTCATGCCAAAAAAGTTCATTCTTTGCGTTATTAAGTGTCACTCAATATTCTTTCATACACCGGACATTCATACTCCAAATGCTTTTGGCAATTTGCAGGCACATCGGCGTTTGGATGCACATCCATCTTTCGTAACAATCGTGTGACGTGGCATAACGGAAGTCCCATCACGCTGGCGAAACATCCGCGCAGATTTTCAACCGGATGAAACTCCGCATGTTGGATGGCGTACGCGCCGGCTTTGTCGAACGGGTCGCGGGTGGCGATGTACGCGCGCATCTCCTCGTCGGAATACTTTCGCATTGGCACCTCGGTGACGCACAGGTCGGTGAGGAGAAATCCGTCGCTGGCTCGAAGTAGGGCGATGCCGGTGTAGACTTGGTGAATCCGCCCGCGCAGTTGAGTCAACATGGCGAGGGCTTCGGCGTCACTGCCGGGTTTGCCGAGGATGTCGCGTCCGTTCACCACGGTCGTATCAGCCGCAAGGACGATTCGACCGGTTTCCATCCTGCTTGCAATGGCGCGGGCTTTGGTTTCCGCGAGTCTAAGAACGTACTCGGCGGGCGATTCGTTCTCTCTTGTGGTTTCGTCAATATCCGCAACTGAAACGGTGAAGTTCCATTGCGTGAGCGCGAGCAGTTCGCGCCTGCGCGGGGAGTTCGATGCCAGCACGATGTCGGTCACGTGGAAGATTCTAACACAGGCGTTTATAATGTCGTTGCAAGCGCGCGAGCGTTAAACTTGGGATACAGGAGAACACATGAAGGAACTTGAAGAACGAATTTTGCGCGATGGGAAAAATCTCGGCGGGGGAATTTTGAAGGTGGATAGTTTTGTCAATCATCAAGTGGACCCGCTGTTGATGGATGCCTGCGGGCGCGAGTTTGCGCGGCTCTTCGCCCCGGTTCACGCGACGAAGGTGCTGACCGCCGAAATCTCCGGCATTGCCCCCGCCCTGACGACGGCGATCCATCTTGGGCTTCCGGTGGTGTACGCGCGCAAGACCAAGCCGGTGACCATGCCCGATCAGGTATTTTTGACCCTCGCTCCCTCGCACACGAAAGGACGCATGGTTGAGTTGATCGTCTCGCCGGAATATTTGGCTCACAATGAGCGCGTGTTGATCATTGACGACTTCCTCGCCAGCGGACAGACGATCCTCGGGTTGGCGCGTTTGGCAGAAGCGTCGGGTTCGCAAGTTGTCGGCATCGGCGCGTTGATCGAGAAATCGTTCGAAGGCGGACGGGATGCGCTGGAATCGCTTGGCGTGCCGGTGGAGTCGTTGGCGTGTATTGTTTCGATGGGGGATGGGGAGATCAAGTTTAGAGAGTAGAAAGTAGAAAGTAGAGACCAGAGAATTGGAGAATTGGAGAATTGGTGGATGGTCATTGGCGCGGGTTGCTTTGGTTCTTTGCTCCCCTCATCGGTTGGATGTTCGCTCACATGAGTTTTGCCATTCCTGTAAAGAAACTACGAGAGACTGAGACACTGATGGCGTTTTATCACCCGAAGCCTGCGTATCCGTTTCATGTTCTGCTTGTTCCCAAGAGGGCGGTCAAAACGCTGATGGAATTTGACTCAACCGATTCTGTTTTTCTCACCGACTTGTATTCAACCGTGCAAAGCCTCGTGAAGGAATTTCATCTCACAGCGTATCGGCTTATCGTCAACGGCGGGGAGCGTCAGGACTTTCCGCAGTTGCATTTTCATCTCATCTCAGGGGTCGAAGGTCAAAAGTCGAAAGTCTGAAAAGACAAGAGACCTTTGACCTTCGACTTTTAACCAGGATTATTTCATGACACAATCCATCGCCATCTTGGACTTCGGCTCTCAATATGCCCAACTCATCGCGCGGCGCGTGCGGGAGGCGCATGTGTATTGCGAGTTGTTCCCGTGGGACGCACCGCAGGAAAAGATTCTCTCCGTCAACCCCAAGGGATTCATTCTCTCAGGCGGACCGAAATCTGTGTACGAAGAGAACGCCCCATTCATTCAAGAATTCATTTTCAAAACGAATTTGCCGATCCTCGGCATCTGCTACGGGATGCAAGCCCTCACGCACGCCCTCGGCGGACAAGTTGACCCTTCCGCGCAACGCGAATACGGGCAAGCCCTCATAGAACCCCAATTCTCTAACCCTCTAGTCTCTAATCTCTCCCAAGTCTGGATGTCTCACGGCGACCGCATCACCAAACTCCCCGATGGATTTGTCGCATTGGCGAAGAGTGGAAACAGTCCCTTCGCGGCGATGGGCGATGTGAAGCGGAAATATTTCGGCGCGCAGTTTCACCCCGAGGTGCGTCACACGCCCAACGGCGAAAAACTGCTGAAACATTTTGTCGTTGACGTGTGCGGCGTCGAGCCAAATTGGACTCCCGAATCGATCATCGAGGAATCCGTCGCGCGGATTCAGAAACAGGTTGGAAGCGAACGCGTGCTCGCGGCGGTTTCGGGTGGAGTTGATTCATCCGTTGCGGCGGCGTTGGTGCATAAAGCCATCGGCGATCAACTCGTGTCTGTGTTTGTGGATACGGGCTTGCTGAGGAAAAATGAAGGAGCGCAGGTCGCTTCGGCGTTTCGGGATCATTTGCATTCTGAATTAATTGTCGTGGATGCCAGCGACGAGTATTTCTCCGCGCTCCAAGGCGTGACCGAACCGGAGCAAAAGCGAAGGATCGTCGGCGAGAAGTTTATTCGCATTTTTGAAGCGCAAGCGAAGCAGGTCGGTCAGCCGAAGTTTTTGGTGCAGGGGACGATCTATCCCGATGTGGTTGAGTCGTCTGCCCCGGACAGAAACAAAGCCGAGAAGATCAAAACGCATCACAACGTCGGCGGATTGCCCGAAGATATGCAATTCGAACTCGTCGAGCCGTTGCGCTATTTGTTCAAGGATGAAGTGCGGGCTGTCGGCGAAGCGCTGGGGTTGCCGGAGTCGCTGGTGTGGCGGCAACCGTTCCCAGGTCCCGGCTTGACCGTGCGCTGTCTAGGGGAGGTGACGCGCGAGCGTGTGTCCCGTCTGCGGGCGGCGGATGCGATCCTGATCGAGGAATTGTCTAAGGATGGTTTTTTAGGAAAGGGTGCGCAAACTTCGCAAGCATTTGTCGTCTTGCTTCCCGTTCGCTCTGTCGGCGTGATGGGCGACCAGCGGACGTATCAAGAGGCGGCGGCGATCCGCGCGGTGACGACGGAGGATTTCATGACCGCCGATTGGGCGCGCCTGCCGCATGACCTGCTGGCGCGCGTGTCGAGCCGCATCGTCAACGAGGTGGAGGGAATCAACCGCGTGGTGTATGATATTACCAGCAAGCCGCCCGCGACGATCGAATGGGAGTAACAATTTACGATTTACGATTTACGATTTACGATTTACGATTTACGATTGGCGATTGGCGATTGACGATTGACGATTTCGCGCTGAGCGGAGGGTCGAATGCTTGTTGAGACCCGCAGACGAAGCGGGCTTTGAGGAGATGCGATGAATTTTGACATTGGCGAAGTTCTATCCCGCGCGGTGCAGATCACGTGGAAGAATAAATCGTTTTGGGGGTTGGTCATCCTTCCGATGCTGGTAAATTTCATTGGCATTCCGCTGTATTTTCTTCCGCTCTTCTTATTGGATGAAAACGGTTCGGGTGTGCCGGTCTTTTTCGAGAACCCGCTGTTCATTGTGTTCTTCTTTATCTTCCATGTTGTCTTCATCCTGCTCACGATCGCGCTAGCCACCTATGGCAATTCGGCTCTGGCGTTAGGCATCGTCCGCTTGGAGCGGGGCGAAGAGAAAACATCCTTCAAACAATTGTTACTGGACGCGAAAACATATTTCCCCCGCATGTTGGGCATCATGTTCCTGACCACCTTTGTGATCGGCGCGATATTTTCCGCCATCTTCGGCTGTATGACCCTGTTCGGCATCGTCACCGCAGGCATCGGTTTTATTTGCATCCAGCCTCTTTTCATCCTAATGTACCCGGTCATGTTCATCCTGCAAGCATACATGGAACAGGCGCAAGCCGCGGTAGTGGCAGACGAGATGGGGGTTATGGAATCGCTCGCCAAAGGCTGGGAATTGCTGAAGGCGAATTTCTGGCGGTTGGCGCTTCTCTCGCTGGTGGTGTATTTTGCCATGTCGGTGTTAAGCGGTATTATTGTTGCGCCGTTCATGATTCCCTTCTTTTTCCTTCCATTTTTTCTCGAATCCAACAACTTTGACCCGACAACCTTTGGGCTGGCGCTGATGGGGATCATGCTCTTTTTCTTCCCGCTCATGGCGCTGGTGCAGGGGGTTGCGGTCACCTTCATGAAATCCGCGTATATCCTTGCATACCTGCGCTTGACACAAACGCCTGCCGCGCCTACCCTAGCGGAAGCGGCGGCATAACAGAAAGGAGTTCGCTATGAATTTCAACTTTGGAGAAGTGCTCACCCGAGCCTGGCAGATCATTTGGAAGCACAAAATTCTGTGGGTTTTTGGCATCTTCGCCGGTTGCGGGCGAAGCGGAGGCAGTTTCAATTCAAATTTCAGCAGTCGAGGCGGTAACGGGGGAGACGGTCAGCCGCCCGAGATTCCTCCGCAAATGATGCGCTGGTTGCAAACCATCGAACAGAATCTCACCACGATCATCATCGTTATGGTCGCCGTGGTCTGCATCATTTGGATCGTCACCACCTTCCTCAGCGCCATCGGCAAGATCGGCTTGATCCGCGGCACAGCGCAAGCGGAAGGCGGCGCGGCATCGCTCGTCTTCGGCGAACTATTCAGCGGAAGCGTTCCGTATTTCTGGCGCATGTTCGGACTTTCGTTGATCTTAGGTTTGCCCGTTTTCATTATCGCCATAGCAATTGCTGTGGTCGTGGTTGGCGGCATCGTCGCAAGCGGAGGCAACGAAACCGCGATCGTTGGGATCGTGGGAATGACGCCCATCATGATCGGTTGTTTATGCCTGCTCATGCCGGTCATGTTCGTGCTGGGCATGATCTTCCGCCAGGCAGAGAACGCGGTCGTGCTGGAGGAGATGGGTGTCCTACCCGCCATCACGCGCGGGTGGGAAGTATTCAAAGCCAACCTCGGTCCGATCATCCTCATGGCGATCATCCTCGCCGTGATCGGGTTCGCGGCTGGTTTCGTCATCGTCCTCCCGATCTTCGCTATCGTCTTCCCGGCGATGATCGCCTTCATGGCGGGGCAAGGACAGAACCTAACGCCCCTATACATGATGGGCGCTTGTTTATGCCTCTTCATCCCCGTCGCCTGGTTGCTACAGGGAATCATCATCGCCTACGCCGAATCCGCATGGACGTTGACCTACATGCGCTTGACCAAACCGCAGGATAACGCGCCGCTTCCCACTGAGGCAAATGCGTAGACTTCTCGCGCTCTTTCTCAGTGGATGCCTGCTCGCCGCTTCTTCGACATTCGCGTCCGCCCAAACCGGCGCGTATGCCGAGATCGTCAGCGTGGACACGCAGAACTTCCCACAAATTTCCGCGCTGTTGGACGTGTTTAACGCCAACGGCGGATTCGAATCGAATCTTCAGCCGTCCGATCTCACGGTCTACGAGGATGGTCAGCCGCGTCCGGTCGACGCGTTGACCCAGCTCGAAGTCCCGGCGCAGATCGTGGTGGCGGTCAACCCCGCGCCCGCGCTGGATGTGCGCGACTCGACCGGTCAACCGCGCTTTGCGGGTGTGTTAAACGCGTTGGGCGCGTGGGCAAACTCCCAACCCGCCGATTCGCGCGACGATCTGAATCTCGTGTCGCTCTCCGGGTCGCTCATCACGCATGGGACCGTGCAGGAATGGTTCGTCAGCCTAAGCTCGTTCAAGCCCGACTTCCGCAAGTCAGAACCGAACCTGCAAACCCTCTCGATCGCGCTCGATACCGCCTCCCTGCCGGTTTCACAGCCCGGCATGAAACGCGCCATCCTGTTCATCACGCCGCATCTCAACGATCCCAATATCGATAACTCCATCGCGCCGCTCATCCAACGCGCCGTGGAGTTAAAGGCGCGCGTCTTCGTCTGGTTTGTGGACGCGCCGGAGGAGTTCGTCTCGCCGAGCGCGAATGCCTTCAAATCGCTCGCCTTGCAGACCAACGGCTCGTTCGCCGCGTTCTCCGGCGCCGAAGCGTTGCCCGACCCGGCGATTTACTTCGCGCCGTTGCGGCAGATGTACACGCTCACATACGCCTCCGCCCTCAACACAGCCGGGGCGCACACCCTCGGACTGAACGTCGACACCCCGCAGGGACAGATATCCGCGCCGGCTGTTTCATTCAGCGCGGATATCCAGCCGCCCAACCCGATCTTCCTCTCGCCGCCCTCGCAGATCACCCGCCAGCCGCCGGCAGACGACCCCTACAACACCGAAATCCTCACGCCGCAGACGCAGGTCATCAACATCGTCGTGGAATTCCCCGATGGACACAAACGCGACCTGACGCGCACCACGTTATACGTGGACGGCGTCATCGTCGCTGAAAACACCCAGGCTCCATTTGAGCGCTTCGTCTGGGATCTCTCGGCCTATGAAGACAACGCCCAACACACGATCGTCGTCGAAGCGGAAGATTCGCTCGGGTTGAAAAAATCGAGCATCGGCATCCCGGTCACCTTTACAGTGACGCCGGCGCCTCGCGGAGTTCAGGCGTTATTCGCGCGCTACAGTTCCACCATCATCCTCGGAGCCATCGCGCTGGCAGGCATCGCCCTGGTGGGAATCCTGCTCCGAAGCCGAAAGCCTCACACCCCCGCCACAAAAGAACGGAAATCGAAACCGCGCTTCGAAGACCCGCTCACCCAACCGGTGGCGTCCCTGACGGCGCCCCCCGCCTCGGCTACCAAGAAGGCAAAAACCGTTCCGCGCCGCACAAGTTGGCTCCCCTCCAGACCTGTGCGCGTGGCAGACGCGCCCGCCTACCTCATCCGTCTCGTCAACGGAGGCGAGCCTGCCAGCGTGGCGCCGATACCGGTCACCGAAAAAGATATGACCTTCGGCACTGACCCGGTGCAATCGGTTCGCGTGCTGGACGATCCGTCCATTTCGCCGTTGCATGCCCGCATCAAACAGACCGATCACGGTGTTTTCACAATATACGACAACAACTCGATCGCGGGCACGTGGGTGAACTTTGACCCGGTCCCGCGTGAAGGACGCCGCCTCGTCCACGGCGATCGCATCCACTTTGGGGGGCTGGTCTACCGCTTCGACTTGAAGCAAGCCCCCCCGGCGCCTGAACCGAGGGTTATATCCAAAAAGTAGGATAGGCTGACCTCGTCCCTGCTGTATAATCTAAAAATATTATGATGAAACGCACCGCGCGCGCGCATTTGAACGTTGAAGCCCAGACCCACGCCGGCATGACCGGCAAGAACAACGAGGATCGCTACGCGGTGGCATCGTTCGTTCTCGCCGGCAGTGAGCGGACTCCGTCGCTGTTCGCCGTGCTGGCAGATGGGATCGGCGGTCACCGGGCGGGCGAAGTGGCGGCGGAACTGGCGGTCAATCATATCGTGGATGTGGTGGCAAAAAGCGACGGGCATCAGGTCCGCCGGACGCTCGAAGACGCGGTGGCAGATGCCAGCAATGCCATCGCCGCGCATTCCGCGTCGAACGACAACCTCAAGGGTATGGGCTCCACATGCGCCACAGTATGGATCGTGGGCGACCGCCTGTACACGGCTTCGGTGGGCGATTCGCGCATTTACCTCCTGCGCGGCGGGAAGATTCAACAACTATCAGTAGACCATACCTGGATCCAAGAGGCACTCGAGAAAAATATTATCACGCCCGAAACGGCGCGCGAACACCCGAACGTGCATGTGATTCGCCGCTATCTCGGCTCCGCCGTGCCGCCCGAAGCGGATTTCCGCTTGAAACTCTCCAAAGAGGATAATGACGAGCAAGCGGAGGCGCATCAAGGGGTGAGACTTCAGCCCAACGATGTGGTTTTGTTGTGCAGCGACGGGCTGACGGACCTGGTCTGGAACGATGAAATTTTGGAAACCGTGAATTCGAAACCCAACCTCAAAGAAGGCGCGGGGGCGTTGATCGCGCTCGCCAATTCGCGCGGCGGACACGACAACATCACCGTAGTGCTGGTCTCGATCCCCGCCGATTACGCCTCGAAGCAGGTCAAAAAACAGGATTGGCTTTCATGGCTGATGGGAGAATAAAACAATGACCGTCAAACATTCCACCGATGTTGAGGCGAAAAACGTCGCCGCCGGGAAGGATACAACCATCCAGGTTCTCATCTCCTCGCAGGAGGGACCGAACTTTGCCCTGCGGAAATTTTCCATGCAACAGGGCGGAGGCATGCCGCGCCACACCAACCTGGTCGAACATGAGCAATACGTCCTGCGCGGCGAAGCGGATATCACCGTCGGCGACGAGTCGCATCACGTGAAAACGGGCGATGTGGTTTTTATTCCCGAAGGCGTCATCCATTCGTATCAAAACACCGGGGCAGAACCGTTCGAGTTTTTGTGCATTGTCCCCAACAAGGAAGATAAGATCGTGATTGTGGATGAGGGGTGTTGATGATTGAATCGATATGGGATACTTGGGCGGAGAAATTCGTCTAAGAAGAGAAGGACGTTGGAAGATGGTCAAAAAACTTCCATGGCTTGTTACGATCGTGTTTCTCGCCGCCTGCGCCGCGCCGACTGAAATTCCCATTCTTTCTCCAACGATCACGGCGACTCAACTGCCAACCGCTTCGCCGACAGAAACCCCAACCTTCACCCCCACCCCCGAACCGACGGCGAACCCTGAGGACGCTTACTACCAATCCCTCACTCCTGAACAGCAGGCTCTTTTTGACCAAACCAAAGACATGACGGGGGAGGGCTTTACCCGCCAGTTCCTCGCCGAGCAAGGGCTGACCAGTTACCTCGCTTATTACGATACAGACGGCGAAGTCGCCTTTGTGTGGAATTTCGAGCAGGGAAAACCAAATCCCGCCCTCAAGATCGAAAATAACCTCCTCATCAATGAAACTTCAGGGAGCCATATTATCTGGAACCCAGAACTCAACAGGGCGGAGGCGCAAAAAACTTTAGCCGATTACTTTCGATACGCCCGCGCCCGAGTAATTGCTGGGGCGAACCATGTGGAACTGGGCTACACGCTTGAGAGCGCTCTGGCAAATCCCTTGGCGCAACGGTATCTGGAAGAGGGCAGAAGAGTTACGCTACTGCCAACTTCCCGAAATTACACAAATGTAGATGGAAGCCCCGCAAGATTTAGCGTCCCCGCTCAAAAAAT
>WBZL01002110.1_pt1 | contig 19652 bp, 23 predicted proteins | sample 5204291 | NCBI WGS metagenome assembly WBZL01 (sample SAMN12344345, study PRJNA552823) | activated sludge metagenome | biome: Activated sludge suspended growth; feature: Nitrification reactor; material: Wastewater; isolation source: activated sludge from nitrification reactor of wastewater...
CTGGCTGCAGCTGCCGCGGTTGGCGCTGCGGCCGGTGTGGGCATGGCTGATGTAGCACTGGCCGCTGTAGGCCACGCACAGCGCGCCGTGGATGAAGAACTCCAGCGTCGCGCGCTGCACCTGCTCGGCGATGGCGTGGATCTGCGTCAGCGACAGCTCGCGTGCCAGCACCATCTGCGAGAAGCCCACGTCCTGCAGGAAGCGCGCCTTCTCCGGGGTGCGGATGTCGGTCTGCGTGCTGGCGTGCAGCTGGATCGGCGGCAGGTCCAGCTCGAGCAGGGCCATGTCCTGCACGATCAGCGCGTCGACGCCGGCGTTCCACGCGTCCCAGGCCAGTCGGCGCGCGTCGTCGAGCTCGTCGTCGCGCAGGATGGTGTTGTGGGTGAGGAAGATGCGCGCGTGAAAGCGATGCGCGTGCTCGACCAGGCGCGCGATGTCGGCGATCGAGTTGCTGGCCTTGTCGCGCGCACCGAAGCCCGGGCCGCCGATGTAGACGGCGTCGGCGCCGTGGTTGATGGCCTCGATGCCGATCGCCGCGTCCCGCGCCGGCGCCAGCAGCTCGAGCCGGTCGCGGCCGGCCATCCTGGATCTCAGCCTGCGCGCAGGCGCTCGGCCGCGGCGTCGATCGACGCCTTCAGCTCGGCGTAGCTGTGGTTCACCGGAAACTGCGGGAACTGCGCGACGATGTTCTCGGGCGGATGGATGAAGAAGCCGGCATCGGCGGCACCCAGCATCGCGGTGTCGTTGTAGGAGTCGCCCGCCGCGATGACCTGGAAGTTCAGGCCCTTCAGCGCGTTGACGGCCTGGCGCTTCTGGTCGGGCTGGCGCAGCTGGTAGTCGGCCACGAAGCCGGCCTCGTCGACGACCAGCCGGTGGCAGAACAGCGTCGGCCGGCCGAGCTGGCGCATCAACGGATCGGCGAACTCGTAGAAGGTGTCCGACAGGATCACCACCTGGTAGCGCGTGCGCAGGTCGTCGAGGAACTCGCGCGCGCCCGGCAACGGGCTCATGGCGCCGATCACCGCGTGGATGTCGGCGAGCTTCAAGCCCTTCTCGCGCAGCAGCGCGAGGCGAAAGCGCATCAGCTTGTCGTAGTCGGGCTCGTCGCGCGTCGTGCGGCGGAACTCGGCAATCCCGGTGCGTTCGGAGAACGCGATCCAGATCTCGGGCACGAGCACGCCTTCGAGGTCGAGGCAGACGACTTGCATGATGGACGGGTGGGGCTGCGGCGGGACTGGGGCGCGATCGTAGCGCACGGCCCCGCTGCGCCCCTCAGGGCAGGGGCGCGTTCGCGGCCGGTGCCGGCCACCCGGCCGGCCAGCGATAGCCCAGCACCGACGCGAGCGGGTAGTGATGCTCGCAGACCTGCTCGAGCTGGTTGCCGCCCAGCAGGTGGATGCGCGGGCCGTCGACGCGCAGGAAGAGGCCGACATGGCCCTTCCAGCTGGCCGGGTCGTCGCGGTGCAGCACCACGATGCAGCCGGGGCAGGGGACGTCGAGCGGCTGCCCCCATGACAGCCACGACCGCGCCAGGGCCGAGCCGGTGCCCGCGACCTCGGCCTTCGCCAGGCACCAGTGGACGAAGGACGAGCACCAGGCGGCCTTGTCGTCGTAGCCCGCGATGTTGGTGCCGGCGTGGTAGGCGGTGATGCGCGGGTTGCTCTGGCCGGGTCCGCAGGCCCGCACGCCGATCTCGGCGCGCGCGATGCGCATCCACGGCGGCTCGGCGGCAGCGCCGGGCCCGGCCTCGGAGCCGGCCGGGGCGTCGCGTTCGCGTGCGGGCCCGTGCAAGCCTGGGTTCATGCGGCCGCTGCGTTGTCGAAGCACTGCAGCCAACCGTCCCAGCGCTGGTCGTGCAGTTCGTGCTCGACGTAGCGCCCCTGCGTGTAGTCGCCGATCACGCGACGCCAGAAGGCCAGCGCGGGCCGATTGGCGGCCATCTGGCCGACCTCCCAACGCCCGGGCATGCAGTCGAAGACGGCGCACGCGGCGCGTGCACCCACGGCGCAGCGGCGGTACTTCTTGAGCACGAAGAACTGCGCCATCCAGCGCTGATTGCCGGGCAGGCACACGTCGTCGTCGACCAGCGCGAAGCCGGCGTAGCGGTCGTCGACCAGGAACACGAAGGCGGCGTGGCCGGGTTGGCGCCAGTAGCGGTCGATCGGCCATCCGTACTCGCCGTGCAGGTCCAGGTCCTGCGGCCAGATGTCGGACAGGTCGTGCTGGTACAGCTCGAGCATGCGCGCCACCGGCCGGCGGTCGGCCGGCGTGGCGCGCCGCACGTCCAGGCGCGGCGCGGTGGAGGAGGGCTCGAGGGTCAAGGCCTCAGCCGATGTCGGCGAAGAGATGGCGCACCCCGCCCAGTGCCAGCGCGAACAGCACGCCGTACGAGAAGCGGTCCAGCCGCACCAGGTCCTGTCCACGCCGGCGGCGCCAGGCACCGAGCAGGGCCATCGTCGCGCCGGCCACCAGTGGCGTCAGCACCAGGTTGGCCGCGCGCGCCCAGGGGTTGGACAGGAAGGCCAACGGGAACACCAGCAGGCTCAGGCCACCCACGGCCCCACCGTAGAGCGTGTAGCCGAGCGCGGCGATCCACGGCGAGACCTCGCGCGCCGGCCGGAACGGCTCGCGCAGCACCCGCACGCCGAACTCGGCCAGGATCTCCAGCGCGATCTGCAGCGCCAGCTCGGCCAGCCACAGCAGCACCGAGAACAGCAGTTCGGCCAGGATCTCCACGGACGACCGGCATCAGCCGCGCCAGCCCAGCACGCGTGCGGGCAGGGACAGCAGCGCGCGCAGCAGCGCGAAGGCGGCACCGACGGCGATGCCGACCAGGCGCAGCGGCAGCGTCAGCAGCCACACCAGCGGCCACAGCACCAGCGCCAGCAGGGCCAGCGGCCAGCTCACGGCGAACAGAATCAACCAGGCGATGAACAGCAGCAGCGTGGACATGGCAGGCTCTCCAGGCGCGTCGACGACGGCCCCGCAGGCACTCTACCGCGTCGGCCGCGGGACAGGGCCAGGGGCCGTGCACCGGGCAAGGGATTGGGGGTCCGTCGGGTCCGACAGGGGCGCCGTCGGGCTGCGCATCAAGGCCTTGCCGACGGGCCTGGATACTGCACCAGCTGCAGGCCGTTGCCGTCGGGGTCTTCGAAGTCGGCCAGCCAGCCGCCCCAGGGCTGGCGCGCCGGGGCGCCACCGAAGCGCACGCCACGCCCCGCCAGCGCCTGGCAGCGCGCCTGGATGTCGTCCACACCCAGCGACAGGCCGGTGGGCCGGCCGACCAGCGACTGCTCGTCCTCGGCGGCGTCGGGCGGCACCGCTTCGACGACCACGTCGACTTCGCCGAGGCGGTAGACGACATGGCCGTCGCGGCGGCCATCGGCGTGCAGCGGCCAGTCCAGCATGCCGCCGTAGAAGCGATGGGCGCGTTCGATGTCGTGCACGAACAGGCGAACGGCTGCGAGCTTCATCGTGGGCCCTTGCGGCCGGCGCGCGGAGCAGTCGCCGCGGCAGCCGAATGCAGGCGCACCACCGGCCGCTCGGGCTTGCGCCGCGCCACTTCGGCAAAGCCGGCGGCCTGGAACATCGGGTGCGCACCGAACCACATCCACTCGTCGTTCACGCGCCCGGGCTTGTCCACCGGGTAGGCCTCGAGCGTGATGCCGCGCGCCGCGGCCCACGCGATGGCGCCGTGCAACAGGGCACGCGCCACGCCCTGGCCCCGGCAGGGCTTCGGCACGACGAAGCAGACGACGGACCACACCGGCTGGTCGTCGACCGGCCGCATCACCGCCGAGCGCTGCAGCTTCGCGAAGTCCTCGCGCGGGCCGAACGACAGCCAGCCCACCGGCTCGCCGTCGCGGTAGGCCAGCACCCCGGTGAAGCGGCCCGCGTCGACGAGCGACCGGAAGTCGTCGTGATTGACCTGGGCCTTGGGCACCCCGACCGGTGGCGGCGGCACGCGGTGCCCGCTGCGGCGGTAGTACATGCACCAGCAGCCGCGCGCCTGCGAGCAGCCGCGCTGGGCGAACACGCGCTCGAGGTCGCCGAAGCGCTCGGGCGTCAGCGGAAGGATGTCCAGGGTCATCGGCGGGGCGGGCGCCGCGATCGGCGCGACGCGTGGCCGCGCACCTTAGCCGAAGGCCCGGGCGGCCGCCAGCGGGGCCGCCCGGAGCCCCTGTCAGGTCCGGGCGGGGCCGGTGACGCGGGCTGCCGGATCGTGTGCCGCCGGTCAGATCGCGCGCAGCGTCGGCAGCGCGCGCAGGCAGGCCTCGGCGGCCTCGCGTCCCTTGCGCACGAAGTGCTCGGCGAAGAACGACGCGTGCACGTCGTGCTCATGAAAATGGTGCGGCGTGAGCACCACGCTGAACACCGGCACGCCCTCGTCGAGCTGCACGCGCATCAGGCCGTCGATGACCGCGCGCGCGACGAAGTCGTGGCGGTAGATGCCGCCGTCGACGACGAAGCCGATGGCCACGATGGCATCGACGCGCCCGCTGCGCGCCAGGCGCTGCGCGTGCAGCGGGATCTCGAACGCGCCGGGCACCTCGAGGTGCTCGACCTGCGCGGCGCCGACGCCATGCCGGGCGAGTTCGTCGACGAGGGCGTCGCGGGCACGATGCACGATCTCGCGATGCCATTGGGCCGACACCACGGCGATGCGCGGCCAGGTCGCGGCGTCGGCTGCGCCCGGGCCGGCCGGGACGTCGGCCGCGCGGGACACCGGGGCCGTGCGGGGCGCGGGGTGGCGGGAGGAGGGGGTGGAACCGATCTGATTCATGGTTGGCCTTTCGATGGTCAGACACACAAATCAGGGCACACGCGCACACCCGGCCACGCCGCGGGCGGACCCGCGGCAGCCGGGATGGTCGCGATCTCTTTCATCCGGACTGTGACCGTCGGCCCCGGCATCTCACCGGATCTGCTGACCCCGCCTGCCGACGGAGCGGGGCTCCGGCTGCGGGCGGGCGCTCGCGGGCTGCTGCAGTCGAGGCTGCAGATACCGCCGGTGGGGACTTCCACCCCGCCCTGAGAACGCTCGACCGCCTCGCGACGCGGGGCGGTCGCAGGCATTCTAGGCAGCACCCGCGGCGTGCCGCCGACGCGTCGGCGACAGCCGCTGGCGGCCGCGGTTAACCTTGCGCCCCATGCCACAGCGAACCATCCTGATCACCGGCGGCACCAGCGGCATCGGTGCCGGCATCGCGCGCGCCTTCGTCGACGCCGGTGACCGGGTCGTCGTCACCGGCGCGACCGCCGCCGAGGCCGACGCGTCGCGCGACACGCTGCCGGCGGCCGAAGCCCAGGCGCTCGACGTGCGCGACGGTACCGCCGTGGCGCGCCTGGTGGCCGGCCTCGTCGATCGGGGTGGCGGGCTGGACGTGGTGGTCAACTGTGCCGGCGTGATCCGCCGCGGGGCCGAGCACGACCCGGCGGCCTTCGCCGACACCGTGGACATCAACCTCAACGGCACGATGCGCGTGTGCAGCGCGACGCGCGCGGCGCTGGCGGCCCGCCGCGGCTGCATCGTCAACACCGCCTCGATGCTCAGCTTCTTCGGCAGCGGCCTGCAGCCCGGTTACGCGGCCAGCAAGGGGGGCGTGGCTCAGCTGACCAAGTCGCTGGCGATCGCCTTCGCCGCCGACGGCATCCGCGTCAACGCGGTGGCGCCGGGCTGGATCGGCACGCCCTTGACGCGGCCGCTGCAGGACGACGCGGCGCGCAGCGCCCAGATCGTCGGGCGCACGCCGCTGGGCCGCTGGGGCACGCCCGAGGACGTGGCCGGGCCGGTCCTGTTCCTGGCCAGCGCGGCCGCCCGCTTCGTCACCGGCGTCGTGCTGCCGGTCGACGGTGGCTATCTGATCGCCTGAGCGAGGATCTCGAGATGATCGTTCAACTGCCAGGCATCCAGCCCGAGATCGCCGTGCAAGCCCTGCCCGACGACGAGCGCGTCTGGGTGCCGCAGGCCCCGCAGGTGTGGTTCCGTCCGTTGCTGCTCAACACCGTCACCGGCAGCTGGTGCAACCTGCTGCGGGTGCGCAAGTCGGGCGTGCTGTCGCGCCACATCCATCCCTCGTGGGTGACCGGCTACGTGATCAAGGGCGCGTGGCGCTACGTCGAGCACGACTGGGTGGCGCGCGAGGGCAGCTTCGTCTACGAGCCGCCGGGCGAGATCCACACCCTGGTCGTCGACGACGCCGTGGGCACGGCCCCCGAGATGATCACCTTCTTCAACATCGCCGGTGCGATGGTGTACGTCGACGAGCAGGGGCGCAGCACCGGCTACGAGGACGTGTTCACCAAGATCGAGATGTGCCGTCGCCACTACGCCGCCAGCGGCCTGGGGGCCGACTACGTCCAGCAGTTCGTGCGCTGACCCCTTGCCCTCCGGACCCCGGGTGCCCCCCATGACCGACGACCGAAACCGCGCCGACCGACCCACCGCTCCCGCCGCCACCGCACGCGCAGCGGCCTCGCTGGTCGTGCTGCGCGATGCCCCGGCCGGCATCGAGGTGCTGCTGCTGCGCCGCGCCGACAAGCCCGGCGACCAGAACAGCGGGGCCAGCGTGTTCCCGGGCGGCCTGCTCGATGCCGCCGACCGCGGCCACTACGCACGCTGCGTCGGTCTGGACGATGCCCAGGCCAGTGCGCGACTGAACCTGCCGTCCGATGGTCTGCACCACTACGTGGCGGCGGTGCGCGAGTGCTTCGAGGAAGCCGGCTTGCTGTTCGCCAGCCACGGCGATGGCCGGGTGGTCGACCTGCACCGCATCGACGCGGACGAACTGCGCGCGATGCGCGAAGCGCTGCACGCCAACCGCATCGACATGGAGAGCGTGTGCGAGCAGCTGGCGGTGCAGCTGGACCTGTCGCAGGTGGCCTACCTCAGCCACTGGATCACGCCCCTGGGCATGCCCAAGATCTTCGACACCCGCTTCTTCATCGCCCGTGCGCCCGACGGACAGACCGCGCAGGCCGACCAGCGCGAGACCGTCGAATGCCTGTGGATCAGGCCGGCCGAGGCGCTGGACCCCTCACGCGGGCTCAAGCTGATGAACGTCACCGCGCGCACGCTGCGCCAGCTGGCCGGCCATGCCAGCGTGCAGCAGGCGCTGGATGCCGCGCGTGCGCAGCGCGAGGTGCCGATGATCCGACCGCGCGTGGCCCAGGGTCCCGCGGGCCGGGCCGTGCTCAACCCGGGCGACGCGGCCTATGCCGAGGTGGGTCGGCTGGACACCACCGGCCATGGCCAATGCAGCGTCGAGCTGGCCCCGGCGCGGCCGGTGTGGCTGTCGCCGCGCGTGCGCCGCGTCACCGCGCCCAACGGCAGCGTGATGACCGGACCGGGCACCAACAGCTACTTCATCGGCACGCCCGGTGGCGACGAGTGGACGCTGCTCGACCCGGGCCCAGACGACGAGGCGCACCTCCAGGTCCTGCGTGACGCGGCGCCCGGGCGGATCACCCGCATCCTGGTCACGCACACGCACAAGGACCACTCGCCGGCGGCCGCGGCGATGCAGGCCGCGACCGGGGCGACCACCTACGGCCGCGTGGCCGACCACCCCGAGTGGCAGGACACCGCGTTCCGACCCGACGTGGTGCTGTCCCACGGACAGCGGCTGGTGCTGGGCGAGGGCGTGACGCTGCGCGTGATCCACACGCCGGGCCACGCCAGCAACCACCTGTGCTATCTGCTCGAGGACGAGAAGCTGCTGTTCACCGGCGACCACCTGATGCAGGGCTCGACGGTGGTGATCAACCCGCCCGACGGCGACATGGCGGCGTACCTGGCGTCGCTGCGCGCCCTGCTGGACGAGGACCTGGACTGGCTGGCACCCGGGCACGGCTTCCTGATCGACCGACCGCACGACATGGTGCGCCACATCATCGCCCACCGGCTGCGTCGCGAGGCCGCGGTGCTGGCGGCGGTGCGGGCGGGCACGGAGACCGGCGGGGCGGCCGACGAGACGGCCCTGCTGGCGGTGGTCTACGCGGACACGCCCAAGCCGCTGCTGGGCGTGGCCTTGCGGTCGCTGCGCGCGCATCTGATCAAGCTGCGCGACGACGGGGTGGTGCGCGCCGATGCCAACGGCCACTGGTCGGTGGCCTGAGGCGGTGCACCGAGCGCAGCGCCGGCGTGGGGCGCCCGCCTGCCCGGTTCCGTCGGACGGGCTCTCCGGGATGCCCGATGCCCGGGCGCGGGCGTTCAGCGTGAACGCGGCCGGTCGATGAAGCGCCGCATGTAGGCCTGCGGCTCGCCGGTCTCGAAGGCCTGACCGAACTCGGCCACGCTGCGTGCGATCGACCGGTCGACCGGGGCATCCTCCCATTCGCGCAGCAGACGCTTCTGCTGACGCAGCACCGCCGGGCCCATGGACGTCAGCGAAGCGGCGAGGTGGTCGACCGTGGCATCGAGTGCCTGCGGATCGGCCAGCTGGTCCACCAGGCCCCAGGCCAGCGCGGTGTCGGCATCGATGGGTTCGCCGGTCAGCAGCATCCAGCGCGCCCGGCCCTGGCCCACCAGCCGAGGCAGCAGCGCCGCATGGATCACCGAGGGGATGCCCACCTTGACCTCGGGCATGCCGAAGCGGGCGTCGCGTGCCGCCACCCGCAGGTCGCAGCTCATCGCCACCTCCAGCCCGCCGCCCAGGCACCAGCCGGGCAGGCGCGCGATCACCGGCACCGGAAACCGGCGCAGGCCCTCGCAGCAGGAGCGCAGGCGCTCGATGAACGCCTCGGCCGAGGCGCGCTCCAGCGCCTGCATCTCGTGGATGTCGGCGCCGCCGATCAGGGCGCCGTCGCCGGCTCCGCGCAAGACCAGCACCCGCACGTCGGGGTTGCCGGCCAGCGCCTGGAGCGTGGCGCTCAGCTCGAGCAGCTCGCGGCTGCCGACGATGTTGAGGCGGCCTTGCCCGTGGACGACGCAGGTGGCGACACCCCGGCCGTCCGGCGAGGGTGGCGGAGTGTCCGGGGCAGAGGCGGGGTTCATCGCGGCGGCAGGGTCGCAGGTGCGTGGTCGATCATCGGGTCAAGCCCGGTCTCGAACAAGCCCCTTCGACCTCGTCGCCATCGGGATCCGCCCCCGAGCGGCGGCCTCATGGGGCCGAGCCCGGCCGCGTCGCGGCCGGGCTCCCGCGATCAGCGGCCCATCCGGCCGCGGCCGTAGCCATAGCCGTAACCGGCGCCCCGATTGAACCAGCGGTCGGCCACGGACTTCTGCTCGGGCGTCAGCACCGCATACAGGTTCTGACGCGCCGTGTCACGGGCGGCGAAGTCGGCCTGCTGCTGCTTGAACATGGCCTCGCGCAGCGCCGCGAACTCGGCCGGTGTGGGCTGCGGCGTGGCCTGCATCTTGGCGTGCATCTGCTCGCGCAGTGCCTGCATCGCGGCGTGGTGCTGGTTGGCCACGGTTTCGTAGGCCACCCAGGCCTGTTCCTGCGCCGCGGTGATCTGGAGCTCGGCCTTGAGCGTGGCCAGCCGGCCGGCATGCCACGCCGCCTGGTCCTGGGCCGAGGAGGCCGGGCCCATGCCGTGCCGCATGCCCATCATCCCCGGTCCCATGCCCATGCCGGGACCCATGCCGGGTCCCATGCCCATGCCGGGTCCCATGCCCGTGCCGGGTCCCATGCCCATGCCATAGCCCATGCCGCCCGGGTGCGCCATGCTGGCGCCGGCCGCAACGGCGGCGATCGCGATCGCGATGATCTTGGTGCTGGTCTTCATGATGTCCGTCCTCAGGTTCGTGGTCCCGGCGTCGCCGGCCCCGGTGGAGCCGCGCCGCGTTGCAAGACCCCTCGCAACGTTTCCCATTCGACGCCGGCGATGTAAGCGCGTGATGTCGGGCGCGGGCCTTTTTGTCGCGCTGTGCGTCGGGGCCGGCGCTTGACATGCTGTGATACGTTTCTCGCCGCACCACCGCCGTTGCAGGGCGTGCAATCGAGGGGCCATGGACCGCACCGACCACATCCTGATCGTCGACGACGACGCCGAGATCCGCGCGCTGCTCGGGCGCTACCTCGAGAAGTCCGGCCTGCGGGCCACCGCGGTGGCCGATGGTCGGGCAATGTGGCAGGCGCTGGACGCCGCGCCCTTCGACCTGATCGTGCTGGACCTGATGCTGCCCGGAGACGACGGCCTGACCCTGTGTCGCAACCTGCGCGCGCGGTCGGACATCCCGATCATCATGCTCACCGCGCGCGGCGACGAGACCGATCGCATCGTCGGCCTCGAGATGGGCGCCGACGACTACGTGCCCAAGCCCTTCAGCGCGCGCGAGCTGCTGGCGCGCATCAAGGTCATCCTGCGCCGCTCGCGCAGCCTGCCCCCCAACCTCAAGCCCGAGGGCGAGGCGCAGATCCGCTTCGGCGACTGGGTGCTCGACACCACCCACCGCCACCTGCTGGCGCCCGATGGCGCCGTCACCGCGCTCGGCGGTGCCGAGTACCGCCTGCTGCGCATCCTGGTCGATCACCCCAACCGCGTGCTCAACCGCGACCAGCTCGTCGAGCTGACCCAGGGCCGCGAAGCCGATGCGCTGGACCGCAGCATCGACGTGCAGATCAGCCGCCTGCGTCACCGCCTGGGCGACGACCCGAAGAACCCGCAACTCATCAAGACCGTGCGCGGCGAGGGCTACGTGCTCTCGGTGCCGGTGCACAAGGGCCGCTGATGACCGACCTGGGCACGCCCCCTTCGCCGGCCGCTGCCCGGGCGGCTCGCGGCGGTTCGCCGGGGCGCCTGCGGCGGTGGTGGCGTGGTGCGCCGCGGTGGTGGTCGCACCTGTTGCCGTCGTCGCTGTTCGGCCGGCTGGTCGTGGTGCTCGGCCTGGGCCTGCTGGTGGCGCAACTGCTCAGCGCCGCCATCAACCTGGCCGAACGAGACCGACTGCTGCTCACCAGCGGTGGCATGCAGCAGGCGCAGCGCATCACCGACGCCGTGCACCTGCTCGACGGCCTGAAGCGCGCCGAACGCGAGCGCGTCGTGGCCGTGCTGAGTGCACCCCCGCTGGTGCTGAGCCTGCACGACGCGCCAGGCACGCCGGCGACCGACGGCGGCGGTGCCCGTGCGCGCATGGTGCAGGCGATGCTGGCCGCATCGCTGGGGCCCGGGCGGCGCGTGCAGGTCGAGGTGCTGGCACCGGCGGAGGCGGCCGCGTCGACTGCCCCGGAGCCGGGCTTCGGCCCGGGCCACATGGGGCGCGGCCCGGGGATGATGGGAGGCGGACCGGGCATGGGGGGCACCGGGCCCGGGACGATGGGGGCGGGCCGGGGCATGATGGGCGGCGGGCCGGGCTACGGCCGCGCCTGGGCAGGCGCCGGGCCGGCGCTGCGCACCCAGGTGCAGCTGCTCGATGGCTCGTGGGCCCGCTTCGACACCGCACTGCCGCGGCCCGACGACAGCCTGCCCTGGCGCCTGGGACTGAGCCTGCTGGTGCTGCTGGCCGCCGTGCTGGGGCTGGCCACGGTGGCGGTGCGCTGGGTCACGCGACCGCTGCTCGTGCTGGCCACCGCCGCCGATGAACTGGGGCACGACCTGCACCGCCCGCCGCTGCCCGAGGACGGCCCGCGCGAGATCCGGCAGGCGGCGCGGGCCTTCAACACCATGCAGCAGCGCCTGAACCGCTTCGTCGAGGACCGCACGCGCATCCTGGCGGCGATGTCCCACGATTTGAAGACCCCGATCACGCGCATGCGGCTGCGCGCCGAGCTGCTGGACGACGAGTCGCTGCGCGAGCGCTTCGAGGCCGACCTGCTGGAGATGCAGCAGATGGTGCAGCACACGCTGGACTTCATGCGCGGCCTCGGGGGCAGCGAGCCGGCCCGGGCGGTGGACCTGGCCGGTCTGCTCGACGGCCTGAGGGCCGACCACGAGGCGATGGGCCGCCGCGTGACGGTCGAGGCCACGACCGTGCGGCCGGTCAAGGCGGTGCCCTCGCTGCTCAAGCGGGCCCTGGGCAACCTGGTGGACAACGCGGTGCAGTACGGCGGCCGCGCGACCGTCCGCGTCGAGGACCATCCCGATCGGGTGCTGATCCAGGTGCTCGACGAAGGGCCTGGCCTGGCCGAGGCCGACCTGGAGCGCGTGTTCGAGCCCTTCTACCGCGTCGAGGCCTCGCGCAGCCGTGCCACCGGCGGCACCGGCCTCGGCCTGACGATCGCCCGCAACATCGCCCAGACGCACGGCGGCGACATCGTGCTGCGCAACCGTCCCGAGGGCGGGCTGGCGGCGGTCCTGACGCTGCCGCGCGGGGCCTGAACGCCGACGGGGCGGGCGGCAACGGGGCGCCGGGTGCCGCGTCGCCGGGGCGCCGGTCCGTCCGGCGCAGCGCGAGCCGGTTCAGGAGACATGGGCTCGACGCAGGGCCTCAGCGGCGCCGGTCCGCGGGCAGCGCGTCGCGGAAGTCCAGGCCGCGCAGCAATTGCGCGGTCTCGCGGGTCAGGCGGGTCGCCGGACGGGCCAGCGCGGTGGCCAGCACCAGCTGGTTGCGAATGGCCGGCGGGCCGATCGGCGCCGTGGGCAGGGCCGGCGCTTCGGCCCTCACGGCGCTCTCGGGCAGCACGGTGGCTGCCTCGCCCCGACGCACCAGGGCCAGCACGGTGCCGACGGCACCCACCTCGGCCGTCACCTGCAGCCGGATGCCGCGCGGTGCCAGCGCACGATCGAGCAGCGCCCGGATCGCATTCGGCGCGCTGGGCAGGATCAGCCGCTGCTGCGCCAGCGCCGGCAGGCCGATGCGCGACGGCAGGGGCGTGCCGGGCGGGCACACCAGCAGCAGCCGCTCGCGCAGCAGCACCTCGGTCTTCATCTGCGGCGCGGGCGGCGGATCGAACAGCAGCGCCAGGTCCAGGCGGCCGGCGACCAGCGACTCGCGCAGCGCCAGGCTCAGGCCCTCGAGCACGGTGATGACGGCGTTCGGGAAGCGCTGCCGGAAGCCCTGCACCAGCGGCACGCCGAGGCCCAGGGCCACGCGCGGTGGCAGGCCCACCACCACGCGGCCGGCGGGGCTGGCCTGCAGCTCGCCGATCTGGCTGCGTGCGGCGGCCGCGGCGTCGAGCATCGTGCGGGCGTGGGTCAGCAGCACGCGGCCCGCCTCGGTGGGCAGCACGCCGCGGCCGGTGCGCTGCAACAGGCGCTGCCCCAGGCTGGCCTCGAGCTGCGCCAGCTGCCGGCTCAGGCTCGGCTGCGACAGGTCCAGCGCGGCGGCGGCACGGCTCAGGCTGCCGAGCTCGACGGCCTGCACGAAGGTCTCGATCTGGCGCAGGTGCATAGCCGATCAGCATAGCTGCTATAGCCAGACCGCGCTTTGAAGCCGGGTCGCATCGCGTCAGACTCTGTCCGCCCCACCGCTCCCGTCGACGCCGACCGCCGTACCGTCATCCGCCCGGTCATCCGTGCCGTCTCGGCTTCTGGCCTTGCCTGCGACCCTGCCGCCCACCGGTCCCGCGACCTTGTCCACGATCCTGCCGCCGGTCCCTCCGCTCGCCTGCAACGCGCACTGCCATGTGTTCGGGCCGCGCGAAGTCTTCGCCTACGCGCCCGACGCCCCCTTCGTGCCCGAGGCCGACGCACCCAAGGCGGCGCTGTTCGCACTCAACGACAGCCTCGGCCTGACGCGTTGCGTCGTCGTGCAATCCAGCTGTCATGGTTTCGACAACGCCGTCACGCTCGACGCGGTGGCCGCGCGTCCGCACGATTACCGGGCCATCGTGCTGCTGCCGACCGACGTGCCCGACACCGAACTGCGGCGCCTGGATGCCGCCGGCGCGCGCGGTGTGCGCTTCAACTACATGGGTCACCTGGGGCGCCGCGTGCCGCTCGAGGACGTGCTGGTGCTGGCAGGGCGCATCGCCCCGCTGGGCTGGCATCTGCAGGTGCACGGCGACCCCTCGCTGCTGGCCGAGCTCGGCCCGGCGCTGGCGCGCTCGCCGGTGCCGGTGGTCATCGACCACATCGGTCGCCTCGATGCCTCGCAGGGGTTGCAGCAGCCCGACTTCCAGACCTTGCTGCGCCTGATGGACGATCCGCGCTGCTGGGTCAAGGTCAGCGGCATGGACCGCATCTCGACGGCCGGCCCGCCCTATGCCGACGCCCAGCCCTTCGCCCGTCGCCTGGTGCAGGACTTCGGCGACCGGGTGCTGTGGGGCAATGACTGGCCGCACCCCAACCACGCCGGGCCACCGCCGGACGAGCGCCAGTTGGTCGACCTGATCGGATCGATCGCGCCGATGCCCGCACAACGCCAGGCCCTGCTGGTGGACAACCCGGCGCGGCTGTATCGCTTCGGAGCGCTGTGATGACGCGACGATTCGAGGGCAAGGTGGCCATCGTCACCGGCGCCGGCTGCGTCGGCCCGGGCTGGGGCAACGGCCGGGCGATCGCGGTGCGCCTGGCCGAGGAGGGCGCGCGCGTGCTGGCCGTCGACCGCGAGGCCGACCGGCTGCACGAGACGCTGGAGAGGGCCGGCGCGGCGCGCGACGCGATCCAGGCCTGGAGCGGCGACGTGACGCGCTCCGACCGCGTCGCGGAGATGGTGGCCGAGTGCCTGAGCCACTTCGGCACCATCGACGTGCTGGTGAACAACGTCGGCGGCTCGGCACCCGGCGGGCCGGTGGAGATGAGCGAGGAGGTCTGGGACACGCAGGTGGACGTCAACCTCAAGAGCGTGTTCCTCACCTGCAAGCATGTGCTGCCGACGATGCTGGCACGGCGCAGTGGCGCGATCGTCAACGTGGCGTCGACGTCGGGCCTGCGCTGGACCGGTGCGGCGCAGGTGGCCTATGCCGCCACCAAGGCCGGCGTGATCCATTTCTCGCGCGTCGTCGCCGTGCAGCATGCGGCCTCGGGCGTGCGCGTCAACACGGTCGTGCCGGGCCAGCTGCACACGCCGATGGTCGAGGCACGCCTGGCCCACCAGCGCGCCGGCGGCGATGTCGAGGCCTTGCTGGCCCAGCGTATCAAGCGCATCCCGCTGGGCTTCATGGGCGATGGGCGCGACACCGCGGCGGCGGCCCTGTTCCTGGCCAGCGACGAGGCCCGCTTCGTCACCGGCACCGAGATCGTCGTCGACGGCGGCATGACCGCGCGTTGCGATTGAAGCTGAGTCGTCTCGTCGAAGCCCGCCGCGCCCGCACCGACCCGGTTGCCATCCGCATCCACACCGATCCCACAGGAGACCGTCATGCTCGTTCGCCGCTGTCTGTTCGCAGCCCTGGCCCTGGCCTTGTCCGGTGCCGCCTGGGCCCAGCCCAAGCCGGTGCGCATCGTCGTCTCGTTCACTGCCGGCGGGCCGGTGGATGCGGTGTCGCGCACCCTGGCCGAGACACTGGGCAAGGAGCTTGGCCGCACCGTCGTCGTCGACAACAAGCCCGGCGCCAACGGGGCCATCGGCGCGATGGAGGTGCTGCGTTCCGAACCCGACGGCAACACGATCTGGATCACCAGCGTCGGCGCCGCGGCGATCAACCCCGCGCTCTACGACAAGCTGCCCTACGACATGCAGCGCGACTTCGCGCCGGTCTCGCTGGTGGTCAACAACGTCGAGCTGCTGGTCGCCAACGCCAGCGACCCGGCGCGCAGCGCGGCCGACTTCGTGGCCGCGGCCCGGCAGCGCAAGGACCCGACGCCGATGGCTTCGTCGGGCATCGGCAGCATCCCGCACCTGGCCATCGAACAGCTCGCCGATGGCACCGGCATCAAGCTGCTGCACGTGCCTTACAAGGGCGCGGCGCCGGCCATCACCGACCTGATGGGCGGGCAGGTCAGCGGCTTCTTCGGCGACGTGCCGGGGCTCATCGGCCACGTCAAGGGTGGCAAGCTCAAGGCGCTGGGCATCGCGTCGCCGCGGCGGCACCCGGCGCTGCCCGATGTGCCGACGCTGGAGGAGCAAGGCATCAAGGGTGTCGACACGGTCAACTGGTACGCCTTCTTCGTGTCGGCCAGGACGCCCCCGGCGACCGTCGAGGCGCTCAACAAGGCCGTGCGCGCGACGCTGCAGACGCCGGCAGTGCGCGACAAGCTGCTGCAGTCGGGTGCCGAACCGGCACCGTCCACGCCGCAGGAGCTGGCCGCGCTGCTGAAGAGCGACACCGACAAGTGGGCCCGGCTGATCAAGGCCAAGGGCATCAAGGCCGAATGATCCTCGGCGACCCGATGTCGAGCACCCGATGAGCGTCGAGAACCACCCCCCAGGCCCACGCGTGCCGCTGGTGCAGCCGGGCACGCGAGCCGAGCTGGCCGAGGTCGAGTCGCGCATCCTCGCCGAGCGCGGCCGTGTCTCGCGGCTGTACCAGGTGCTGCTCAACAGCGCACCGATCGCCTCGGGCTGGGAGCGCCTGCTGACCGCGGTGCGCAACCAGACCGGCGTGCCGGCCGACCTGCGCGAGCTGATGATCCTGCGCGTGGCCGTGCTCAACGGCGCGGGCTTCGAGTTCGACGCCCATGTGCCGCATGCCGAGAGCGCCGGCGTGGGGCCCGACAAGATCGCCGCGACGCGCGAGCCGGTGCTGCCGGATTTCTTCTCGCCCGACGAGCGGCTGGTCCTGGAGCTCACCGACGCGATGACCCGCGACATCGTGGTGCCCGACGCCCTGTTCGATCGGTTGCGGCAGCGCTTCGACGATCAGGGCCTGGTCGAGGTGGTGGCCACGGTGGCCGCTTACAACATGGTCTCGCGGCTGCTGGTGGCCCTGCGGATCGGGCATTAGGCGGAGGCCGGGCATGGCCGTCGATCCCGCCGCCTCGGAGGCCTCGAGCCCGCCGGCAGCTTGGCTGCTCGACTTTGACTGGCCAATCGCTGGTCGATCTTGGCCGGCAGCCGGCCAGCTCGGTCCGGTGTGGCGCACGCTCGATGGCCAGCGTGGGCGCTGCTATGCCGCCGGCACGGCCAGCCCGGGTTCGGACTGGATCGGCCTGGCCTGCCTGCAGCACCTGCCCGGCGCTTCGGCCGGCGCCGAGGCGCTGTTCCACTACACGGTGGAGACCGACGTGCGGCCCGAGCACGAGGCCGAACTCAACGCCTGGTACGAGCAGGAGCACCTGCCGGGGCTGGCTGCCGTGCCGGGCGCGCTGCGAGCCTGCCGCTACCGCCGGTTGCAGGGTTCACCGCGCTACGTGGCGGCCTACGATCTTCTGACGCCCGCCACCCTGGAGCGACCCGAATGGCTGGCCGTGCGCCACACCGCGTGGAGCAGCCGCGTGCGGCCCTGGTTCGTCGCGCCGCGGCGGACGCACTTCGTCCGCACCGATCGCTTCGACGATCTGGTCGGGGCGCGCTGAATCCGGCTCAGCGCGCGCCCAGCCAGGCGGGCGTGGCCAGACCGGCCCAGGTGGCCAGCAGCGAGCCGCTCAGATGCAGCATCACCGCCCCGGCGGCCCAGGCCATGCGGCCGTCCTGCACCAGCCGCAGGATCTCGGCCGAGAAGGTCGAAAACGTCGTCAGGCTGCCCAGAAACCCGGTGATCACGAACAGCCGCCACTCGGCCGGCACGCCGCTGGGCGTGCTGAACCAGGCCAGCGCCAGCCCGATGAGGTAACCGCCCAGCACGTTGGCCAGCAGCGTGCCCGGCGGCACGGTGGGGAACAGGCCGTTGAGCCACAGGCCCAGCAGCCAGCGGGACAAGGCACCCAGCGCGGCGCCCGCGCTGATGGCCAGCACCGATGTCCACATCTCCGACATGCCCCCCTCGGCCGCCGCGGCCGTCCAGGCGACCGATTATCCCGATGAGCGCGCGGCGCCCGAGGGATCGGGAGGTGCCGGCGGGTTCGCCGCTCAGCAGGTGTGCAGGCCGAGCTGCTGGCTCTCGGTGAAGACCGGCCGCTCGATGTTGCCGGAGGCGGCCACCACGCGCGCGCGGCCCTGGCGCTTGGCTTCGTACAGGGCCTGGTCGGCCCGCTTGAGCGCCTCGTCGACCATCTCCGTCGGGCGGATCTGCACCACGCCGAAGCTCAGCGTCAGCGTCGGCAGCTGCGAGTCGCTGCCGGTCACGTGCAGGCGAGCCATCAGCCGCTCGGCGACGGTCAGCGCGTCGCGCACCGAGGCATGGCGCAGCAGCAGTGCGAACTCGTCACCGCCGTGACGGCCCGGCACGTCGTGCACCCGCAGCGCGTCGACCATGCAGTGCGACACCAGCCGCAGCGCGCGATCGCCCGCCGAGTGGCCGAGCTGGTCGTTGATGTGCTTGAAGTGGTCGACGTCGAAGAGCAGCAGCACCGCGCTGCCCGGCGGATCGGCCTGAAGGATGCGGTTGGCCAGCTCCTCGAAGTGGCGCCGGTTGGGTACCTTGGTCAGCGAGTCGATGTTGGCCAGCGCGCGCAGCCGGCGGCGCGAGGCACGCAGGCGCCGCTCGTTGCGGTCGGTGGCCAGCGCGATGACGATGAAGGCCATCACCAGCGCGCCCAGGGCCGTCGCGGCGGCCATCGCCAGCAGGCCCGAGCGACCGTCCTGGCCCTGCAGCGCAAAGGCCATCGGCACCACCGACACCGCCGCCAGGTCGATGCCGAGCAGGCGCAGCGGCAGGCCTTCGGGGCGCAGGCTGATGCCGACCAGCAGGCTTGCCGCGTACGAGTGGATCACGACCGACGCGAGCGGTGCGGTGAGCGCGCCGACCCCGCCCTCGCTGGGCCACAGCGGGCCGCTGAGGACGATCAGCGCGCAGCCGCCGGCAACCCAGAAGTCCAGGCGCTCGTCGGCCGGCCAGTCGATGCGGGCGTGGAAGCGCCGCACGCCCTGCAGCGTGAGCCACGGCCATTGAAGCATCAAGAGCTGGGCGCTCACCAGCGACCAGGCCGATCGCGGGCTGACGGCGGCCAGCAGCATGCCGGCGGCAGCCAGCCACAAGGCGGTGCGCCACGACGCCCAGCCCCGCTGGGTGCGCCGTCCGCCCCCATACGTGCTCAGCGCGACCGCCGCCACGGCGGTGACGCAGGCTGCGATCCACAACAGCTCGGTGCCGCTTTCCATGGACCGGCGATTGTGGGCATCGCGGAATGGTGCGCAGCCGGCGCGGGGCGCGGCATTGCAACCGGATGTTCGGCGGCGGCCTCCGCCACCGGCCCGGGACGTGCACCAGGCCGGGGCGGCGGCGGCTCGAATTCCCCACGCGGCCGCCTGGCCGCGGCCGGCGGCATCGCCGATTCAGCAACAATGCGTGTCCTGTCGGATGGCGCAACAGGCGCAGGAGTCACGCATGGCGATGGATGTCGTCGATTTCGAGATCAAGGGATCCGAGATGCAGTTCGTCGAGGTCGAGCTCGACCCCGGTGAGGCGGCCGTCGGCGAGGCCGGCAGCATGATGTTCATGGACGCCGGGCTCACGATGGATACGGTGTTCGGCGACGGTTCCGGCGGCTCGGGCGGCGGGCTGTTCGGCAAGCTGCTGTCGGCCGGCAAGCGCCTGGTGACCGGCGAGTCGCTGTTCACCACCGTCTACACCAACCAGGGCGCGGCCAAGGCACGCATCGCCTTCGCCGCACCCTACCCGGGCAAGATTCTGCCGATGGATCTGCGCCAGCTCGGCGGCACGCTGATCTGCCAGAAGGATGCCTTCCTGTGCGCGGCGCGCGGCGTGTCGTTGGGCATCGCCTTCCAGCAGAAGCTGTCGGTCGGCTTCTTCGGTGGCGAGGGCTTCATCATGCAGAAGCTCGACGGC
>WBZL01002115.1_pt1 | contig 19628 bp, 17 predicted proteins | sample 5204291 | NCBI WGS metagenome assembly WBZL01 (sample SAMN12344345, study PRJNA552823) | activated sludge metagenome | biome: Activated sludge suspended growth; feature: Nitrification reactor; material: Wastewater; isolation source: activated sludge from nitrification reactor of wastewater...
GACGTCAAGCGGCTGTGGGGCAAGCTGTTCGGGCAAGAGAAAAACCTCACCACCTCATCCATCGCGCGGATGAACCTGTTCCTTCACGGCATCGAGGACTTCCAAATGGTGCGCGGCGACACGCTGCGCAACCCGGCCTTCTTCGAGGGCGACCGGCTGGCCACCTTCGACTGCGTGATTGCCAACCCACCCTTCTCACTGGAGAAGTGGGGCGAGGACCTTTGGATCAACGACCCGTTCGGCCGCAACTTTGCCGGTCTGCCGCCCTCGTCCAGCGGCGACTTCGCCTGGGTTCAGCACATGGTCAAGTCCATGGCCGACGTGACCGGCCGCATGGCCGTGGTGCTGCCCCAGGGCGCGCTGTTCCGAAAAGGCGTGGAAGGCAGCATCCGGCAGAAGCTCCTGGAGATGGATCTGGTTGAGGCTGTGGTCGGATTGGCACCCAACCTCTTCTACGGCACCGGCCTGGCCGCGTGCATCCTGGTCCTGCGCAAGCGCAAGCCGGTCAAGCACAAGAAGAAGGTACTGATCGCCGATGCGTCGCGGCTGTTCCGCCGGGGGCGCGCGCAGAACTATCTGGAGCCCGAGCACGCCGCGGAGATCCTCGGCTGGTATCGCGGCTTTGCCGATGTGCAGGACGCGGCCCGGGTGGTCAGCCTCGATGAGATCAAGGCCGAGGACTGGACGCTGAACATCTCGCGCTACGTCCTGCCGCCGCTACAGGACGATATTCCGCCGCTGCCTGAAGCCATCGCAGCGTTCAAGACGGCCCTGACACGCTGTCGCGAAGCCGAAGAGCGCCTGGCCCAGGTGATGGATGAAGGCGGCTGGCTGAAATGAGCCGCATCACCCAGCAAGAACTCGAAAGCTACCTCTGGGGCGCCGCAGTGCTGCTGCGCGGCTTGATCGACGCCGGCGACTACAAGCAGTTCATCTTCCCGCTGCTGTTCTACAAGCGCGTCTCGGATGTCTGGGACGAGGAGTACCAGGCGGCGCTGGCCAACTCGGGCGGCGACCTCTCCTACGCGCAGTTTGCCGAGAACCACCGCTTCCAGATCCCCGAGGGCGCGCACTGGAACGACGTGCGCCAGACACCGAAGAACGTCGGCGCAGCCATCCAGAAGGCCATGCGCGCGATCGAGACCGCCAACCCGGAGCTGCTCGACGGCATCTTCGGCGACGCTCCCTGGACCAACCGCGAGCGCCTGCCCGACGAAACGCTGAAGAACCTGATCGAGCACTTCTCCACCCAGACGCTGTCGGTGGACAACGTGCCCGAGGATGAACTCGGCAACGCCTACGAGTACCTGATCAAGAAGTTTGCGGACGACTCCGGCCACACGGCCGCCGAGTTCTACACCAACCGCACCGTCGTCCACCTGATGACGCAGCTACTGGCACCGCAGGCCGGCGAGTCGATCTACGACCCCACCTGCGGCACCGGCGGCATGCTGATCTCGGCGCTGGATGAAGTGAAGCGCTCGGCCGGCGAGTACCGCACGCTCAAGCTCTACGGGCAGGAGCGCAACCTCATCACCTCGTCCATCGCCCGCATGAATCTCTTCCTGCATGGGGTGGAGGACTTCGAGATCATCCGCGGCGACACCCTGTCCGACCCCAAGCACATCAAGGGCGACCGCCTGCGCCGGTTCGACGTGATCCTGGCCAACCCTCCGTACTCCATCAAGCAGTGGAACCGCGAGGCGTGGAGCAGCGACAAGTGGGGTCGCAACTCCCTGGGCACGCCGCCGCAGGGCCGCGCCGACTATGCGTTTCAGCAGCACATCCTGACCAGCCTCACCGCCAAGGGGCGCTGCGCCGTGCTCTGGCCGCATGGCGTGCTTTTCCGCAATGAGGAACAGGCCATGCGCGCCAAGATGGTCGAGCAGGACTGGGTGGAGGCCGTCATCTGCCTGGGGCCCAACCTGTTCTACAACTCGCCGATGGAGTCGTGCATCGTCATCTGCAACCGCAAGAAGACGGCTGCACGCAAGGGCAAGGTGATCTTCATCGACGCGGTGAACGAGGTCACCCGCGAGCGGGCACAGAGCTCCCTCACACCTGCGCATCAGCAGCGTATCCTTGAGGCGTACAAAGCGTTTGCCGACGTGCCCGGTTTTGCCAAGGTCGTCACGCTGGCCGAGATCGTGGCCAACGGGGCCAACCTGTCGATTCCGCTGTATGTGAAGCGGGTTGCCACCGCACCGGCAAGCGATAGCAATGGCGAGGCGGTATCGCTGCGCTCTGCCTGGGAGCAGTGGCAGACCGACGGCCGCGTCTTCTGGCAGCAGATGGATGCGCTGGTGGCAACGCTGGATGGGCTAACGGAAACGAAGTCATGATGCGTACCGCTGAAGACTTGTTTCAGGAGCTGTGCTCGCTGGACGAGTCCCATCGAATCGAGGCCAAACAGGCCAGGCGGATTGACCGTTCAGTCATGGAATCCGTCTGCGCGTTTGCCAACGAACCCGGTTTAGGAGGTGGCTACCTGCTGCTGGGTGTAGTCCGAGACGAACAAGATCTGTTCACAAATGCCTACAAGGTCGAAGGTATTGCTCATCCCGACAAGATACAATCCGACCTTGCCAGTCAATGTGCCAGCGTTTTCAATCGTCCGGTCCGGCCACGTGTGTCTGTCGAGGACTTGAGGGGCAAAACGGTCATTGTGGTTTATATTGCCGAGGCGGCCCCGACTGAAAAGCCTGTCTACCTCCAGAATCTCGGTTTGCCGAGGGGGGCTTATCGCAGGGTTGGCCCTACCGACCAAGAGGGCTCTGAAGACGACCTCATCGCACTTTATTCCGGCCACCAGCTTGACACCTTTGACGCAGCCGTCCTGTCGGATGCGGATTTGAGCGACTTCGATCCTGCGGCCATCAACGACTATCGCCAACAGCGCCGAGCTATCAATCCAGACGCCGAAGAACTGACCTGGCCGGACGAAGATCTGCTGCGCTCTCTGGGAAGCGCCAAGCGGGAGAACGGAGAACTCAGGCCAACGGTGTCCGGCATCCTGTTATTTGGCACGGGGATGGCTCTGCGGCGCTGCTTTCCGATGACTCGTATCGATTACATCCGCGTACCGGGGCGTCAATGGGTTGAAAACCCGGACCACCGCTTTGACACGCTGGAGATTCGTGCCTCCCTTTTTACCGCGATACGCCGAGCCACCAATACGGTTCGTGACGAGTTGATCCAATCCTTCTCACTTCCCGAAGGTGCGCTTGCACGAGAAGATGAACCGGTATTGCCCCTTCGGGTCATCCGTGAAGCCATCGTCAACGCAGTCATGCACCGCAGTTACCGGATCCACGGCACGATCCAGATCATCCGCTATGCCAACCGGCTGGAAATCCGCAATCCCGGACACTCCATCAAGGATGAGGAGCAATTGGGCGAGCCGGGTTCAGAGACGCGTAATCCGCGGATCGCTGCTGTGCTGCACGAGGTGAACATCGCTGAAACCAAGGGCAGTGGCATTCGCGCCATGCGCGAACTGATGCTTGCCCATGATCTGCTCCCTCCAACTTTCGAGTCCTCCCGACGGCCCGACCAATTTGTGGCCACCTTCCTGTTCCATCACTTTCTCGGGCCGGCAGATCTGGCCTGGCTTCGGAGACTGACCAACGAGCAGATCAGCGACGAAGAAGCGCGTGCTCTGGTGTTTGTCCGCGAGTTGGAAGCCATCGACAACGCTGCATACCGGACGATCAACCGAACCGATACGCTCAACGCCTCCGGACACTTACGCCGACTACGCGACCTGGATCTCTTGGCGATGAAAGGGGGAGGTAGCCGTACCTACTACGTCCCCGGTTCCCGTTTCTTGGCTAGCCTAGTGCCTCCGGCAACCGATACACACCAGCCACCACCTCACAGTCACCAGCTTGACCAGAATAGTCACCAGCTTGATATGGATGGTCACCAGTTGCTGGCGACTGTTCCTGAGTCCTTGCGTAACCGTATCCCGCCCGCAGGCAGCAAGCCCCGACGCGAAGTCCTTCGGGTCTTGATAGAGGATCTGTGCCGCTGGCGCTCTCTAAGCGCCCGTGAACTGGCGATTATTCTCCGTGGCCGGGAGCAGAAGCCCCTTGTTCGTGATTACCTGACCCCCATGGTCGAAGAAGGTGTGTTGGCATACACCATTCCGGCAATGGCAAAGCACCCGGATCAACACTATACCGTTCCAGACTTGGTACCAGAGGCCGAGCGTGGCTGAGAAGCAACTGAAACCCGGCTGGCAGATCTGGCGCTTCGATCAGATGGCGACCAACGTCAACGTGCGCGTCGACAACCCGTCCGAGTCAGGGATGGAGCACTACGTCGGCCTCGAACACCTCGATCCCGACTCCCTGAAAATTCGCCGCTGGGGTACGCCGAATGATGTAGAAGCCACCAAGCTGATGTTCAAGAAGGGCGACATCATTTTTGGTCGCCGCCGTGCCTACCAGCGAAAGCTCGGTGTGGCCGAGTTCGACGGGATTTGCTCAGCCCATGCGATGGTGCTGCGGGCCAAGCCTGACATCGTGCTGCCCGAGTTTCTTCCGTTCTTCATGCAGAGTGATCTGTTTATGAATCGGGCGGTGGAGATTTCGGTGGGGTCACTTTCGCCGACGATCAACTGGAAAACGATGGCTGTGCAGCAATTTGCATTGCCGCCGAAGGTTGAGCAGCAGCGCATACTGGAAGGGCTCAAGTCGTCCTATGACCTTGTAGAGTCTTTTCAAGATCTAATTTTTGCATGTGAGCAGTTGTGGAAGTCAAGGACAACGGACTTGTTTGCCACTGGAACCAGAGTGGAGAAGGTGCAACTCGGAGACCTAGTTGATTATTCGTCTGATGGTCCATTCGGAAGCAAGCTAAAGACCGAGCATTACTCTGACCAAGGCGCTCGTGTCATTCGATTGAACAACATTGATCCGCTCGAATTTAACAATGCCGACTCAGCATTTGTTCCGCTGGAATACTTCCGTGAACTGCATGGCTATGAGGTGAAAGGCGGGGACGTCATCATTGCAGGGCTAGGCGATGATCGAATCCCCATGGGGCGTGCTTGCATCGTTCCCTTGGAAATTGGAGCGGCAATAAACAAGGCGGATTGCTACTGCCTCCGAACCAGCGAGAAGTTATCGGCTAGGTACCTAATTCATTTTCTGAACAGTAATGAAGGTTTGAAGCAGGCACGCTCGATGGCGCAAGGCACCACGCGAAAACGATTGAACCTCTCAAATATCAGGCGTTTTGGCATACCGTTCCGATCATTGGCTGAACAGGATGAAATTGCGGAAGAGCTTGATTCATATCTGTCGGCCAAAAAGAAAGCAGTAGCCCGATTGGAATCGTCACTCGTAGTTCGCGATCAGATGCGTGAATCAGCGTTCGCGGGGGTGGCACATGTTTAACGAATCCAACACTGTCGAAGCCTACGTTCGTGACCTGCTCGCAGGACCGATCAAAGCTGTACCGGCCAACACTATCCAGGAACCGCTCGCCAGCTATGGTCCGAGCCCTAAGGGCATCGGCTGGCGCTACGCAGTCCCCGCCGAGGTACCGCGCCAGATCCAGGAGGTGATGGTCGAGCCCTGGTTGCGCGATGCGCTGATCCGCCTGAACCCCGAGATCGCCGCCGATCCTGACCTTGCCGACCAGGTGCTCTACAAGCTTCGCGCCATCGTGCTGTCGGTGCGCTCGGATGGCCTGATCCGCGCCAACGAGGAGATGACCGCCTGGATGCGTGGCGAGCGCTCCATGCCCTTCGGCACCAACAACGAGCATGTGCCGGTGCGGCTGATCGACCTGGACGACCCGAAGCAGAACCAGTACATCGTCACCCAACAGTTCATCTACCGCGCAGGGCCCACCGAGCGGCGGGCTGATCTGGTGCTGCTGGTCAACGGTCTGCCGCTGGTGCTGATCGAGGCCAAGACACCGGTCAAGAAGTGCATCAGCTGGGTGGATGGTGCGGTGCAGGTGCACGATGACTACGAGAAGTTCGTGCCTGAGCTCTTCGTGTGCAACGTGTTCTCGGTGGCCACCGAGGGCAAGGCCTACCACTACGGGTCGATCGGCCTGCCAGTCAAGGACTGGGGGCCTTGGCACCTGGACGGCGGCGATGCGCAGCACCACCCGCTGAAGTCTCTCAGGCTCTCGGCCGAAAGCATGCTGCGCCCGCATGTGGTGCTGGACATCCTCGGCAGCTTCACCCTGTTCGCCACGGACAAGAAGAAGCGCCGCATCAAGATCATCTGCCGCTACCAGCAGTACGAGGCGGCCAACAAGATCGTCGAGCGGGTGCTGGCGGGTCACCCGAGGAAGGGCTTGATCTGGCACTTCCAGGGCTCGGGCAAGTCGCTGCTGATGGTGTTCGCCGCGCAGAAGCTGCGCATGCATGCTGGCCTGAAGAACCCCACGGTGCTGATCGTGGTAGACCGGATCGACCTCGACAGCCAGATCACCGGCACCTTCACTAGGGCGGACATACCCAACCTGGAGAAGGCCGACAGCAGGGAGAAGCTGCAGCAGTTGCTGGCGCAGGATGTGCGCAAGATCATCATCACGACAATCTTCAAGTTCGGCGAGGCCAGCGGGGCGCTGAACACGCGCAGCAACATCATCGCGCTGGTGGACGAGGCCCACCGCACGCAAGAAGGCGACCTGGGCCGCAAGATGCGCGAGGCCCTGCCCAACGCATTCTTGTTCGGCCTGACAGGCACGCCGATCAACCGGGCCGACCGCAATACCTTCTACGCCTTCGGTGCCGACGAGGACGAGAAGGGCTACATGAGCCGCTACGGCTTCGAGGAGTCGATCCGCGACGGTGCCACGCTGAAGCTGCACTTCGAGCCCCGGCTGATCGACCTGCACATCGACAAGGCTGCGCTGGACGCCGCCTACAAGGACCTGACAGGGGGCCTGTCGGACCTGGACAAGGACAACCTCGCCAAGACCGCCGCCAAGATGGCCGTGCTGGTCAAGACGCCCGAGCGCATCCGCAAGGTGTGCGAGGACATCGTCGAGCATTTCCAGACCAAGGTGGAGCCCAACGGCTTCAAGGGCCAGATCGTCACCTTCGACCGCGAGTCGTGCCTGCTGTTCAAGGCCGAGCTGGACAAGCTGCTGCCGCCCGAGGCCACGGACATCGTGATGTCGGTGCAGGCATCCGACAAGAAGGACCACCCGGAGTACGCGAAGTACGACCGCACACGTGACGAAGAGGAGCGGCTGCTGGACCGCTTCCGCGCGCCCGAAGACCCGCTGAAGCTGATCATCGTTACGGCCAAGCTGCTGACGGGCTTCGACGCGCCCATCCTGCAAGTGATGTACCTGGACAAGCCATTGCGGGACCACACGCTGCTGCAGGCCATCTGCCGTGTGAACCGCACTTACTCCGAGCAGAAGACCCACGGCCTGATCGTGGACTACCTCGGCATCTTCGACGATGTGGCGGCGGCGCTGGAGTTCGACGACCAGAGCGTCAAGCAGGTGGTCAGCAACATCCAGGAGCTGAAGGACAAGCTGCCCGAAGCGATGCAGAAGTGCCTGGCCTTCTTTGCCGGCTGCGATCGCAGCTTGCAGGGGTACGAGGGCCTGATCGCCGCGCAGCAGTGCCTGCCCAACAACGAGGTGCGAGACAACTTCGCTGGCGAGTACAGCGTGCTCAACAAGATCTGGGAGGCACTGTCACCGGATGGTGTTCTTGGCCCCTTCGAGAAGGACTACAAGTGGCTGTCGCAGGTGTACCAGTCGGTGCAGCCGTCCAGCGGCCACGGCAAGCTGATCTGGCATTCCCTGGGCGCCAAGACGATCGAGCTGATCCACCAGAACGTGCATGTTGACGCCGTGCGGGACGATCTCGACACACTGATACTGGACGCCGATCTCCTGGAGGCCGTGCTCTCGAACCCCGACCCGAAGAAGGCCAAGGAGATCGAGATCAAGCTCAAGCGCCGGCTGCGCGGGCACGGCGGCAACCCCAAGTTCAAGAAGCTGTCGGAACGGCTCGATGCGCTGAAGGAGCGCTTCGAGTCCGGACAGATCAACAGCGTCGAGTTTCTGAAGCAGCTGCTGGAGATCGCCAGGGAAACCGTGCAAGCCGAGAAGGAAGTGCCGCCCGAAGAGGAGGAGGACCGTGGCAAGGCGGCCCTGACCGAACTGTTCAACGAAGTCAGGACGGCCAGTACGCCGATCATCGTCGAACGTGTGGTCGCCGACATCGACGAAATCGTGCGGCTGGTCCGCTTCCCCGGCTGGCAGGGAACGCAGGCGGGCGAGCGTGAGGTCAGGAAGGCACTCAGGAAGTCGCTCTTCAAATACAAGCTGCATGCCGACGAGGAATTGTTCGATAAGGCATTCGGCTACATCCGGCAGTACTACTGATCGGAGGTGCCGTGGAAATACAGTCACATCCTGGTTGGTTATACATTTCGAATAATAGAATGAACAATTTATTAGTGACTATTGCTCTCGTGTTACTTGCCACAACCGCTCACGCCCAATACCGATGCGTGGAAAACGGGCGGACTACCCTGACTGATCGCCCATGCGCTTCAGAGCAGGGACAAAGCAACCCGCAGCCCCAAGGCAAACCAAACAACGTCATTGGTGAAGTTACCAATTCTGCTTATGCGACGACGACGGGTGGTTGGCGAGGCCAAGCACAATATCAAGCCAATGTGGGAGGAACGATTGCGCAGGAGGCACACGCGGTCGTTCAGATGATCATAGAAATTGATCCACAGGGCAAAATACTCGGATCGAGCCCTGAAAACGGCTGCAAACTCAAGGGACTGGCTACGCCAGGGGTGATTTCCACCATCGCAAACCTTGACGTGACATTTTACGAATGTGCGTATACAGGCTTCAATCGCCGGATGTCTGGGACACTGAGCATTAATTCAGCTCAGAAGCATGCTCAGCTTACACTGAATGCAATCTCGGTTGGGCTGGGCAAAGTCGCGGGAACGTTTGACATCCGTGCCACCTTGCGCCGGTAACTGGCACAAGTGGCTTATAGGAAAGCAGTCGTCATGGTAGACGGTGATTAGTGATGGCAAGAAGAAATACCAGCATTATTGATGACTTGTTTGGAATCGCTGCGATGCTGCCGTGGTGGGTAGGAAGTACTCTGGCCGTCGTCGCCTATGTAGTTCTACACAGGTATGCGTCCGCGGATGTACCGACCAATGTTTCTCCTGGGCAGGTTGGGCAAATGGTCTTCGGTCAGATGACCAAGGTGCTAGCCTTCTACGGTCAGTTCATTATCCCTCTACTGCTATTGGCCGGCGCAGCCGCATCCTTCTTCGGACGACGCAAACGTGAAGGCCTCGTACGCGATGCTGGTGGCGACAGGTCCGGTGCGACCCTGCGTGCACTGAGTTGGAAGGACTTCGAGTTGCTTGTCGGCGAAGCCTTCCGAATGCGTGGCTTTTCGGTGGTTGAAACTGGCGGAGGTGGTTACGATGGCGGTATTGACCTCCAATTGAAGAAAGGCAGCGAAGTCTTTCTCGTGCAATGCAAGCAGTGGCGCGCCTACAAGGTGTCGGTCAATGTGGTGCGTGAATTGTTCGGCGTGATGGCATCGCAGGGCGCGACCGGAGGATTTGTTGTCACCTCGGGCACATTCAGTGCCGATGCGCGCTCTTTCGTGGAAGGGAAGAACATTGAGTTAATCGATGGCTCAGCGCTCCAGGGCATGATTGAAAGGGTCAGTTGCGCCCAACCGGAGATGATGTCCGTCCGTGGAGTTTCAAACAGGGCAGAGCCACATCTACAGACCACCGCGCTGGTAATGGAGCCAACTTGCCCACGTTGCGGTAGCGCCATGGCCAAGCGCATTGCCAAACAGGGGTCGAAGGCAGGAGGTGCGTTTTGGGGATGTACTGCGTTCCCGAAGTGCCGTGGTGTCAGGGCAATCGAGTAGCGTGTGCTTCCGGGACAACGGACAGGCACCACATCCTTACCGAAGAGCCAACTCTGTCAGTGTCCGTTGTCAGGAGAGGGCAGGGAGAAACACTGAGGAACTATGCAACACCTCGTTCCCCCTATCGATCACCACCCACCCCAAACCGCACCCCCTGTCCCTCCCACTCCACCGGAAACGGCAGCATCAGATCCGTCAACGTCAGCGAAGCCGGCTGCTTCCCCGCCAGGATCGCCTCGACGATGTCCGGCGCCAGCAGCGCCAATCGCACTACCCGACTCACGAACGACGCATTGATCTGCTCCGCCCTGGCGATGTCTTCCAGGCAGGCATATGTCCCGTTCTCCAGCAGCTTTTGCCAGCGAAAAGCCCGGGCAATCGCCTTGATCACCGTGTTGTCGATCGTGGCCATCGGCATCGGGTTGCCCTGCGTGCCATCCGGCAGTACGATCACCTTGCGACCACCCCGCTTCCTGAAGGTCATGGGCAGATCGACAGAAATCACTTCCGCCATCACGCCACCTTCCTTGCTGGCATCACCGACTGGATCAGTTCCTTCATCCCCGCCGTCTTCATGTCGATGCGCAAACCCGTCTGGCTGACCGTCACCTGCTCCACCAGCAACTGAATAATCCGCGCCTGCTCAGCGGGGAAGAGTTCATCCCATACTGGCTCGATGGACTGCAGCATCGTGATGACCTGCTGTGCGTCTGCTGCCGGATCAAGCGCCACCACCTCGCGAATGGCCTGCGACATCACCTCGGGCGCCTGCAGCACCTTCCTCACCTGCGCGATCACCGCCGCCTCGATCTCACCGGCCGGCACGCGCGTCACTGAGCACGCCTCCTTGCCGATCTTCATAGACGCCGTATTCACATAGTAGCGATACACCTTGTCGCCCTTGTGCGTCGCGCCCGGCGTCATCGCCCAGCCATCGTCAGCGAAGATCAAGCCTTTCAGCAGGGCAGGGGCACGCGATGGCCGATTCTGCCGAGCCCGTTCTTCCGGCTCCCAACGCCCCAGTATCGCCTGCACCTCGTCCCACACCGCCCGGTCCAGAATCGCCTCGTGCTCGCCGGCGAAATGCTGACCCTTGTACGCAGCAACGCCGATGAAGACCGGATTCTTGAAGAGCCTGTACAGATGCCCTTGTCGATCGGTGTTCCAGCAAGGGTCTTGTCCTTGAGCGTCGTCCAGGACTTCGTCGTCACGCCCTCGGCGCGCAGTTCCCGGCACAGTGCGGTCATCGAGCCGAACGCGATGTAGTACCCAACAACCGCCTGACCAGCGCCGCCTCGTTCGGATTGGGCACCAGTTTTCGATCGACGACATCGTAGCCCAACGGCGGCATGCCACCCATCCAGATCCCCTTCGCCCGACTGGCGGCGATCTTGTCTCGCACGCGTTCCCCGCCAAGCTCCCGCTCGAACTGCGCTAACGACAAGAGGATGTTCAAGGTCAGCCGTCCCATCGACGTGGTGGTGTTGAATTGCTGCGTGACCGAGAAACGAAGGTCACTTTCTGGGCGTCGAAGAGTTCGACGAGTTTCGCGAAATCCGCCAGCGATCGCGACAGGCGGTCGATCTTGTAGACCACGATCACATCGACCAGCCCCTCGCGCACATCGTCCAGCAGGCGCTGCTCGCCCGGCCGGTTGAGCGTGCCCCCGGAGAATCCGCCATCGTTGTAAGCATCCGGCAGCGCCACCCAGCCTTCCGATTTTTGCGAAGCGATGTACGCTTCGCAGGCATCACGCTGCGCATCGAGCGAATTGTAGTTCTGCTCCGCCAGGAAACCGGCTGCAAACGCTCTGCCGCCAATACGAACACCCCGCTTAACACCTTGTTTTACGTGTATTTCGTTTATGGCTCCTGACTTCACTCACCTCACAAATGTCATATCCGCGCTCTTAAAGGCCAAATCTCTCGCAACCTCCTGACTTCGGGATTCTGGTACGGATTTTTCAAGTGATTGTTTTCGCTTTGGAATTATTGGTGATAGGTGGATTTCGCGTTGGCGTGTGCTTTGGTTTCGTGGGGTACGCCAACATAATCAATGTGGTTATTGGCAAGAGGCAGATAGCCAATCTGGACGCCGACAACCAGAGAAGGTCTGCTGAGGCTGACGGGGCAGAAAGAGCAACAGAGCACCGTTACTGGCAGTGAGGTATCATCGCCGCATACAGGAACTTCAGGGTATGCCGTGTTGAGGTGTCTCCTCCTTGCCCTTGCCGTCTTGGTTGGCAACCAGAATTCCCTGGCCGATCCGAGCCAGAATTATCCGTTTTCGATCGAAACCGAGAAAGAAGGCGATGGCCACCGTATCGTGGCTCGCAACAATGGGCCTGCCCCAATCTCCGTGAAGGTCTCGATTGCTGACTCCCAGTACATCACAACAGATCGACCATTCCCCGTCTTTGCCGTAGTCCCTCCAGGAGGAGGAACCCTGTATCTGGCGCACATACGGCCAGCGATGACAGGTGTTGGCTATTCCTTCCGTACCCATAGTTCCTGGGTGCTCGGGGACTTCAACGCTCAGCAAAGCCCTGACGCGCTGTACCGCTTGCCCTACCGAGATGGTACGGCATACCGCATTGGACAGGCTCCTGGTGGCCCGATAACCACCCACACCACGCCTGACAGCCTGTACGCAGTAGACATCGGCTTGCCGGAGGGAGCTCCGATTGTCGCTGCCCGCGATGGCGTGGTGATCTACACCGAGGCAAATCAGGTCTATGGTGGGCAGAGTCCAGATATGGTGAGCAAAGCCAACGAAGTGCGGATACTGCATGTTGATGGCACGATCGCCGTGTATGCACACCTGGCTCATGGCGGCGTGTACGTCTATCCGGGCCAAAGGGTGACAGCAGGGACACAAATCGGACTGGCTGGCTCTACCGGGTATTCTTCGGGGCCACATCTGCATTTCGCAGTAGAGACTGTGGTGCGATCAGGAGATGGCTTGGCAATGGTCTCCGTGCCGATCCAGTTTTATGTGGGCAACCCGCCCATAGCGTTCGCACCACGGTTTGGAATGCTGGTCGCCGCTGATTATTCGTCTCCTGGTCGGATGCCTGATGTCGAAGCGCCACAGATGGCAGGCAAGGCATCAGTCACCACTCAAACTGCCACAGGCAACCGTGAGATGGTCATATCTTTTGAAGTGCCTGCTCCACTTCGAGCGTGGCTCCTTCTTATTCCTGCCTGGCAATGGGCAATCGGTACGGTTTCCTTGATTTTCCTGCTGACTTTCCTGGACAGTAAAAGGAAGGACTGGCGGCGAGCAACCAAGATGCAGGAACCGACCCTACGCTCCAGGCCAGCAGAAGAACCACTCAGGCATGGACTTTCGGCACGCGACAAACTGGTAATTGCCTGTGGCGGTGATAGGCAACGGGCTGATCGACTGCAAGAGTACGAGTATCACCGATCACCCGGCATCAGCAACGAGGAAGCTGCCCAGAGGGCGTGCGAGAGGCTCCAGCGAGATCGGCATTGATGGCATAGTTGAAGGCCCCATGCCACGCAACGGGTACGCCAACGCGAAATGTGCGCTTGGTGGCAAGGTGGATAACGTCAGTTCGGGATAACGAAGCCAAAAAATTAGCGTTAACACATTGATGTGAAACGGATAAGAGCCAATGTTGTCTTGGCCGTTCGAGTGCATGACCTGATCAACCACGTACACGGAGGCTTCATCATGGACGATCTGACCGAGACTGACTGCCGGATGGACGACTTCTACAAAGCGGTCGAACCCCAACTCAAGGCCCGGTTGGTGACTGATGGCCAATGGCATCGGTCGAGGAAAGGCAGCCTGTCCGTGCCGGAGTTGATGACGCTGGTCGTACTGTTTCATTAGATTCGCTACCGACAGTTCACATCCTTCTATCTGAACCCTGTTGGCCGATACCTGTGCAGCGAGTTTCCCCGGCTACCGATCTATAAGCGGTGTGTCGAGTGGCTGCCACGCTGCACGATAGCCTTGGCCGCCCTGTTCGAGGAACTCACGGACAAGTGCTCCGGGGGGTCGATTGCCGATTCCACCCCCATCGCCGTCTGAAAGAATTTGCGGATTCCGCGCCGCCGGGTGTAGCGCCCACCGAAGTAGAGCGTCGTGATTTTGCACGGCGTCCCGGCTCGGGTCTTGGCTCCGCAAGGCAGGTCCCACAGGTTGGCAGGCATCGGCGGCGGCCGGACTGGCCCTACAACCTTATCGCGATGGTGCATGGTGGCTCGCGCGACGAGGTGTTGCAGAAGGTCTCGGAAATCTTCCGGCTGCTCGGCCAAGCCTGTCGCGCGCACGACGTCCTGTTCTCGACCGAGATCCTGAAGAAGGCCGAAGGGCGCCTCGGCGATTGACCGCGGCGCACCTCGGCGTTAGAGTTCGCCGCAGGCAACAGGGCAGGCGTCGTCGCCGGCCGCGCGCGGCAGGAGGAGTGAAACATGGCTTCGATACAGATGCAGCGGCGCAACTTCATGCGCCATCCGGCGGACATTCCGCTCGACATCGCCATCCGTGGCACGCATCGCGACGTCGTGCAGCGGTTGAAGGACGTCAGCGAAGGCGGCCTGGCGTACCTGAGCCGACGGCCACTGGGCACCGGTTCGACGGTCGTGCTCTCGATTCCGCTCGTACAGCCGCCGTTCAGCGCCGCCGGGGTGGTGGTCTGGTGTCACCGCCAGGGAAGCGTTTACGAGGTTGGCGTCCGTTTTGCCGACGCCGACGACCTCTTCGCCGCCCGCATGGTCGAGCAGGTATGCCAGATCGAGCACTATCGGCAGCAGGTGCAGCGCGCCGAGGGGAGAGTGCTCGACGCCGAGACGGCGGCGCGCGAATGGATCAAGCGCTACGCGGCAAGCTTCCCGGCGCTCGGCAAGGGCAGCACCCACTGACGGGCGGACGCGGCAAATGGCGAACGAGCGGCTGCCGGTGACGCCGGCGATCCGCGTCCTGCGCGCCGCCGGCGTCGCTTTCTCGGATCATCCCTACACTTGGCAGGAACGCGGCGGGACGGCGGCCAGCAGCCGCGAACTCGGCGTCGACGAACACGCGGTGATCAAGACGCTGATCATGGAGGACGAGCGCCGGCAGCCGCTGATCGTCCTCATGCATGGCGACAGTGAAGTGTCGACCCGGAAGCTCGCGCGCCGGCTGGCGGTCAAGTCGATCGTCCCTTGCCGGCCCGAGGTCGCCAACCGCCACTCCGGCTACCTGGTCGGCGGCACCAGCCCGTTCGGCACGCGCAAGCCGATGCCGGTGTACCTCGAGCGCAGCATTCTCGACCTCGAGCGGATCTTCATCAACGCCGGCCGGCGGGGTTACCTCGTCGCCATCGCACCGTCGGTGCTCGTCGACCTGCTGCACCCCGAATTGGTCGACGTCGCGGCCTGAAGGCGTCCGGTTGCGGCCGGCGCACAGGCGGCGCGACGTCGTTCAGGCCGCACCGCGGTCGCCGGCCTCCTGCTTCTGCTGCGCGATACTGACGGCCAGCGGTCGCGAGGTATCGAGGTGCAGGTCCCGCTGCGGAAACGGAATGGCGATGCCGGCCGCCGCCAACCCCTTCTCGATCGCGAAACGCAGGTCACTATCCACGCGGCGCCCCGACAGCCGCAGCGGTCCGAGTTCGACCCAGAAGACCAGCACCAGCAGCAGCGCGCTGTCGGCGAAGTCTTCGAAGAAGACATCCGGTGGCGGGTCCTTGAGCACCTCGCCATGATCCGCGGCGCAGCCAAGAATGATCTCGGCTGCGCGCTGGGTCGGTGAGCCATAGGCGATGCCGACGCGGATCTCGCGCCGGATGCGCGGGTTGGAGTAGGTCCAGTTCACCACCTGGTTCTCGAGGAAGCTCGAGTTCGGAACCAGCGCCTCGACACCGTCGAAGCCGCGCACGGTGGATGCGCGCAGGTCGACCGCGACGACGTGGCCCGTCGTCCCACCGAGCTGAATGATGTCGCCGACGCGGATCTTGCGCTCGAAGAGGACGATGATGCCGCTGATGACGTTCTTGATGATCGTCTGCGTGCCGAAACCCACGCCGATCGCCAGCGCACCGCCGAGAAACGCGAACGCGGTCAGCGGGATGCGCGCCAGATTGAGAATGAAGATCACCAGCAGCACGCCGAGAGCGATCATTGCCCAGCGACGGACGACGCTGGCAAGCTGCTGGTCGACGCCGAAGCGTTGCACCATCACCCGCTGCAGCCGGCGCGCCAGCGCTGCGAACAGCCAGTAGCCGACGACGAACAGGAACAGCGCGCCGATGCTCTTGCCGACGGTGACGCCATAGCTGACGGTGACGCTCTTGCCGTCGACGATCGTCGATTCGTCGACGGCGAACATCTCGAAATTCCAGATCCGCTTGAAGGCCTCGCCGATCTCCAGGGCAGCGACCCGCCAGTCCTTCGCCCGGGCGCCGCTGCCAGCTCCACCGAGATCGCCGAGCCAGCGGTCGATCTGCCGCAGCAGTTCCGTTACGATCCGCTCGACCCGCTCGAAGGCCTGGCTCTGCTCGCGCTGGGCCGCCAGCAGCTCGGTCGATTGCGCCGACGATGCGGCACCGGCCGCACTCACCTGCGTTCGCGCCTCCTGCTCGCGCACTGCGGCCCGTGCCTCGTGTGCCATCTGCTGCACGAGCTGGCGGCGGCCCTCCAACTCTTCCCGTGTGCGCGTCAGCCAGGCGATGACGGTCTGCCTCGTCGCGGCATCCTGCGCACGATAGCCGACATAGCGCTGTCCCCATGCGTCGATACTCGCCTGCAGCAGCGTCTGTGCCCAGCTCAGCGCCAGCAGACGGATGCGGTCGCTCTCGAGCTGGGCATCCAGCACATGCAAACGCTGCGCCGCCTGCGCACCGTCGCGTCCGGCATCGGCGACAAGCCGCTCGCGTTCGGCCGCGCGCCGGCCGTTCTCGGCAAGCAGTCTTTCAGCTTCCGCGTTGAGTTGCTTCAGCTCCTTGCGCAACAGCGCCTGCTGCTGCTCGAGTTCGTCCTTGCTGAGTTCCTGCTCAGGCAGAACCCGCGTCAGAAGCCGCTCCATCTCCGTGTCGCGCGCCTGCAGCGTTTTCGATTCGGTGGCGATCTTGTCCTTCGCGAGGCCGATATTGACCAGTTCGGTCTCGGCGAGCTGCCGCCGCAGCAGGCTCGTGTCGCGGTTGTCCCGCTCGCGGTCGGTCTCCTGCTGGCCGCGGGCGCGGCTCAGCCGGTCCTCGGCCAGGCGAACCGCCTCAGCGGCCTTGCGTTGTTCCTCGATCTGCCCGACTTTAAGGGTGTCGAGCGCGCGATCGGCCGCCGCCAGTCGCTGCATGAGGATGCGCACGGCGCGCTGCGCGTCGCGCAGGGCATCGACGCGCAAGGCCGGGTACGGTCCCGGACCGCCGAAGCCGGCGAGCAGTTCCTGCTGCTGCGGGTCCGGCGGTTTCGGCCGCTTGAGATTCTCGATGTCGTCGAGCAGCTTGATCTTCTCGCCATACGCGACGACGAGGCGGTCGAGCAAGCGACGTCGCTCGCTGACCGACGGGTTCTCGGTTGGCCGCGGTACTCCCTGCTCGACCCGGAACGCCTCCTGTTGCCGGCTCGCCTCGGCCAGGTTGCGGGCGGCCTTGTCGCGCGGCTTCTCCTCCGGTTCGCTGCTAGTCGCCGGCAGTGCGCCCGTCGTCTTCGACCAGGGGATCTGCGCCTGTGCCGGCACTGCCGGCAGCAGCAGGAGCAGGATCAGCAGCGGCCAGCAGTCGGGCCACCGGAACCGTCTGCCGACGGCGGCGGCTGGCCGAAGGTGGCATCGACTGCGCCACCAGGCGCGCGAACGGTCCTGCCGACAGACGGTGGCAGGCGACGTGTCACGGCTGGCGCGACCGATGGTGACGGCAACGGTCGGCTGGGCAGGGCAGCTTCGGGCGGGTGTCTTCATCATGAGGTTGCCGATGGTAGCGCAAAGCGGTCGGTCGATGCTGGCCAGGCGAGACCTTGACGGGAGATCCGGTTGCAGGTGGCGGCAAGAACCAGAAAAAGAGACTGGAGCGGCCGCTACGTGACTGCGCGCGTCCTCCCTTCGCCCTTGAGCACTTGCAGCAACGCGACGCCGGGCATCGGGCCTATCACTATCCCAAGCCACGGCCCGACGGCCCACGCGATCTGGTGCTGACGCCGCGGGAACTGATCGACCGGATCGCCGCCCCGGTGCCACGACCGCGGCGCATCACCTTCGGTAGGTCCGGGCAGGTGTGAAATCAAGACAAGCTGATATTCGTCGTGGGATGACTCGCACCTGTCACCCGGAAAGTCGCCGCCAGCGGCTCCTGTCCGGGCGGCAGGCGGTGCTGAGCGTGCGCTGTGGGAAGTCTTCTGGCAGATTCCGACGCTCCCCGTACGAAATCGGTGATTGACAGGAACGGCCAGAGTCCAAGATGCCCCCACTCATCGCATTGAATTTTCTATCCTTTATCCTTTCTGGTTCGCGAATGGTGCTGCTGGAAACCGAGTGAGTATTGCGCAGTCGATATCAGAAAATCCGCGCCGAACTGAACGCGTTTTTCACCGCGCTGTTGGAAACCGACGACACCCTGATAGAGGATGTCGAAGCCGTCAGCTTTGCCCTGACTGGTCCTCCGAGTCCGGGAAGGAGCATTACATCGGTCTGGAGCTGATGTCATCGACCATGGACTCATAACCTGGCCTGTATGCGAACGAAAAGCAAACATCCTTGATCCCGCCACTTACAATTCTCCAGAATCACCTTCCTGCTGCCCCTGTCCGTCGATGTCGATCCCCACACAAGACGCCAGGGATGGCCTTAGAGTTCTCTGGGCGGCAGATAATCTTCATTCCTTCAGGGCATTACATGACGAAAATGCACCAGACTCCAAACCTGTCCTCACTAGCGCAAACAATCACAAGGGATGGAAAGACTGTTCGAGTCGATATTTACGGAGATGGCGAAGGTGGCTGGCTCCTGGAAGTGGTCGATGAACATGGGAACTCCACCGTTTGGGATGACCCGTTTGCAAGCGACCGTGAGGCTCTTGCCGAAGCGCTGAGCACGATCGATGAGGATGGAATTGACTCGTTGATTGGCTTGCCAGCTGGCGCGCAGAAAGCGAAGGATCTGAATCAGCCCCTGTCCAGAGCCGAACTCAACGAACTCAACGAGCTTAACGAGTTTCTGGCCGACGAGTCCATTGAGGAGATGTCAATGGATGTCTCGACGCTGGAAGGCTTCCTGACCGCGATTGTCATCGGTCCACGCGCCGTACACCTGCCAGCGTGTCAGCCAGCCTGGTGGAGTCGTGCAGCACGAATTTCGTCTGGGCGGGCAGAAAGCGGTTGCGTCGGTAGTCCGTGGCGGGCCAAAAGTCGGCCGCAACGATCCCTGTCCTTGTGGCAGTGGCAAGAAGTTCAAGAAATGCTGCGGAGCGGGCGACGCTGCGGCCCCTTTGCACTGAGGTGTGAAGTGAAGACGCCACGCCGGTTGTCTGTTTCTTCCCTCCGATCACCTGCTCGGACTTCTACCTCATTGCCGCCGACGAACCAGAGGTGATCGCGCAAACTGTCGTTGATCTGGTGCAGATAAGTCTGCCCTGAAAGTTTAGGTGATCTCCGCAAATCCTTATACCAAGCAAGCCGGTCGGATCAAGATGTCCCACTTGGGTAGAAGCGGGTTTCGTTCCAGTCTGGATTCGACAGCTTGCATGGCGTCTTTGCCGAGGGAAACT
>WBZL01002116.1_pt1 | contig 19622 bp, 13 predicted proteins | sample 5204291 | NCBI WGS metagenome assembly WBZL01 (sample SAMN12344345, study PRJNA552823) | activated sludge metagenome | biome: Activated sludge suspended growth; feature: Nitrification reactor; material: Wastewater; isolation source: activated sludge from nitrification reactor of wastewater...
GGTCCGTGATTGCGACCTTCGAACCGTCAAGCTCACTCCGGCAAAGTTCCACGGAAAGGACTGGAATTACGCTATCAACCCGAAATAGCGCCGGTATAAAACGGCCACTTATTTATTTACGAATCCTTGGTCTTCGGATCGTAGGCGCTCACGTAGGCGCGCCGGGCTGCGGGTAACGGTCCGCTGGTGTCCAGCTTGACCCACTCGGGCGCGCCACCGAGGCCGTTGGCATGGGTCAGTACCCAGCTGTCGTCATAGGTCCCGCGATCGGTGAAGTGATTCAGTCCGCCGAAGAGGATCAGCCGGTTGCTGTTCGGATCATAGGAGACTGGCAGCGAATTGCGATCCGATGGCACGGCGCCTGTTGGGCTGAGTCGTTGCCACACCGGCGTACCGCCAAGGCCATTGGCATTGGTCAGTACCCAGGTGTCGTTGAACTCCGCCGTGCCTCCCGACAGGCCACCGAAAACAATAAGACGATTGGTGATCGGGTCGTACCCGAGGTCCTGGTTCAGAGAGCGCGGGGATGGTAAGGGCTCGGGTGGCGCAAGATCGATCCATCGCGGGTTGCCTATGCCATTGGCGTCAACGAGCACGCGCACGGCGTTGGTCTCCGAACCTCGCGACGGTCCCGTCAGACCACCGAAGACCATCAACCGATTTGAAATCGCATCGTAGGCCGCACCCTGATACGTGCTCGCCACGCCGGAGGGCAGTTGAATCCACTCGGGCGTGCCGCCGAGCCCGTTGGCGTTGGTCAGCACCCAGGTATCGTTGAGGAGCGGTCCGCAGTTGCCGGCACACCCACCATGAATGATCAGGCGGTTGGCGGTCGGATCATATACCGCGACACCCAGTGACCGAGGCGTCGGCAGCGTACCGGAAGGCGTAAGCTGAACCCAAGACGGGGTCCCACCTACGCCCTTGGCGTTCACGAGAACCCAGACTTCGTTGAGTTTGGCGCTGACATCTATCCCGCCAAACACGATCAGGCGGTCGTTGGCGACGTCGTATCCACTGCGACTGTGAGCGCGCGGGCTTGGCACTGTCCCGCCCGGCGCAAGCTTCGTCCACTGCGGCGCGAAGCCGGCGAAGGTAATGACTGGCGGATGGTTCGGTGGCGCGACGAGGATCGCGAAGTCCTGCGTCGCCGGTAGCCCACCCCGGTCGGTCACCCGCACCGATACCGCTTGCGAGCCGACCTGCCCTTCGCTCGGCGTCCATCCGATCAGTCCGCTCGCCGGGTCGATGCTCATCCCGCTCGGCGCGGTGACGAGAGACCAGGTCAGGACGTCGCCGACATCCGGGTCGGTCGCCTTGACCAGGTAGCTGTAAGGTTGCCCGGCCGTCGCACTGCTCACCGGCGTGCTGGTGATCACCGGCGGATGATTCGCCGCCACCGCCTCGACGACGACCAGCGCCGGCACGCTGTCGACCTTACCGTCGCGCACCACGAGCTGAATCGTGTAGATCCCCGGCACGTCCGGCACGAAAGACGTCTCCGGGGCCACCGGGCTGGCGATGCCGGCGCTGCTGCCACCCGGGCGCAGGGCGATGCTCCAGAACCAGGTCAGCGGGTCGCCATCCGGATCCGACGAGCCCGTTCCCTTGAGAACGACAGGACTGCCAACGGTCGTCTTCGTCGGAATCGCTTCGGCGACCGCGATCGGCTTGCGGTTGGCGGCCGTGACGCTGATCACGACGGTCACCGGCAGGCTATCGAGCCTGCCGTCGCTGACGATGAGCTGGGCGATGTAGGTGCCCGGCAGATCCGGCACGAAGCCCGGATTGACCAGATCGGCGCCGCTCAGGACGGCGCGGCTGCCGGACGGCAGCGTCGTCAGCGACCAGGCGAAGGTGATGGGATCGCCGTCGGCGTCGCGCGAGGTGCTGCCGTCGAGGGTGACGGGCGTGCCGGCAGCAACGTTCTGCGACCGGCCGGCGTCGGCCACTGGTCGCGAGTTGGCGGTCGACAGGGTGACCGTATCGGGCGCGCTGGTCAGGGCGCCGTCGCTGACGATCAGTTGGGCGATGTAGCTGCCGGGCTGATCGGCGGTGAAGCTGGGATTGGCGGTGTTGCTGGCGGTGAGGCCGGCGCTGCTGCCCGGCGGCTTGCCGATCAGCGACCAGGTGTAAGTGAGGCCGGCGCCTTCGGGATCGCGCGATGCGCTGCCGTCGAGGGTGACGAGGCTGCCGAGGGGAACGCTCTGGTCGGGACCGGCGTGGGCCGTCGGCGCGCTATTGGCGGTGGTCAGGGTGACGCTGGCGGGAGCGCTGTCCACCGTGCCGTCGTTGACGATCAACTGCGCGACGTAGGTACCGGGGAGATCGGCGGGGAAGCTCGGGCGGACGCTGTTGGGGTCGGAGAGGACCGCCGCGCTGCCAGGCGGGCGGGCGAGCAGCGACCAGCGGAAGGTCAGCGGGTTGCCGTCGACGTCGCTCGAGCGGCTACCGTCGAGGGTGACGACGGCCCCGAGCGGGATCGACTGGTCGGGTCCGGCGTTGGCGACCGGCGGCGAGTTCTCGGTCGTGACGGAAACCGTGTCGGGCAGGCTGGGAAGTTTGCCGTCGCTGACGGTGAGCGCGATCAGATAGCTGCCGGGGCGGTCGATGAGCAGGGTCGGATGGACGCTGTCGGGGTGGCTGAGGGTGGCGCCGCTGCCCGGTGGGACGCTGGCGAGTTGCCAGGTGTAGGTGAGCGGGTCGCCGTCGACGTCGGTCGAGCGGCCGCCATTGAGGGTGACCAGGGTGCCGACGCGCACGCTCTGGTCGGGGCCGGCGTCGGCAATCGGGCGACTGTTCTCGGTGCTGACACTGACCGTGTCGAGCAGGCTGTTGAGCTTGCCGTCGCTGACGACGAGATGAATGAGGTAGTTGCCAGGTTTGTCGGCGGTGAAGCGCGGCGCGACGGTGGCGGCGTCGAGCAGGCTGGCGACGCTGCCGAGCGGACGGGTGTTGAAGGTCCAGGTGTATCGCAGTGGATCGCCGTCGGGGTCGGACGAGGCGGCACCGGTGAGGCGGACGAGGTCGCCGACCTTGACGCTCTGGTCGGGGCCGGCGTTGGCGAACGGTGCCTGGTTGACGGTGCCGCATTGGGCGCGCGTGCAGCGCAGGGCGCACAGGCGACCGTCGATCGAGTTGATGACGCCGTTCCGGTCGGGGTCGCGCGGGTCGTCCGGGCCGCTGACCGGGGCCCGGGCGAGAATCGCTTTCTGGATGAGGTTGAGATCGTCGCGATCGATGTCGCCGTCGTTGTCGACGTCGCACGGCATGGCCCAGACCTGGCCCGCGAGTACGAACCAGCACAGGAACAGCCACACCCCATGTTTCGCGCGTCGAAACATCGACCCCCTTCCCCCTGAACGAGCATTTGAGGCGATCAAAAGCGGCCTCGACTCAGGGCCGGTCCTTCGCCCGGCGTTCAGTATGCTTGCTCGGCAGTCTGTGCTGCCTGGTGCGCCCGCGGCAGACGGGCGACTTTTCTTTCTGATCTGCTGACCGTCTGGAGTCTCCCGGTGCCAGACGCCGAGAGCGGCTCATGGAACGGGTCAGGTACTGCCTGGAACGCTTTGACCCGATTAAGTTAGTGGATTTTATTGCCGAAGTAAAGACCCGATCCACCCAGGGCCTGGTGAGCACTCGGGCCTGGCCGAATCAGCCGGGACAGCCCTCCTGAGTCGGCGACCGCCAAGGGCCATCAGCCCGGCGCCGGCGAGCAGTGCCAGCGTGCCGGGTTCCGGCACAGCCGCGGCCAGCACGGTGATGCTGCCGTTGCTCGACGTGGATGTCCGTGGCGTTCCCAGGACGTCGCCGAGGGTGATGTTCTCAAAAAACAGCGCACTGGTGCCCGGAGCCATGCCCTTGAAGGCAAGAGTCAGCAGCAGCATGGAATCACTCTGCAGCGCGAGGAGATCATCGGGGGCTTCGAGCGAAAAAGCGCTGAGGTTCAGTCTTCCCGGCGCCAGCAAGACGGCGTCGAGGCCGACGGCCAGACCCAGGGCGCCCGCGTCGGTCGCCTGGTCGAAGGTAATGATCGCGGGATCATAGACCACTTCGAAATCGTAATCGCCGAGTCCGCCAGGACTCCCCGGTGGCTCGGGAGCGACGTCGGCGATGCGCACCGCGACGGTCGCGAAACCGCCGAGGCCAATGTCTTGCGCGGATGGCGAGAAGCTGAGCGTGTAGGCCGAGGCCGCTCCCGAAAGGAAGACGAGGCCCGCAAGAACGCCGCCGAACAGCGCCCGTGCGAGGTGGGTGGTTTTCATCAGGCTGATCTCCCTGAAAAAGTGAGCCTGTTTGACGACGATGTCACGATTGAAATCCAGAGGGGCGGCTGTCTAGCGCTTGCTCGGGGCCAGGTCAGGAGCCTGTGTCCGGCAGCCAATTTCTCCCTGAATGCACGCTTGAGACAGTGCCGCACCGAAACGAAAGCAGTATTTGTACCTGAGCATAGCACATCAATAAAATCAGACAGATGGAGAACCGTGCCGCGTTTACCCAGCGCAAGGTGTAAAAAATTCCGACAGTTTGTTGCCAATGGGTTTCAGCTTGCGGGACGCGAGGCGGATGGCCGGCTGCTGCCGCGCGTCGCCTGGAAGGTTACGGAAATCGATTCGCGCATGCGGCAGGATTGGGAGCAAGGGCGACGAGAGCCAAGGCGTCAGATTTCCGCTCCAGGGATCACCCCCCAACATCACCCTATTTTCATTTACGCCGCGAGTTCCATCCCGAGAGCGGACCGGGTGGTTTCGTTCACACCGCTGAGTGAACCGGAACGAGCGCGAAAACAGGCCGCCAGCCCATGACCGAACTGCCCCCGCGCCGCCTTTGCACCCTCCATGGCCTTTCGACGACGATGGACTCCATGCCGAAACCGGGCGCGGATCGATCTTCCCGCACCCATGGCGGGGCCGTATCCCCTTCGATCGAAGATCGCTTGTCAGGAGAAATCACATCATGTCACCACGGATCAAGGAAATCGTCGAATCCATTCGCCACACCTTGGGTCTCGCGGCGGCCCGCGTGGCCCCCGGCGCCGCCCGCTGCGGCAAGGCCCTCCAGCATCGTGGCGTCGGCCTGATGGCGCTGGCCATGCTCGCGGCCGGCGGCTACACGATCTACGCACATCCGCCATTGCAGAGCATCGGACGTGGCGAAATTGGCCTGCGCGTAAACCAGTTCACCGGCGGCTCGACCGAGGTGCGTGCGGGCGCGGTGCTGATCATTCCGCATCTGCACGAACTGCGCCGCTTCTCTCTGCGAGACCAGGTCTACCGCCCGACCGGCGGCATCAGTGCCAGCGGCCCGGCGGCTTTTCAGTCGGTGGAAGGCCTCTCGCTCGGGGTGGACATTTCGATACGCTACTCGCTTGACCCGCAGCAGATTTCAGCGATGGCCAGAACCCTGCCCCAGGACATCAACGGGGAAATCGTCGAACCGGTCGTCCAGGGCGTGCTCTACAAGACCCTTGCTCGTTACACGGTGCGCGAGATCTTCTCCAGCAAACGCCAGGAGATCCAGCAAGCCATCGAAACCGAGCTGAAACCCCGCCTGGCCGCCGACGGGATCACGCTGGAATCGGTCACCATGGGCAAGGTAGACCTGCCCCCCGATTACAAGGCCGGGATGGAAAACCTGCTCGCCGAAGAACTGGCGACCGAGAAGATGCGCTACACACTGGAACTCAAGGATAAACAGGTGAAACAGAGCGAACTCGAAGCACAAGCCGAGAAGGTCCGCCGGGAGAAAGCCGCCGAGGCTGCGGGCGAAGAGCAGATCATCGCCGCCCGGGCGCAGGCGGAAGCGATGAAGCATGTGCTGCCGTTCAAGCAGAAGCAGATCGAGCAGCGCGGGCTGGAAGCCGAGGCCGAGAAACTGGCGCGCATCAAGGGGGCCGAAGCGAGCGCCCAGGCGCGTCGCATCGAGGCGGCCGGCGAGGCCGATTCGCGCCAGAAACTGGCCGACGCCGAAGCCTATCGCCAAGAGCGCATCGGCAGGATCGCCAGCGAGCAACTGGCACGCGATGGCGCGCTGATCTCGAAGAATCCCTTGCTGATCCAGAAGACGCTGGCCGACAAGCTCTCCGACAAGATCTCGGTCATCATTGCGCCGCCTCCCACTGACGGCGGCTTCATCGGCGCCACTCTGCTCGGCAGCGGCAGGAACGGGCGTTCCCAGGCAGCGAGCCAGGCGGTGTCAGACGCCCAGGGCGCGGAAGAAAGCGGCGAGGGTGGACAATGAGCCTGCTCGCCACCGCACTCACCGTCGTTGCCATCGTCACCCAGGACCAGGCCGCCCTGCGCGCCGCGCCCAGGGAGTCGGCCGTCCAGCAGGCCGTCCTGTGGCAGGGTGACTCGCTCGAAATTCGCGCCACCAAGGGCGATTACCTGCAGGTCTATGATCATCGCCGGGAGCGTGCCGGTTACATCCGCGCGAGCCAGGTTCGCCAGCAGGCACTGCAACCGGAAAATGCTCCCGAGCTGCTGGCGATCGTCCGCTTCCTGCGCGACACGCCGGGGGCGGAAGCGCTGGGAATCGGCTATGCCGCCGCCTATCTCAAGGCGGCGCCAGCCGATGCGATCAACGCAGAGGTCTTCGACGCGCTCGGGACTTTCGCCGAACGTCTGGCCAAACGCGCCACCGTTCGCCAGGGGAAAGCCCCCGATACCAGCGTCGGTGCGCATCTCGAAGTCGCCGCGGCCTATGGTGTGCGGATGGTCAGCTTCGAGCGCGAAGAACAGGTTCAGATCTGCTACAACGGCGATGCTTTCCGGCGCGTTCTCGCATTGCCGGCGAGCGACCAGCAGAAGGCCCTGGCGGCACTGGCACTGACCCGTCACGATTGCGTTGCCCCGGCGCTGACCCCAACGGAACGCCTGGCGGTTGACCACTGGCGTGCCGAAGTGCTCGATCGGGTCGAAACCACTCGCCTGCCAGAGGTTCTCAAGAACCGCCTGCACCTGCGCCGGGCCGGCGTATGGGCCAGTCTCGCCTGGCAACGGGCGAGGCGCTCGGAAGCGGGCGCCGGGCCAGTCACTGCGGCGGGCAAGCGTGCGGTCGATGAACTCGCGGCGATCAACCGGAGCGAGCTGGCCGAGACGGATGCGGCCACTTACAGCGACGCCGCGATTCGCGTCGGCGCTTCGCGCTGGGCAGCCGAACCGGCAGGCGCCGTGCTTGCGGCGACGGCCCCCGGCAGTCTCGGGATCGCCACCAGTCCCGGCCAGCCTGGGGAAACCTGCGTGCACCTCGTCGACCCCCGGCACGACGCCAGGCATTCCCTGCTGACGCGTTGTACCTATGGCATCGTCTGGACCGCGTCGGCCGCCGCGCACCCGCAGGGAACGGCTCTGGCGCTGGCCGTACAGCCGCTCGATGGCTGGCGCGAGATGTGGGTTTTTCGTCAGGAAGCGACTGGTTGGAAGGTCGATGTCGTTCCGCCGGCGACGGTGCAACCGGCCCTCGGCTATGTCGAATTCGCCGGCTGGGTGCCCGGCAGCGGACAGATGCTCACCGCTCGCGAGGCGAAAGTGGACGGCCGCTACAAGCTCAGTTTCGAGCTGCTCAACCCGGCCACCCTCGAGATCGATCGCTGGGCCGACAAACCGGCTTCGCTGTCTGCCTTCCAGCGCTGGCAGGCGCCAGCATGGAAGGCGCGGACGGTGAGCATTCGCTGATGACGGGCGAAGTTCCGATGGCGCTGTCCGGTGGACGTGTTCATTTTCACCACTCGATTGCCTGGCCATCGCGGAAGAAACCACCGCTCGGGCCGTCGTCCGGCAGCAGTGCCGCCCAGACGATTCCTTGGGCGCCTTCCTCGGCACTGCGGGTGGCGTTCTCACCCCCCATGCCGGTACGGCACCAGCCGGGGCAGACCGAGTTGATCTTGATCGGAGTGCCTTCCAGCTCCTTGGCAGTGAGGCGGGTCAGCGCATTCAGTGCCGCTTTCGACATCCGGTAACCCGGCCAGTAGCCACCCATCTGGGCCAGTTGTCCCATGCCGGACGAGACGTTCACAATTCGCCCCCAGCGATTCTCGCGCATCAGGGGAACGATGACCTGAATCAGGCGCAGCGGTGCGAGTGCGTTGCAGGCGTGCGTCGCCGCCACCAGATCCGGATCGACCACCATCACACTGGCCGCCTGCGGAACCTGGAAATCCTGGGCTTCTAGGAATACACCGGCATTGTTCACCAGGATGTCAGCGCGACCGAACTCGCGGCGCAGACGGGCGCCCAGGGCGGCGACGGCGCTGGCATCGGTAACATCGGCCACATGCGGCATCACCTCGTACCCACTTGTGCGCAGTTTTTGGGCAGCGTCCTCGATCGCTTCCGCGCCGCGTCCGACCATCAGCACCATGCACCCGGCGGCGGCCAGATCGCGCGCCACGGCGAGGCCGATGCCGCGCGCGGCACCGGTCACGACGGCCAGTTTCTGAGCTAGCATGCTTGTCTCCTGTTATTTGAACGTAGAGCCCTCATCATGCAATGGTCTGACGCGCTCGGCAAGCCGCACACTCGCTTTCCCGGCATGCCGCGCATCGTCTCGCTGGTACCCAGCCTGACCGAGTTGCTGGTCGACCTCGGCCTCGGCGAGCGGCTGGTCGGCCGCACCGGTTTCTGCATCCATCCGCGGCCGGTCGTCCGGCGGGTGCCGAAGCTCGGCGGTACCAAGGGTTTCGACATCGACAAACTGCGTGCGCTGCAGCCGACGCATGTGCTGGTCAACATCGACGAAAACCGTCGCGAAGAAGTCGAAGCCCTGGCTGATTTCGTTCCGCACCTGATCGTCACCCACCCGCTGGCCGCCCGCGACAACCTCGAACTCTACCGCCTGCTGGGCGGGATTTTCGGGCGCGAAAAAGAGGCCGAGGCCCTCTGCGCCGACTTCGAACGTGCCTGGGCGGCGCTCGGCACGCTGGCCCATGGGCGACCACGGCAGCGGGTGCTCTACCTGATCTGGCGCGAACCCTGGCTCAGCGTCGCCCGCGACACCTACATCTCGCACATGCTGGCTGCCGCCGGCTGGGATACGCTGCCGCAGACAAGCGCCATCCGCTACCCGGAGGTCGATTTGCCGGGGCTGGCGCGGGCGGCCGAGATCGTATTTCTTTCCAGCGAACCCTACCCCTTTCGTGCCCAGCATCTGCGTCAGTTGACAGAACGACTGCCGGGCATCCGCGCGGCGCTGATCGACGGCGAAATGGTTTCCTGGTACGGTAGTCGGGCAATCTGCGGGCTCGCCTATCTGCGCGAGCTGCGCGCCAGTCTGGACGAATCCTGACGACTCTTCAGGACACGCCGGGGGCATCCCCCTCGTCATCCAGCGCCCAGCCCTGGCTGCGCTCGACCGCCCGGTGCCAGCGCCGGAACAGGCGTTGGCGCCCGCTCTCGTCGAGGTGCGGCGTATAGCGGTTGTCAAGCTGCCACTTCTCGGCCAGTTCCACGCGACTGCTCCAGAAACCGGTGGCCAGCCCGGCCAGATAGGCGGCACCCAGGGCGGTGGTCTCGACGATCCGCGGCACCTCCACCGGCACCCCGAGAATGTCGGCCTGGAACTGCATCAGCAGACGGTTGACCGAGGCGCCGCCATCGCAGCGCAACTCCTTCAGGGTGATTCCGGAATCGCGCTGCATCGCCTCGATCACGTCGCGCGTCTGGTAGGCCATGCTCTCGAGCACGGCCCGCACGAGGTGGCCCCGGGTGGTGCCGCGGGTGATGCCGATCAGCAGGCCGCGGGCATAGGGGTCCCAGTGCGGCGCGCCCAGACCGACCAGTGCCGGCACGAAATAGACGCCTTCGTTGTCCGGCACCGACCGCGCCAGCGCCTCGACTTCGGACGCCGAGCGGATGATTCCGAGACCGTCGCGCAGCCACTGCACGGCTGCGCCGGTGATGAAGATGGCGCCTTCCAGGGCATATTCGACAGGCTCGTCGCCAATTCCCCAGGCGATGGTGGTCAGCAGTTTCTCCTTGCTGAGGACCCGCTGGGTACCGGTGTTCATCAGCACGAACGAGCCGGTGCCGTAGGTGTTCTTGGCAAGACCCGCACCGTGGCAGGCTTGCCCGAACAAGGCTGCCTGCTGGTCGCCGGCAACGCCCGCGACGGGGATACCGTGCGTCCCGAAGAACATCTCCGGATCGGTCGACCCGAAAATGCACGCAGACGGCCGGACTGCGGGCAGGATTGCCTTGGGGATGTCGAGCAGTTCGAGAATTTCTTCGTCCCAGCACAGTTCCTGAATGTTGTACAGCAGCGTGCGCGAGGCGTTCGAGTAGTCGGTGGCATGCGCCTTGCCGCCGGTCAACTGCCAGACCAGCCAGCAATCGATGGTGCCAAACGCGATTTCGCCGCGCCCGGCGCGTTCGCGCAGACCGTCGACCTGGTCCAGCAGCCACTTGACCTTGGTTCCGGAGAAATACGGGTCGATCACCAGGCCGGTCCGGTGGCGGATCATTTCCTCCAGGCCCCGCGCTTTCAGTTCGTCGCAATGGCGGGCGGTTCGACGATCCTGCCAGACGATCGCCCGGGCCACCGGTTTGCCGGTGGCCCGGTCCCAGAGCACGGTCGTTTCCCGCTGGTTGGTGATCCCGATGGCGTGCAGATCGCTGGCCCGGACACGCGCGCTACGCAGGGCCTCGCCGATGACCTTGAGCGTTACCTGCCAGATTTCCTCGGCGTCGTGCTCGACCCAGCCCGGTCTGGGATAGTGCTGGGTGAACTCGGAATAGGCCCGACCCTTGACCTGACCGTCGTGGTCGAAAATCAGCACCGTCGTACCGGTGGTGCCCTGGTCGATCGATAGAACGTAGCCTGCCCTCATGGTTCGAGAGTCTAGGCAAGAGTCGACAGCCAGGTCAAGCGCCATCGGTCTGTGCAGTGCGATCCGCTGGAACGGCATGGCGCTGTTAGAATCTGGAATTCAACAATTTCCTTTGCCAGGTGCAGGCATGAAGATCACCCTTACCCGCCCCGATGACTGGCACCTCCATCTGCGCGATGGTGCGGCGCTGGCCGCCGTCCTGCCGCACACCGCGCGCCAGTTTGCGCGCGCCATCGTGATGCCCAATCTGCGCCCGCCAATCACGACCGTCGCCGCTGCCGAGGCGTATCGTGCGCGCATCCTGGCCGCGCTGCCGCCGGGTATGACGTTCGAACCGCTGTTGACCCTTTACCTGACCGACCATACACCCGCCGATGAAATCCGACGGGCCGTCGATAGCGACTGCGTGCACGCCGTCAAGCTTTACCCGGCCGGCGCGACAACCCACTCCGACGCGGGCGTGACGGAGATCGGTCGATGCGCGCCTGCGCTGGAGGCAATGGCCGAACTGGGGATGCCGTTGCTGGTGCACGGCGAAGCGACTGACCCGGCGGTTGACATATTCGACCGCGAGCGGGTGTTCATCGAGTGCGTGCTGCGGCCTCTGCTGGCGCGGCACCCACAGCTCCGGGTCGTTTTCGAGCATATCACGACCGCTGACGCCGCCGACTTCGTAGCCGCTTGCGGGCCGAATGTTGCGGCAACGATCACCGCTCACCACCTGCTTTACAACCGAAACGCCATTTTTGCCGGCGGGGTGCGTCCGCATTACTACTGCCTGCCGGTCCTCAAACGCGAGCGGCATCGCCAGGCCCTACTGCGCGCGGCCACATCCGGCAACCCGAAATTCTTTCTCGGCACCGATTCCGCGCCACATGCGCGCGCCGGCAAGGAAGCCGCCTGCGGTTGTGCGGGTTGTTACACGGCGCATGCGGCACTCGAACTCTACGCGACCGCCTTTGAGTCGGCCGGCGCGCTCGACCGGCTGGAGGCCTTCGCCAGTTTTCATGGCCCCGACTTCTACGGCTTGCCCCGCAATGGCGGTCAGGTGACACTCGCACGGCAGGACTGGCGAGTCCCCGAAACCTTCGCCTACGCTGATGACGATCGGCTGATCCCACTAGGGGCTGGCGAATGGCTGCACTGGCGGATGCTGGACTGAGTTTGCCGCCTTTTTTCCAAATTCACCGGAGGAAATTCCCTTGCCACTGAAAAGGCTGCTCCCCTGCTTGCTGCTGCCGCTGCTGGCGGCCTGCTCGGATCAGCGCGCGTCTTTCGAGATCGCCTCGCGCCAGCATTCGCTGACGCTGATTCGTGTGCAGAACGTCTTCTGGGATAAGACCGCCAAGTATGCGATCGTCGCAGCGCGCATGCCCGATTGCATGCGTCGGCACGAGCTGGGACCGGGAGGCGCTGAAAGCAAGGTCGAGGTCTATGCGCCGGGGAACGATGCCTGGATTCTCAAGCAGGGCAAGCGCATGTTTGTCGTCGAGACGCGCAGTTGCGAGGGTTTTGCCAAGCTTGACGGCGAACCCGAGGGCGGCATGGGCCCCTTGCAGGGAACGTTCCAGATGCGCAGCGGAACCCTGACCTTTGTCGCCGCCCCGCGCGAGGCCCCCGCGGCGCAGTGAGCGACCCGCCGCGCGCCTGAATCACAGGCACACGGCCGGAGGGCTTCAGCGCCGCTCAGCAGGCGTCTGCCAGCACCTTGTTCAGCCAGGCCTCGATGTCACGCAATTCCTCAAGGCACACCGTATGCTCGGCGGCGTAGCCATGCCACTGCACCGGGTAGTCCGCGGCCTTGAGCAGCTTGGCGGAACGTTTGCCGAGGTCGTAGGGAATGACCGGGTCGGCACGCCCATGCGCCATGAAGATCGGCACATCGCGGTTCGCCTGCTGCGCTTCTTCAGCCAGGGTCTCGGCCATCGGCAGATAGCACGACAGCGCCAGAATCCCGGCCAGGCGCCGCGGGTGACGCAGGCCGGTGTGCAAGGCGATGACTCCGCCCTGCGAAAAACCGGCCAGCACGATGCGCGCATCCGCGATGCCCCGTGCATTCTCACGGTCAAGCAGGGCTTCGATCTGTTGCGCGGATGTGCGCACGCCCTCCGCCTCCTCGCGCCCCGGTGCAAAATCGACTGAGACGATGTCATACCAGGCGCGCATCACGTAGCCCGCATTGATGGTCACTGCCCGCATGGGCGCGTGCGGAAAGACAAAACGCAGCGCCGGCAACTGATCAAAATCGAATTCGTCTACGATCGGCTCGAAGTCATGCCCGTCGGCACCCAGGCCGTGTAGCCAGATGATCGCGCATTTGGGGGACTCGCCGGTTTGCCGCTCGACGGTCGGCAGCAACTGGCCAGCAGCGGTGGCGGGGGGGGGTTTGACGGTCATGGTAGGGATCCTTGTTCTTGTGGGGGGCGCCATTGTAGCAGTCACTCCCCCTGCATCGACCCGACGAGCCGGCCGCATGTACCGGCACGACGCGACAGGAGCGCGCATGCCGGTTTACCGTAGTTGATCAGACCTTGCGAATCTGGGTCATGATCGCTTTGGCAATGGCCGCCGTGCCGTCCTCGCCGCGGAATTCGATCGGACAGACCACGGTCAGCGCCTTTTCAACCGCACGTTCCAGAATTCGTGCGCCATGTGCCAGCCGGGGTTCACCATGCTGGTCGGCCAGCCAGTCCAGCATCAGCGCCGCCGACAGGATCTGGGCAACCGGATTGGCGATGCCCAAACCGGCCATGTGGGGCGCACTACCGTGCGCAGGCTGAAAAACCGCATGCTTTTCCCCGATGTCGGCCGACGGCACCAGACCGAGGCTGCCCACGACACCGGCCGCCAGGTCGGAAAGAATGCCTCCGAAAGCGTTCTCGGTCACCAGCACGTCGAAGTCCCACGGCGCCCTGACCAGATTCATGGCCATCGCGTCTACGTAGACGTACTCCGACTTGATCTCAGGGTGTTGGGCGGCTACCTCGGCGAAGACCTTGCGGAAGAAGGCCATCGAAGAGAGTACATTGGCCTTGTCGATGCAAGTAACCTTGCCCGTACGCCGCCGGCTCTTGGCGCGTCGAGAAGCAATACGGAAAGCAAACTCGGAAATCCGGCGGCTGCCGTGGCGCGAGACCTTCATCGTCTCCCAGGCGAGCTGGTCCTCCTCCACCGTCCCTCGCCCGCGCGAGTAGAAAAGCCCTTCGCTCTGCTCGCGAACGATCACCAGATCGATCAGCGCCGCACGCTTGTCGGCCAGTACGCGCGGCAGGCCAGGATAGCTTCGGATCGGGCGCAGACCGGCGTACAAATCCATTTCAACCCGCAAATCGAACTGCGTCGAGATTTCCGTCCCATCGGGGTAACGGACATCCGGCAGGCCAAAAGCGCCCAATAGAACGGCATCGGCTTTCTTGCACACGGCCATGCTTTCATCGGAGAAGGCGGTGCCGGTTTTCTGGTAGAAACCCGCACCACCTTCGAGTTTGCGGTAGTCGAAACCGATGCCGCCCAGGCGCTCCTGCAGGATGTCCAGCACTTGCAGGCAGGCAGCCACGATTTCAGGGCCAATGCCGTCGCCTGGAATAACAGCGATGTGAAAGCGCGAATCTCTTTTCATGGGTTCGGTTGTCCTGGAGGTGCAGCAATGCGGATGCGGTGATCGACAGGTTTTGGCCAACACAATCAGGAGGTCGATGCCTGGCCAGGCAAGTAGCCAGCCCTGCGTCAACTGCAGAGGTCATGCCTGCCTCCTCGCTGTCCACAACCATGCACACTTTAATTAAACACGCCGCGCGGTCAAGGGCTTTTTGCTGCCGGCATCAAATTTGATGGCTCTGGGCACCGAGTGTCGCCCCCGACGCATGCGCCGGAATCGCCACTCGATCCCGCACCCCTATTCCTGCCGGGGCGCGTGGGTGTGCCCTCGTTGCGCCCGACCTACGGCACATGCTAGGGTTGTTTCCCCAATCATCCGTCGGAGGACCATCCCATGGCGTTCAATCCCGCATCGCGAGTTCAGGACTATCTGGTATTCGGAGAATTCGGGGATGTCAATCCGTCGATCACCGACTCCTCCACCTATACATTCCTGAGCCCGGAACGAATGGCGGAGTTGTTCGAGCACGAGATCGAAGGCTGCTTCCTCTACTCGCGCCACTTCAACCCGACCAACAAGTACCTGGCCAGCGCGCTGGAAAGGATGGAGGACGGTGAAGCGGCGCAGGTCATGGCCTCCGGAATGGGGGCGATCAGCACCACCTTGATGACCCTGTGCGGGGCGGGCGACGAGATCGTCTGCGGCCGCAGCATATACGGCGGCACCTATGCGTTGCTGAAGAACCTGCTGCCGCGCTTCGGCGTCAACACGCGCTTCGTCGACCTCTGCAATCACGACGCCGTCCGTGCCGCGATGACGCCGCGCACGCGCGTCCTCTACTGCGAGTCGCTCAGCAACCCTCTGCTCGAAGTCAGCGACCTGCCGGCACTGGCCACCATCGCGCACGAGAACGGTGCCCGCCTGGTGGTGGACAACACCTTCACGCCGATGATCCTGTCGCCGCTACGCCACGGCGCCGACGTCGTGGTGCACAGCCTGACCAAGTTCGTCAACGGCACCAGCGACTGTGTTGCCGGCTGTGTCGTCTCGTCGCGTGACTTCATTGCCCGGCTCAACGACATCAATGCCGGACCCAGCATGCTCCTGGGGCCGGTGCTCGACAGCACGCGCGCGGCGAGCATCCTCAAGAACCTGCACAGTCTGCACATCCGACTTCGCCAGCACGGCAACAACGCGCTGTATCTGGCCAACCGGCTCGAAACGATGGGTTATACGGTGCATTACCCCGGCCTCACCCGCCATCCGCAGCATCGGCTGCTGGCCCGGCTGATGAATCCCGGTTATGGCTGGGGGGGAATGCTCACCTTCGACGCTGGCGATCACGCCGCCGCCAATCGCCTGATGACGCTGATGCAACGCGACAAGGTCGGCTACCTGGCCGTCAGCCTCGGCTACTTCAAGACCCTGTTCACGACTCCTGGCCATAGCACATCGTCCGAGATCCCGCTCGAGGAACGCCAGGCCGCCGGCCTGCACGACGGGCTGATACGCTTTTCGATCGGACTTGACGAAGATATCTCGGAGACGATGGCGCGCATCGAACGCTGCCTTGGCGAAGCCGGCATCCAACCCGGCAGGTGAGCGACATCGCTCAACCCTGTACCAGTCTGTCTCCGGCAGGCCAGGCGGTCGTCTGCCTCAGGGGGAAGGCGACGGCCATGCCCCCGAAAATTTTTTTCCGCCGCCGATGCGCCGCAAGCCAGTGATTTCACGGCTTTTCCGGAAGTCTGCAGGGCTGTCGGCGAATAACTACATATAGTCTCATGGTTGCCTTTAAACACTATATGCAGTAGCTTTACGTCTGTCCCGCCCTGCAGCCACCGGCTTTTCCGAGCCTGGATCTGCACGTTCAGGCACGCCCATCAGCCGCACCGCGTCGATCCAGCTGGTGCCGGCCAGCCGCACCCATTTCTTTGCATCCATCCTATGGAGGACGACCCATGAGCCAGCTCGTACATCAGCTTCCCCTGTCCGAAGTCGCCGAAGCTCCCGCGATCGTGCCACTCGCCGAACAGGAAATCGCCGCCGAAGTACTCGTCGAAAAATATGCCAAGGGCCATGAACTAACGGTTCACGACGTGCGCCGCCGCGTTGCCCGTGCCCTTGCCGCTGCCGAGGAAGAAAAGCAGCGCGCGCACTGGGAAGCGCGCTTCCTGTGGGCGCAGGAGAACGGCTTCGTGCCGGCCGGACGCATCAACTCGGCCGCCGGCACGACGCTCGCGGCGACCCTGATCAACTGCTTCGTGCAGCCGATCGGCGATTCGGTGGTCGAAATCGTCGATGGCAAGCCCGGCATCTACAGTGCCCTGGCCGAAGCCGCCGAAACCATGCGGCGGGGCGGTGGCGTCGGTTACGACTTTTCGTCGATCCGCCCGATCGGCGCGCTGGTCAAGGGCACGCAGTCGCGTGCCTCCGGTCCGGTATCCTATATGCGCGTTTTCGACCGCTCGTGCGAGACCGTCGAATCCGCCGGCGCCCGCCGTGGTGCGCAGATGGGCGTGCTGCGCTGCGACCACCCGGATATCGAAGTTTTCATCCACGCCAAGGACCATGGCGACCTCTCCAACTTCAACGTCTCGATCGCCGTCACCGACGCTTTCATGCAGGCCGTCGAAACCGATGGCGAAGTCGAACTGACGCACCGCGCCGAGCCCAGCCTGGACATGAAGCGCGACGGCGCCTTCCAGCGCGAAGACGGCGTCTGGGTGTACCGCCGCGTGCGCGCCCGCGACCTCTGGGACCAGGTGATGAAATCCACCTACGACCACGCCGAACCGGGAATCCTCTTCCTCGACCGCATGAACAAGGACAACAACCTCTACTACTGCGAAGTCATCGAGGCCACCAACCCCTGCGCTGAACAACCGCTGCCGCCCTACGGCTGCTGCTGCCTGGGATCGATCAACCTGACCCTGTTCGTCCGCGACGCCTTCAGCGCGCTCGCCGAGTTCGACTTCGACGCCTTCGGCGAAGTCATCGAGGTGTCGACACGCATGCTCGACAACGTCCTCGACGTCACCGCCTGGCCGCTCGCCCGCCAGCGCGAGGAGGCCGCCAACAAGCGCCGCGTCGGGCTCGGCTTCACCGGCCTCGGCGACACCCTGTGCATGCTGCGCCTGCGCTACGACCGTCCGGAAGCGACCGCGATGGGCGCGCGCATCTCCGAATTCATGCGCGACACCGCCTACCGTGCGTCGGTCGAACTGGCGAAGGAACGCGGCGCCTTCCCGCTGTTCAACGCCGAACTCTACCTCTCGGGCGGCAACTTCGCCTCACGCCTGCCCATTGAAATCAAGAACGAGATCCGCAGGCACGGCCTGCGAAACTCGCATCTGCTGTCGATCGCACCCACCGGAACGATCTCGCTGGCCTTCGCCGACAACGCCTCGAACGGCATCGAACCGCCGTTCTCCTGGACCTACAGCCGCAAGAAGCGCATGGCCGACGGCACGCTCAAGGAATACGCCGTCGAGGATTATGCCTGGCGCCTCTACAAGCACCGCGGCGGCGATGTCGAAAAGCTCCCCGACTACTTCGTCACCGCGCTTGAAATCTCGGCACAGGCGCACAAGAACATGGTCGCCGCGGTTGCCCCGTACATCGACACCTCGATTTCCAAGACGGTCAATGTGCCGGCCGATTACCCCTATGAAGACTTCCAGGACCTCTACCTGAGCGCCTGGAAATCCGGCCTCAAGGGGCTGGCCACCTACCGCCCGAATACCGTTCTCGGGTCGGTGCTGTCGGTCGGGTCACCTTCCGGGTCACCATCCATTGCGCAGAAACAGGCCGAAGACAAAAAACAGCCGCAGGATTTCGTCACCGGCGACGCCAACCGCCGCCTGACCATCAAGACCCTGCCGGCGCCAGTACTCGCCAGCCTGCGCTGGCCGAACCGCCCACACCTGCCGGAGGGCAACATGGCCTGGACCTACATGATCGAGCACACGCACGGCAAATTCGCACTCTTCGTCGGCCAGGTCGATCAGGACGAGCGCTGCTGGCCCTTCGAAGTCTGGGTCAATGGCCCGGAACAGCCGCGCGGTCTCGGCGCCGTCGCCAAGACGCTGTCGATGGACATGCGCGCCAACGACCACGGCTGGCTGGCGCTGAAACTCGAGTCGCTGGCCAAGACCGCCAGCGACGAGAGTTTCGAGATGCCTTTCCCGCCGCATGGCGAACGCAAGCGCATGCCCTCGGTGGTCGCCGCCATGGCCCGACTGATCCAGTTTCATGTCGAACGCCTCGGCGCTTTCGAGTACGAAGGCACGACACCGGTGCTCGACGCGATGTTCAGCCTCAAGGAACCCAAGACCGGCACCGACGGCACCTTGTCGTGGACCGTCGATGTCTATAACCCGGCGACCAGCGAAGACTTCGTCCTCGGCCTCAAGGAAATCACCCTGCCCAACGGCGTCACCCGCCCCTACTCGGTGTGGCTCTCCGGCCACTACCCGCGCGCCCTCGACGGCCTGACCAGACTCCTGTCGCTCGACATGCGCGTCATCGACCCGGCGTGGATCGGCATGAAGCTGCGCAAACTCCTCGACTACCCCGAACCGCTCGGCGACTTCATGGCCTTCATCCCCGGCACTCGCCGCCAGACCACTTACCCCTCGACAGTGGCCTACCTCGCGCAACTGATCATCCACCGCTACGCGATGCTCGGCATCCTCGACGAGAGCGGCCTGCCCAGGCAGCAGATGGGGATTCTGCAGACGCCGGCAGGCCGCACGGCCACGCAGCCGACCCCCGGAAAACTATGTAGCGAGTGCGGGAATCTGACGGTGATCCGGAAGGACGGGTGCGATTTCTGTACGGCTTGCGGGGCGGTGGGAAGTTGTGGCTGAGGGAGTGCAGGTACGGCAGGGGGCACTTGCGGGGCTCCTGGTCCCGTCCAGGGGTCGACCAGATTGAGGCACACCGTGACGCAATTACCGATATTCTTAGTGAATACACAAGGGAGTACTTGGATTGTTTCTCAACAGATTTTCTGGATGCAAAATGCACGCAAAAGGGCTGCAGACGCAAAGTGTTGCGTCAAGTAGGATTGCTACATCACGTTGCTCGAGAAAGGTGGCTGCGTTGATGGACGCAACGGGCAAGGGTATAGCTAGCACATCGGCGTGGGCTGTATAAAGCGTGGAAAATCTGCTAATAAGCGAAGTGTGTACTGAG
>WBZL01002118.1_pt1 | contig 19615 bp, 15 predicted proteins | sample 5204291 | NCBI WGS metagenome assembly WBZL01 (sample SAMN12344345, study PRJNA552823) | activated sludge metagenome | biome: Activated sludge suspended growth; feature: Nitrification reactor; material: Wastewater; isolation source: activated sludge from nitrification reactor of wastewater...
ACCATGAGCCATTATCTCGATCGTCGCCGCGCCGCCGCCGCCGCTGCCTGGGACCTCCGCAACGAGATCGTGCTGGTCGGCGCCGGGGACTTCGTGCCGCTGCCGGGTGGTGCCGACCAGACCTATCCCTTCCGCCCGCACTCTGAGTATTTCTACCTCGCCGACCGTTCGCGGCCCTGCTCGGTGCTCGCCTTCGACCCCCAAGAAGGCTGGTTCGACTTCGTACCGCGGGTGAGCGAGGAGGAGAAGGTCTGGGTCGGCGACGTGCCGGACGAAGGCCTCGACCTGGCGGGCTTCGCCGGGTGGCTCGCTGCCCGGCAGGGCCGTCCGGTGGCCGTCCTCGGCAGCGACGTCCCTGGCGTGCAGAGCGACGGGGCCCTGCGCGACCGCTTGCGCGAGCTGCTCTTCCAAGTGCGCCGGCCGAAGGACGAGGTGGAGCTCGAGCGGATGCGGCGGGCCGCCGCCGCGACGGTCGCGGGCTTCGCCATCCTCCCCGATCTGCTGCGCCCGGGCTTGAGCGAGCGCCAGGTGCAGATCGAGCTCGAAGCCGAGTTTTTTCGCCACGGCGCCAGCCGCACGGCCTACGACACCATCGTCGGCAGCGGCCCCAACGCCGCCGTCTTTCACTTCGCGCCGTCGGCCCGCCGGCTCGCCGCGGGTGAGCTGGTGCTGGTCGACGCCGGTGGCGAGGTCGAGGGCTATGCCTGCGACGTGACGCGCACCTACCCGGCCGCCGGCACCTTCTCGCCGGCGCAGCGCGATCTCTACGCGGTGGTCCTGGCGGCGGAGAAGGCGGCGATCGGCAAGTGCCGAGCCGGCAAGGAATACCGCGAGATCCACCTCGAAGCAGCCGTCGACATGACCCGCGGCCTGGTGGACCTCGGCTATCTGGTCGGGGACCCCGAGAGCCTGGTCGAGCAGGACGTGCACGCGCTGTTCTTCCCGCACGGCGTCGGCCACATGGTGGGCCTCGGGGTGCGCGACGCCAGCGGCTACCTGCCGGGCCGTGAGCGCAGCAAGCGGCCGGGGCTGTGCTACCTGCGGATTGATCTGCCGCTGGCGCCCGGTTTCGCCGTCACCATCGAGCCGGGGCTCTATTTCTCACCGGCCTTGCTTAACGACCCGGAGCGGCGCTCGACCTACCGGCAGCAGGTGCGCTGGGACCGAGTGGAGCCGCTGATCGGCCAGGGCGGCATCCGTATCGAGGACAACCTGGTGATCACCGAGGGTGAGCCGGAGAACCTCACGGTTGCCATCCCGAAGGAGCTCTGAGCCGTTCCTGGCGGGCTTGGCTGCCCCTCGTGCCGCCGGCTAGGGGATTGGCCCTGGGGCCCTGAGCGCATAGAGTAGAGGGCAGATCCAGCGCAAAGGTGCCGCTTTCGGGCTAGCAGGCCGCAGGCCCACCCCGACCCTGGCACCTCGCGCGTCGTCCTGGGCAAGGAATCAGCATCCAGTGGATCGCAGTCGACACCAGGTCACGACGCCAGCTCGCCAGCTCGCTGCCTCCGAGCGCCGCCTTCGCGGTGACGACGGCAGCACCGGCCGGCTGTAACGGTCCACCGCGACGTGCCGCCAATGGAGCCAGCTGAGGGCTTAGACCTGCTGGCACCGGCCCAACGACGATCGACCGGCAGGAGGGGGCGTGATGGTGGACAACTCGGCAGTTCGTGTACGGATCAAAGAGATCATCGCCAACGTTGCAGGGCTGAAGGTCGATCGGATCGGCGACGACGCCAGCCTGCGCGACGACCTGAAGCTCGATAGCCTGTCCTTGCTCGAGATCGGGGTCGACGTCGACCTCGCCTTCAAGCTCGAGCTACCCGAAGAGAGCTACCGCGAGGTCACCACCCTGCCGGAGATGGTGGAGCTGGTGAGCCGGCGGCTGGCCGAGCGCGCTGGCGGGGGGGGCGGTTGAGTCGCGGCCGGTTGGGAAAGGGCACGGACCGTGGTCCCGTGGTGGTGACCGGCCTCGGGCTGGTCACCCCGGTCGGCATCGGTCGCCAGGAGGTGTGGGAGGCCCTGCTCGCCGGCACCTCCGGCTTCGCGCCCGTCGCCTCGTTCGACACCGCGAAGTTCTCGGTCCACCTCGGCGGCGAGGTCAAGGGGTTCGACCCGGCGCCCTTCGTGCACGGCCGCGATCCCGCGGCCCTCGGCCGCGCCTCGCAGCTGGCGATCGCCGCGGCCCGCCTGGCGCTAGCAGATGCCGGTCTCGACGCCGACCGCCTCGCCGAGCAGGGGGTCGCCAGCCATCGCGCCGGTGTGGCCATGGGGACGACCTCCGGCGAGCCGCGCGAGGTCGAGAAGTTCAACGACCTCTTCCTCGCCGAACGCGCGGCGGCGATCGACGCCAGCTTCGTCTCGCTCTACCCCTGTCACATGATCCCGGCGCACGTCGCCGAGGAGCTCGGGCTCGCCGGGCCCAACCTGATGATCCCCACCGCCTGTGCGGCCGGCAACTATGCGATCGCGCACGCCATGGACCTGCTCGAGTCCGGCCGCGCCGACCTGATGCTCGCCGGCGGCGCCGATGCCTTCTCGCGCATCACCTACTCGGGCTTCGCTCGCCTGGGGGCCATCGCGCCCGAGCGCTGCCAGCCCTTCGACCGCAACCGCAAGGGGATGATCCCGGGCGAGGGGGCGGCGATCCTGATCCTCGAGCCCCTGGCGCGGGCCCAGGCCCGCGGTGCGCGCATCTATGCCGAGCTTGCCGGTTACGGCCTGTCCTGCGACGCCCATCACATGACGGCGGCCCACCCCGAAGGTGAGGGGGCCGTGCGGGCCATGGAGCGGGCGCTCGCCGACGCCGGTGCCCGCCCCGAGGAGGTGAGCTACATCAGCGCCCACGGCACCGGCACGCCGACCAACGACCGCTTGGAGGTGATCGCCGTCAAGCGCGTCTTCGGCGAGCGTGCGGCGCGGACGCCGATGAGCTCGATCAAGTCGATGCTCGGCCACACCATGGGGGCGGCCTCGGCGATCGAAGCCGCCGTCTGCGCCCTGGCCGTGGCCAAGGACCGCATCCCGCCGACGATGAACCTCGAAGAGCCGGAGGAGGAGCTGGACTTCGTGCCCAACCAGGCGCGCCACCAGCGCACCCTCCTGGCGATGAACAACGCCTACGCCTTCGGCGGCAACAACGCCTCGGTGCTGCTGCGCAAGCACGAGCCCTGAGCGGAGAGGAGAGCGAGCGCGCGTGCAAGCCGATCGTCAGACCGTGGTGATCACCGGCAGCGGGGTGATCTGCTCGCTCGCCGACTCTCCCGCGGCCCTCGAAGCGGCCCTCCTGGCGGGGACGAGCGGCCTGCGGCCGATCGAGCTCTTCCCTCTCGACGGCCTGCCGGCCCTGCCGGCGGGGGCGGTCCGCCCCTTCGATGCGCAGGAATACCTCGGCACTGAGCGCAACCTGCGGCCGATCGACCGCACCTCCCGCCTGCTGCTGATCGCCAGCGACCAGGCCCTGGCCGCCGCCGGTTGGACGGCCGAGCTACGGCGCGCCCACGAGGTGGGCCTCGCTCTCGGCACGACGTTCTGCTCGGTGCGCACCATCGCGGAGTTCGATCGCCGGGGCCAGAAGCTCGGCCCGGCCTACGTCAGCCCCCTCGATTTCGCCAACAGCGTGATCAACGCCGCCGCCGGCCAGACCGCCATCTGGCACGACCTGCGCGGCCCCAACACCACGGTGAGCTGCGGTGAGGCGTCCGGTCTCGCGGCGCTGGCCTACGCGGCCGAGGAGCTGGCCACGGCGCGGGCGGCCGCGGTGCTCGCCGGCGGCGCCGAAGAGCTTTGTCTCGAGTCTTTCCTCGGGTACTGCCGCGCCGGCCGGCTGGCCGGGAGCGACGGCGCCGAGCCGCGGGCCGTGCCCTTCGACGCCGAGCGCAACGGCTTCGCACAGGCCGAGGGGGCGGCGATGCTGCTGCTCGAAGGCCTCGAGACGGCGCGCGAGCGGGGCGCGGCGATCCTCGGCGTGGTGCGCGGCTGGGGGTCGGCCTTCGCGCCTGCCCGGGAAGAAGCGGCGCGCGCCGCGGCGGTCGCCCGCGCCATCGAGACCGCCCTCGGCGATGCCGGCCTCGAGCCGGCGGCGATCGCCGCCGTTTGGTGCGGTGCCAACGGCAGCCCGGTGGGCGACCGTGCCGAGGCGCGGGGCCTTGCCGCAGCCCTCGGTGACCATGCCGGCGACGTGCCGGTGGTGGCGATCAAGTCGATGGTCGGCGAGAGCCTGGGGGCCTCGGGCGCGCTGCAGGCGATCGCGGCCCTCCGCAGCCTGGCGAGCGGCCAGCTGCCGGCGATTGCCGGTCTCAGCGACCCGGAAGCAGACCTCGGCCTGGGCGGCCTGGTGCTCGCCAACGGCCCGTTGCGCGGCGATCACCTGCTGCTGACCGCCCTCGCGCACGACGGCCAGGCGGTGGCCCTGGTGATCGGCAGGGAAGACCACGGATGAGCGAGCCCGTCGTCCCGGCGCCGGCAGAGCGGGCCGGCCACGCCGGATTGGTCCCGCGGCTCGAGGCGGGCGGCTACCGCGAAGACGAGGTGCGCGAGCGGCGAGTCTGGCTCGAGGGAGTGGCAGGCTGTGCCCTGCCACAGGTGGGCGGTGCGGCCTTGCCGAGCGAGCAGATGCGGGGCAACATCGAGAACCCGATCGGCACGGTCCAGGTGCCGCTCGGCGTCGTCGGTCCCCTGGTGGTCCGCGGCGAGCACGCCCAGGGCACCTTCTACGTGCCGTTTGCGACCACCGAGGGCGCTCTCGTGCGCTCCTACGAGCGGGGCGCGGTCGCCCTCAGCCGCGCCGGTGGCGTCGAGTGCCGGGTGGTGGTCGACGCCAACCAGGTGGCGCCCAGCTTCCGCTTCGACGACGTGGCGGCGGCGGTGGCCTTCTGCCGCTGGCTGCCGGAGGTGTTCACCGAGCTCAAGGCCGAGGCCGAGGCGACCACCCGCCACGGCCGGCTGCTCGCCGTCGAGCCGCGGCCGGTGGGCCGCGAGGTGGCGGTGCTGTTCCGCTACCACACGGCCGATGCCCACGGCATGAACATGATTGTCAAGGCCACCGAGCGCGCCTGTCACTGGCTCCTCGCGCGCTCTCCGGCGCGGGGCGTGCAGGTCTTCTCCGGCCTCGAGTCGGAGAAGAGGGCGAGCGGCGCGCTGTTCGCCGGTGGCAAGGGCAAGAAGGTGATCGCCGGGGCCCGTCTGCCGGCGCGGGTGACCAGCGCCTACCTCCACGCCAGCCCCGCCGACTTCGTCGCCCTCTGGCACCAGACGGTGCTCGGCCATCTGCAGAGCGCCTCGTTGGGCTACACCGGCCACGCGGCGAACGGCATCGCGGCGATGTTTATCGCTTGTGGGCAAGATGTTGCCAACCTCGCCAACGCGGCAGTGGCGATCACCCACTTCGAGCTCACCGATGATGGGGACCTCTACGCCTCGGTCACCCTGCCGTCGTTGACCGTGGCGACGATCGGCGGCGGGACGCAGCTGGGCACGGCGGCCGAGTGCCTGGCCATGCTCGGCTGCACCGGGCCGGGCCGGGCGCCGAAGCTGGCCGAGATCATCGCTGCCACCGTCCTGGGCGGCGAGCTGTCGATGGGCGGCTCGATCGCCAGCGGTGAGTTCGTCCAGGCGCACGAGACCTACGGCCGCAACCGGCCTGCCCCGGCGGCCGGCGGCGACGAGGAGCCAGGGTGAGGCGCCTCTTCAAGGGCCTGCGGCGGGCCCCCGACTCGCACTACGACGTGGTGATCATCGGCTCGGGGATCGGCGGCTTGATCGCCGGCAACCTGTTGGTGCGCAGCGGTCTACGGGTCCTGCTCCTCGAGCAGCACTACATGGTGGGCGGCTATTGCAGCACCTTCCGCCGGGGCCATTACACCTTCGATGCCGCGACCCATTTCTACCCCCTGCTTGGCAACCCCCACACCCTCACCGGCGGCCTGCTGCAGGAACTCGGCGTCGAGACCGGCTGGATCAAGATGGACCCGGTCGACACCTTCCATTTCCCCGATGGCAGCCGCTTCGCCGTGCCGGCGGACTTCACCGCCTACCGCGCCCTCCTCGACGGCGAGTTCCCCCACGAGCGCGAGGCCCTGGACCGTTTCTTCGAGGTCGTCCGCGAGGCCTACCTCCTCGGCCTGCTGCACTACTTCAAGGAACGGCCGCTGAGCCATGCCGGGCGCCTCGCCGAGTACCGGAACTGGACGCTGCGCGACGCCCTCGATTTCTTCTTCAAAGACCCCAAGCTCAAGCTCCTGCTCACCGCCGATTGCCCGCATTGGGGCTCGCCGCCCAGCCGCACCTCGTTCGTCTTCGACTCGATGTTGCGGCTGTCGTACTTCCTCGGCAACTTCTACCCCCGGGGCGGCTCGCAGGCCTTTTCCGACGAGCTGGCCCGCCGTTTCGAGGAGCAGGGTGGGCACCTGCTGATCAATGCCCACGTCAGCCGCATCGTCACCGAACGGGGCCGGGCCCGTGGCGTCGAGTTCACTCTGCAGCGCGGAGCGCTCGCCAGCCGCTATGCCGGTGGCGTGGTGGCCGCCGAGCAGGTGATCGCCAACGGTGACCTGCGCGACACCTTCTTGCACCTGCTCGGCCCGAAGGTGCTGCCGCCCGAAGCCCTGGCGCCCCTGGACACCCTGCGCACCACCTTCCCGTGCTGGCTCACCCACCTGGGCCTGCGCGACGTGCCCGCGGCCGTGCTCGAAGAGGCGCAGGGCTACTACTGGGACGGCTGGGACTTCGAGGCGGTGGGCAGGGGAGCGCTGCGCTTCAAGCTCTTCTCGCCGACGCTCTACGATCCTGCCGTGGCCCCTCCGGGCGGCCAGGTGCTGATCGTGCAGAAAGTCCTCGAGATGGACTACGACCGGGTGGCGGACTGGCCGGCGCACAAGGCCGAGATGGAGCGCTTCATCTACGAGAACCTCGAGCGCACGGTGCCGGGGATCTGCGAGCACATCGTGGCCGGCCAAAGTGCTTCGGCGCGCACCTCGTGGCGGTTCACGCTCAACCTGCGGGGGGCGATGCTCGGCTGGGAGATGTCGCCCGACCAGCTGGGGGAGGGGAGACCGGGCGTCGAGACGCCGATCCAGAACCTTTTCTGCGTCGGGCACTGGACCCGGCCTGGCGGCGGCATCACGCCGGTGATCGTTTCCGCGGAGAGAGTGGTCGAGCGCATCCTGGCGGAACGAAGGCGCATGGCAATGCCGGTCGTCGGGGCCTCAGCCTGCGGCCACGAGCCGTCGGCAGCGCTGGCAGATTGATAACGATTTCTGTGCTGCATGCGACGATGCATGCGATGAAGGTAGGAGAGAAAACGCGGAAATTTCTGTGATTTCTCGCTATTCGGTGTAAGATAGGAGAATTCTGAGAGCAGGATATGGCGCAGGCAACCGTCGTTGGTCGTGCCTGCCGCCTTTCCGAGGCGGTGACGGCAGAGCTCTCCAGCTCATTCAACACGCGCTTTTTCAGTGCGGCAGAGCTGGCTGAGGGAGCTGTGCCGCCGGCGCTCGCCGGGAGCACCGTCGTCGTGCTGCCGGAGCTTCGCGGGCGTCACGCCCCATACCCTGACCTCGAGGCCGCTGCCCGGCTCCTGCGCCAGGTCGCCGCCGCCTCCCCGGCCCACGTCGTCCTGCTGTCGAGCGCCGCCATCTATCTGCCGCGCCACGATCATCCGGGGCTCGCCGGCGAGCCGGCGGCGCTGCCGCCACCGCGCAGCCCCACCGCCGCCGGCTGGGCCGCCTACGAGGCCCTGGCGGGCGAGCTCCTGGCGGCGGCAACCCTCACCGTGCTGCGCCCCGTAACGGTGCTCGCCGCGGACGCTCCCGAGCTCTTGGCCCGGCAGCTGCGCGGCAGGCTGGCGGTGGCCTCGGCAGGCTTCGACCCGATGGTGCAGTTTCTCGCCGTCGACGACCTCGCCGCCGCCGTCCGCCTGGCCGTCGAGCGGCGGCTGGGCGGCCACTTCCACCTGGCGCCCGCCGGCGCCGTGCGCTGGCGCCGCGCGCTGCGCCTCGCCGGCACCTGGCGCCTGCCCTTGCCGCATACCTGGCGCCGGCTGGCGCGTGCGGCGGGGTCCTCCCTCGGCCTGACGGGCCATCCGGCTGCCGCCGAAGAGCAGCGCTACCCGGCGACCCTCGATGCCAGCCGGGCCGCGGCGGAACTGGGCTGGCGCGCCCGCCTGGGCAGCACCGAGGCGATCCTCGCCGCCAGCGGCCGGCCGGCCTTGGCGACGGCCGCCTACGCCGAGGACCCCTTCGGCCTCGACCCGCGGGCGATCGCTCGTTACCAGAAGACGCTCTGCCGCTTCCTGCGCCGGCTGTGGTGGCGGATCGACGTCCAGGGCGAGGAGCACATCCCGCGCACCGGGCGGGCGGTGCTGACGGGCGTTCACCGCGGCTTCATGCCCTACGACGGCGTCATGGCGCTCGACATCGTCGAGCAGGCGACGGGCCGGGTTCCGCGCTTCCTCATCCACCCCTGCCTTGCCAAGCCGCCGCATCTCTCACGCTTCATGAGCCAGCTCGGCGGCATGATCGCCTGCCAGGAAAACGCCGCCTGGGTGCTCGACCGCGACGAGATCCTGGGCTTCTTCCCCGAGGGCATCCGCGGCGCCTTCACCTACTACCGCCACGCCTACAGGCTGGGTAAGCTGGGCCGCGACGAGTTCGTCAAGGCGGCGCTGCGCCATCGCGCTCCGATCGTCCCCTTCGTCACCGTCGGCAGTGCGGAGATCTTCCCGATCCTCGGCAAGGTGCGCTGGAGCTGGTGGGAGCGCTTGACGGAATGGCCGTGCTTTCCGCTCGCACCGCCCTTCCCGCTGCTGCCCGTTCCCTTGCCGTCGAAGTGGCATACCCGTTTCCTGCCGCCGATCGCCGTCCAGGAGCGCTTCGGGCCGGAGGCCGCCGAGGACCCGGCGATCGTCGCCGCCCTCTCGCAAGAAGTGCGGGTGGCGATCGAAGCGGCGCTCGCCGACATGCTGGCCCGCCGGCGGCGGATCTTCTGGGGCTCGCTCGCCGCGCAGGCGGCCGAGGGACCCACCCTGGAGGAGCGCGAGGCCGGGCGCGCCAAGCGGCGGGAGGCCACGCCATGAGGCCCCTCTGGCTTTCTCTGCGCCGCCTGGCCGGGCTCGTGCGGGTGTTCGCCCGGCACGGCCTCGCCCACCTCGGCGGCGCGCGCTGGAGCCGCTTCCCGCGGCTCGCCCGCCGCTTGCCGCCTGGCGACCTCAGCGGCCCGCAGCGCCTGTCGGCGATCCTCGAAGACCTCGGCGGCAGCTTCATCAAGTTCGGCCAGATGCTCGCTCTGCAGCCGGATATTTTGTCCCTTGAATATTGCAATGCGCTCTTCGATCTCCTCGACCAGGTGGAGCCCTTCGGCTACGCAGAGGTCGATCGGATCGTCCGCGCCGAGCTGGGGCGCGGGCCGGAGGAGGCCTTCGAGAGCTTCGAGCGGGCGCCGATCGCCACCGCTTCGATCGGCCAGGTACACGTCGCCTGGTTGGACGGCAAGAAGGTCGCCGTCAAGGTGCAGCGGCCGGTCGTCGAGCGCGACTTCACCGGCGATATCCGGGTGATGACGGCTTGCGTTCGTGCCATCCGCCGCTTCCGGCTCCGCTCGCTCGAGTGGTTGATCGAGCCGATGAGCGAGTTCGTGGCCTGGACGCAAGAAGAGCTCGACTACCGTAACGAGGCCCGCTCGATGCGCCAGATGCGGCAGAACTCGCTGGGCAGCCCCAGCGAGTACGTGCCCGAGGTCTGCCTGGTGACGCGGCGGGTCCTGGTCGCCGAGTTCATGGACGGCGTCACCGTCCTCGACTACCTGCGGGCCGTCGAGCGCGGCGACCAGCTACGGCTCGCCCGCCTTGGCGAGATGGGTTTCGACGCTTCGCTGTGCGCTCGCCGGGTGATCGACAACTTCCTCGGCGACGCCTTCCGCCACGGCCTCTTCCACGCCGACCTGCATCCGGCGAACCTGATGATCCTGGCGGGCAACCAGATCGGCTATCTCGACTTCGGCATCACCGGCGTGCTGTCGAAGCACTCCCGGCTCTACCTGGTGCAGATGACGCTCGCCTACACGCGCGGCGACATCGCCGGCATGTGCGCCGCCTTTCTCAAAGTCTCGGCGATGGACGAGCGGTCCGATGCCGAGGCCTTCCGGCGCGGCCTCGAGCGTTTCGCCGAGGTCTGGTACGAGCGCAGTCGTGGCGGCCAGAAGCTCAAGAAGAACTTCACGCTGGTCATGCTCGACATGCTGCGCCTGTCGCGCACGACGGGCATCTGGCCGGAGCGGGACGTCATCAAGTACATCCGTTCCGCCATCGCGATCGACGGCTTGATCACGCGCTTTGCCCCCAGCTTCGAGGTCGGTGCCTACCTGGCCGAGGTCTGCGATCGCTCGATCCGCGGCGAAGCGCGGCGGGCCCTCGTCTCCCGCTCCCGCATGGTCTCCTGGGCTGCTGGCAGCGCCCAGCTGCTGAGCGAGGGCGCCGAGCGTTGGTCGGCGGTGCTGGCGCGGCTCTCGGCGGGCCGTGCGACGAAGTCGCCGGAGGCGCCGGCGAGCGAGCTCGAGGGGCAGGCGATGCGGCTCGGCCTGGTGGCGGTGGTGCTGGCGCTGGTCATCGCCACCCACCAGGCGCCGCCGCCCTTCGGTTGGAACATCTACACCGCCAGCTTTGGCTTGCTCGGCACCGCGCTGGCGTTCTTGACACGTGCCGTGTGGCGGCTCTCGGGATGAACCAGACCCTTGATGAGGGAGGACGATCACCATGCGCGAATGGGCTCAATCAGCGATCAGTCTGAGCTGGGCGATGTCGGTCTTCGGAGCACGTCAGATGCTGTCGATGCTGACGCCCCAGGGTCGGGCCGCGAGCGCCGAGGACCTGCGAACCGTGGCGGCGGCGACCGAGCAACGCCTCGGCCCGCTGGCCCACAGCATGTTCCGCTTCGGCGACCAGCTGCAGCGCAACACCGTGGACCTCGCCTTCAGCCTGATGAACCCGGCCAACCTGGCCCAAACGATGGAGCGGGGTGCCACCGCCGCCCGTGAGATGGCCCAGGGCGGCCTCGCGGTCGCTCGCCAGGCCGGCGCGGCGGTGACCGGCCAGGGTGCCGCGCCAGCGCCGGACGCCGGCGCCGGCTGGGGACCGATGTCGTAGGCGGAGTGAGGAACGACGCTGCCATGTGGCTCGAGACCGCTCGCTCGCTGGCCCGCCTTTCCTGGGCCCTCGGTGTCTTCGGCGCCCAGCAGGGGGTGCGCCTGTTGTCGCCGGCGACGGGGAGGGAAGCGGCCGCCGCGTTCGATCGGGTGCTCGCCACGTTGAAGCCAGCGGAGGACGGCGAAGAGGCGCGCCCTCTCTGGCTCGACACCGTGCGCTGCTTCGGCGGTGCGTTGGCCGACATGGGGCCGATGTTCCTGTCCTCCTACCTGTTCAACCCCCAGGCCTGGGCCACCACCGCGCTCGAGGTGGGGGTGCGGTCTGTCGCGGCGTTGCAGCTGTTGCCGGGTGGGCAGGCCGCGGTCGCGGGGCGCGAGCTGGCGGCCAAGGTCGAGGTCTTCTGCCTCGTGCGGGGCGTTGCCGAGCGGATCGGGGTGCCGGCGAGCGGCGTCTTCGAGCTCGCGCCGCTGGTGGACAGGGCCTACCGCCTCGACCCCTTCGCTGCGCTGTGGGCGGTGGAAGGCCTCGGCCACGACTACGCCGAGCGCTGCCTCGACGCCGGTCGCAGCGTCGAGGGCCTGCTGCACGCCGAGGCCACCGGGCCGCTGCCGGCGAAGAGCCTGCTGATGCTCCATGCCGGGTTCGGGCTTGCCGTCGCGCAACGGACGCTCGCCGAGCTGCCCCGGACGGCCGACCCCGCGGCGCTCGCCCAGGCCACGGCGGCGATCATCGAGCACTGCCGTTTGGGCTCGCTCCCGGGTTTCGTGGGGGCGGCCTGGGAGTCCCTCGGCCTGGTGACCCGGACCTTCCATCCGGCCTGGGTGGCGGCGGTGGATGCGACGCTGGCCGCCAACCACCCCGACGTCCGTGGCTTCTTCTGGCACGGGGTGGGGCGGGCGCTCTACTTCTTGCCGCTCAACTTCCTGCCGGGGGCGGACGCCGCGGTCTTCGCCATGGCGCGGCGCGAGGCCCCCGACGAGCCGCTGCGCCGTTCGGCCCTGGCAGGGGTGGCCTGGGCCTTCCTGCTCGTCACCCAGCGCGACCCCGAGATCCTCTCCCAGCTGGTGGTCACACCGCTGGCGGCCGAGCTCGCCGCCGAGGGCGGTTTTGCCAACGGCGTGGCCTCGGCCACCGTGATGCGGCTCGACACCACGCCCGGAGCCGCGCTCCTCGAGAGCTTCCGGGCCTATGCGCCCGAGCCAGCAGGGGCAGCTGCCTGGCGGCGCCTGGTGAGCGAGCCGTTCGAGCTGGCGACCGAGGTCCTCCACCCGGCATTGGCGCGCCGCGGGGAGCTCGACGCGGTGTTTCGCTACCAGGACCTGCCGGCCTTGGCGGCGGCCCTGCGCGCCGAGGAAGGACGATGACGTCGCGTCCCCGGCTCCGCGTGGTCCACCGCTCGCGGACGGCGCGCCGCGACGAGGTCGCGGCGGTCCTCGCGCGCCAGGGCCTCGACCGCCCCGCGGACGATCACCGCGCCTGGGCCGCCACGGCAGAGCGCTGGCGTGCCTGTTGTGGTGAGCTGGGCCCAGTCTTTGTCGCCTTCAACCGCTATCTCGCCCGGCGCCCCGACCTCCTGCCCGTCGAGGTCTGCCGGCGCCTCGCGCAACCGCTGGCTCCTCCTCGAGCGATGGGTGCCTGGCCGAGCGGCGAAGAGCTGCGCGACCATCTCGCCGCCGAGCTCGGCCATCCCCTCGCGGCGGTGCTCAGCTGGCTCGACCCGGAGCCGGTGGAGCGGTCCTCCTTCGAGCTCACCTTGGCCGGCCGGCTGCTCAGCGGGGAGCCCGTGTGGCTACGACTGGTCCATCCCCAGGCAGCCGTGCGCCTGGCGGAGGACGTACCGCTCCTCTCCCTGCTGGCACCGGCCTTTGCCGCGCTCGGTGGTCCCGTGGGCGACCTGCCGGTGGCCGTCGAGAGCTTCGCCGCCGCCGCCGAGCAGGCCCTCGACAGGCGGCAGACCGCCGAGGCGTGCGAGCTCCTGAGCGAGGAGGCGGCCGAGCTCCGCGGCCTCGGCGCGCCGCGCGTCTACCGGCCGCTGTGCACCGCCAGGCTGCTGGTGCAGGAGCCCGCGGCCCGGCCGCTCGCGGCGCACCTCGCCGAGACCCGCTCGGCCGGCGACGCGGCGGAGCTCGCCCGGCGCCTCGCCGAGGCCTTCTTCCGCCAGGCCCTGGGCGGCGGTGTGCTGCCCAGCGAGCTCGACGAGGGCAGCCTCGCCCTGGGCCCTGCCGGCGAGGTGCTGTGGCTCGGCGGCTCGTTCTACAAGCCCTCGGCAGCCGGGCAGCGGCAGCTGCGGCGCTACCTCACGGCTGCCGCGCGCCAGGACCCGGAGGAGCGCTGCGCTCTGCTGCTCCGCGAGCTGGTGCCGCTCGCCGCCGGCGCGGCGCCGGACGAGGTGCTCCATCGCCTGCGCCAGGCCGTGCCGTTCCGGGACGGTGGCTGGGGGGACGGTGATGGCTCGCTCAGCGAGACCCTGTTCCTCGAATGGCGGCTGGCCCGCCACGAGGGCTTCGCGCTCAAGGCGCCGATGCAGGCCTTCGCTGCCGCCTGCTGCGGTCTCGAGCTGCTCTGCCGCGAGCTCGCGCCGGGGAGCGATCCGCTGCAGCGTGCTCTCGAAGACACGCTGCTCGCGACCAGCCTGGACCATCTGGCCGAGATGGCGACCGTCGAGCGCCTGGTGGAGAACGCCGAGCGGTATGCCGTCCTGGCGAGCGAGCTGCCGGCGCGCCTCGAGGGCCTGCTCGAGCCAGCTACCGCCGCCGAGCCTCGCGCCATGGGGGTGCAGCGGCGGCGTTCGGGCTCTCCGGCGGTGCTGATCGCGTTGCTGCTCGCTCTTGCGAGCGTGGCCCTGGTGGTGCCGCGGCTCGCGGCGAGCCCGAGCGTCGGACCCTGGGCCGTGGCGCTGTTTCTCGTTCTTGGTGGCTGGTGTCTGCGTCTGGCGGTGCGGCGATGAGTGCCCCCCCGCAGCCCAACCTGGCTGTGCTGGCCCGCCTCGCCGGGCTGCCGTTCTTCTGGGCGGCGCTGTCGCTGCGCGCCATGGCGGAGGTCTTCGCGGGCGCCGGCTCGTTCCTCGAAGGCGCCGCCCTGGTGCGCGGCGCGGCAGCCGTGCCGGCTGCGGCGTCGCCGGCCTCTGGCACGACGAGCCCCGACCCCTCGCTGCCTCAACCCTCAAGCGCCGGGCCTGCTGCCCGTGCTGCAACCTCTCCAACGGAGGATCCCATGACTGACCGTAGCCTGAACGACGACATGGTCAAGCTGGTTCGCTACTCGATCGTCACCATCGAACGCGACAAGGAGGCCATCCTGGTGTCGCGCGCCGAGCGGCTGGTGACCGACAACTTGAGCGACGACGCCTTCGCCTCTTGGATGATCTCGGAGCACCGCGAGCAGATGCGCGGCACGGCCAACCAGTACCTGCGGGTGAGCTTCGAAGTGATCGACCGCTGGGCCAAGCAGGACCGCAAGTACGAGAAGCGCCAGCTCGAGATCCTGGGGGAGATCCGCGATCGCATGCCGCTCCCGGCCTGAAGAACCAGCAAGGAGGTAACGGATGCCCAGCGAACCCATCGCCGGCGAGCTTGGCTGGGGCCCGGTCGGCAAACCGGCTCCTGCGGCGACGGCGCCTGCCGTCGCCGCGAGCGCCGCACCCGACGCGGCCCTCCAGACGCTGGTCGACCAGGCCGCGACGTTCAATCTCTTCGTTGCCCCGGCGCTCGGTGCAGCGCCCGGCTGGCTGATGCGCAACGGCAGCGTCGTCGGTCTGGCTGGTGAGCTGCCCCTGCATCGCTTCCAAATCCAGCTGCGCGACGTCACCAGCGCGGGGGTGCGGGCCTCGAACGTGATCGGCGAAGTGAGTGGTCGGCTGTCGCTGCGGTTGCTCTTCATGCCGTTCGCCACCCGCGCCCTGCCGGGCCAGGAGCCGCCGGCCGAGACGTTCGACCGCACGAGCTCACAGCGCTTCGTGCTGCCGGAAGCCACCTTCACCTTCGGCGCGGGCCGGGACGGCTTCGCGAGCTTCGGCACCGGCCGCACGTTCCCCACCTGGGCGGCCGGCGGCAGCAAGCTGGTGGTGGCTGCGATCGGCAACCTCACCGCGGGCTTCGGCAAGTTCGCCGGCCTCGCCGGCAACTACACGCTCTGCGCCGAGCTGACGCCGGAAGGAGCGCTGCGCGGTCACCTGCTGGTGCGGGTGCAGGACCCTCAGGGGGCGCTCCTCGCCAGGGCCCCGCTGCCGGCGATCGTCCCCGCCGCCGACCTCGATCCCGCGACGACCTTCCTCGCCTTCGCCGCTCAGAAGGGCAGCGGTGAGGACCAGGTGAACCGCTTCAGCCTCGGCCCCGATGGCCAGCCGCGCGGCGTCAACATCTCGCTGTGGACCAAGCACGTCACGGTGGATTGCGCCGCCGCCGGGCCGGAGGGCTTTCGGGCCCTGCCGATCGCGGTGGGCGGTCGGGTGGGGACCGAGATCGGCTGCGGTCGCAGCCCGGACCCGACGGCCCCGCCCGAGGGCACGGCGCTACGGCCGTTTCCTTTCGAGGGGGTGGCCAACTACAGCTTCCGGGATGCCGCCGGTCGTGACGTGGGGGCGGTGACCACCAACGTGATCGAGGGCCGGCGCTTCGACCTGCGGCTGGCCGGCGCTCCCGACCAGCCGGCGTTCCGCTTCGGGTTCTTCGGGCCGGTGGTCTTGGGCCAGGGCGTGATGCGCGGCACCGAGGGCATGTTCTACGGCTCCTCCGGCTCGATCTTCAACCCGCCGCCCGGTGTCCAGGTGGTCACCCACTACTACGTGGCGCGGATCCACGACCCGCAAGGCCGCTTCCGCGCCCGCGAGGTGCAGTCATGAGCAACGCCGCGCTCGCCACACCACCCCTGGCGCCGGCCGCTGGCGCGGCGCCCGGCCTGCCTGACGTCAACGCCGAGATCTACCCCTACGACGTGGTGCAGCACCTGCTCGACGAGACCGCGAACTTCTCCCTCTTCGCGCTGCCCGACGAGGACTTCGGCCTCGATGCCTCGCTCAACCCGCAGAGCCCGGAGGACTGGTTCGGCCTCAACGGCGGCTATGGGGTGGCGGTGCGCTCGCGGCTCCACGGCTTCGACTGCGGGGTCGAGATGCGGCAGGGATCGCTCGCCAACCAGGGGCTGGGCCGGGCCTTGGGTTGGTTCGAGGCGCGCTGGCTGTTCGGCACCGAACAGAGCGCCTGGGCGCCAGGGACGCATCCGCCGCCGCAGCTCTTCGATCCCTGGCGGTCGCAGCGCCTGGTGATGGTCGACGGCGGCTTCCGTTTCGGTGGCGGCGAGGAGACGGCGGCGGGCTACGGCATCGGAAGGACCTATCCGCAGGTGGTTGGTGGCCGGCCCCGCGTGCTCGTCGGCCTGGTGGGCAACGTCACCGCGGGGTCCGGCAAGTTCGGCGGTCTCGAAGGTACCTTCGTTTTGGCCGGGGAGCTCACCGCCGGCCTCGGTTTCCGCGGCAACGTCGTGCTGCGGATGGTCGACCCGGAGCGCCGGATGTGCCGCAGCGAAGAGCTGCCGAGGATGAGCGGTGGCCCCGCCTTCGCCCCCGGAGCGACCTACCTGGTGATGCGCGGCGTCAAGAAGGACCGCTTCGTCAAGACGACCTACGGGCCGCCGCCGGATGCCCGCCGGGTCAACCTGATGACCCCTTCCCAGTTCCGCGCCGTCGACCTCCGCACGGCGCTCGACCATGGTGCGCCGCGGACCCAGATGCTGGTCGGCCCGGTCAAGGCGACGATGGACGCCAGTGTCTTCTTCGACCTCCTGGCGCCGCCTGGCAGCGCCGCCCACCCGGTGCCCTTCGCGACCGAGGAGCTCTACCGGTTCAGCGATCGCGACGGCCGCGAGACCGCCACCGTCAACGCTGGTATCACCGACGGCGTGTCGTTCCAGCTGCGCTTCCCGGCGGCGCCGGGCCAGCCGGGGGTGCGCTTCGCGGGTTTCGGCCCGATCACCGGCGGCTCGGGCTTGCTGACCGGCGCTCGCGGCGTGCTCACCGTCAACTCGCTGATCGGCATCTCGCCGCATGCCCTCTCGTTGGTCCACACCCTCTTCCTGCTCGACGAGGCACACCAGGGCGCGCGGCCCGGGGCGGAGTGAGACGACGATGACGACGAACCCGGCGGCCGCCGACGCCCTCACCAACCTCGACGACGAGCAGGTGAAGCTGGTGGCGTTCACCATCATCTCGGTGCGACGCGACGCCGAGCGCACGATGCCGGGCCTGCTCGGCGCGGGGACGGTGGTGATCGCCGAGCGCACCACCGGGGAAGCCCTGACGCTGTGGTTGATCGACCGCTATCTGGCCTCCCTGTCTCCCGAGGAGAGGCTTGCCATCGAGGCCGACCGCCGCTATCTGCGGGTGCATTACGTGGTCTCCCGGCGCTGGCCGCGTGAGCCGCGCGAGTTCGAGCGTGACCAGCTGGGGACCCTGGCAGCGATCCGGGATCGCCTCCCGCCTTCGGCAACCTGAAACATCACTTTGTGGTCAAGGAGACCTGCGATGCGAGACAGCCTCAACGACGACATGATCAAGCTGGTGCGGTATTCGATCCTCACCATCGAGCGCGATCGCGAGGCGGTGCTGGTGCCGAGTGCCGAGCGGCTGGTCACCGACAACTTGAGCGAGGATGCCTTCGCCGCCTGGATGATCTCCGAGCACCGTGCCGAGCTCGGGGGTACCGCCAACCAGTACTTGCGGGTCACGGTCGAGGTGGCGGACCGCTGGGCGAAGCAGGACCGCAAGTTCGAGAAGCGCCAGCTGCAGGTGCTGGGCGAGATCCGCGACCGCATGCCGGTGGCGCCGCCACCGCCGGCGCCGCCCGGCCAGCCGTTCGCGGAGATCGCCCGCCGCTTTGACGCCAACCAGGTGCGTCTCAAGTACCTGCGCCAGGGGTTCAAGCTGGGGGCCAAGACCTTGGCCGCTGACATCGCGAGCGCCTTTGCCCAGTTCCGCGACCTCGGCGAGTTCGTGGCGATCCCGATCGTCGAGGCCGACCTGGCGACCGTCTTCGAGCAGGGGGCCCAGCCGGCCCAGGGCTTCGATCCGGCGGGGCTCGAGAGCTTCCCGGCCTACTGGCACGGCGTCAACCGCGAGTTCGAGGCCGCGGGCACCGAGCGCACGGCGAGCGCCGCTCACTGGTACATGACCTGGGAGCCGGGGGTCTACAAGCCGGGCGAGGAGTACCTCCAGAACGTGGTCGGCTCCAAGCTCAAGAACTTCGATTCCGCGGCGCTGCCGGCCCTCAGCGAGCACAAGGTGGACCTGGCGCTCAACGTCTGGCGGCCGGACATCGGGATCGCCGGCTGGTTGTCGATGTGGGTGGAGAGCCGCAACGAGCTCGCCTTGATCAGCTACGAGCTCAGCCAGGGGACCTTCCTGTGGATCGGCCAGATCCTCAGCGAAGACCTCGTGCCGGTGATGGGCGAGAAGTTCTTCTGGATGTTCTTCGAGTGGATCGACCTCTCGGGGGACGCCAAGCACTACTTCATGTACGGGCTCCAGTTCCAGATCGACTTCGAGACCGGCCGCGCCCAGCTCTTCGGCGACAGCTTCCGCAAGGCGCGCTTCGACATCGCGGGGTGAGGGCGTGGTCGGCGGCAAGGGACCGAACGGCAGGGCCGGGTGGGGAACGGACGCAGCTGAAGGGGGGTGCTAGCCATGAGCTCCAGCGATCTGGCGACCAGGGGGGGCGCCGCGGCCGGCGGCGCGGCCGCCGTGCTGCCGGACATCAACGGCGAGACCAACCCCTTCGAGCTGGTCCAGGCGGCGATCGATCGGGCTGCCTACTTCAACTGGCTGTCGCTGCCCGCGGGCGGCGGGGACACCCTGCGCGACCCGGCGGGGCGGGTGGTCGGCTTCGTCGTCGATGAGGCCCTGCATCGCTTCGAGATCACCATGCTGACGCGGCCCGTCCGGCAAAGCCAGGACGAGCAGGACGCCGACCGGCGCGGCCGGCGCACCCGCAGCGAGGTGAGGGCGAGCAACCGCGCCGGCGAGCGGACCGCCCGCTTTCGCCAGCGCTGGCTGCTGATCCCCGACGGCTTCGCCGCGCTGCCGGGCCGGCAGCCGCCGCCCACCGCGCTCGACCCCACCCGCCCCCAGCGCTTCGTGATGGTCGATGCAGAGCTGGCCTTCGGTGACGGCAGGGACGGTTTCCGCGGCTTCGGCTCCGGCACCACCTTTCCGATGGCGGTGGGGCCGGCCAGCGAGCTGTGGGCGGCGAGCGTCGGCACTCTGCTCGCGGGCTTCGGGCGCTTTGCGGGCCTCGCCGGGACCTACTGCCACTGCGGCACCCTGGACCCGCAGCGGGGCTTCAGCGGCAACTTGCTGCTACGGGTGGTCGATCCCGAGGGTCGCCTGGGCACCGACAACAGCCTGCCCAGCCTGGGTAACGGCCCCGAGCTCGAGCCGGGGGTGACTTATCTGCTGCTGCGCGGCCAGAAGCGCGACCGCCACCAGCTCAC
>WBZL01001626.1_pt2 | contig 19606 bp, 6 predicted proteins | sample 5204291 | NCBI WGS metagenome assembly WBZL01 (sample SAMN12344345, study PRJNA552823) | activated sludge metagenome | biome: Activated sludge suspended growth; feature: Nitrification reactor; material: Wastewater; isolation source: activated sludge from nitrification reactor of wastewater treatment...
AAAATCTGTAAAGCTGCTATCAATTGGATTCCATAGACGCAGTCCTGATCCCCAGCTCGCTATCCATATATCGCCATCATAATCCTGATAGATGTCTTGAATATTGTTGTCAGTAAAAGATGCTGGATTTGAAGTTTTAGTAAAGATTCTTTTATATGATGAATCTTTGATATTGTAGATTACAACCCCCTCGTGTGTTCCTAACCAAAAGTTTCCATTGATTTTGCAAATTGTACGAATGAATGCATTGGTCAAAAATTTGTCCGAAGAAAGATCCTTGTAAGGTTCTAGTATTTTGTTGAAAACTAAGGCAGAGAACATGCCTTTGTGTGTGGCAATGTGAATTCTTTGTTGAATGGTGTCAAAATAAAAATCTAGAATTTCCTTTTCTCTATTGGATCTTGAATTTTCATCGGGTAAACTTATTTTTTCAAATTTTTGAATAGCCTTATTGAATACACAAATGCCAAGTCTGGTACCTATCCAAATCTCATTTTTTCCAACAGGCATGATCGCATTTATTTTGTTATCACACAAGCTGGTTGGGTCGTCTGGATCGTGAAAAAACTGTTTGAACACATGTCCATCAAATTGATTGAGGCCGAAATTAGTACCGACCCATACATATCCATCTTGGTCCTTATGAATAGCTAGAATATTGTCATTGCTCAATCCATTTTTAATTGTATATCTGTCAAATAGTATGCTTGAAGGTTGCGCAGTTGACCATCCTGAACAAAACAGTAAAATAATTACTCCCTTTATGTTTAACCTCCAGTCCATCCCTATGACAAAAGTAATCAAATCATACTTGTTGGAAGGATTTTAGAGAATTCACATCATGATGTGACAGGTGAAAAAAATGAATTTTCCACAGTCTGCATACTTTTGTAAAAAATTAAGGCTCATGAAAATTTTCTTCAACATCCTTTTTACATTGGCGGCGGAAGTGGCAGCTGTTCATATTCTCCAAGCGCAGTGCGAAATATCACAGATAGCATTTTATAAGAATTACTCAGTAGGCTCATGCAATGGGATGAGCTTTCAATATGCCATTGGAGGCCCGGTGGCCGCTTTTGACGATTGTGGGGGAAGAGATTATACCTCACCTTTCACATCTTCATCAAACACTGTAGGAATAGATGACCAACTCATTTTTTCTGCCAATGTATATCCAAATCCTGTCTTTCATACATTGCAGGTAGATCTACCTGATTTGAAGACTGTAGTGGAATTTAAGATCCTCAATGCAACCGGCCAATTGATCAAATCAGGCCAGTTCCATAATAATGGAAATCAACTTGATCTGTTGGAAATGGAAAATGGATATTATTTTATTCAATTGAATGCACAAGGTTTTAAAGCCAACACAAAATCATTTGTAAAAATTAATCCTTAATATTTTAATAATAAAAATTAATTATGAAAAAGTGTTATTTATTCATTGCGATACTTGCTTTCTGTATCAGCGGTCTTATGGCACAAACGGGTCTGCCGTATCAAGCCATTTTGCGAAATTCTTCAGGAGCGCCACAAGCCAATACTCGCGTACTATTGAAGTTTGACATTTTAGAATACGGATCAGGAACTTTATTGTATAGTGAAACCCAAAGTCCGCTGACGGACGTGTATGGATGGATGAGCACATTGATCGGCACAGGAACACCATTAAGTGGCAGCTTTTCATCAGTCAACTGGGGTAGTGCAAAGAAATTGTTGGTCAGTTGCTCAGACGATAACGGAGCTACATTCAATACGTTTAGCAGTGTTTTAGTGGATAATAGTGTTTTTGTTGGGGCGAAAGGTGACCAGGGCGACAAAGGAGACAAGGGAGATAAAGGCGACCGTGGAGACACAGGCTTGAAAGGCGATCGTGGCGACAAAGGTGATCAGGGCGACAAGGGCGACCAGGGTGAAAAGGGAGACGCAGGTACAGGGGTTCGAATCGTTGGATCTGTACCAAGCTCTTCCAATCTGCCATTGCCTTATAACGGACAAATCGGGGATATGTACATTTCACAAGACAATGGTCATGGACATTTTTGGAATGGGATGGCGTGGATAGATGTAGGTGAGATCAAAGGTCCGAAGGGAGATATAGGAAGCCAAGGAGCCAAAGGTGACCGTGGTGACAAGGGTGACAAAGGCGATATAGGCTTGAAGGGAGATAAAGGCGACCAAGGAATACAGGGGCTCCAAGGCTTGAAAGGCGAAAAAGGTGACCAAGGGGTTCAAGGGATTCAAGGACCAAAAGGAGATAAAGGTGATAAAGGAGATAAAGGGGATACTGGACCGGCTGGTAGCTACAGTCCTGGTCCTGGAATATCAATAGCTTCAAATATAATAACGAACACAGGTGATACAGATACTAGTAATGATATCATCAATACAAGTGTGGCAGGTGGAGCAATCACGGGTACATTTTATGATTTAAAGCTTAAACCGGAAACAATTGGAAGTTCAGAAATCATAGATTTCTCCATTAACAATTCCGACTTACACTCCATGGGTGCCAGTATAAATCAAGTACTTAAATTTGATGGATCAAAATGGCAACCAGGAGCAGATGTAGGATTAACTCTTCCGTATAATGTAAATTACGGAGCTGCGAACCCTGTGGCTTTTTCTATCAATAGTATCAATAACACGACTCCATTAGAGGTGCATCAGGGAGGATTGGTTTCTACTGTTCCGGCTTTACGTGCCACAAGTCAAGGAGATAAAGGAATTGAGGTGCAATCATTTTCAATCGATGCAAAAAATACTACAGCAAGATTTTATAATGAGAATTCTAATAATGCAGGATCAATATTAAAATTAGAAAATGAAGGCTCAGGATTGGCATTAATAGCCCATTCACATTCAGGTTCATCAACAATAATAGATGGAAATACTGTCAAGACAAATCAAGTTCTTGATGTTTTCAACTTGGGAACAGGTAGGACAATGACAGTGAATCAAGCAAATCCCAATTCTGACCAAAATACAGTAACTGTCAGTTCTGCTACTACAGCTGCCGTCATGAGTTTAGAATCCACAAGAAATGGTAATCAAAGTCCAAACAATGCCTTACTTGAATTAAAAAATGGGTACATTAAAGTCCCACAAAATAATGAATTCAGGACAGCTTTCATTCATACAAGCAGTTTTAATAATATTACAGGAAATGCTACTGTTCTATATTATCCAAATGCGAAATCCACAGACCTAGTATTTGTCCAGAAAAGTTTGCCATATACTGGTTCTTCAGTAATCACCTGGTACGATTTCGCGACAGGGTCTTGGAAAATTTCGAATGAAATTAACAATGTCAATATGCCAGTTGGAGTGACATTTTTTGTTTTTGTGATTAAAACAGAATAACTATTTCTACAGCTGGAATATAAATATGAAAAAAAATATTTTACTATTTTCATTGATTTGTTCATTTCAAATTAATGCACAATCCAATCGAACTTTTTTCTTGGGTCATAGTCTCATTAATTTGAATATTCCTCAGATGGTAAGCGAGATGGCTAAGGAAAGTAATATACCATTTTACATGCAGCGAAATATTGGCATTGGTGCCAACTTAGGTTGGCACTGGACCAATCCATATACGGGACAAGGCGATGTTTGGGATACCACATTGCGACGACAGACTTTCGACCATTTCATTATCACCGAAGCTGTACCACTTAAGGGACATCTCCAATGGAGTATGACTTATGAATTTTTGGATAGTTTTTATCTACTTGCTAAAAAGCGCAATCCCAATATCCAAATGCTATTCTACGAGACTTGGCATTGTATCAATAGTGGTACACCTACAGGATGTATGTATGATAATGACAGTCATATCCCTTGGCGCACCAGACTTGATAGTGATCTTGTATTATGGGAAGGAATATTGGATCAGCATAATAGGAAATATCCAAATCATCTTGCATACATGGTGCCAGGGGGTCAAGGTCTAGCTAGACTTCATGATGAAATAGCTGCTGGCAGACTTCCTGGAATTAAATCACACCGAGAGTTATTTTCGGATGATATACATTTAACCAATATAGGAAATTATTTTATTGCTTGTGTCATGTACGGAGTAATCTTCAAAAAATCTCCAGTTGGCCTTCCTGCGCAGCTTAAGGATATGTATAATGTAAATTACTCTCCTGCTCCAACGAATTCTCAAGCTGCTGTGTTGCAAAAAGTAGCATGGGAAACAGTATGTAATTATAACAGGACTAATGTCAAGTGCAATACAACAAACACAGATATTATCCTTAATCCAGCAAACTACAAATGGGACGGTTTTACTCTCAATTTGGAAACAAAAGCTATCAATATTCAAGTGATTGATGAAATGGGAAGTATTTTAATTCATGCAAATCACTCGGACAAGCTCGATTTAAGTGGACTTTTACCGGCAATATATTATATCAAAGTGGACAATAGGTTGATTAAATTAATAAAATCAAATTAGGTGTTTTTTTCATAATAAGGTGGGTGCAACACTGTACAGGTTCATCCAGTTAGTTTGTTTTTGCGTTAGAATTACAAAATAATGACATGGGAATTTCCCATGTTGTTCTAGAAAACATGGATTTAAATCTTGGAAAAACATGTTGTTTAATAAAAAGAAATTTATTGAGATTATTTATGAGCTAAGCGAATAAATCCTTGGTATTTGATGTCTCTATAAAAAAACCAATTTTGTTTAAGGAATATGACGCACACAAATGAGGTGGTAATTGCTACTATATCTTATGCAAATTCAGTTAATTTTCTGGTGTATCCAGAGATGGAAATAATTTGACACAGCATTTCACAGGAGGTATTTTGTTTGATCCACTATCGGTATATGGGTATTTAAATCTATTGGTATATATTTGAACTACAAAATTAAATGTGATGTATAAATTTCCCTTTTTTATAATATTAATATTCTTAGGTAACATAGTTGAGGCACAGAGCTCACTTCCGGATTCATGTAAAATTGCTTTTGGAACCAATCTTTCAGGACTCTTTGATTGGGGCACTGAACAGCCCTTCGTCAATATGATGAAATCTTGCCGTAACTGGTATTCAAAGGATGATAATGGTGAATTTGAGACTGGACAAATTCATCAAATGAGTTTTAGGCTAGATGGCTATCCAACTCATATCCCGCAAATTGTTTCTGGCAATAGCCTACCGCAATATGTTGCCACAATTTGGGCTAGAATTGAAGGATGGAAAATTGGTGAATACAAAGTATTTTTTGAGGGACAAGGCGAACTGGATATCAATGTAGGAGTTGAGAACTTTAGAAGATTGGAAGCTCATACATATGCATTTACTTTACCTACAAATGTCGATCGCGAAATTCAGCTGATTATAAAAAAATCACTCGTCAATGATCCAATTAGAGATATTCGTATTATTCATTCAGAATATGAGACCACTTATCAAACTCACCCATTCAATCCTTTATGGCTGTCTTATCTGAAACCATTTAAGTCTATCCGTTTTATGGATTGGGGACACACTAATTATTGGGGACAAAAGGATGATTGGACTTGGAGTCAAAATAAAGTGGATTGGTCAAGTAGAGCTAAATTGGAAGATTACACTTGGACTAGCTATAAAGGCATACCTTATGAAATGATGATAATGCTTATGGAAGAACTTCATGTAGATGGTTGGGTATGTATACCACATGCAGCAAGTGATGATTATATCCGAAATATGGCATTATTTTTTAAGTTTAAAGTCTCGCCGGAAAGACATCTCTATATTGAGTATAGTAATGAAATATGGAATTGGATTTTTGGTCAGACTGTATGGCTGGATGAAAATCTTTGTAAACCATCTGGTACTTGGCCAGAGTGCTATGTTCCTGCCATTCAAAATGCTCTGGACATTTGGTCTTCGGTTTATAATGGCGAACTCAGAAAAATTACTCGTGTAGTTGGAGCTTTTACTGGATGGTATGATGTAAGTGAACGGGTTGCCAACACAATGAGACAGAATTCATATGATGCAATCGCACCTACATTTTATTTTGGCTTATCTGAAGAATCAGATATGAGATTGGACGCGCTTGCTGACAGAGCTACTACACTTGACATAGCAAGAGAAGTTAGATCGAATATGAATTTTGAATTTGATGCCATCACCCAAATTAAAAATTTAGCCAAACGTCTTGGAAAACAACTCGTGTTTTATGAAGGAGGAAATCATATCACTGCACATCCATTTGGTGTAGAGCCATCATACGGTCAGGCTATAATAGATCTACACCGTGATACTGCTATATACAATCTTTACAATGAATGGTTTTCTCGAATTAAAACATTGCAAGAAGGAAATGAACCTCTGTTGTGTGAAAATTTCTCTTTTATCGCAGATAGGAGTCCGCGCTATGGGTGCTGGGGCTTGTTTGAGTCACTCTATCAAGATACAGTTGCTATAAAACCATATAAATATCAAGCAGTGGTAAGACATCAATCAAAATCATGCATCTCTACTTCTACGAAAAATAGTTCCAATGTGGAATGGAATTGTAATTATATTGCCAATGAAAAAACATTAGTTGTTCAATCTGAAAAGGCATCCACCTTGTATATTATCAATCTATTTGGTGGGAATATTTTATCATCCAAACTCACCAGTGGTAAGAATATAATTACTTTACCTTCATTGCCCCCTTCCATCTACTATTGTTATTCAAGTGGAAAACGGTGTAAATTTATCTTAGATTAAAATTTATTCTCACAAGTTTTCTTATGAGATTTTATTGAATTGTTTCTCCATCTAATGGATACCGATATATTAGTAGGTTTTATTTCATAAGCTCTTTGTATCACTACGAGTAAATTACACTTGACCTAAAATCTGCTCTTCCTCTTTCTTGGACTATTCGTATCTGAAAATGTGATGACATTGACAAATTGTAAATCAATATCAGGGGTAAAAACAATGAAAACCGACGAGATTCCATGTACAACGAGAATGAGAGCTCTACTATAGAACTCTCTATAATACATGAAGATCAATAGAAATAAGACATATAAATTAAAGCATTTCGATCAATCTATAATTTCACATTATAATGTGACATTGCGAATTTTTAAAGCACAAACTCTCTTTATAATTTTGTATTCATATTGAATTATTCAATAGATCAGTAAACCATTACTGGTTCATATTTTAATGTATAGTGGAATGAGATTTTTAACTTTAGCAATCATTTGTGCATTAAAACTCAATCTTGACGCTCAGATTTCGATGCAAGTTCAGCGGCCTCAGGAATTTAGTGCCCGCACTGCTCAAATATGGAATTGCGTCATTATCAATGCGGGAAATACTACTAGGAGGGTATATCTACATGCGATCCTGACTGAGGGCAAAAAAGGGAGACTTGCTGAGGCGAATTCAGCAGTTTTTACTTCTCCAATTGGATCTCTCCAAATCAATCACACAAACTATAACATTTTAATTCCAGAGAATGTAATTTACAAAGACAAGACATATGAAGAACATATCGTCCGGACGAATACTTTACCAAATGGAATGTATACGGTTTGTCTAACGCTATTTGATGCGCAGACCAAGGCAAAACTAGCTGAAAATTGTATGAATTTTACGATCAACCAACTCACACCTATGAATCTAGTTTTTCCTGCGGATAGATCCGAAATCTGCGAACCTAATCCTCTGTTTATTTGGACGCCTTACAGGGGAAGTTTGAACAATTACGGATTTTCATATCAAATAAAAATTGTGGAAGTACTCAAATCTCAAAAACCCAATTCTGCAGTGAAGACCAACCCATGTTATTTTTGTACAGGGGGAATTCAAGAAACTCAATATCAATATCCGTTTGCAGGTTTGCCATTTCAGGACAATCAGCGCTATGCATGGTATATCTCAGTAGTAGAAAATAAAAAGGAAATCAGCATTTCTCCAGTATGGGAATTTACTTGGAAAGATTGTATCAGTGAGCCACTCAATCAGCAAACTGAGGAGGAGGAGGAAGAAGAAGAATTGGTCAGTAATAAAAAGATTCAAGGGAAAAACTATTACTTCCTTTCAAATTTTGGGCAATCTCAAGATGAAGTTACATTAAATAATAATGATCTCAATTTCTATTTTGAAAATATTTCCGGGATAAGAAAAGTTCTCTATTCGATTCAAGATGGAGTTTCAGTATTACTTCAAAAGGAGATGGATGTTACAGACTCCTACAATTATTTCACAACTACTATTGAAACTTTGAAATTATCGCCAAACAAGAAATATATGTTGAAGATACTGTGTGACAATGCAGACCAATATACTCTTAAATTTTCGATAAATAAAAACAAATGAAATCATTTTAAAAGGAAATAATAATGATTAATCGATATAAGAAAATGTGGGCTTTTTCGCTCTTGATGATTATACATCTTCAATTTGTTGATTCAATAATTTATGCAATGCGAGGATGGACTGTCGAATCCTATTCTTTTCAAAAACGGACGACATCAAATGTGTTGGATTGTGTTGACATTTTTGCGGAAGAGGACTGCAAATCAGACAATGTACAGGTTCAAAAAAAAGTAAACAGAGTAGGCAAGCTATCTAAAAAGCGGAAAATAACAGCGAGGCGAAACTATGATCATGGAGGGCCAGGTGCACCGGAGGCATCATCATTTACATCTGTAGGTTCTTCAAATCTGGTTAATCTGGCTACAGGTGATTTTAGTTACAATATTCCATTGTTGGAAGTTGGAGGATATCCTGTGAATATCAATTACAATTCGCAAGTTGGAGTCAATGATGAATCTTCCTGGGTAGGTCTTGGTTGGTCTCTCAATGCAGGTTCTGTAAATCGTTCAGTAAGAGGGCTTCCTGATGATTTTAGAGAAGTTGATATTCTCAAAGAAGCCAATATCAAAGAAAAAGTAACTGTTGGGGCTGCGGTAGGTATTGGTGTACAAATAGCCGGTATCCAACTTGGCGGTAGCAGTAGTGCAGGTGTTGGATTGAATCTTGGCCTGGAAATAGAACATGATAATTATGAGGGTTTTTCTACCACACTGGGTATGGGAGGAAATGTAAGAGCTGGTGGATCTAATTTTGGTGGAGGAGTTGGCCTGGATATTAGTGTAAGTTCAACCAAAGGAGCAAGTTTTTCTCCTTCACTAAGTATGTCAGGAAATTTTACAAAATCTAATGTAGCAACTTCATTGGGAGGATATTTAGGAGCTACCATAGACAGTAGAGAAGGATTTAAATCTCTTCAGTATGGAATCAGTAGCAGTGTTTCTACATCAAGAGAAGTGGGCGAGGGCAGGAATAGAGAAGAATTAGAACATAAAATGGGTGGGCTTAGCTCAAATTTTACACATTCATTTGCTTCTCCTTCATTTTCCCCACCATTTGAAATCCCAACACATTCTATAACATCGCGAGTAAAAGCTACTTTAGGTGGTGAAGTTAAGCCTGTACATATTCATGGTGAATTGGAGTTCAATACGTACAATCAATTTGTCACCAGAGAATTTAGAAAAAAATCATTTGGATATTTATACAGCCAATATGGAGCTGAAGATGCATTACATGATTTTAATAGAGCCAATGAAGGCGTGTATTACAGAGAGACTCCCACATTGCCTATCACAGCATATACCTATGATTTATATAATGTAAGTGCGCATGGATTGCAAACTTCATTTAGACCAAAAAGAAATGACATAGGAACAGTCCATACTTCTTTTCAACGCAATTCGAGTGATATGGGAGAAGGAGGATTAGAAGTTGGAGTAGGAGATATAGTTCACATTGGAGCAAATGTAATTGTCCAAGTAGGTTCCGATGTAAGCACTAAATGGTCTAATGGGAATCAACTTACCGAAGCCTTTGGATTCAAGGATACAATGCCGTCGTCGGATTTTGAGCCTGTATATTTTCAAAATACAGGAGAACTCATTCCAATGCAAGGTGAAGAAATATTTGATAAACTGGGCGCTTATGAGCCGGTAAGAGCAAATCTGCACAGAGGGGATGATCTAGGAACAGCAGTCACCACACAAAATTTGTCCAATGGACAAAGGATTGCATCAAGCGCCGAGGTGGTTTACCCAAATAGAAAATTGAGAAATAAATTGATGAATTATCGAACAATAGGAGACATGAGACATGCCGGAGAATTGACAACAAGATTTTATTCTGATCTCCCAAGAAGAGATTTTGCTGAGGATCCTGCAATTCCTAGTTATGGAAGTAAATCAGATCATTTGATTCAAGAAGTTGAAGTAGTTAATGAAGATGGAATAAGGTATAAGTTTGGACTTCCAGCATATAATAATTTTATAGAAGAACTTAGTTTTAATGTGGGACATGAAGCTCATGAAGATGAGCAAGGAAGTGTTACTTATCAAGATTCTGATGCCAGTATTCGGAATACAAAAGGCGAGAATAATTATTATTTGAAAACCTCTACTCCTGCACATGCCTATGCCTGGTATGTCACAGAGATATTGTCATCAGATTATTCTGATCTTACATTGAACGGGCCAACTCCGGATGATTTGGGAACTTATACTTCTTTTATGTATAAAAGAGTACACAGCAATTATTTGTGGAGAAACCCGCAAGATACAGCGAAAGCAAATTTTCAAGATGGGGAAAAACACACAGAGCATGATAATAGTGGTTCCATATTGTTTGGAGGTAAAGAAATTTATTATGTCGATAAAATCCAAACTCGCAATTATACAGCGGAATTCTATTCAAGTCCTCGTAGAGATGGACTTGGGGTCAAAGGGTTACATGGCGGGACAAATCCAAATGCAGAACTCTATAAACTGGACAGTATTAAGCTGTTTGCTGCCTACACTAATAATACCTCCGGCTTGATTCCAATCAAGACAGTATTTTTTGAATATGACTATTCTCTTTGCAATAATAATCCGAGTACAGTAAGACATGGAACAAATCCAAGCCAAAATGGAAAGTTGACTTTAAAGAAAATTTCATTTTCTTATGGCAAATCAAAAAAAGCTATGCAAAGCCCTTATGAATTTTCATATGGTATAAACCCTGATTATCATGCAAAAAAAGTAGATCGTTGGGGAAATTATAAAAGAGGAATTCAGGAAGATTTTCCATATACCAACCAGAATAAAATAGAGCAAAATATTGATGCTGCTGCCTGGTTGCTTGATTCTATTAAAACTCCTCAAAAAGCGACATTGCAAATTACATATGAATCCGATGACTACGCTTTTGTTCAGGATAAAAAAGCAACTACCATGTACAAAATCAAAGGAGTATGCAGAGAAGCCAATGGTGAGATTGATCCTGTCGGTGCCTTAAAATACAATGGCACTATTAATAGGTACTTAGTATTATCTATTCCGAGAACATTTGGTGATCCAGTGATATCAAGACCAGCCCAATTATTTCCATTATTTGAACATATACATGAGTTATACTTTAGTTGTTTGGTTCGTGTGGTAGAAGCATCATCTGGATTGCCCTCCAAATTTGAGCGTATAACAGGATTTATTCCTATTTCTTTTAATGAAGCCGATGCAGGAAGATCTTATGGATTAAGAGAAGGAGGATCTACACCGGAGCAGACAGATATATGGATAAAACTTCCTTTAGCAAACCAGCACTCGGTAGTTACCTATTCAGAGACTCCACAGTCATATGGAATTAATATGCACCCGTTTACTCTTGCAGCCAGAGAGTATATCATGATTGAAAAACCTTTATTGATTAAACCAGATCATCCTGAGGTTCCAAGGGATATGGAGCAGGCATTTGATGATCTAGGGACAACATTTGATGAAGTTTTTGGTGGTGGAGGCTTAGTTGCTTTTTTAGAACGAAATAACAGAGGATTGCATATGGACTATGAAGGCTCAATGCTAAGACTCAACCACTTTGCTCAAGCTAAAAAAGGAGGAGGGGCAAGAGTAAAAAGTATTATTGTCAATGACAATTGGGCTAAGATGCAGGTAGGAAACTATTCCGGTCAAATCAATGGAGTTTACGGTACAGAATATTCTTATAATGATGGAGATTTATCTTCTGGCGTAGCATCTTATGAACCCATTATTGGTAAGGATGAAAATCCGCTTGTTCTGCCAATCCATTATTCAAGGAGACGAGTAAGTTCAATTAATGTGAATAATTATCAATTGGAACCATTAGGAGATATCTTTTACCAATTTCCAACAGTTGTTTATTCCAAGGTTACTCAAAAGTCATTAACAGCAGTGCCTATTACTCAACATGGTACAGGATATTCTATTCAAGAAAATTATACTGCAAAAGATTTTCCTTACCGTTACAAAAAGACAGATAAGTTTTTTGTAGGAAAAGAAATGATTATCCCAACTCAGGTCTATAATCGTTCGGAAATAGCTGAAGTGGTAACTCAGGGATTTGTTGTAGAAATTAATGATATGCATGGAAAGCTAAAAAAACAATCAGAGTACGATCAATATGACAATTTAATTTCCAGCACAGAACATATTTATAAAACCAATCCTGATGGAAGTTTAGACAATGTGTCGACGGTAATCAATCCAAGGACATTGGCTGTAGATCAGAAGACCATCGGAGTGGATTGTGATTATTATGTGGATGCCAATCAACAGATCAGTGCTCAAGAAGGGGGCGGAGCACAATTGAATTTGGAAATCTTTTCCGCCTCATTTATTCCATTTCCATTATTTATTCCCGTGCCTGTAATCAATCAATTTTATACAGAATTTAGGTCTCATGCGATTACTAAATTCATTACTAGAGTTGGATTGTTGGATCATGTGATATCCAGAAAATATGGAGCTTTCCAGGCAATGAAGAATCTTGCTTATGATGGAGAAAGTGGTCGGATTATCCTTACTGAATTGGATAATGAATTTGATAAAAAATATTATAATTTAGACATTCCGGCTTATTGGGCCTACAATGGAATGTCTCATGCATCAAAGAATCAGGGTTTAAAGCTAAAAAACGTCTTGATATCAGAGTCCAGTTTTAGCTTGCCCAATGCTCAGAGTTTTTACGAAGAAGGAGATGAATTATTATTATATAGAAATGACTCCAGGGGTACAGCAAGAACAGTATGGGTCAGCAAAGTGGAGGCAAGAAGAGTACAATTGATTCAAGCCAATGGCCGCAGATTTGATGACCGAGGAAGCTTTACTGTTTTTACCAAAAGATCCGGTAGGAAAAATCTCCTTTCAGCATCAATAGGAAATATTGTCACAGTAGAAAATCCAATGAGCTCTACGCATTTGAATTTAAATTCTGATTCCGTGATTCAAGCAAGTGCTGTTACGTATTCTGATTATTGGCATACCGATGTGGCAGCAATTCGTACGGAAACAGCGGGAACTTGTGACTGTTTTATTGGGGGTCTTAACAATAAGAGAAATTCTAGTTTAAGATTTCCACTTGATTTAAAATCAAAAAAAGCTAATGTTATAAGCTATCCGAATTATGCAATTATTCCAATTCTTGGTCAATCCTGTAGTATTACAATTTCTACAGCAGATGGGTCGCCATTCTGTGATAGTTCAATGGTAATTGATTTTGAAATTCCGGTGGAAAATATAAACAATTGTATGAACGGGAGAACTTTGAGAGGAAGAGGGAATTCAATTAATGCAAATTGCAGGCAGGAGTATATCCTTACAACAGATTGCATGGATTTAGTAATTTGTGAATCAAGGAGTACTACGGTATCAATGGATTGTAATTCAGGTGGTATAGAGGTGAATCCATTTATAAATGGAATTCTTGGAAATTACAGATCTAATGCATCTCACTTTGTCAATACGAGAAGAACTGAAGGGCCTATTTATGATGCTGGATTATTGGATCGCTTTGAACCTTTTTGGATCCTTTCCGGAGATGGAAAATTGATCGAGAATCCTTCGAAAACCATTTGGCAACGCGGAGATCAGGTCGTGAAGGTAAACTCTAAAGGTGATCCTGTAGAAATTTTCAATGCCTTGAATATTCCATCTGCGTCGATCTATCAGTTTGGAAATAATATACTGGCAGCCAACGCTATCAATGCGAGAATGACAGATGTTGCATTTGATGGATTTGAAGATTACTCCACTGCATTTACAAGCAGGTATTCTGTGATTGGGACTGCTGAGTGTCGCATTCCTAGGCATTTTATTCTTGATGGAGCTACAGATATTGATCCTGTAGGTATTGATACTGAAGTCAGTCATTCAGGAAATAAAAGTATAAAACTTTCTTCCGGCGGCAAAGTGGAATATAGATACAATTCTCTTCAAGAAAGAATACGGAGTGAAAGAACTATAAGATTAGCTTCAGGTAGTTTTACTCTTGAAAACGGTGATATGAATATGAGCTTTTCTCCGGAAGCGGATAAGGAGTATTATTTCTCTGTATGGTTGCATTGTAAAAATAATGATCTAAGTTCATTCTCAGACATAGCTGAGGTGGAAATTAATGGAGAGACATTTTATAGTTCAGGGGTCATCATTGATGGGTGGCAACAAGTCTCAGGGAAATTTAGGCATAGGGGCTCCCTGTTTTTATTGCAGCTTAATAATAGCTCTACGCAAACGATATGGTTTGATGATATAAAAATTCAACCTTTCAATTCCAATATGGAAGCATTTGTTTATACAAATGATTACTATAGATTGGTTGCAAAATTGGATGAACAAAATTATGCATCATTTTATGAATACGATGCGGAAGGGAAACTGGAAAGAACTAAAAAAGAAACTGAACAAGGTGTCTATACTATACAAGAAATACGAACAGAACTTCCTAAATAAATTTGAATTCATTGACATGAAAAAGGTATTCATTTTATTCGTAATATTTGGAGAATTGTTAACCTATTCGACTTGTTTGCTTGGTCAAACCTTGCAACAAATTGGTGATGGAGAACATATAATGAAAATTAGTGAAATGAAATCTATTGGACTTGGCGTTCAACGTTTCAAAGATACTGTTTATAACTCCGACGTGGTAAGTAAATCGGGTATAAGTTCTTCATTATCAGAGGTAAAAATTCTGGAATCAGCTTTAGTTATTGGCTTTGTACAGCAATCTTTAGCAGACCCTCTTGCTCAGTTGGATCATGAAAGCAGTGTTAGTATGTTGGTAAAGTATAAGAAGTGGAACCGATTGACGACGGTCGACAGTGTGCGTATTCAATTGAGTTTAAATTACAATAGGGAGCAAGGTAAAAATTACAAGGCGAAAGATTTTTATACCATAGATAGTGTGGCTTGGGCAGAAGTAAAAATCGATACATTTAGAACAAATGCAAGTTGGATGGACGGATCAGAACAGATCAAGTTATCAATTCAAATTTTGGGATCAGAGTCCAGAACTCCTAGAACGGGTACTGCAATCAGTGATTCATTTTCTTTGAAAGTAAAAAAAGAATTTAGTTATATTAAAATTTCATTTCAAGAACAAGCTTGGGCTTCGTCTTATGATTTGGAATGGAAATTTATTGATGGCTATTCTTCTGAGCCGATCCAAATGGACAAGAATTCCACCAGGATCAATATAAATAAAAACGAGTATCAAATCCCTATGATTTCTTCCAAAGCAAAATTTGTGGCAAGAGTAAGAGGAAGAAGTATCAGACCTGACAAAACAACTTACATTGGAAGATGGTCAAACATCAGTAGCCCAATGAGTATAGAAGCAGAACATATTTTTGAACAAGATTCAAAGCCATGGCAGTATAAGACGAGCTATTTGGAAAATGGAATCAGAGCAGATCAAGTGAGTTTTTTTGATGGAACAGGGAAGCTGAGGCAGACCTTAACAAAATCCAATGTCAAGGGTCAACATATCATTGCTTCTGAATCCTATTATGACTATCACGGAAGGCCTGTGATTCAAGCATTGCCCACACCTGTAAAGCCCACCGAAAAACTAAATGTTGTAGGTGGAACTACAGGGAGAAGTTTGCCAAGAACGGGCACCAGAATTCCAACAGGAGGGCAGATTGATCGTAGATTTATTCCTTCCGGTGTTGATCTTTCAACGGGCTCAAGCAGATCCGGTTCTTCTGCAGGTTCATTGTTTACAGAAATAAACACTTATTTGGAAGACGTTCCACCATTGCGATTTATCCCAAAACTTAATACAAACGAATCCGGTGAACAATATTCTGCAAAAGATTTTGACAGGGATATTCCAAATTGTTCCGATGAAATTCTAGCTAGAAAAATGAGCAACAATTCCGGAACGGCAAAGTATTACAGTTCGAATAATGATATTGCTGACCTGCATCGAGATGAAATTCCTGAGGCCAATGGATTTCCTTTTATGCAGGTAGAATATACTCCCGATAATACTGGAAGGATCAAACGCAGTGGACTTGCCGGAGAAGCATTTCAAATAGGGTCAGGAAAGGATACGAAGTATTATTACGCAATTCCCTCGCAAACGGAGTTGACACGTCTATTTGGTAGAGAGGTAGGAGATGCTTCACATTACACTAAGCAAATAGTAAAAAATCCTGATGGCCAGATTTATATTTCATATCTAAATTCAAAAGGTCAAACCATTGCCTCTGCTTTAGCCGGTAACAAACCTGAGAATCTTGAGGCATTACCTGATCAGGAAATTCCAATCGATGTGTCGTATAGCATAACTTCAGAAGATCATTCTTTCAATTATCGACAGGGAACCAGTCATGCCACAAAAATTTTGTTTATTGAAACTGAAGGATCCGACTTGAAATTGAGATATCAGATCAATCCAGCTGATGTGAACCTGGCTGTATGTGCTCAAAATGTTTGCTACGACTGTCCTAAGACAATTGTGCTTAGAATAAAAAATTCTTGTGGGCAAAGTTTGATGACAAAAAGAATAAGGATTGGTCCTTTTAATGATGGTAATATAAGCAATTGTGAATCTTCAAGAAACATTCCATTTGATACGACATTGACAAGTTTGGCTGTTGGTGAATATCATTTTTCCAAACATGTAGAAATTGATGAAGAGGCAAGAAAAAAATACATTGAGGACTTTATTCAAAGAGATACTGCATGTTATAATCCGCCATTTACCCCAGCACTTCCTTGTGTCAATCCGACCGCTTGTATTCCATGTAACTTTGAGGTTGTTGATGGTTTGCCGATAAGGTTGCCTAGCTCTAATCCCCTTTGTTCTAAAAATTGTCTGGAGGCAAATTATAATTTTGACATGTTGCATTTTTCAATGTTGGCTGGGGATATGAGGCCCGGAGGAAAATATGGTAGTATGGATCTAAGCAGCGTGGATTCTTTTGGGGTTTCAATGTTCAATTATTTACTAGTATTTGATGGGTTTGTTTACAGAAAGATACCTGCATTCGGCTACAGAGATTTGGATGGAGCTACTTCATGGATAGACATCACGGATGCTGCAGAAACGGATTATATTCTTAGCTCTCCGCCGGAACAATACAAGATAGAGAACGGCAGAAAATATACTATCCCTCAGAATATACAATCGTTTGAATTATTAAAAAATGTATGGAAGGAAACATGGTCTGAACTATTAGTTCAATTTCATCCTGAGTTTCCTTTATTACAGTGGAATAATAAAATTGTAAGCAGTTTGCATCATGATGAATCTATGTCAAAAACCAGTAAATTTGATGCAGCTGTCGAAAAAAACTACTTGAGAGTAGATGCCGGAATCAGTGTTGATTGGATCAATAGTGATCCATTTTTTGAAACAGCATCAAATCCTGTCAAAGAAGATATGATAAATCGATTGCGGCAGTCATCTCCAATGAGAGATGGGTCCTATCTCACTATTTATGAATCAGTGGTCGCACAGATGTTTTGTAATGCCCCTGCTTATGCAAATGCAAGTACAATGAGATCTTGTGTCGGAGAGAATCTTGGACGTTTAAATTCCCTCAGCGAGGAGGCAAAAAATTTTGCATGGACTACCTTTAGGGCAATATATCAAGATGCTAAACAAAGAATTGTAGATAGCCTAAGAAATTATGCAATTAACACTGAATTTGGAACGGTTCCGGAAGGACCAAGAAAGAATCATTTAAGACTAGCTATTTGCACCGGTATTAATGTTCAAGGAGATTGTCATAATTGTTCAATCGCAACAGCCAATCCTTCCTTAAGACATAGATATCGCAAAATGCAGTCTTGTTTTTCGCATTCGCGTTGCATAAGATTAGATAATATACCATTAGAGGGTAGGACAGTAGATCTTAATACGGCAAAAGCCTACGCTGATGCCAAGCTCATGAGCTCATGTGGAAAATCTCCGCAATCAGTTGTATTTCTTGCTTTTCTTAATTCATTGGTAATGGACAAATGGAGTTCATCCAACAAATTTACAGGAACAGATATAAGTCTTAATGATATACCACCTGTTGTGATACCAGAAATGATGTACTCCACATTTCCCAATCCTAGTGCAAGAAATTACAGATGGTCAGCCACAATATCAGGAAATGAAACTTTTGGAACAAGTGCTGAAAATAAACTTAAAGCAACTATTAGAGATGATAGAGGAGTGATACAGACAGAAATGGAATTTAAAGCTGACTCTAAATTTAAATGGAATAAAATCAAGTACTTTGGATGTATAGATGAGCACAAGAAAAATAAAAATATTTTTCATTTAAAGGTTTTTGATCATTCTAATAAAGTTTATACAATTGAGCTCAAACTTAATGATGCATTAGCATTAAAAATAAGTTACAATCCAAGCTATCTATCTACTTTAATAGGAATTTTAAAGAAAAGCAATTTGGATAAAAATCTTAATGAAAAAAATGCATTGTGCTGTCTTGATCATTTATTTCCTGAAGTGGAAATTAAAAATAAATGCGAGCAGTCACAACAAGAAAACAGGCAAGATAATCTCATCGCAGCAAAACAAGCTAGGGCACTTATGTTAAAGGATAGCCTAAAAGTTATTTATAATTCTCGATGTCTCAATGGAGGAGAAGAATCATGCAGTCTAAGCACAAAACAAAAGTCATATTATTTTACTTTGTTTTATTATGATCTTGCTGGGAATCTTACAAAAACCATTCCTCCATTGGCAGTAAGGGTCGCTACAGGAGCAGGAACTCCAAATCATGATGAAAATCTTGTTACCAGATTTACTTACAATTCGCAAAACGCAAAAACGTCAAAAACTACTCCCGACGGCGGTACTACAAAATTTGTTTATGATGAAGTAGGTAGAATTATTCTTAGTCAAGATCCGGTTCTTAGAGCCAGTGCAGAAGCGAATTATATAAAATATGATTCTCGAGGAAGGACAGTTGAAGGAGGAGCTGTTCAGGCGTTTAATAATATCAATACGATTATGGATGCAGGTCGTACAACTTACTCTAGTTATAGACGCGAATTGGATGCTGTCACAACATTTAAAAAGGATTATACTGTAACTATCTATGATGTTAGTACATCAGATAGAAATGTTTTGGATAAATTTAAAATGAAATCTCAAAGTAATTTGCGCAATCGAGTGGCAGCGGTTAAAAGTTTTAGTACCGGAACTAATCTACAACATGCTTTTTATTTTGATTATGATATTGCCGGAAATGCTAGAGAGATTATCCAAGATTTTGCCAATTTGCAAAGCATTCCTGGAA
>WBZL01002120.1_pt1 | contig 19606 bp, 20 predicted proteins | sample 5204291 | NCBI WGS metagenome assembly WBZL01 (sample SAMN12344345, study PRJNA552823) | activated sludge metagenome | biome: Activated sludge suspended growth; feature: Nitrification reactor; material: Wastewater; isolation source: activated sludge from nitrification reactor of wastewater...
AGACGAAGCGCATCGTCGGATGCTTCGCGGCGTCGAAGAGGTCGGGCGCGAGCAGGTGCTCGTCGAAGCCCTTCGAACCGCTGTACACGCTGCGCACGTGCACCGTCATGTCGATTGCGCCGGTGCGCGCGGCCTTGTCGAAGCTCACGCTGCCGGTCACCTCGTCGAAGCGTGCGCGGTTGATCGAGGCACCGTTGTGGTCGATCGCGAAGGTCGCGTAGGTGTGGTCGTCGTCGATCTTGTAGACGGCGGGCTGCGCGTGGGCCGCGCCGGCGCCAAAGGCCGCAAGCGCGATCAGGGGAACGACGGACTTGAACATGGCAATCCTCTCGGGCGGGGTCGCAAGGGTCGCGTTGCGCGTTGCGGGCCTGCTCGACCCGAACCGCAAGCGTCAAGTTCCCACTGTCCGCCAGACGCGCTGAACCGGCGCTGAACGGCCCGTTCATCTGCCGTTCAGGCGTTCGGGAAGCGCCGCGCGGCGTGCAGCGGACCGAGCCGGCGCGATCGGCGAACCCTCGCGGCTCAGGCAACCGCAGCGGGCATCGGAGCGGCGAAGCGCCCGACCCCCGTCTCCACCAGCGCGCCGTCGCGCCGCACGAGCCACAGCGCTTCGAGTCCGAGACGCTGCGCCAGCGGCACGCCTTCGACCGGTCCGACGACCAGGAGCGCCGTCGCCCACGCGTCGGCGCGCATGCAGCTTCCCGCGAGCACGCTGACCGAGGCCACGGCGTTGTTCACCGGCAGCGCGCGGCGCGCATCCATCGTGTGGGCGAGGCGCGCATCGCCCGCCTGCACGAAGCGCCGGTAGTCGCCCGAGGTGGCCACGGCAAGATCCTGCAGCTCGATCACGGCGTGCGCCGCGCGGTGCCCGGGATCGGGGCGCTCGACTGCCACCGCCCAGGGGTGACCCTCCGACCGGGAGCCGACGGCGCGCAACTCGCCATCGAGAGCGGCGAGCGCGTGCCGCACGCCGTGGCGTCGCAGTACCTCGACCATGCAGTCCACGGCGTAACCCTTGGCGATGCCGCACAGGTCGATCGTGCGCGGCGCGTGCTTGCGCGCGCGACGCGCGTCGAGATCCAGCTCCAGACATGCGTGCGTGGGTGGGCGCGCGAGCGCGAGCGCACGGGCGGCCCGGATCGCCGCCGCGTCCGGGGCGGCGCGCGGCGCGCCGAAGCCCCAGGCATCGACCAGGTCGCCGACGCCCGCATCGAAGGCACCGCCGCTCTGCCGCCCGATCTCCAGCGCGCAGCCCAGCACCCGCAGGATCTCGTCGGGCAACTCGACCCAATCGTCCACCGCAGCGCGGTTCAGCCGGTTGAGGTCGCTTTCGGGCTTCCACGGTGACATCTGCGCGTCCGTTTGCCGCACTGCCGCAGCGAGATCGCGCTCGAGTACTGGCAAGTCCGGCGCAGCGTCGCAGGCGAGCGAGACCGACCAGCGCGTGCCCATCGCGGGCCCGTGCAGCGTGGTGAGCGCCGCGCGCTCAGAAGACGTCTTCGGCATACCGCTCCCGAGCCTTCAGTTCACGCACGCTGAGTCCGATCGGCGCGAGCACGGCGTCCAGCGTCTCGGCCACGCCACGCGCCATCGCGTGGCTGCCGCACACGCGCACGATCGCGCCGCGCGCGAGGAGTTCGCGCAGGTGCGCGGCCTGCCGGCGCAGCGTGTCCTGCACGTAGCCGCCGCCCCCCGGCGTGCGCGAGAACACCGTCTGCACGCTGGCAAGCCGTCCCTGCTCGCGCCAGCGCTCGATGTCCTCGCCGAAGTAGTAGTCCTGCGCCGGGTCGCGACCTCCGAAGAACAGGTGCATCGGCGTGCGCCGGTGGTTGCGCCGGATGAAACCGGCCAGCGGGGCCACGCCGGTGCCCGCGCCGACGAGCACCACGCTTTGCCGCGTGCGAGGCAGCGCGAAGGCGGGATTGGGACGAATGAAGGCAGCGACGCGCTCGCCCGGCGCGAGGCCGAGCAGGTGCGTCGAGCACAGGCCGCCCGGGATCCGGCGCACGCAGATCTCGACGAAGCCGTCTTCGGTCGCCGACGCGAGCGAGTAGAAGCGCGGCACGTTCGTGCCCGGAGGCACGATGCCCAGGAGGTCGCCCGCGGCGAACGAAGACAGGCCCTGTCCGCGCCAGCGCGCGAGCACGCCCTGCTCGGGCCAGGTGAAGCACAGGATCGCAGCAGGCTCTCCTGCGCCGCCGGGGTAGTCGCGGCGCGAGGCGAGCGTGAGTTCGACGGTCGGCGGCAGGTGCGGCACGTGACTCAGCGTGAGCGGTTCGCCAAGCGAAGCCGCCAGCGCTTCGCCCCAGCGCGCGAACTCCTGCGCGGACTGCTGGTGGATGCACTCGAGCGGCAGCAGCATCGGCCAGCCGCGCGCGCGCAGCGTCTCGTCGAGGGCGTGCGCGTAGGCGCAGAACGCCGGAAACTGGCGGTCGCCGAAGCCCAGCACGGCCACCCGCGCGCGGCCGGCATCCAACGCGGCGATGCGCTTGAGCGCGTCGCGCGCGTGCGCCGGCGCCTGACCTTCGCCGTACGTCGCGGCGAGTACGAATACGTGGCGCGTCGCGGGCGTGGTCCGGAAGCGTTCGAGCGGCGCGCTGTGCACGCGGTGGCCGCCCAGCACCAGTGCATCGTGCAGCGTCTGCGCGAAGCCCCGGGTGCTGCCGCCTTCGCTCGCGACGAAGATCAGAGCGTCGGCCTGGTCCGGCGTGCTGTTCCCGCCGATGCGCGGCACGAACCGGCGCGCCTGCCACCAGACGACGATGCCCGACAGCCAGAACAGCACGACGCTCGCCCCCATCAGGCCCAGCGCCACAGCCCACGGCCACGCGCCATCACCGGTGTGCAGCACGAGCGCCCAGTCGTTGACGCGCTGCCCGAGGCTCGCGTCCTGCCAGGCGAGCATCCGGCCCGAATAGCGGTCGACCGAGCCGGTGCCCTGCCCTGTGACGAGCGTCCAGGTGTCTTCGGGGTCGGCAGGGTCGGGGAAGCCCAGCCGGCGCAGGTCGGACACGGGCAACTGCTGCAGCGGATCGAGTCGCGCCGCGGGCAGCGCCTGCCGGTCCGGGTCCGCGGGCACCACCGACACGACGTCGGGTTCGCCGGAAGCGTCCAGCGGCACGAATTCGAGCGTCGCGGCGCTCAGAACGAGCGCGCTGATCGAGCTCACGAGAAGCAGCGGCAGCAGCACCCGGCCGGTGATCGCGTGCACGCGCTGCGCAGGCGAGCCGCGCACCCTGCCGCCGAGTTGCCGCCAGCCACCCATGCGGCGCAGGAGCAGCACGAGGCCCGAGAACGACAGCAACGCCATCGCCAACGCCGCGCCTGCGGCGGCCCAGCGTCCGGCGTCGCCCGCGAGGAACGAACGGTGCAGGTTCTTCACCCAGCGCGGCGACACCGACGGCCGGTAGGCGCCCAGCACGCGGCCGTCGGACGCGTCGACGTAGGATGCGAGCGCGCGTTCGCCGTCGAAGCCGAAGACGACCAACGCGCCCGAGGGCAGACGGCGGATCTCCTGCGCGCCGGGCACGCTCGCCTGCACGCGCTCGACCAGCGCAGCCACGCTCGACGCGGGTGCGGGCGCCGCCGCGTGCCACGCATCGACGAGCGGGTCGAGCGCGAGCAGTGCACCGGTGAGTCCCAGCACCAGCGCGAGCGTGCCGGCGACGAGCCCCAGCCAGCGGTGCAGTTGCCTGAAGCCCACGCGCGTCCCCTACGGCAACTGGAAGGTCAGCGACTGGACGTACTGCCTGCCGGACTGCGGCTTGCCGGCAGCCGCGGTGGTCAGCGGCACGCGCACTTCCGACGGGCTGTCGCGGAACTTCTCGACCGCGGCGTCGACGCGGATCTCGTAGCCCGCGTCGATCAGGGCGTCGGCGAGATCCGCCGTGACCTTGAGCGTGCGGCCGGCGCCGACGCTCGCGCCGGTCACGCCCGCGAGGCGATTGCCGTCGCCGGTGGACAACCGGTTCCAGTCGGACAGATTCCGGTAGTACTTGGCCTTGCCGCCGGCGACCCACAGCGTGCCCGCGTAGGCGCCCTTCGCGTCGGTCAGGTACACGGCGAGATAGGCGCCGTCGCCGCCGTAATCCTTGAGTTGGACGGCGAGCGACACCGGGCGGGCGAGCACGGCCGAGGGAAGCGCCAGCGCGCAGGCGGCCGCGCCGCCGATCAGGACTTTCGACTTGATGGACATGGAATCTTCCTCGTGGGCTCTACTCGACCTGGCCGCGCGGGGCGGTGCCGGGGGTGAACAGCGGAGCGGGCGCGGTGGCGCCTTGCGACGCGCGCGGCGAGGATCCGCCGGTTTGCCCCTCACGACCGCGCTCGCGCCCGTGATTCCGCTCACGATCGCGGTCGCGATGCCCGAACTTCACGACCTGCAGCGTCTCGGGGTCGACCTTCGCCTTGAACGCGCGTCCGTCCGCATCCCGGCCGCGGATTTCGTAGCAGCCGTCGTCGATCTTCAGGCGTTCGACCTGCCAGCCGCGCTGGGCCGCCATCGTGCGCACGGCGTCGCGCGGCTTCCAGCGCTCCACGGGCACCGCGCAGTCGTCGTCGGCCAGCGCGGGAGTGGCGACGAGGGCAAGGGACAGCGCCAGCAAGCCGTGGCGCAGGCGGGCAGCGAGGTTCATGACGTGGCTCCTTTCGGGGGGTTCAAGTCAACGCAGCGCGGACGCTTCCGGATGCGGCCGGCGCGCCCTGGCCGGTTCAGCGTTCCAGCACGGACACGGAGTCGCCCGATCGGATGTCCGGGGCCTCGGGTCTTCAGCGGATGCGTCGGGCATGGCGCGATTCGTTCCTTTCGGCGAGCATTGTGGAAACGCCGGGTTGAACGCAGCCTGAAGGCCGCGTTCAGCCCCCGTTCATCGCCGCGCGCATACCTTCCCGCCCATGAACACGCGCAACCTGCTTCGTCGCGGTCGCCCCGCCCTGCTGGGCCTTGCGTTGTTCGCGCTCGCGGCCAGTCCGCTCCTGGGCGCGCAGGAACACGACCACGACCGCGCGCGCCGGGCGCTCGAGCAAGGCGAGGTGCTGCCGCTGCGTACCGTGCTCGACAAGGTGGAGCGCGACTACGGCGGCAAGGTGCTGAAGATCGAGTTCGAGCGCGACGACGGGCGCTTCGTCTACGAGATCCGCCTGTTGCAGAACGACGGCCGCATGGCCAAACTCAAGATCGACGCGGTCGACGGCCGCGTGCTCGAAGTCCAGCGCAGGGAACACGGAAGCAGGAGCGATGCGCATTCTCGTCGTTGAGGACGAACCCGCGCTCTGCGCGCAGCTGGTGGAGGCGATCTCCGCGGCAGGCCACACGGTGGAGAGCGCCGGGGACGGCGTCTCCGGCCACTACCTGGGAGAAGCGGAGGACTTCGACGCCGTGGTGCTGGACCTCGGGCTGCCCAGGCTCGACGGCCTGTCGGTGCTGCGCCGCTGGCGCGGGGCCGGGCGCAACATGCCGGTGCTGATCCTCACTGCGCGCAGCGCCTGGCACGAGAAGGTGGCGGGCATCGACGCGGGCGCCGACGACTACCTCGCCAAGCCGTTCCACATGGAGGAACTGCTCGCGCGCCTGCGGGCGCTGCTGCGCCGCGTGGGCGAGCACGCCAGCGCCGAGTGGCGCTGCGGCCCGATCGTGCTCGACACGCGCCAGGCGCGCGTGCAGGTCGACGGCCGGCCGCTGCAGCTCACGAGCCACGAGTTCAAGCTGCTGTCGCTCCTGATGCAGCGCAAGGGCGAAGTGCTGTCGCGCACCGAGCTGTCCGAGCACATCTACGCCTACGACAGCGACCGCGACTCCAACACCATCGAGGTCTTCGTCGGGCGCCTGCGCAGGAAGCTGCCGCCGGGCAGCATCGAAACGGTGCGCGGCATGGGCTACCGGCTCGTGGAAGCGGGCGCCGGCGCTTGAACGGCGGATCGCTGCGACTGCGGCTCCTCGCAGGCACGCTCGCCTGGGTGCTGGCCGTCATCGCGCTCGCCGGCTGGGGTCTGCGCGCGCTGTTCCAGGAACACATCACGCTCCAGCTGCAATCGCAGCTCGTCCTGCAGCTCGACCACCTGAGCGCCGCGGTCGACTGGAAGAGCGGCGTGGGTGTCGCGATCGGTTCCGCGCCCGCCGACCCGAGACTCGACGAGCCGCTGTCGGGCCTGTACTGGCAGGTCGACCGGCTGGGCGCCGCACCGGCGGCGGGCATCGCGCGCTCGCGCTCGCTGTGGGACCAGGTGCTCGCGCTGCCGCCGCCTCCGGTGACCTACCCTGCTGACGGTTACCGCGTGCTGGACCTGCACGATGCGCAGGGCCGCGCGCTCAAGGCCGTGGCGCGCGTCGTGCAGTTGCCCGAGGAGGACGCGCCGCCGCTGCGGCTGGTGGTGGCGGGCGACCCGGCGCTCCTGGCCGAGCCGTTGCAGCGCTTCACCCGCCTCCTGCTGATCGCACTGGGCATCCTGGCGGCCGGCCTGGCGGTGGCCGTGGTGGTGCAGCTGCATCTCACGCTTCGGCCGCTCGAGCGCCTTCGCGCGCACCTGGCTGCCGTGCGCGGCGGCACCGCCGCACGGCTCGAAGGGCGCTTCCCGCAGGAGTTGCAGCCGCTGGTCCACGAGTTCAACCACGTGCTGCAGGAGAACGCCGACATGGTGCAGCGCGCCCGAACCCAGGCCGGCAACCTGGCGCACGCGGTGCACACGCCGCTGTCGATCCTCGCCAACGCCGCGGCGCAGGACGGAAGCCCGCTGGCGCAACTCGTCACCGAACAGGTGGCGCGCGCCCGCCGGCAGGTCGACTACCACCTCGCCCGTGCGCGCGCAGCCGCCGCGGTTCGTGCCACCGGACTCGCGACCCCGGTGCTGCCGCCGCTTCGCGCCCTGGTGCGCACGATGCAGCGGCTGCACTCGGCCCGCGGCCTGTCGTTCGAAATCGCCGCCGGCGCGACGGACACGGCCTTCCGCGGCGAGGAGCAGGACCTCTACGAACTCATGGGCAACCTGATCGACAATGCCGGCAAGTGGGCGCGCACGCGCGTGCTGGTCGACGTGAGGCAGCAGGGCGACGAACTGCGCATCACCGTCGACGACGACGGCCCCGGCATCCCCGCCGAAGAGCGCGAGCGCATGTTCGAGCGCGGCGTGCAGCTCGACGAAGAGCGTCCCGGATCGGGACTGGGGCTCGACATCGTGCGCGGCCTCGCCCAGACCTACGGCGGCAGCGTGAGGGCGGAAGCGTCACCGCTCGGCGGCGCGCGCCTCGAATTGCGGCTGCCCGCGGCCGCTGAAGCATGATCGCGACGCGCCTTGCGGAGGGCGCGGCCTGCGGTCGCCTCCGATGCAGAGAGCGGGCTCCTTCTCCGGACGGCGATCGAACGCGCGAGCCCGCTCTCCCGTCAATCGGACTTCGGCGGACGGAGCGCCAGCACGCCTCCAACGAAAGCGAGCAGTGCCCCCAGCAGCGCGAGGGCGCTCCAGCGGTAGCCCTCGTAGAGCGTCGAGAGCAGCATCGCGACCACCGGCGTCGACACGCTGACGTACGCGGCCGGCCCCGCGCCGACGCGCCGGATCAGCGTGAGATAGGCCGCGAACGCGATGACGCTGCCGGGCACGGCCAGGTAGACGAGCGACAGCCCATAGCTCGCGCGCTGGTCGAACGTCCAGGCCGACCCCCGGGCGAACGCGACCACCGCAGCGGACAGGGCGCCGTAGAACATTCCCCAGGCGGTCGCCGGCAGCATCGGAAGACCCATCGCGCCATTGCGCACGGCAGCGAGCGTTCCCCCGGTCGAGATCAGCGTGCCCGCGAGAGCCCATGCGATCCCGCGGGCCAACGACCCTCCGTCGCCCACGACGCGGAGTTCCGGCAGGAACAGGAGCGCGACACCGGCCACGCCCAGCGTCGCGGCAACGACGATCCGCGCCGGCAGCGGATCCCCGAAGAACAGGCGCATGCCGATCGGACAGGTGAACGCCATCGTCGCGAACACCACCGCGACCAGGCCGGACGCGACGTGGGCCTCGGCGTAGTACACCGCGACGTAGGAGAGCCCGAACATCATCGCCCCCCAGAACGCGAGCCAGGCGTGGGTCGCTGGGCGAAACGCGAGCGGGCGCCCGGTCGCGGCGCACCACGCGGCGAGCAGCGCGGAAGCGAGCGCGAACCGGTAGACGACCGAGACTTCCGGCGGCACCGGGCCGAGCTGGAACGTGATGACGTACCAGGTCGAGCCCCAGATGGCCGTGGCGAGGACGAAGAGAGCCGGAACGCTCAAGCGGATTCCGCGCGTCCGCGTCCTGCCCGGGCGAAGCGCGCGAGCGCGTCGAGTTCTTCGTCGAGGGCGCGCGCGAAGCCGGCGTCGCGCGGCCTGCCGTCCACGAACCGGGCGGTGAACGTGACGCCGCGCTGCGTCGCACGGGCGTTGGCCCATCCGACGACGCCGTCGCGCCACAGGACCGGCAGCGCGTAGTAGCCATAGACGCGCTTCGAGGGCGGCGTGTAGGCCTCGAAGCGGTAGCCCCAGCCCCACAGGTGCTCGAAGCGGGTCCGGTCCCAGGTGAGAGGATCGAACGGGGCGAGCACGCGCGCACGCTCCTCGACCGCGGCCGCGAGCGGGTCCTCGTCCGCGGGCCACAGATAGCGCACGCCGTCGACGACGGCGCCCGCGACCGCACGCGAGCGCGCGAACTTCGACACCGCCTCCGCACGCCGCTCGTTGCCCAGCGCATCGCCGCCGACCATGCGCGCGAGCCGCAGAAGCGACGAAGCGGGCAGCGGCGCGTACAAATGCAGCAGCAGGTCGAGCAACTGCTTCGCGCGCGAGGCGGCGCCGGTTGCCCTCGGTCGGGCGCGCGCAGGCGCGTAGACGCGGATGCCGGCGTCTCGGCGCACGACGCGCAGGCGCCCGCGGTGGTGCAGCATGTCGAGCACGCGCGTGGTCGCCGACTGCTCGCCGCCCCAGGCCCCGATGGTCGCGATCGGACCGAGCGCCTCGGCAAGGGCGCGCGGGTGCGTCGCCTCGCGGGCGTTGGCGAAACGAAGCACGCGCCGCGCGAGCGCCGGATGCTCGCGTTCCACGTGCCAGGCGCCCTCGTCGCCGCGCGGGTGCAGGGCGTGGAGGCGCACGGCGGGCATCACGCCGTACACGTGCAGATAGCCCTCCTCCAGCGCCGATCCGGGGTAGGCGTGGTCGAGGTCGCCGTCGCGATAGCCTTCGACACGCTGCCGCAGGATGAGGTCCTGCGCGCAAGCGGGCGCGCGGATCGGGTCGTACTGCACGAAGCCCATCCGATCCACGGCGGCGACCGCGTCGGGTGCGCGGAAGAACGTTCGCGCGACCGCGTAGCGCCGCAGCGTGCCGGCGTCGAGCTTCACGCCGCCCTCAGCGCGTCGACGATCTTCATGCGCGCCGCGCGCGCCGCGGGCAGGAAGCCGCCGACGAAGCCCATTGCGACGGCGAACCCGAGCGACGCGGCAGCGATGCCGGGGGTAAGCGCGAACGAGAACGCGATCTCGGCGAAGGTCTGGAAGTTCATCGTGGAGATCGACACCGACTGCATCAGCGCGGCGCCCAGGAGTCCGGCCAGGCCCCCGGCGAGGCCGAGCAGCAGCGACTCGACCAGGAACGCGGCGAGGACCGCGCCGCGCGAGAACCCGAGCGCCCGCAGCGTGCCGATCTCGCCTGTGCGCGAGGCGACCGACGCGTACATCGTGATCATCGCGCCGATGATCGCGCCGAGCGAGAAGATGACCGAGATCGACGTCCCGAGATAGGTGATGAACTTGGCCAGCGCCTCGGACTGGTCGGCGTAGAAGCGCGTCTCGCGCTTGGCCTCGAGCGTGAGGCGGGGGTCGCTCGCGATCGCGTCGCGAACCTGGTCGAAGCGCGAGCCGTCGGCGAGCCGGAAGATCAGCGACGAATAGCCCGGCCGGCGAAACGCCTGCAGCATCTGCTCGGCGTCGCCCCAGATCTCTGAGTCGAAGCCGGTGCGCCCCGCGTCGAACACGCCGACGACGGTCCAGTCGCGCGAGGCGAAGCGCACCGACTCGTCGAGTCCGGCGCCGCGGAAGCCCTCGGCGATCGCGCGTCCCGCAACCACCTCGGCGGTGCCCGGCCGGGGCAGGCGGCCTTCGACGATGCGAGCCTGCGGCCGAAGCGCATAGCCCTCCGGCGTGACGCCGCGGATCACGACGTTGGCCGGCTTCCCCGATTCGCGTTTCGGCAGCGTGATCAGCACGACCGGCTCCTTCGAGACCAGGGCCCGCCCGTCGGCCCCGGTCGCGATACCGGGCAGCGAATCGACGATGGCGGCCTGCGTGCGGTCGATGCCGCTCTGGACTTCGGTCTGGGAGCCGCGCCGGATCACCACCACATTGTCGTCGCTGCCGGTGGCGACCAGCGTGCGCTCGAGGCCGGCGGCCAGCATCAGCACCGTCGCGAACACGTACACGACGAGCGCCATGCCCCCGGCCGTGAGCGCGGTCGTGAGCCTGCGCGCGGCGAGGTTGCGGGCGACGTAGGCGAGCGGGATGGCCACCGGTTCACGCGACGGCGCGCAGGCCGTCGACGATGCGTATGCGCGCCGCCCTCCACGCCGGAACGGCGGCGGCGCAGAGCCCGACCACGAGCGCAGCGGCGAGCTGGAGCACCACCGTCCGGTCGGAAACGAAGAACACCGGGAACAGCGTGCCCATCGCGTCGGCGAAGATCCCCGCGAGCGGATAGGTGAGCGCGATGCCGGCGAGCCCTCCGAGAAGCGCGAGCCCGAACGACTCCGCCACGATCAGCCCGGCGACGAACCCGCCGGAGAATCCGAGGGCCTTGAACGTCGCATACTCGCCGTAGCGCTCGCGCGCGGTCATCGCCATCGTGTTCGCCATCACCGCCATGATGATGAGGATCACGACGTAGGACACCGCCTGGATCGCCGCGAGGATCGCCTCGGTCATCGACACGAACGACAGCTGGAACGCCTTCTCGGTCTCGGTGAGGGTCTCGGCGAGCGAGTTCGCGAACCGGGCGTCAATCGCCTGCGACACCTCGGCCGCCTCTCCCGGGTCGCGGATCTTCACCACGAACAGGCCGGCCTGGTCGCTGCGCCCCGGCGCCAGTCTGCGGACGCTCTCGTTCAGGTAGTCCCAGTGGAAGAAGAAGGTCGACTCGTCGACCGTCCGGTCGGCGCCGTCGTAGACGCCACGCAGTGTGAACGACCAGTTGCCCGGGAAGATCGTGCCGCGCAGCGGGATCGTGTCGCCGACCTTCCATCCGTACTGGTTCGCGAGCTTGCGTCCGGCGATGGCCCCCTGGCGATCGGAGAGGAACGCCCTGCGCTCCGCGTCCGTGAGCGTGAGCTCCGGATACATCGCGAGGTAGGCCGGCGCCTGGATGGCGAACTGCGGAAAGAAGTTGCGCTCGGTGACGTAGACGCCGCCGAACCAGTTGACCGCCGCGACCGACTCGACGCCGCCCACCTGGCGCAGCTTCTGCGCGTAGCTCAGGGGCAGAGGAAAGACCAGCGACACCGAGCTCCGCGTCACCAGCCTGGCCGAGTTGCTCGCGTTCGCGCCCGCGTACCAGGCGTCGACCACGGTGCGCAGCAGGCCGAACGAGGCGATCGCGATCACGATGCCGAACGCGGTCAGCAGCGTGCGGAGCTTGTGCCGGAACAGGTTGCGAAGGACGAAGAGCGTGACGAACACGGTGTGCCGCGCCCGCGGTCAGGCCGCGAGGATGCCCTTCTCGAGATGCACGATCCGGTGGGCGCGCGCGGCGGCCTTCGGGTCGTGGGTCACCATCAGGATGGTCTTCCCGAGTTCGCGGTTCAGGCGCTCGAGCAGGTCGAGGATCTCGCCCGCCGTCACGCGGTCGAGGTCGCCGGTCGGCTCGTCGGCCACGATCAGCGTCGGATCGGTGATGAGGGCGCGCGCGATCGCCACGCGCTGCTGCTGCCCGCCCGAGAGTTCGTTCGGAAGGTGCTCGGCGCGGTCTCCAAGGCCGACCAGCGCGAGCGCGACCTCGACCCGCTCCGCCCGCTCGCGGCGCGACATCGACGTGAGCAGGAGCGGCAACTCGACGTTGGCGGCCGCCGACAGCACCGGCATCAGGTTGTAGAACTGGAACACGAAACCGACGTGCGCCGAACGCCAGGCGGCGAGGTCGCCCTCGGAGAGTTGCGCGATGTCGACCCCCGCCACGAGGATCGTTCCCGACGACGGCTTGTCGATGCCGGCGACGAGGTTGAGCAGCGTCGACTTGCCCGAACCCGACGGCCCCATCAGCGCCACGTAATCGCCCTCGGCGACGTCGAGGTCGAGGTCGACGAGGACCGGGATCACCTGGTCGCCGCGAACGTAGAATTTCGACAGCGCGCGGACCGAAACCAGGGCGGTGTCAGACACGGTGTCAGACACGGTGTCTGACACCGGGGTTGGCGGGGGTGCGGCGGTCGCTCACCTGGTCGCCGCGCGCACTCGCGCACCGGACGCGAGGTCGGCTGACGGGCGCTGCACCACGCGGTCGCCGGACTTCACGTCGCCGGTCGCCGCCACGAGGTCGCCGAGCCTCGCCCCGACGCTCACCGGCACCTGCGTCGCGACGTCGTCTCGCACCACGAACACCACGTCGCGGCCGTCGCGCTGCGCGACGGCATCGGCCGCGACCGCGGTGAGCGGCCTCTGCTGCTCCGGCGTGACTTCCCGCGAGAGAAACGACACCTTCGCGCTCATCTCCGGCAGCACGCGAGGGTCGATGTGGTCGAAGCGCACCTTGGTCATCACCGTCGCCTTCGCGCGATCGACGGTCGGCACCATGCGGTTGATGCGGCCGGTGAACCGCGCGTCGGGCAACGCGTCCAGCAGGATCTCGGCGGGCTGCCCGACCTTCACCTTGGCGAGGCTCGACTCGGACACGTCGGCCTCGACCTCGAGCGTCCCCATGTCGGCCATCGTGACGACGGCGCCCTTGGAATCGGTCGCGCTCGAGAACGGCGTCACCATGTCGCCGACGTTCGCGCTCTTCGACAGGATCACGCCGTCGAACGGCGCGCGGATCATCGTGTAGTCGACCGCCACGTGCGCGTTGCGCGCGCCCGCCTCCGCGGCGGCAAGCGCCGCCCTTGCGCTCCCCACGCCCGCGACCGCGCGCTCGGCCCGCGCCCGCGACGCGTCGAGCGCGGACCGCGACACGAAACCCTTGCCGACCAGTTCGACGTTGCGCCGATGCTGCGCGTCGGCGTCGCGCTCCTCGGCCTCCGCCTGCGCGAGCCCCGCACGCGCGGCGACGACCTGGGCGTCCGCCATCTGGGCCTGGGCGACGACGTCGCGGTTCTCGAGCCGGGCGATGACATCGCCCGCCTTGACGCGCGATCCCTCGGCGACGCCCAGCCACTCGAGGCGGCCGGTGGCCTTCGAGGCGATCGCCGCCTTGCGCTGGGCGACGACGTACCCGGTCGCGTTGAGCACCACGAACTGCTGCGACGGGTACGAGGTCACGACCGCGACGGTCTGCACGTCGGCGACGCGCGGTCGAAGCGCGAGCCACGCGGCGACGGCCGCAACCAGCACGGCCAGCCCCCCGAGTGCCGCCCAGCGGCGGGTGCGGCGCCGCCGGATCGGCGCGAGACTGCGGTCGATGCGCAGCTTCGACAGGTCGGGAGTGCTCACGGGGCGGCCATTGTACCGTCCCGACTCGCTGCGACCGCGGTCAGCTCCAGCCGAAGAACAGGAGCGCCCAGGCTGCGACGACCACAGCGACCGCGATTGCACAGGCCGCGAACGCACGCAGACGGGATGCGCGGTCCGCGACGTCCGCGAGTTGCCGCCACGCGAGCGAAAGACTCCACGCCGCGCCCGCGCCGAGCACGGCAACCCGGATCGCCGGCACCGCGCCGAGCGGCCAGCCCTCCGCCTTCGCGAGCGTGACGGTGAGGCTCGACAGGCCGAGGAACACACCCAATCCCGCCAGCGGGATCAGCGCGTAGGCGAGCCGCACCGCTTGCGCAACCCGCGCCTTCCCGCAGGCGCCGGCCGCGACGAGGAGCGCGCCCCACACCAGCGACGACACGACGAGCGCGGTCGCGAGGATGTAGCCGGCGATCAGGAGCCCGTCGAGCCAGGTGAACACGTCGTTCGCGTCCGGGTAGTGCGTGAGCAGCCACCAGGGCGCGTGGTCGGAGAGGAGCCACGCCGGACCGTGGTCGACGACCAGCGCCGCCGCCGCGAGCTTCCATTCGACGAACCACGGACTCGCCGACCAGTGGAACGCGCCGATCGCGACGCCGATCATCCCGACGACGATCAGCGCCGCATCCCAGCCGGAGGCTTCGGTGGCCGGAAGCGCCGCGACCTCGCGGTTCGGCGGCCGGAACGAGAGCGCGATCGCGTCGAGGTGCCCGCTGCACCGCCCGCACATCTGGCACTCCGAGGGCCCGGTCATCCGGCGGATGCGAACGAGCGGCGCGCAGTTCACCGGATGCACCGGGACGTGGCCCGCGTTGCGCGACCACGTCTCGCGATCGACGCGGAAGTGGACCGGTGCGACGCGCGAGAGCACCGAGAACACGCCGCTCACCGGACACAGGTGGCGGCACCAGACCCGCTTCTCCTTGCCGTAGACCAGGCCGACCGCGATGGCCGCTACGGTCGAGCCGCCCAGCACGACCAGCGCGGCAGGCGCGTACTGATAGACGCTAACGAGCTGGCCGAAGATCGTGGTCGCGAGGAACGCGACGAACGGCCATCCGCCCCAGCGAAGCCAGCGGGGAACCGCGCGGTGCAGACCCACCCTGCTCGCGGCCTCGGTCAGCGTTCCTTCCGGACAGAACAGGCCGCACCACGAACGTCCCGCGACGAGCATCGAAAGAATCACGAACGGCCACCACAGCCCCCAGAATGCCCACTGCGCGAACACCGTGAGGTTGTCGAGCGCGTGCGCATCGCCGTCCGGCAACGGCAGGAACGCGGGAACGACGATCAGGAACGCATAGACGGCGACCACCATCCACTGCACGGTGCGCACGATGCCCGCGTGGTCGCGCAGCCAGTCGCCGTACGCGGCAAGCAGGCCCGAGGCGCGCGATGCGACCGGTGCGAGAGCGTTCATCGCGCAGGGGCGCCCGTGCCCGCGCCAGATGTCGATGCGGGCCGGCCGCGAAGCAGCAGCCACGCCATGGCAACCCAGTAGGCCGCGAGGCACAGGAGCGGCGTGAGCGCCGGCTGCGAGCGGTAGCCGGTGAACGCGGCGACGAACCCGCCCAGGCGCGTCGAGTCGTCGAGGAAGGCGGTGGTGTCCCAGAGCTGGTCGGCGAGCGGCGGCAGCACGCCGAGCGAGATGAGCTTCTCGACGCCGGAGACCAGCAGCGCGCCGGCGAGGAGCAGGAGCAGGATCTCGCTCACCCGGAAGAACACCCGCCACGACAGCACCCTGCCGCCCTGCTGCAGGAGCCAGAACGTGAGCCACGCGAGCGCGAAGCCCCCGGCGAGCACGAGCGCGAACTCGCCCGCGCTCATCTGCGCGAGCCCGACGCCGTAGAGGAACACGACGGTCTCCGAGGTCTCGCGCGCGATCGCCAGCGCGATCACCACGAGCATCCCCCACCAGTTCGCGGCCTGAGCCTCGGCGCCCAGCCGGGTCTCGAGGTCGCGCTTCATCGTCCTGCCGTGGCGGCGCATCCAGAACACCATCTGCACGATCAACGCGGCCGCCACCAGCATTGCTGCGACGGTGAACATCTCGAGCGCGTCGCCGTCGAGGAAACGGGCGATGCCGAGCATCGCGAGCGCGAGCACGGCCGCGAGACCGAGCCCCGCGGCGACGCCTCCCCACAGGTAGCGCATGCCGACGCGCGCGTCAGGCTGGCGCTTCAGCCAGGCGTAGACGATGCCGACCACGAGCAGCGCCTCGGCCGACTCGCGCCAGACGATGAAAAGCGCATTGCCCACGGCCGGCCTCCGGTTACTTCGCGACGATCACGCCCCTGGACGTGTCGGGGTGGAACTCGTCGAAGAACGGGTAGCTGCCGGGCTTGAGCGGGTGGATCACCACCGACGAGCGCGCGCCCGGACCGAGCACCTTCTCCTGCTTGAGCGGCAGGCTCTCGAACTCGATCGGCGTCGTGCCGTCGTTCACGATCTCGATCTTGATCCTGCGGCCCGCCGGGACTTCGAGGTTGGGCGGCGCGAAGCGCCCGTCCTTCGCCACCAGCCGGAAGAGCACCGGATCGTCGGCGGCGAGCGCGGCCGTCGGCGCCGCCGCGAGGAAGGCGGCGAGCGTGGCGAGCAGCAGCGGGACCTTCATCGGCTCAGTAGCCGCCCTTCTTGCCCACGCCGGCGTAGACGAACTCGTAGTCGAGCGTGAACGGCTTGAACCACGGCCCGACCCCGGTCTCCTTGTCGGTGTGGCGGCCGAAGTGCGCGTGCGGATCGCTCCCCGGCGGCGACACCGTGAGCTTCAGCGTGTAGCGGCCGGGGCCGGCGAGTTTCACGTTGTCGCCGTAGTGCGGGCCGTCGCTCGCGACCATCGGCATCATCGGGCCCTTGATCACCTCGCCCGAACCCTGCTTGCGCAGTTCGTAGGCGACGGTCAGGAACGGGATCCAGCTGCCGTCGGCGAAGCCGTTGGCATTCGTGTCGGTGGCCTTGATATCCGCTTCGAGGTGGATGTCGGAGGCCTTCGCGTCGCGCATCATGCCCGGCGGCTCCATCGCGATCGGCTGCAGGTAGACCGCGGCGACCTCCATGCCGTCGCGGATCTGCGGCTTGCCGATCGGGTACTCGAGCGCCAGCGCCGGCCCGGCGGACAGCAGCAGGAGGGCTCCCACGGCCGCCGTCCCGGCCGCGCGTCGGCACCGGGCCGCCGCCGTTGACGTAACTTGCTGTTTTTCCATGATTTGTCCAGCGCCCCACGGGCAGGTTCAGGCGCCCAGTCTAGTCCGGCGGGATGCGTCTGTAAATAGTAATGATTTGCGTTTGCCAGATCGTTGCGCTAGGATGATCGGCACGTCGATTCCCCGCCCTGCGCGCCATGTACGTCTGCGTCTGCAACGCCGTCACCGACCGCGAGATCCGCGCGGCGGCGGACCTGGGTGCGCGCACCCTGGACGACCTCAAGGTCTCGCTCGGCGTCGGCACCTGCTGCGGGCGCTGCACCGACTGCGCGCGCGGCGTGCTCGCGAGCGCCGCGGGCGCGCTTCCGGCCTGCGCCGGCGGCGACGACTGAGAATCATTCCGGCGGCGACCGCCGGGCGCCGCTAGCATGGCGGCGGATTCTTCCGGTCAGCGGAGCGGGGCATGAAAGGCGATCGCCAGGTCATCAAGCATCTCAACGCGGTGCTCACCAACGAGCTCACCGCGATCAACCAGTACTTCCTTCACGCGCGGATGTTCTCGAACTGGGGCCTCGCGCGCCTCGCCGAACTCGAGCGGCACGAGTCGATCGACGAGATGAAACACGCCGACCGGCTGATCGAGCGGATCCTGTTCCTCGAGGGGCTGCCCAACGTCCAGGACCTGCACAAGGTCCGGATCGGCGAGAACGTCAAGGAGGCGCTCGAGTGCGACCTCGCACTCGAGATGGAAGCGCACCCGGCGCTCAAGGCCGCGATCGCGCACTGCGAGTCGGTCAAGGACTACGTGTCGCGCGAGGTATTCGAGGAGATCCTCGAGAGCGAGGAGGAGCACATCGACTTCCTCGAGACCCAGCTCGAGCTGATCGAGAAGCTGGGAATGCAGAACTACCTGCAGTCCGCGATCTCCGGACTCAAGGAAGCGTCGTAGGCCGCAGACCGGCGCGGGTGCCCCGCCCCGTCGCGTCGGACCGAAGCGCGAGAACCCGCGGCTCGGGATGCCGGGTCAGCCGCCGTCGCCGCGCGCGGGCAGGACGACCGACCCGCGCCGGACGGCAATCGCCACGAGAGTCGCGAGGCCGGCGCCGATGAACGCGATGCCGGCCCACTCGTTCGCCTCGAGACGCTCACCCAGCGCAATCATCGACGTCAGGAGCGCGATCGGCGGAATCGCGAAGATGTTGAGCGACGCCGTCCCTGCGGGAAGGCGCCTCAGGACCACGATCCAGAGGAGAAAGCCCAGGGCGGTCGAGATCGCGCCGACGTAGAACAGAAGCGCGGCTTGAACGAAGCTCCAGTGCGTCGGCGGCAGGTCGAACAGGAGCGGCAGCATCGAGAGCGGCACGACGCCGACCAGCATCTGCCACGCCGCGAAGTTGAGAGGGTCCGCCGGGCGACGCTCCTGGAAATACTTGGTGGAGACGGTACCGGCCGCCCAGCCCAGCCCGGAGAGCGTCGCCCAAAGCTTGGGCCGCAGGTCGCCGTGCCAGTCCCAGGGCGCAACGACGAGGACCAGTCCGGCGAACGCCAGCGCCACGGCGAGCCACTGCGCGCCTCTCAGCCGCTCGCCGAGCACGATGCGCGCGATCACGAGCGTCCAGAACGGCATCGTGAACACGAGCACCGCGGTGCGCCCGGCGCCGCCTCCGGCGAGCGCGATGGTCGTGGTGCCGAAGTTGATCGTCACCTGGAAGAACGCGGTGACGACGATCGCGGTCCAGGTCGACTGCGGCGCGAGCGGGACGCGCATCGCGGCCATCGCGACGAACAGCACCGCAACCGCGAGCCAGATGCGCTGGACCGTGAACACGATCGCGTCGGCCTGCGCCAGCGCGAGCTTCATCACCAGCCAGTTGAAGCCCCAGATCGCGACCAGCAACGCCAGCGCGGCCCAGGCCGCGCGCTGCGATCCGGCGACCCCTCCCGCGTTCACGTCGCGTCGAGGAAGCGCTCGACCGCGCGCGCCACCGCCTCGGGCTGGTCGTGGTGCAGCATGTGCCCCGCGTCCGGGACGACCACGAGTCGCGCGTCGCGGATCTCGCTCATGCGCCCGCGCACGAGGTCCAGACCGTTGCCCGGCATCTCGCCCTCGGGGTGGCCCGCGAGCCAGTGCGGGATGCGCGACTCCGCGCCCGCGACCCACAGCACCGGCGCGGCGATCCGCCTCCAGATGGCGACCATCTCGGAGAGCCGGTAGACCGACGGGAACGGCAGCTTGTGCCGCGGGTCGGACGCGAGTTCCGCGCTGCCGTCCTCGCGCACCCGCGCCCACCACGAGGCGAGGAACTCGGCGCGCTCGCGCGGCAGGCGCGGGTTGTTCTTCTGCAGGCGGTCGGCTACCGCGGAGAGATTCGCGTACGGCGTGAAACCGGGCGGATCGCGCAGCGCATCGAGCCAGGCCTCGTACTTGCGCGGCGCGGCGTCGTCGGCTTCCGCGGGAATGCCGAAACCGTCGAGCGAAATCGCGCGGCGCACGCGCGCGGTCCGAACGCCGGCGTAGATCATCGCGACGTTGCCGCCGAGGCTGTGCCCGGCGAGGTCGATCGTCTCGCCGGGCGCGAACGCCTCGACCAGCGCGTCGAGGTCGGCGACGTAGTCGGCGAACCAGTAGCCCTGCGGCTGCCAGTCGCTGCCGCCGTACCCGCGCAGGTCGGGCGCGATCACGTGGCGCTCGCCCGCGAACGCGTCGACCAGGAACTGGAACGACGCGGCCACGTCCATCCAGCCGTGCACGAGGAAGAGCTTCGGCGAGCCGGCCTCGCCCCACTCGAGCACCCGGTGCCCG
>WBZL01002121.1_pt1 | contig 19590 bp, 13 predicted proteins | sample 5204291 | NCBI WGS metagenome assembly WBZL01 (sample SAMN12344345, study PRJNA552823) | activated sludge metagenome | biome: Activated sludge suspended growth; feature: Nitrification reactor; material: Wastewater; isolation source: activated sludge from nitrification reactor of wastewater...
CACAGCTCTACGCCGAATTCCGCGAATTTTTTCCTGATAACGCGGTCGAGTATTTTGTTTCCTATTACGACTACTACCAGCCGGAGGCTTATGTGCCGGCACGCGACCTGTTCATCGAAAAAGATTCTTCGGTCAACGAGCACATCGAGCAGATGCGCCTGTCCGCGACCAAGAGCCTGCTCGAACGCCGGGATTGCGTGATCGTTGCCACCGTTTCGTGCATTTATGGCCTTGGTGACCGCGACGAGTACCACAAAATGATCCTGACCATGCGCGTCGGCGACCGTATCGGCCAGCGTGAGATGATCAGGCGCCTCGCCGACATGCAGTACGAGCGCAATGAGACCGACTTTCACCGCGGCACCTTTCGGGTTCGCGGCGACACCATCGACGTCTTCCCCGCCGAACACGCCGAACAGGCAATCCGGATCTCGCTGTTCGACGACGAGATCGAGGGCCTGCAACTCTTCGACCCCTTGACCGGTCATCTGCAGGCCCGGCTGCTGCGCTTCACGGTTTTCCCGTCGTCGCACTATGTGACACCGCGCGAGACCGTGTTGCGGGCAATCGAGGCGATCAAGGGGGAACTCGTTGAACAGATCGCCTACTTCAACGCCGAGAACCGTCTGGTCGAAGCGCAGCGCATCGAACAGCGTACCCGTTTCGACCTCGAAATGCTCGATCAGGTCGGTTTCTGCAAGGGCATCGAGAACTATTCCCGGCATCTTTCGGGACGCCAGGTCGGCGAACCTCCGCCCACCCTGATCGACTATCTGGCAACCGATGCACTGATGTTCATCGATGAGTCGCATGTCTCGGTTTCTCAGGTCGGTGGCATGTACAAGGGGGATCGCTCGCGCAAGGAGAACCTCGTCAATTACGGGTTTCGTCTGCCGTCGGCGCTCGATAACCGGCCACTGAAGTTTGCCGAGTTCGAGGCCCTGATGCGGCAGACCATTTTCGTTTCGGCCACCCCTGCCGACTACGAGACGACACACCAGGGACAGGTCGTCGAGCAACTCGTTCGCCCAACCGGCCTGGTCGATCCGACACTCATCGTTCGCCCCGCCTCGACCCAGGTCGACGACCTGCTGTCGGAGATTCGGCTACGCACAGCACTGGCGGAACGGGTGCTGGTCACCACCCTGACCAAGCGCATGGCCGAGGATTTGACTGATTACCTCAACGAACATGAAGTGCGGGTGCGCTATCTGCATTCGGACATCGATACCGTCGAGCGCGCCGAGATCATTCGCGATCTGCGTCTGGGCAAGTTCGACGTTCTGGTCGGCATCAACCTGCTGCGTGAAGGCCTGGACATTCCTGAAGTCTCGCTGGTGGCCATCCTCGACGCCGACAAGGAAGGTTTCTTGCGTTCCGAACGCTCACTGATCCAGACCATCGGTCGCGCCGCCCGCCATCTGCACGGTACAGCGATCCTCTACGCCGACAGGGTCACCGACTCGATGCAGCGTGCGATCGCCGAAACCGAACGACGGCGGCTCAAACAGCTCGCTTTCAACGAAGCCAACAGCATCGTACCCAAGGGGATCAGCAAACGTGTCATCGACATCATCGACGGAGTCTACGATGCCGAGAACGCGCAACGCGACCTCAAGGTCGCACAGCAACAGGCCGACTACCAGGCCATGAGCGAAAAGCAACTGGCGCGCGAACTGCGACGCCTGGAGAAGGAGATGCGCGAGTACGCCAAAAACCTCGAATTCGAGAAAGCCGCCGCCGCGCGCGACGAATTGTTCCGGATCCGCAAACAGGTATTCGGGATCAGCGGCGCCGAAGAACATCTTCAGCCCTTGTGAACTGATTGATTCTGTATAAGCTATTTCAATAGTCGAGGTTTCCATCTTTGTCTCCGGAGTGCGCAGTGAAGACAGCACGATTCCTCCAGGAACAACCCATTTTCGGCGGCGTTGGCGATCAGGCGATGCAGTCGATCATGCTGCTGATGCGGGAACTCCATTTCGCGGCTGCCGAGGTGATCGTTCAAGAGGGGGAAGATGGTGACTCCCTCTTCGTGATCTGCAGCGGCTCGGTCGAGGTGCTGAAAGCCTCTCCTGTCGCGAACGGCACGTTTGGAAAGCGCATCGCCGTTCTCCAGGTCGGTGACGTTTTTGGCGAAATGGAGTTGATCGACACGCAGCGTCGTTCGGCAACGATCCGTGCACTCGAGCCTGTGTCGGTGCTGGCCTTGTCCAACGCCGATCTGTTCCAGATCTACGAGTCTGACCCACAGACCTTCACGCTCCTGGCCCTCAACCTGGCCCGAGAACTGAGCCGGCGCCTGCGCAACATCGACGATCTGGCGGTACACTACATGGCTACGAACAGCCGCCCGGACCCTTCTTGAACACTCAGGCACATATGGATAGCAACAGTCTCGGACCCAGTTTCCTGGAACGTCTTTCTTCGTTTCTCGTGCGCGAGCCGGAAGATTGCGAAAAACTCATTTGCGAACACAACTCATGCAGTTGCCGCACTCGGCGCCAATACGCCGTGAAGACGTCGCTCGATTTCGATCATGCGATGACGGCAATTCGAGACGCCGGTATCACCATCCTCGAGGCCGCCCGTGCCACAGCCGGGGCAGCGGGCGTCGAGGCCGAAATCGTCCTGCTCGAGACGATGGAGCGCCGCGTCTCCGACATTCTCGTGGAAAAGGCACGCGAACTCGGCTGCGACCCGATCGTCATCGGTCGCCACGGCCAGCGCGGTCTCGTCGCCCTGCTGTTCCTCGGTTCGGTCGCCGGGAGGGTCGCCAGGCTGCCCAACGCCTCGGTCCTGCTGGTGGGCAAGCATTGATGCCGCCCGCCATCGCCATGCTCGACGATGACAAGGAAGAGCCGCTGCGCGCCGACATCCGGCTTCTCGGCCGGGTTCTCGGGGACACCGTGCGCGAGCAGGAAGGAAGCGAAGTCTTCGAGATTGTCGAACGCGTCCGCCAGACTGCCGTGCGCTTCGCCCGCGACGGCGACCCCGCCGCCCGCGCCGAACTCTCCGCCCTCCTCGACCCGCTGTCGCGCGACACGACGCAGACGGTCGTCCGCGCCTTCAGCTACTTCCTGCAACTGGCCAACATCGCCGAGGACGAGCACCACGTCCGGCGCCGGCGCGCTCATGATCTGGCGGGTTCGCCGCCGCGCGAAGGCAGCCTTGTCCACGCCCTCGACCGCCTCGCCGAGAGCGAGGTCCCGCCGGAGGTCGTCGCCGATTTCTTCGCCCACGCGCTGGTAGCGCCGGTCCTCACCGCGCATCCGACCGAGGTTCAGCGCCAGAGCCTGATTCGCAACCACCGCGACCTCGCCCACCTGCTCGACCAGCGCGAGCGCCAGCGCATGACGCCAGAAGAGGAAGCGGAGAACGATCTCGGCCTGGGCAACGCGATCCTGACTCTGTGGCAGTCACGCATGCTGCGTCCGGTGCGCCTCAAGGTGCTGGACGAAGTCAAGAATGGCATCACCTACTTCAAGGAAACCTTCTTCAACGAACTGCCGCGCCTCTACATCCAGGTCGCTCAACAGTTGCACGCGCGTTACCCCGAGCAGACCTGGGCGCTGCCACCGTTCTTCCGCATCGGCACCTGGATCGGAGGCGACCGCGACGGCAACCCCTTCGTCACCGCGGACATCCTGCGGGAAACGCTGCGCCTGCAATCGGCGGCCGTGCTCAATCACTATCTCGACGAAATTCACGAACTCGGTGGCGAGCTGCCGCTCTCCAGCCTGCTGGTCCGGACCACGACCGAGCTCGACGCCCTCTCGGCGCGTTCCACCGACCACTCGCCGCAACGGGAAGACGAGCCCTACCGTCGCGCGCTGACGGGGATTTATGCGCGTGTCGCAGCGACCACCCGCACGCTCGACCGCGTCGAGCCGGTGCGCCATGAAATCGGCCAAGCCGAATCCTACACCACCCCGGCCGAACTGCACGCCGACCTCAAGGTACTGTCCGCCTCGCTCAGGCAGAACGGCAGCGCCAGCCTCGCCGACGGCCGCCTGCGCCGCCTGCTGCGGGCGGTGCAGGTCTTCGGCTTCCACCTGGCGCCGATCGACCTGCGCCAGAATTCCGAAGTCCATGCCCGCAGCGTTGCCGAACTCCTCTCCGGTGCCGGGCGTTGCCCCAATTACGAGGAACTTTCCGAGGTCGACCGCATTAGCTTGCTGGTTGAGGAAATGGCGACGCCGCGCCCGCTCCATTCGCCTTTTCTCGACTATTCGGAGGAAACCCGCGGCGAACTGGCCATCTTCTTCGCGGCACGCGAGCTACGCCAGCGTTATGGCGCCGCGGCGCTGCCCAACTGCATCATCTCGAAGACCGACGGTGTCTCCGACCTGCTCGAACTGGCACTGCTGCTCAAGGAGGCCGGCCTGCTGCGTCCTGGCAGCCAGCCGCAACTCGACGTCAACATCATCCCGCTTTTCGAAACGATCGAGGACTTGCAGAAGAGCGCGGCGACGCTCGCTGGTATTTTCGACCTTGCCGCCTACCGCGCGCTGATCGGCGGACTTGGCGACGAGCAGGAAGTCATGCTCGGCTACTCCGACAGCAACAAGGATGGTGGCTTCCTGACCTCGGGCTGGGAACTTTACAAAGCCGAGATCGGACTGACCCGCGTCTGCCGCCAGCATGGTGTCCGGTTGCGCCTCTTCCACGGCCGCGGCGGGTCGGTCGGGCGCGGCGGCGGCCCCAGCTATCACGCCATACTCGCCCAGCCCGCCGGCGCCGTGTCCGGGCAAATCCGGCTGACTGAGCAGGGCGAGGTCATTTCGACCAAGTACGGCAACCCGGACACCGGTCGACGCAACCTCGAAGTGCTGATCGCGGCAACGCTCGAAGCCAGCCTGACCGACCACGAGAACCGCGTCGAACCCGCCGAGCAGTTCCACGCCGTGATGGACGAACTGTCGCAGCGCGCCTTCGTGGCCTACCGAAGCCTGGTCTATGAAACGCCAGGATTCACCACCTATTTCAGGCAGTCGACAGTCGTTTCCGAAATCGCGACCCTCAACATCGGCAGCCGCCCGGCCTCGCGCAAGCCATCCGAGCGCATCGAGGACCTGCGCGCTATCCCCTGGGTCTTCTCGTGGGCGCAGTGCCGGCTGATGCTGCCTGGCTGGTATGGTTTCGGTTCCGCGGTCGACGGCTATCTGCAGGCCAACCCCGAAGGGCTGGCCACCTTGCGCCGGATGCTCCATGCCTGGCCCTTCTTCAGGAGCCTGTTGTCCAACATGGACATGGTGCTGGCCAAGACCGACCTCGCCATCGCCTCGCGCTACGCCGAACTCGTCGCCGATGCGGAACTGCGCGCCGGCATCTTCCAGCGCATCAGGGCCGAGTGGGAACTGACCCGCCGACACCTGCTGGATATTCTCGGACAGGACGACTTCCTCGCCGACAATCCACTGCTCAAGCGTTCGCTGCAGTTGCGCTCACCCTACCTGGACCCGCTTAACCACCTGCAGGTAGAACTGCTGAAGCGCCATCGCGCCGGGGAAACCGACGAGCGTGTCGCCCGCGGCATCCATCTTTCGATTAACGGCATCGCCTCCGGGTTGCGCAACAGCGGTTAGAGAGAATTCGTGCCTATGGTCATCTGCCCGGCCGGACCGGACCGGCGGATGTCCACGGGCACTGAACAAGGCGGGATCCGGATGACTTTTCAGGGGCTCACGGGTGCAAATCGAACATTGACGCTGCTTGATGAAGGCTCATATACTCTCTTCGGTGCCGTTGGAATTCTTATCCTTGGCTCTTCTGCGCCTGCAAGCCTGGGAGCTGGAGATGGCGAAACCCAGGCTGCCATAAGCGAGAGCCCATCAACGGAGCCGACAGGCCACCCCGGATGGCTGGATCAGCGGATTGCAATCGGGAGTGAAGCGTCAGCTGCGCCGCTTTGCAGGCCCCCCAGGCGTTGCTGTTGACGTCGCATTCCTTACAAGGCAGATATGGATAGCAGCAGTCCCAGACCCGGTTTCCTGGAACGTCTTTCTTCGTTTCTCGTGCGCGAACCGGAAGATCGCGAACAACTCATGCAGTTGCTGCACTCTGCGCACCAGCGCAAGCTCCTTGACGCCGATGCCCTGAGCATCACCGAAGGTGCCATTGCCGCTTCCGAAATGTGTGTGCGGGAAGTCATGGTGCCACGCCCGTTGATGGAGGTAGTCGACATCAGGGATTCGCTGGCGGAGGTCGTCAGCCGGGTCAACACCACTGCCCACTCGCGTTTTCCGGTCATCAACGGCAGTCGCGACAATGTGGTTGGCATCCTGCTGGCGAAGGATCTGCTGCGCGTGCAGGGCGAGAGCGATTTCAGGCTGCGCGACTGGGTGCGTCCGGCGGTATTCATCCCCGAATTCAAGCGCCTCGACATCTTGTTGCGGGAATTTCGCGTATCGCGCAATCACATGGCGATCGTCATCGACGAATATGCCGGGATTGCCGGCCTGGTCACCATCGAGGATGTCCTCGAACAGATCGTAGGCGAAATCGAAGATGAATACGATTTTGACGAGACCGACGACCAAATTCAACTCGATCCGAATGGCTTCTATCGCGTCAAGGCACATGCTGCGATAGCCGACTTCGACGCTGCTTTCGGCACCCGCTTCAGCGACAGCAAATGCCAGACTGTCGGCGGACTGATCCTGCTTCACCTCGGCCGGGTACCGCAGTTCAATGAAACGATCATCGTCAACGGCATCCGCTTCCAGGTCTTGCGCGCCGACAGTCGCCGCATCTACACCTTGGTAGTCTCGCCATCGCCAGAGGCGGGCGATTCTGCTGAATAAAGCCCGGCGTTGGCGCGGCTTTGGCGCCGCCTGCCTGGGAGCCACGGGGGTCGTCGGCTTTGCACCGCTTGGCTGGTTTCCGGTCAACTGGTTGAGCCTCGGCGGCCTGTTTGCTCTGCTGTGTATCGAGATTGACGGCTGCAGCGGCGACCGGCGCGCCCGGTACGGTGCGCTGATCGCCGCCGCCTATGGCCTCGGCCTGTTTCTGGCCGGCGTCTCGTGGGTCTATGTCAGCCTGAGCGTTTTTGGCGGCATGCCGGCAGCCGTGGCGGGCCTGGCTACCGTGCTCTTCTGCCTTGTCCTGGCGGTCTTCCCGGCACTGGCCGGGGCGCTGTTCGTTGGCTTCGCCGTTGTCGGCTGGTGGCGGCGCGGCCTGCTCTTCGCCAGCCTGTGGATGCTTGCCGAGTGCTTGCGTGCCTGGGCTTTTACCGGATTCCCCTGGCTGGCCGCCGGCTATTCACAAACGCCACCGAGTCCGCTCGCCGGTTATGCCGCGCTGCTCGGCGTCCATGGGGTCTCGTTTGTTTCAGCGCTGCTCGGGACCCTGATCTTCGAGGTCGGCAGGCGCTGCTTATCCACCGAGCCCTGCAGCACGCGCGGCTGGCTGCACCGCTTCCCGGCGCTGCCGCTGCTCGCTGGCGCAGCGATTCTGGTCACCGGCGACCGATTGCGTGACCTCCGCTGGACAGAGGTGGCGGGCGAGCCGCTATCGGTGGCCTTGCTGCAGGGAAACGTGGCACAGGAAATGAAATGGCGGCCCGAGCGGTTCTTTGATTCGCTGCGCACCTATTACCGTCTGGCACAGGAGCATCCGGCGCAACTCACGGTGCTGCCCGAAACCGCCCTGCCGGCTTTCCTCGACCAAGTTCCCGCCGAGTATCTCGACGCGCTGCAAAAACTGGCGCTGCGCCAGCACGGTGACCTGCTGCTGGGAATCGCTGTCGCCGACGGCAAGCAGTATTTCAATGCAGCAGTGAGCCTGGGCGCGTCCGGCCAGCAGCACTACAGCAAGGTCCATCTGGTGCCTTTCGGCGAGTTCGTACCGCCCGGTTTTGCCTGGTTCATGGCCATGGCCAACATCCCGATGTCCAACTTCACCGCTGGCTCGCCGGGACAGCCGCCGCTGCGCCTGGCCGGCCAGCGCGTCGGGGTGAACATCTGTTACGAAGACGTCTTTGGCGAGGAAATCATCGCTGCGCTGCCGGCCGCAACGCTGCTGATCAACATTTCCAACGTCGCCTGGTTCGGCGATTCGCTGGCACCCGCGCAACACCTGCAGATCGCCCGCATGCGCGCCCTCGAGACCGGCCGCATGATGCTGCGCGCCACCAACACCGGCATGACGGCGATCGTCGACGTGGACGGTCGCGTGCTCTCGTCGCTGCCTCCCTTCACCCGTGGCGCGCTGGTCGGCGAAGTGCGCGGCCATACCGGTGCCACCCCTTATGTGCGCTGGGGTCACTGGCCAGTGATCGTTTGTGCCGTGTTGCTGATCGCTCTCCTCGGTCGCCGCAGGGCGGTGCTGCGGAAGCAGGTTCTTGTCCAGCGAGAAACCAAGTAAAATCTCGCTTTTGCTTTTACCCGAAGTTCTCCCATGCCCACGTTTCAGGAAGTGATACTGCGTCTCCAGGATTTCTGGAACCAGCAGGGTTGCGCGCTGCTGCAACCCTACGACATCGAAGTCGGTGCCGGAACCTTTCATACCGCCACCTTCCTGCGCGCGATTGGCCCCGAGCCGTGGAATGCGGCTTATGTCCAGCCGTCGCGGCGGCCCAAGGACGGGCGCTACGGCGAGAATCCGAACCGCCTGCAGCATTACTACCAGTATCAGGTAGTGCTCAAGCCCTCGCCGGACAACATCCAGGACCTCTATCTCGACTCGCTGCGTGCGCTCGGAATCGATACCGCCCAGCACGACGTCCGTTTCGTCGAGGATGATTGGGAAAGCCCGACCCTCGGCGCCTGGGGACTCGGTTGGGAAGTCTGGCTTGACGGCATGGAGGTGACGCAGTTCACTTATTTTCAGGAAGTCGGCTCGCTTGCTTGCAAACCGGTCCTCGGCGAGATCACTTACGGCATCGAACGCCTGGCGATGTATCTGCAAGGAGTGGAAAACGTTTTCGATCTGGTCTGGGCAGAGGGGCCAGGCTATCGGGTGAGCTACGGTGACGTCTATCACCAGAACGAGGTCGAACAGTCGAAGTACAACTTCGAGCATTCCAACGTCGAGATGCTGTTCCGTCATTTCGCCGAGCACGAATCCGAAGCCCGGCGCCTGATCGCTGCCGGCCTGGCACTTCCAGGCTACGAAATGGTGATGAAGTGCTCGCACACCTTCAATCTTCTGGATGCGCGCGGCGCCATTTCGGTAACCGAACGTGCGGCCTACATCGGCCGTGTGCGCGCCCTGGCGCGCGAAGTCGCCCAGGCTTACCATGATTCCCGTCAGGCCCTCGGCTTCCCGATGTGCAAGGTGGCCGCTGGCACTGGGGTACGATGACATGAACGATACCATCCTGATCGAGCTGCGCAGCGAGGAACTGCCACCGAAATCACTCAAGTCGCTGTCCGAAGCGTTCGCCGAAGCTGTTTTTTCTGCGCTCAGGGCACAGGAGTTCACGACCCCGGACAGCCGCTGCACCGCTTACGCCACCCCGCGCCGCCTGGCGCTGACCATCACTGGAATCGCCGCCTGCCAGCCTGACCGCGTGCTGGAGAAAAAGGGCCCCGGCGTTGCCGGTGGGCTCGACGCCGCAGGCAAACCGACCAAGGCACTCGAAGGCTTCATGCGCTCAGCCGGGGTGCGTTTCGAGCAACTTGCGACAACGACCGACAGCAAAGGGGAATACTTTGTCGCCCGGCGCGAAAAAAAGGGCGAGGAACTCGCGCTGCATCTGGCCGATATCGTTTCCCAGTCGCTCCGGAAGCTGCCAATCCTGAAATTGATGCACTGGGGAGATTCCGAACACCAGTTCGTTCGCCCCGTACATGGCCTGATCCTCCTGCACGGCCAGCACGTCGTTGCCGGAGAAGTCCTCGGGCTGCACAGCGGCCGGACGACGCAGGGCCATCGCTTCCTGTCGAGCGGCGAAATCGCCATCGATCATCCTGACGAGTATGTCGCCAGACTGGCTGCGGGCAAGGTCATCGTCGACTTCTCCAAACGGCGGGCAAAGATCGCCGCGCTGCTCGACGCCGCTGCCGGCAAGCTTGATGCCCGCATCCATCCGGCCGACGGCCTGCTTGATGAGGTGACGTCGCTGGTCGAATGGCCGGAGGTTTATGTCGGCGAGTTCGAAGCCGAATACCTCGAGGTGCCGCAGGAATGCCTGATTCTGACCATGCAGCAGAACCAGAAATACTTCCCGCTGCTCGATGGCCAGGGCAGGCTGCTCAACAAGTTCCTGATCGTCTCCAACATGCAGGTCGCTGACCCGGTCCACATCATCCGCGGCAACGAACGTGTCGTGCGCCCTCGCCTCTCGGATGCCCGCTTCTTCTACGATCAGGACCGCAAGAATGGCTTTGCCACTCGCGTCACGTCTCTCGGCTCGGTGGTCTATCACCACAAGCTCGGCTCGCTCGGCGACCGCGCGCAGCGAATGGGGCGCATCGCCCGCAGCATTGCCGAAAGACTCGGTGCCGAGGCCCACCTCGCCGAACGGGCGGCGCTGTTCGCCAAGATCGATCTGTTGACCGACATGGTGGGCGAATTCCCGGAACTGCAGGGAATCATGGGCCGCTATTACCTGCTGCACGAAGGGGGTTTGCCGGTAGTTGCCGACGCTATCGAACAGCATTACCGGCCGCGCTTTGCCGGCGATGCCCTGCCTGCCGGCAACATTGCCTGTGCCGCCGCGTTGGCCGACAAGCTGGATTCGCTGGTCGGATTCTTCGGGATCGGGCAGTTACCGACTGGCGACAAGGACCCCTTCGGTCTGCGGCGTGCCGCCCTCGGGGTACTGCGCATCCTGATGGAAACGCCGCTGCCGCTCGACCTCGGTGAACTGATCAAGGACTCGCAAGCGGAGCTGGCCAAACAGGGAATCCAGCTCGCCACCGTCGACGAACCCTTGCTCGCCTTCATCCATGACCGTCTGCGTGGTCTCTTGAAGGACGCCGGGCATGCGCCCGACGTCATCGAAGCGGTGCTCGCGCAAGGACCGACGCGCATCGATCTGGTACCCGCCAGGCTGGCGGCGGTGCGCGAGTTCCTGCAGCTTCCCGAGTCGCTGGCGCTGGCGGCAGCCAACAAGCGCATCGGCAACATTCTGAAAAAAGCCGAGCAGAATCTGCCCGAGCCAGACATCGCGCTGCTCGAGGAAGCCGCCGAGAAAGCCCTGTTCGAGCGCGTGCTGTTGATTGCGCCACTGGTCAGGTCGCATGTCGCCAACGAGGACTATGCCGATGCGCTCAAGGTCCTCGCCTCGGTGCGCTGTGAGGTCGACCGCTTTTTCGACGAAGTGATGGTGAACGTGCACGAACCGCTGCTGCGCAATAACCGCCTGGGCCTGCTGAGAGCACTTTTCGACCTGCTCAATGCGGTCGCCGACATCTCGAAGCTGATCGTATGAAGATCGTCATTCTCGATCGTGACGGCGTCATCAACTACGATTCGAAACAGTTCATCAAGTCGCCGGCAGAGTGGCGTCCCATTCCCGGCAGCATCGAAGCCATCGCCAAACTCAACCAGGCCGGCTATCGCGTGGTCGTGGCGACCAACCAATCCGGTATTGGACGCGGACTGTTCGACATGGATACGCTCAATGCCATCCATGACAAGATGCACCGCGCTGTACAGGCGGCCGGAGGACGCATCGACGCTATCTTCTATTGTCCGCACTCGATCGATGCCGATTGCCATTGCCGGAAACCAAAAACCGGCATGTTCGAACGTATTGCCCATTGCTTCAACGTCGATCTGGAAGGCGTACCAGCGATCGGCGATTCACTGCGCGACCTGCAGGCCGCCGTCGCGGTAGGGGCGAAACCGCTGCTGGTGATGACCGGCAAAGGAACACTGACGCATACCGAAGGGGGTCTTCCGGAAGGTACGCTGATCTTCCCTGATCTTGCCGCGGCAGCCAACCACATCCTGATTTCATGATGGAAGCCTTGCGCACGGCGCTGTTCCTGTTGCTGGTCAGTCTGTTGACGATTCCCTTTGGGGTGCTCGTTTCACTGGCGGTATTTTTTCCGATGCCAGCGCGTTACCGCATCATCGCAATCTGGCGGAGGGGTTTCATGGCCCTCTGCCATTACGTGCTCGGCATCCGCTACAGAGTGCTCGGCCGCGAGAACATCCCGGCCGAGCCTTCGGTGGTGCTCGCCAAACATCAGTCGGCCTGGGAAACGGTCGGGCTGCAGGAGGTCTTTCCACCGCTGGTCTTCGTGCTCAAGAAGGAACTGTTGCGGGTGCCCTTCTTTGGCTGGGGACTGGCAGCGATGAAGATGATCTCGATCGATCGGGCGGCGGCCAAGGATGCGCTCAAGCAGGTCTTTGATCAGGGGCGTGAACGCCTGGCGGCCGGCTACTGGGTGGTGATCTTCCCCGAAGGAACGCGCGTTGCCCCCGGCGAAACCGAACGTTACAAGCCTGGCGGCGCGCATCTGGCGGTGCGCAGCGCTGCCAAGGTCGTTCCGGTGGCACACAACGCCGGGGAAGTCTGGAAAAAGGGCCGCTTCGCGATTTCCCCCGGTCTGATCACCATCAGTATCGGCCCGGCGATCGATCCCGCCGGCAAGACTGCGGTGAAGATCAACGCCCTGGCCTCGGCCTGGATCGAAGCCGAAATGCGGCGTCTCTCACCGCATCGTTATCGCGCTGCCGATGCTGCTGATGCCGTTGCCGCAGTCTGAACCGCCACGATCCGGCGAGCGGCCGCTGGCGGCCGGCGAAATCTCGCGCAGCATTGCACTCGGCGACCGCCCGGTCAGCTATGTCCTGCGTCGGAGCAGGCGCCACACCATCGGACTGTCGATCGATCAGCAGGGTCTACGTGTCGGCGCCCCCGAGCGCGTCTCGCTGCGTGAAGTCGAGTCGCTGATCCGTCAGCATGGTGAATGGATCGGCAGGAAACTCGACGAATGGCAGAACCGCCGCCTGCCGGAACGGCTGCAGATCGTCGATGGCGCGCAACTGCCGCTGCTCGGACACCCGCTCAGCATCCACCTGGCGGTCGGCGCCAATCGCATCGTCTGGAACCTGCAGGCTTCCGAGCGGGCACTGACGCTGTGCCTGCGCTCGCCGGTCGAGGCGCCGCGGCTGCTCGAAAAAGCACTGCGCGAACGAGCGCGGTTGCTGTTCAGCGAACGGATCGACCATTACCTGCCACAGCTTGGCGTTGCACGGCCGCCGCTCTCGCTGTCGGCAGCGCGCACGCGCTGGGGCAGTTGCAGCCTGCGCAGCGGCATTCGCCTGAACTGGCGACTGATCCACTTTGCGCCGCCGCTGATCGACTACGTGGTGGTCCATGAACTCGCGCACCTGTGCGAAATGAACCACAGCGAACGCTTCTGGTCGATCGTCGCAGCGCTGTACCCCGATTACCGAAGCGCGCGCGCAGAACTCAAGCGCTGCGCGACGAATTGCCCACACTGGTGAGGAGATGAGATGAGGATTTTGCATACGATGTTGCGGGTTGGCGATCTCGATCGCTCTTTGGCCTTTTACACCGAAGTTCTCGGCATGCGCGAGTTGCGCCGTCAGGATTACCCTGGCGGTCGCTTCACGCTGGCTTTCGTCGGTTACGGTCTGGAATCGGAAGGCGCGGTCCTGGAACTGACGCACAACTGGGATACGCCCTCGTACGACATCGGCAATGGCTTCGGGCATGTAGCCATCGAGGTTCCCGACGCCTACGCCGCTTGCGAGCAGATCAAGAAGCGTGGCGGCAAGGTGGTGCGCGAAGCTGGTCCGATGAAACACGGCACGACGGTGATCGCCTTCGTCGAAGACCCCGATGGCTACAAGATTGAGCTGATCCAGAAGAAGACCCATGCCTAAGGCAAGACGTCGCCTGGATCGGGTTGCGGATGGTTTGCCAGAACCAGGACTTCCGAAGGCGGCAAATTGCGTATCTCGACAAAGGCCATACCGCCACTGCTCCGCTTCACCACCAGGCTTGAACCTACCGGGTGCGCTCCGGACGCCAGCGGGCAGCCAGCCTGCGCGGTGTTCAGCACCACCTGCAGCAGCGAACCGGATGGGCTGAGCGAAGCGTCTACCAGAACGTCGGCGCCACGTGCGTCCGTGCCATGGCCATTGACGACGCAGAGCAACTCTTCGTCGTCGAGAATGCGCGACCAGGCGATCAGCTCGCCCGGCCCATAGACGTCGAATGCCCGTCCGAACAGGGAGATCGGGCGCAGGTACTGGCGACCGTGCCGCAGGCAAGGGTACTGCGCGCGTACCGCATTGATCGCGGCAATGCGGGTAAAGGCTGGGCCCTGTTCGTCGAAGCAGTGCTGGCCGGCGGTTCCGAACGGGCCAAAGCCAGGCAGGTCCGGGTCCAGGGCAGACTCCAGGCCGGCCCGCCCGCTCCGGAGCGGATGCGCCGGTCCGAACATGGCTTCGCGGAGATAACGATCCGAACCCTTCCACTCCGGCAGCCAAAAACGCTCTGCCGGCTCCGGCCCGGCCAGGCTCTGCTCGGTCCCGTAATAGATACACGGGATACCCAGCGTGAAGGCCTGCATGGCCACGCCGGCCGCGATCTGCTGCGGCGAAGCCGCCTCGCTCGAAAAGCGCAGTTTCTGACCGAATACATGGTCATGATCGTCGAGAATCGAAACATGCCGGTTGCCGAGATTGCGGTGCGAACCCATCCCCGCAGAAGCAGGGTTGAAACCGTCGAAGTAGGCATGCGGGTGCACCAGCCCCTTGGCGACGCCATTCAGCGTCGGGCGCATCTCGCCAATGTCGAGCGCGGCGTTCAGGTTACGGTCGAGAACATCGAGATAGCGGTCCTGGCTGTAGTCGCCGCCTGCCACCTCACCGACGAGAAAGAAATCATCCTTGCCGAGGTTGCTGGCGAATTCCTTGATCGCGCCGCAGAAATTGCGCGCGTCTTCGAGTGAAACATGCTTCAGCGTATCGATCCGAAAGCCATCGCAGTCGCTCAGCGCAATCCAGTACTTGTAGCATTGTGCCAGGTCACCAAGCACCGTGTTCTGGTCAAAATCTCGCAGCGTGATGAAATCGCTACGTTTGTGCTCGGCAAACGGGTCGTTGATGTCGCCGGCACCCAGGCTGCCACTGCCGGCACGGGTGTAGCACTCGGGCGCCTGCAGTTCGCTCGGCCAGGCACCGTCTTCGGGACCGGCGATGGCGCCGACCGTCTGTCCCTGATCGCCGAGCCAGGCACCGAAGGCGTAACGTCCCTGTGTATAGTGGGGTGTCGATGTGCCTCCTGGTGTGCCCTCCGGATAAACCCAGTTGGAACCCGAGTGATTGAAAATGATGTCGAGGATGACCCGCAGTCCGGCCTGATGCGCTTCTGCCACCAAAGCGACCAGATCGGCGCGATTGCCAAAACGCGGGTCGATGTCGAGGAAATCCTGGACACCGTAGCCATGATAGCTGTCGAGGTGCCCGCGCTGCTTGAAAACCGGGCTCAGCCACAGCGCCGTCACGCCGAGCCGTTTCAGGTACGTCAGTTGCGAGCGTACGCCCGACAGTGTTCCACCCTGCCAGCGATCGGCACCCGATGCCGCCCAGAGATCCCAGCGCCACGGTTGACCATTGGACTGAGCGGGCCGGGCAGCGGCCAACTGGTGCCGGTCGAGCAAGGGGCGCGTTGCTTCGGCGCCGTCACTGAAACGGTCAACCAGCAAAAAATACAGTACTTGGTCTCGCCAGTCCGTCGGAGAGGGAAAATAAGCCTGCCGACGCGGCAGTTTGACATTGCGGCGGATACTGTCAGGCCGCGGACGATTGAGGGCCTGGTCGACGAATGGCATGATGTAGACTCCCTGAACAAGATGAACGAGAAGGATGATATGAGCAAGAACTTCATTAAATAGAATAGTTGGCCAGTTTTCAAGAGAACCTTGACGCGTATGCCGGCGAATGGGGCGCCAGGGTCTGGGCACAATTACACACTATTCAACCCTTTTCAGCGCTGCAGCAGCGCGCTAGTATGACGGTTTTGGGGCCAGCGGCCGCGGCTCCTGACTTGTCCCGATGAAAGGATACGTTCTTCTTGAAGCCTACCGATATCGGCGCACCCGACTACTTTCATAAAGTCGTTGATTGTCAGTGGGCATGCCCGGCCCACACGCCCGTTCCCGAGTACATCCGTCTGATCGCTGCCGGTCGCTACAGCGAAGCCTACATGGTCAACTGGGTGTCGAACGTCTTCCCTGGCATCCTCGGTCGCACCTGCGACCGCCCCTGTGAACCCGCATGTCGCCGCAGCCGCGTTGAGGACGAAACGGCCGATGGGCGCGAACGCAAGGAAGCCGTCGCCATCTGCCGCCTGAAACGCGTCGCCGCCGATTACAAGCAGGATATCCGGTCGCTCTTGCCGCGACCAGCCAAGGAGAAGAACGGTCGGCGCATCGCCTGCGTCGGCGGCGGCCCGGCTTCGCTGACGGTGGCACGCGATCTCGCACCGATCGGTTACGAGGTGGTGATCTTTGACGGAGACGCCCGCCCCGGCGGCATGATGCGCACCCAGATCCCGAAATTTCGGTTGCCAGAAGCGATCATCGACGAGGAAACGGGCTACGTTCTCGGCCTCGGCGCCGATTTCCGTGCGGGCGAGTACGTCAAATCACTGAAGAACCTGCTTGCTGAAGGTTATGATGCGGTCTTCGTTGGCTCCGGAGCACCTCGCGGCCATGACCTCGATATTCCCGGACGCAAGGCCGCAGCCAAGTACATCCATCTCGGCATCGACTGGCTGGCCAGCGTCGCTTTCGGGCATACCACCTCGATCAGCAAGCGTGTCATCGTTCTCGGCGGGGGCAACACGGCGATGGACTGCTGTCGTTCTTCGCGACGGCTCGGCGGCGAAGATGTCAAGGTCATCGTCCGCTCGGGTTTCGAGCAAATGAAGGCCAGTGCCTGGGAAAAGGAAGACGCGATGCACGAAGGCATCCCGATCCTCAACAATCTCGTCCCCAAGGCCTTTACCCACAACAGTGGCCGCCTCACCGGCGTCACCTTCGAGAAGGTGCGAGCGGTATTCGATGAGCACGGACGGCGCAGCCTGATCCCGACTGGCGAACCCGATGCGCACTTCGAATGCGACGAGGTGCTGGTGGCTGTCGGCCAAGACAATGCTTTTCCCTGGATCGAGCGCGACATCGGCATCGAGTTCGACAAATGGGGGCTGCCCAAGCTCGACGAAAAAACGCTGCAATCGACCCTGCCGAATGTCTTCTTCGGGGGCGATGCCGCTTTCGGCCCGAAGAATATCATCTGGGCAGTCGCGCATGGCCACGAGGCGGCAGTCTCGATCGACCGCATGTTGAATGGCGAAGACCTGGCCGTTCGACCGGCCCCCAGAACCCGTCTCGTTCCGCAGAAAATGGGCATTCACGCCTGGCGCTACGACAATGCCATTTCGGTCGACCGCCGTCTGCGCGTACCGCTGCGCGACATCAGTGCGGCACTCAAGAACATCAAGATCGAGGTCGAACTCGGTTTTGACCCGCAACTCGCTGCCAAGGAGGCGCAGCGCTGTCTGAACTGCGATGTGCAGACGGTGTTCACGCCGAAGCTGTGCATCGAATGCGATGCCTGCATGGACATCTGCCCGATGGACAGTATCAGCTTCACCGCCAACGGCGAGGAGAACGAGCTGCGCCCGCGGCTGCGCGCCCCGGCACTCAACCCGAGCCAGGATCTGTACGTCTCGGAAACGCTGAAGACCGGACGGGTGATGGTCAAGGATGAGGATGTCTGCCTGCACTGCGGCCTTTGCGCCGAGCGCTGCCCGACTGGCGCATGGGACATGCAGAAGTTTCTGCTCGAGATGACACACGCGGGCGCCGGCTGTCGCAGTGCCGGTACGCAGACAGCAAGCGCTTAAGGAACGAGAATGCAGAAGATCGAAGCAGTCAATGATTTCGTGGTCAAGTTCGCCAACATCAACGGCTCGGGATCGGCATCGGCGAACGAGCTCTTCGCCCGCGCCATCCTGCGCATGGGCGTACCGGTCTCGCCTCGCAACATCTTTCCTTCGAACATCCAGGGGCTGCCGACCTGGTTCGAAGTACGCGTCACCGAGCAAGGCTATCTCGGTCGCCGCGGCGGCGTGGACATGATGGTGGCCATGAATCCGCAGACCTGGGACCAGGATGTCCGGGAAATCGACCCCGGCGGCTACCTCTTCTACGACAGCTCGAAACCGCTGCCGCGCGCGAAGTTCCGCGACGACATCCACGTCCTGGGCATGCCGCTCACCGAGATCTGCAATCAGGCCTACAGTGACGCACGCGAACGCCAGTTGTTCAAAAACATCCTCTACGTCGGCGCACTGACCACCCTGCTCGACATCGACCCGGCCGAAATCGAGAAGCTCTTCGGCGAACAGTACAAGGGCAAGGAGAAATTGCTCGAATCCAATGTCCAAGCGCTCAAACTCGGCATGGACTACGCACGCTCCAGCCTCAAGCCGATCGCGCTCAAGGTCGAACGCCGCGACGGTGTCGGCAACCGCATCTTCGTCGATGGCAACAGTGCCGCCGCACTCGGCTGCATCTATGGCGGTGCGACGGTCTGTGCGTGGTATCCGATCACTCCTTCGTCTTCAGTCGCCGAAGCATTTCAACGCTACGCGCAGAAGCTCCGCATCGACCCGGAAACCGGTGCGCATCGCTACTCGATCGTGCAGGCCGAAGACGAGCTGGCATCGATCGGCATGGTCATTGGCGCCGGCTGGAACGGCGCACGCTCATTCACCGCCACTTCCGGTCCCGGCATCTCGCTGATGAGCGAGTTCATCGGACTGGCCTATTTCGCCGAGATCCCGGCAGTATTGATCAACGTGCAGCGCGGGGGCCCATCCACCGGCATGCCGACACGCACCCAGCAGGCCGACATCCTGGCCTGCGCTTATGCTTCGCACGGCGATACCAGGCATGTCCTGCTGTTTCCCGAGGACCCTTATGAATGCTTCGAGATGTCGGCGCAGGCACTCGACCTCGCCGAGCGCCTGCAGACACCGGTCTTCGTCATGACCGACCTCGACATTGGCATGAACCAGCGGCTTTGCAAACCATTCGCCTGGGACGATAGCAAAGAATACGATCGAGGCAAGGTGATGACCCGCGAGGCGCTTGACGCCGGTACTGATTTCGGTCGCTACCTCGACGTCGACGGCGACGGCATTCCCTACCGCACCTATCCCGGAACACACCCGACCAAGGGTGGTTACTTCACCCGCGGCACCACCAAGAACGCCTACGCCGGCTACTCCGAAGCCGGTGCTGACTACATCTACAACATGCAGCGGCTACGCCAGAAATTCGAGACTGCCAAGTCGCTGCTGCCGCTGCCGGTGCTCTGCGCCGCCAAGTACCCGGCGCGCTTTGCCGCCCTCTTCTACGGTTCGACCGGTCCGGCCATGCAGGAAGCACTCGACGCTCTCGCCGAGCAGGGTATCTACATCAACGCCCTGCGCATCCGCGCCTTCCCGTTCCAGAACGAGATTGCCGATTTCATCGCCTCGCACTCCAAGGTGTTCGTCTTCGAACAGAACTTCGACGGGCAACTGGCGACGCTGCTGGTCAACGAGGCCGGCGTCAACCCGGCCAACCTGATTTCGGTACTGCA
>WBZL01002122.1_pt1 | contig 19577 bp, 20 predicted proteins | sample 5204291 | NCBI WGS metagenome assembly WBZL01 (sample SAMN12344345, study PRJNA552823) | activated sludge metagenome | biome: Activated sludge suspended growth; feature: Nitrification reactor; material: Wastewater; isolation source: activated sludge from nitrification reactor of wastewater...
TCATCGTGAGCGAGAGGAGCCGGTTTCTTCTTCGTACTCCGCAAAGAGGCGCTTCGCTTCCGGGTGCAGGAGGTAGGGTTGGCCGTAGGGGATTCCGGCCGTTCTGAACAGAGGCGTGAGTTTTTCATTGGGATGCAGGTAGCCGGCGCGCAGGGGCACCGACCGCTTTGTGTGACGGATGAGCGAGCAGGGCGTGGGGCGAATGGCGGTCAACCAATCGGCGATGTCCTGCGGATTCCCGATCGAGGCGGAGAGCAGCAGCAAACGAGCCTGGGCTGGACAGAAAATCAGCGTCTCCTCCCACACCACCCCACGTTCAGGATCTGCCAAGTACTGCGATTCGTCCATGATGACCAGACCGAGCGTGTCCAGGCGCACATCGATTTCGCCTCCGGCTGCATCGTACAGGAGGTTCCTGAGTATTTCCGTGGTCATGATGAGCAGAGGAGCCTGAGCGTGCTCTCGTCGATCGCCGGTCAGAATGCCCACCTGTCCTGGGCCGAACAACCGTGAGAATTCGGTGAACTTCGTGTTGGAGAGCGCTTTGAGCGGCGACGTGTAGATCACGGTGCGGTTGTCCTGCATCGCCCGTTTCGTGGCTTCGATGGCCACATAGGTTTTTCCGCTCCCGGTCGGGACGCTCACGACGACATCGGTTTCCGCCAGGCGCGCCAGGGCTTCAACTTGCCAGGTGTCCGGCACGAAGGGCTGCGGTGAGGGAACGCCGAGGCCCGACAACCACTCGTGGAGCGAAACCGGTGGCTCATGGTGGCCGTGCTCTTCCGCTTTGTGCGGCCGTTGGCCGGCTTGGGGCGGGGCCGGTCTCGTGTGGGGAGCGGCAGGTCTTGGTTTCGGGGCCGGCGTGGCCTGTTCTCGGCTGGTGCGTTCGTCAATGAGCGCCAGCAGATCCGACTCCAATCCCGGGCGATTCTCGGCAGAGGCCTGAAGCAGCAGATCCACGAGCTTGCGTTTGCCGGAGCGGAAGTGCCGGCTGATCCGCCCTCGTGCCAGTCGGTGGAGCAGGGCGACCGGTTGTTGCAGCAGCAAGGCTTCGAGTTCGTGCGTCGTCACGGCAGTTCCTCCAGCACGCCTCGACGCATCGCGGCAATGGCTTTCTCGGCCGACTCCGCCAGCGAAGGATGGGTGCTTTTCAACGTTTTGAGTTGGGATAAGAACTCGATAGTCCTCGCGAACAATCGGAACATGTCGCCTTCCGCCATGGTGGTCAATCGAGCGAGCCCGATCCACGTGAGCGCCTGATCCGCCACCCACCGTTCGGTCAGTGCCGCCACGTCGGCGCGGAGCATCGGCGGAGTTTCATGCGGGGCGAGGCTTTCCGCCAGTTTGCGGACTTGGAAGAGGAGCGTGACCAGTCCCGCGCTGCCACGCGGAAAGGAGCCGGGGCGATCGTCGTCATGAGCGATGCTTGCCATCACGGCTGCCAGCAAGGGAGGATCGATGGCGCCGAAGGCTTCTGCGCGAATCAGCTCCGTGATGAGCAGCGAGTGATCGATGCGGATCAGTCGCGCCCATTCACCGTCGGCGGTGAGTTGAGCCTGGGCGTTCAGGTAACCGAATCGCTCCAGGACATCGATTCGTTCTTGAAAGCGGTGCCACAGGCTCGTTTGGAGCGCTTGAATCGACTTCATGTGCCGCTGGATCTCCTGGCGCACCCGCGAGGCGCGGGGGAAATCGCGCTGGCACGCCTGCCGAGAGGGGCAGGTGGGGCAGGCGAAATCGCCCAGTGTTTGCACGATGGAGCTGTCGAGCGGGGCCTCGTCGTTCTGGTGTGTCAGGATCGGCAGGATGGGCAGCCTCGGCGGGAGATCGGCCAGGTGGTGCGTTAACTGGTCCAGCGACTGCGTCGTACACCATGGATAGGATGAGGCTTCCTCGCAATCGAACGTGCGATCGAAGACCTGCGTGACAATGGACGCGGGACACTCGTTCAGAGAACCACCCTCCCGTAGGAGCGTGACCATCGGTGCATGCTGGCCTTTGCTGCGATACTGGCGAAGAATGATGCCGCGTCCGCGCACCAGTCCCACCACTCGCCCCGGAGTGAGGAAGTGCATCCGGGCTGCGATCTCCGGTGATTCCTGTTTCGCGAAGGGGCTGCGGGGCTTTTTCCGTTTGCGCGCTTGCTCAAAGACCTGCCATTGCGTGATCCAGTCAGAGCAGACGCGCGGACCGAACGGCTCCATTTCCGCCCGCAGGCCGTCGAGTTTGGTTTCGAGCACCGCCGTGCGCTGATTCAACTGAAATTGGGCGAAGCTCTTGGCCAGGATGGATTGAATCTGTTCGCGCGGGTGCGCCTTGAGCAGGTTCAACACCATCGGGTACGTGATCACAAACTGACTGTGGATGGCCTCCGGCTGCCCGGTGAGGCCCTTGGTCAGGACCGTCAGGTCGATGTAGGGAGACGGTGTGATGACCGCGAATCCGACGAGGTCCTTGCCGCGGCGGCCGGCGCGGCCGGCCAACTGCTGGATTTCGCTTGCCGTCAGGTCGGTAAAATCGCGCGCCTTGCGGATGCTGGATTGCGTCACGACGACGGTGCGGGCGGGAAAGTCCACACCGGCGGCCAGCGTGGTCGTTGCAAAGACGGCGTCGAGGGAGCCGGTGCGCATCAACTCTTCCACGGCGATCTTCCACGACGGCAGGTGCCCGGCATGGTGCGCGGCCACGCCGATGCGTTGGACCGTCTCGATCAGGGGATGTTCCGCAATGCTGGGATATTGTTCGATGACCTGAGCCAGGACGCGGGCGATCTGCTCCTGTTGCGTCTTCGGCAGAGTGACTTGACTGCGCTCGAACGATTGCATCGCTTCGTCGCAGGCCCGTCTCGAGGTGAGAAAGATGATCGCAGGGGTAAGGTGTCGTTGGCGGAGAGTCGCGACCAGATCAACCGGATGGATCGACGGCGGCATGCAGTTTCATTCCCTTTGAAATGACCACCAATCCGGAATCGGTGACTTTGAAACGTTGACGATCCGCGGCCGGGTCGAAGCCGATCACGGTGTTTGGCGGAATGATGACATCCTTGTCGATAATGGCGCGGCGGATACGGGCATGTTCGCCGATCACCACGTTTTCCATCACCACCGATTCCCGCACATCTGCATGGTCATGGACCCGGACATGCGGCGACAATACCGAGTTCTGGACACGTCCGCCGGAAATGATGCAGCCGCCGCAGACGATGGAGTCCAACGCCACTCCCATGCGGCCGCCCTGAAAGTCCTGGGCGAACACGAACTTGGCGGGTGGAAACTGCCCTTGGTAGGTGCGGATCGGCCAATGCTCATCGTAGAGATTGAATTGCGGATCGACGGAGACCAAATCCATATTGGCCTCCCAATAGGCGTCGAGCGTGCCGATGTCCCGCCAGTATTTCACCGCCTTCTTGTTTTCGTCCTGAAATTTGAAGGCGTAGACGCGGCATTCTTTGATCATCCGGGGGATGATGTTCTTGCCGAAATCATGCTTCGTGCCTTCTTTGGCATCTCTGATCAATTGTTCGCGCACGACCTCCGTGCGGAATAAGTAGATGCCCATGGAGACGAACGCCTGACTCGGGTCCCCGGGAATGTGCATCGGGCGTTCGGGTTTTTCGTCGAAGCTCAAAATTCGCCGGTCTTCATCCACTGCGATCACGCCGAAGCGGTTCGCTTCCGCCAGCGGGGTTTCGATCGCCCCGACGACGGCATCGGCCTGCTTCTCAATCAGCAGGTTGTACATGTCGGCATAGTTCATCTTGTAGATGTGATCGCCGGCCAGCACCAGGAGGAACTCGGGATGGTCGTTGTCGAGGAGGAACAGGTTTTGATAGACCGCGTCCGCCGTGCCGCGATACCACTCTTCGCTGATGCGCTGCTGGGGAGGCACCGAGACGATGTATTCGCCCAGCTCGGGGTTGAGAATGTTCCAACCCGTGCGGATATGGCGGTCGAGGGAGTGCGATTTGTACTGAATCAACACGGCCATCTGCCGCAGGCCGGAGTTCAGGCAATTGCTGAGTGTGAAATCGATGATGCGATATTTTCCGCCGAAGGGGACTGCGGGTTTTGCGCGTTGGTCCGTGAGAGGTTGGAGGCGTTCGCCTTTTCCTCCTGCCAGGACCATCGTGAAGATGTTCGCCATAGAGTCGCCGATTGTAGCAGGACGACGAGGGAATAGAAAGGACGCAGAATGATTGACTTCAACTCGATCTCGGTCGATACTACGATCAACGCGCAACCCCGACAGCAGCTCGGGCTCACGATGAAGGAGCGGACATGAAGAAGCAGAATGCCCGTCCGGCGGTCATGAAACCGGCCATCGAACCGGCCAATCCGATGATGGAAATGGTGTGGCGACTCGAGCGATTGGAGCGGCAAGTGCAGCGGCTGTCGGAACTCGTGCGTAATCATGCCGAGGACAACGATCGGCTCGTGCGGATCGTGGCGGAAGACCGCGATGTGATCCGGCGGGAACTCTTGCGGAAACACGAACACCGCGTGCGCGTGCGAAAGCATCTGCGCGATGTGAGCTCTAAAGTCGGCGTAGAGCCGTGAGCCGTGACCGCCGATACGGCGGTCCGAAGTCAGCCCTCGATGGCCACCTTTTCCATCCCTCCCGTCATCGTGTCTTCTTCCTCCAGTTCCTCCGCACCGCCGACCATTGAAATTCAGGGCATCGTGCGTCGTCACGGGGCGGTCACGGCTGTGGATCGGGTCAGTTTCGAGGTGCGTCGGGGCGAATTTTTCTCTATCCTCGGTCCCAGCGGCGCGGGCAAGACGTCCGTCCTGCGTATGCTGGCCGGCTTTGAAGATCCGGACGAAGGCGATCTGCGGATCGACGGGCGGTCCATGCTGGGGGTTCCGCCGAACCGGCGGCCTGTCAATCTGGTCTTTCAATCCTACGCGCTGTTTCCGCATCTCACCGTCAAAGACAATGTGGCATTCGGCCTCAAAATGCGGCGAGTTCCCGCCGGGCAGATTGATGAGGAGGTGCGGCACGCGCTCGCGATGGTCAAGCTGGTCGGCAAGGAGTCGCGGAAGCCGGGGCAGTTATCCGGCGGCGAGCAGCAGCGGGTCGCCCTTGCCAGGGCGCTGGTGAACAAACCGGCGGTCGTGTTGCTTGACGAGCCGCTGGCGGCGTTGGATCAACAATTGCGCCAGGCGATGCAGGTTGAGCTGAAATCCATCCAGGAGCAGGCGGGATTGACCTGTGTCTGCGTCACGCATCATCAGGAAGAGGCGATGATGATGTCGGATCGGATCGCCGTCATGCACCAGGGACGGATGTGGCAGGTGGGAACGCCTCGTGAGGTCTATGCCCGGCCGTGCAACCTGTTTGTCTCGCGATTTCTCGGGGTGTCGAACGAATTGCCGGGTCGCCTGGGTGACCGGGTGGGGGAGGATCGTCTGTTTTATCCCACCGACAGCGACCTGCCTCCATTGCTGCTGCGGACCGAACCCACGGAACCGCCCGGTCGCCTCGCGACCCTGTCGCTGCGGCCGGAACAGCTCCGCATCTCGCGCGACCGACCGGCCGACGCCTGTCCCCTGTTGTCCGGCCGTATCGACAAGACGCTGTTTGCCGGAAGCGAAACGAAATATCTGATAAGGATCGGCCGGGAGAGCCTCTGGGAGGCCAGGACGAGCGGCTCCGAGACACCGGCCCTGACGCCCGGCGAGCACATCTTTCTCCACTGGGCTTCGTCCGATGGGCGATTATTTTTCGAGTGAGCATGCAAACGCGCACCACTGGATCCGGCACCGTGTCCCCGCGAGAGTCCTGCCGTTCCTACTGGCTGGCCGTTCCCGCTTTGGTCTGGATGGCCCTGTTTTTCCTCGTTCCGCTCGGACTGGTGTTTGCCATCAGTTTCGCTTCGCGCGGGACCTACGGCGGCATCGTGTGGGAGTTCACGACGGCGAATTATCTCGATCTCCTGCATCCGCTGTACGGCAAGATTTTGGGGCACTCGTTGTGGTACGCGACGCTGACCACGGCCTGCTGTTTTGTCCTGGGTTTTCCGCTGGCCTACGTGATTGCCAGAAGTCCGGCCCGCTGGCAGCCGGCGCTGCTGCTCCTCGTGATGTTACCGTTCTGGACAAACTTTCTCGTCCGTACCTACGCCTGGATGATCCTCCTGCGGCATGACGGCCTCATCAACAATGCGTTGGTCTCCCTTGGGTTGGTCACGGACCGGCTGGAGTTGCTCTATACGCCGACGGCCGTGGTGATTGGGTTGGTCTACGGGTATCTTCCGTTCATGGTGCTGCCCCTGTATGTAGCGGTCGAGCGGCTGGATCCTGCGTTGGTGGAGGCGGCCTGGGATCTCTACGCGTCCCGGTGGGCCGTGTTTTCACGGGTGGTGGTGCCGCTGACCATGCCGGGTATCGTCGGCGGGTGCGTGCTGGTGTTCATACCGTCGATCGGGTCGTTCATCACGCCGGATCTATTGGGAGGGGCGCGGAGCATGATGATCGGCAATTTGATTCAACACGAGTATCTGGTGGCGCGCGACTGGCCTCTGGGGTCGGCTGTGTCGTTCGTGCTGATGGCGGTCGTCATGGCCGCGGTCGCATTGCACTATCGCCAGGCGGATCGGTCGGCCGGTCGGGTGGATGAACGATGACGCGGAAGGCCGTGGGGCTGCGAGCGGTCAGCCTGCTGGCTCTGTTGTTTCTGTATGGGCCGATCCTGGTGCTGGTTGCATATTCGTTTAATGCCGCGCATCTATCCATGGCTTGGCACGGGACGACGCTGAAATGGTATGTCGCGCTCATCCATGACGAAGCGCTGTTGGCGGCGACGGCGAACAGTGTGGTCATCGCCGTGGTGTCGACCATCGGCGCCACCGCTCTGGGTGGGCTGCTGGCCTTCGGCATGGAGGGGATGTCGCGCAGTCGGCAACAGCTCCTCGAAGGCAGTCTGGTGCTTCCCCTTATGATTCCCGAAGTGATGATGGGCGTTGCCTTGATGCTGTTTTTTGTGCTGCTCAACATGCCGCTCGGACTCACCACCGTCATCCTCGGCCATATCGTGTTCAACATTCCCCTGGTGACGATCATGATCCGGACGCGGTTGCGCAAACTTGATCCGGCCTTGCGCGAAGCGGCCGCGGATCTGGGCGCAGATGCCTGGGACACGTTCCGGTACGTGACCTTTCCGCTGCTACGCCCGGCCGTCTGGGGGGCGGTTCTCGTGGCGTTTACCGTCTCGCTCGATGACTTTCTCGTGACCTTTTTTACGGCCGGTCCCGGCGCAACCACCTTGCCCCTGAAGGTCTATTCGATGATCAAATCCGGTGTGACGCCTGAAATCAACGCGCTGTCCGCACTGTTGGTGGCGGTATCCATGGCGTGCGTCGCGCTCTCCCTCCATTTGCAGCGCCGCGAGGTCTAAGTGAAAAGGTGGCTTCGGAGCCTGGTGCTGAATGGCGTGGGGCTGCTGGTCCTGGCCGGGGGGCTCTCGGGCTGCGGCCAGGGCATGGGGGGCGAATCCGGCGAGAAGCGACCGGTCCTGCACTACTTCACCTGGTCGGATTACGTCGGGCCTGAGATCATTGCGGAGTTCGAGCGGCGAGAACAGGTGAAGGTGGTCATCGACACCTTCAGCAGCAACGAAGAGTTGTTGGCCAAGCTTCAAAGCGGTGCAACCGGCTACGATGTCGCGGTGCCGTCGGATTTCATGGTGGCCATCATGGTTCGGCAAGGGCTGCTGCAGGAGTTGGATGCTGCGGCCATGCCCAATGCCTCGTTCCTGGAGCCGCATTTACAGGCGCTCCCGTTTGATCCACACCGGCAATATTCGGTGCCGTATCTGTGGGGTACGGTAGGGATCGGCTACGATTCTGCCGTGATTACCTCCGCACCGGACAGTTGGTCCATCCTGTGGGATCCTCGCTACAGGGGACGCATCAGCATGTTGAACGACCAGCGGGAAGTCTTCGGCGCCGTATTGCGGTCTATGGGACAATCGATGAACAGCACCGATGCGACGGTGATTGAATCGGCGAAGGAGCGCTTGCTGCAGCAAAAGCCCCTGGTAAAAACCTATACCAGCGATCACTACGACCAGCTCCTGGCCTCGGGCGAGGTGGTGCTGGCCCATGGATGGGGAGGGCAGGTGGCGCGTGCCATGGCAGAGCGCCCGACCATTCGGTATGTCGTACCGAAGGAAGGGGCGACTCTCTGGGCCGACTGTCTGGTCGTGCTCAAGTCCGCCCCCCAGAAAGCGCTCGCCATGAGGTTCATTAATTATTTGATGGAGCCCGAGGTGGCCGCTCGCACGTCGGAGCGCCTCCGCTTCGCGTCCGCCTCCAGGACGGCCCGCGAGTTGGTCAGTCCCGCAATCAGGGACAACCCTGCCGTCTACCCACCGCCGGATCAGCTGGGTCGTTTGGAATGGATGCAGGATGTCGTGAAGGGCATCCGGCTGTACGACCGGGCCTGGACGGAACTCAAAATGCAGTAAGGCGAAGCGGCAACATTGTTTCCAATGTTGCGGAAAATCAGTATAATGCGATGCCTGTCCTCGGTTAGCCGATATTCCCGCACAATGCACAACGACATGCGCGATGACGAAGCGGGCTCCAGACTAGGTAGCTGTGCGGTAGCCTGGCGTATTCGCATCGGCTTGGCATTCCTTCTAGTGGTCTGTTCCCTGCCCGCCGCTCGGTGGGGGCACGCAGCAGACTCAGTCCGCGTCCCTGCCTCGCCGTTCGCGCCTCCCGTGGTCCGTTTGAATCTCTCCGAAGCGATGGCCCTCTTTCTGAAACAAAATCTCGATCTTCTGATCGCCAGGTATGGCATTGAATCCAGCAAGGGGCAGCAGATTACGGCTCGCCTCTTCCCGAACCCGGTGGCGCAAGTCGGCAGCGTCGCGTCCTTTACCCAGGGCAACACGCTGTCTAAAACCGGGGCGCTCACGATGCAGGTGCAACAGCTGTTCGAATTGGCCGGCAAGCGCGGGTATCGCATTGAAAGTGCGGGATTCGGTGTCCAGTCGGTGGAGGCGGATTTCGAGGATGCTGTGCGGCAACTCGGGTTTACGATCAAGGATGTCTACTACCGGGTCGTGGTGGCGCAGCGTCGATTGGCCCTGGCGGAGGAGAATCGGGATCGATTCGCCAGGATTCTGGACGTCAATACGATTCGTTTCAAGAAGGGCTATATTGCCGAGGTCGACCTGATTCGCATCCGGCTGCAGATGGTGGATTTCCAGTCCCAGGTGATCGAGTCGATTCAGGAGGGCGAGACGGCTCGGGCGGAGTTGCGCCAACTACTCCGGCTCTCGCCCGCGTCGACACTGGCCCTGACGACGGAGATGGACTACCGGCGTGTCGATCCGGATATGGGAAAGCTCCGCTCCGTGGCGTTGGAGATTCGGCCTGACATCAAGAGCCGCCGGGCCGCGCTCTCACAGCGCGAAGCGGATCTGAAACTGGCCAAGGCGTTTAGGGTCCCGGATGTGACCATCGGCGCCGGGTATGCGGTTCAAGGCTCGCGCGGGCCGGATAACCAGCAGATGGGGATTTTAAATTTGGGCGTTCCCTTGCCGTTGTTCAATCGCAATCAGGGGGGGATCGTGCAAGCCGAAGTCGGTGTGCAATCGGCCCAGGCAGCATTGGATCGTACGGTCAACCAGGTCGAGAATCAGGTGGATGTGGCCTATCAAAATCTGCTGCAGAGCCGCCGTCTGGTGGAAGCGTACCTGGCCGGCGTACTGGAAGACGCCCGATCGACGTTTACGATTGTGGAACGTGCGTATGAACGGGGCGGCGCGACCATTCTGGATCTGCTGGACGCGGCCAGGACCTCCCGTACGATCCAACAAAACTTTATCGAAGCGCTGTTTTCCTATCAACACAACCTGTTTCAGCTGGAGAGTTCCGTCGGGCAGGAGATTGCATCATGATCTCCGGTGCAAACCGGGCCGTTGCGGTGAGTCTGGTGCTCCTCCTCTGCGCCTGCAGCCAAAAACAGGAGCCGGCTTCGGCTCCGGCTGCCTCTCCGGCCGAGCCGGCTGCTGGACAGCTTGCCTCGCCGGCTACCGGTCAAATCGAAACGGCGGTAGTCGATTTCAAACCGGTGCAGCCGGAATTGGTGTTGGTGGGGAAAATCGCGTATGGGGAAGACCGCTATTCTAAAATTTCCTCTCCGTTGCAAGGGCGGGTGGTGGAGGTGCGAGCCAAATTGGGCGACCGGGTCGAGGCGGGCGCGACCTTGCTCGTGATCGACAGTTCCGACATTACGGCTGCGTACTCGGAGTTTGTTAAAGAAGCGTCGGAGCTGGAGTATTCCACTCGAGCCCAGGAGCTGGCCAAGGAGTTGTACGCCACCAAGGCCTTAGCCTTGAAGGATCTGAAACAGGCAGAAAACGATTTGATCAAGGCGCGCGCAGAATTTCGTCGGTCCAAGGAGCGCTTGCTGTCGTTGCGGATTCCGGGTGCCGAGTTGGAAAAGCCGCTGGCACAGCAACGTATCACTTCCCGGTTTGAGATGAAGAGTCCCCTGGCCGGTACCGTCGTCGAGCGGGCGGTGACGCCCGGACAGTCCGTGGGAGGCGATCCCGCTCAGGTGCTGTTCACCGTGGCGGATCTGGACCGGCTGCAAGTGGTGGCGGATGTGTATGAGCGCGACCTGGCGCTGGTCAAGGTCAGTCAGGTCGGTCGTATCAATGTGGAAGCCTATCCGGGGACAGATTTTGCGTCGGTGGTGGCGTCGATCGGAGACGTGGTCGATCCCAACACCCGCACCATTAAAGTGCGCGCCTGGGTAGACAACCGGGAGCAACGTTTGAAACCGGAAATGTTTGCGCGCCTCAGGCTGGATGTGGGCGATGCCACGCCCTTCCTGGCGATTCCGAAAGAAGCGGTCGTCGAGATCGACGGGAAGCACTTTGTGTATCTCGTGGAAGCGCCGGGGCGGTACGTGAAGCGTGAAGTGGTCGTCTCGAACGTGTCCGGCGGGCAAGTCCGTGTGCTTGAAGGCGTGACGTCCGGCCAGCGTATCGTGACCAAAGGAGCGGTACTGGTCAAGGGGCAAGAAGTGAAGTAACGGGTCACGGCGTCTCGCGCCTCCATTGGGTTAGGATCGGAACCTGGGAGTAGCGAATCTTCGTCGACTCCTGTTAATCTTCCATCATAAGGCAGTGGGTATGGAGAGAGTGAATCCGCGAGCGGTCGGTGCCGCCCTGGCAGCGACAACCTCTATTAACGACGCGAGTTGGAGACTGATCGCATGAAGACAGGAGTGGGGAGGCGCATGGGCGGTCGATGGGTGATCTTGACGATCGGGATGCTGAGTGTGGTCGGCATGGCGCCGGCGTACACATGGTCGGCAGGCATCGTCTGGCCGGTGCAGATGCCCTATGAAGCACCGCCGAAGTCAGAGCCGGTGCCGGACGTGTCTGTGGCGCCAAATACGAAAGCGTTGACTCCGGAGGAACTGCAACGCGCGGAAGCTCTGCTGCCGTTGTTGGAGGGGAAGCAGGAATTTTGGGCGATGGGAGAGTTCGTGCATCTGGGGGAACCGACCGTGCCCGTCTTGACCAAGGCCTTGACGATGCCGGGCCCCCGTGTCCGATATAATGCCATTGAGACCTTGTCGATGATCAAATCGCCAGGCGCAGTGCCGGCCTTGTTGGAGGCGGCAAAATTGAGCTCCGAACTGCCGCGCATTCGAGAGCATGCCCTGCGGGTGGCGGTGCGGATCGATCCTCAGCAGGCACCTCCGGCCATCGAGGCCATGGCCAAGGACCCGAACTCAGTGATCAGGAAGGCGGCGGCGTTCGAGGCGCGGTATGTGCGTCGCAAAGAGGTCATCCAGCCGTTGATCGATCTGCTTGGCGATGAAGAGAAGTTTGTTGCGATGTCGGCCGTGCAGTCGTTGTGGACCTTGACCAGGCACGAAGCGGAGTTTCACGATTGGGATGCATCGAACAAGCTGGATCGTCAGACATGGGCCCAGGAATGGGTGGAATGGTGGAATCAGGCGAAAGACACGTTCGAGCTCCCTGAGCCGAAGGGTCGGAAGCAGGCAGGGTAGTACCGCAGAAAGACGGGGCGGTTGCGCAGCATGAAAATCCCGTGGTAGGAAGAGAGTCGACAAGCGGTAACGAGGCCTCCCGCCGCGTTATGCGACAAAGATAGATCGAGATAGAGGGTAGAGTATGGCGATTCTGGCGATCAGTAAACTCGGTAATCCGATTCTCCGGCAGAAAGCCTTGCCGGTCAGTCCGGCTGAAATAAAAAAAGCTGCGTTTCAGCAACTTATCGACGATATGTTTGAAACCATGTACGACGAACCGGGCATCGGGCTTGCTGCTCCTCAGGTGGGACGGTCGCAGCAACTGGTGGTCATGGATTGTCCCGGTGACGGCGGGTTTCCCAAGACCGTGCTCATCAATCCAACGATCCAATTTTACGGACCCGAGCAGGTGGAAGGATGGGAAGGATGCCTGAGCGTCGACGGGTTGAGGGGAAAGGTCACGCGGCCGTCGACGGTACGGGTGACCGGGCTCGACCGGAACGCCAAACCCTTCGATTTCGAGGCCAGCGGCTTGTACGCCGTCTGTATTCAACATGAGGTCGATCATCTCATCGGCAAATTGTTCATCGATCGCATGACCGGTTTCTCCACGTTGACCCAAATGGACGAGTTTCAGAAATACTGGCAAAAGGAACCGGCCAGTGCCATCTGAGCCGACCCGGATCGCCGAGTCGTTGTGAACTCGCTCCTACGCGTTCTGTCTTACCTCAAGCCATTCCGGATGCTGGCGGTGGTGACCTTCGTCTGTGCGGGTCTCGCCACGGCGTTGGAATTGGTTCCGCCGTATCTCGTCAAGATCGTCATCGACGATGTGATCCAGGCGAAACACCCTGAGTTGCTGTTCTGGGTATTGGGCGGCTTGTTGTGTTCGTATGTCCTGCGGAACCTGATGAGTTCGATGCGGGTGCGGTTCAATAATTTGCTGGAACAAAAGGCCGTGCATACGCTGCGCATGCAGGTCTTCGGCGCCTTGCAACGGTTATCGCTGAGTTACTTCGAAAATCGTTCGACCGGCGAGATCATGACCCGGGTGACGAGCGATACCGAACATGTCGAACGCATCTTTGTCGATGGGCTTGAAGGGCTGCTGACCGCTTCTCTCACCCTGGTCGGTATCACGATCATGATGTTTTTCCTGAATTGGAAATTGGCGCTCCTCTCGCTGGTGCCCATCCCGATCTTGATCGTGTGCGCCGCCTGGTTTACGAAGCGGGTGCACAAGTATTACGCGGAAATCCGCAGGAGCGTCGCCGATCTCAATGCCTATCTGCAGGATGCCCTGTCCGGTATCAAGGAAACCATTGGCTTCAATCAGCATGACTACGAGCGGAAGCGCTTTGAAACTCTGAGCCAGACCTATAGCCAGAATAGTTTGCGGGCCATGTTTTTGTGGTCGTGGTATTGGCCCGGCATGGTGTTTGTGGGCAGTACCGGCACAGTCCTCATTCTCTGGTATGGCGCGGAGGAAGTGATGGCCGGCCACTTGACGGTCGGCCAGCTGGTCATGTTTCTCTCGTATCTCGGATTATTCTATACGCCCATCAACGAAATCCATTCGCTCAACCATATGCTGCAACATGCCCTGGCGGCCAGCGAACGTGTGTTCGAGATCCTTGATACCAAAGCCGAGGTCGCGGATCGGCCCGGTGCGGTACGGCCTGTGGAGCGGTTGCAAGGAGCGGTCGAGTACCGTCAGGTACAGTTCGGCTATCGGCAGGACGGGCTGGTCTTGTCCAATGTCAATCTGACCGTGCGGCCCGGGGAACGGATTGCCCTGGTGGGACCAAGCGGTGCAGGGAAAACGTCGTTACTGAAGCTGCTGATGCGCTTTTACGATGTCCGTAGCGGCGCCGTGTTGGTCGACGGCTATGATGTGCGGGATCTTCCGGTGGCCTTCTTGCGAGGGCAGATCGGCCTGGTTCAGCAGGAACCCTTTCTGTTCAACGGAACGGTGCGGCAAAATATCGTCTACAGCGATCTGTCGGCCGGACAGGAGCGTGTCGAAGCGGCGGCTCGGGCCGCTCGAGCCCATGACTTTATCTCAGGGTTGCCGGACGGCTATGATACATGGATCGGCGAGCGGGGGGTGAAGTTGTCGGTGGGGCAGAAGCAGCGAGTCTCGATTGCCCGAGTGCTGCTGAAGGATCCGCCGATCGTGATCTTCGATGAGGCGACTTCGAATATCGACACGGAAACGGAAGTCAAGATCCGGGAGGCGCTGAACGATCTGACCGAGGGACGTACCACCTTCATCATCGCGCACCGCCTCGCGACGCTGCACGATGTGGATCGCATCATCGTCGTGGAACGAGGGACGATCGTGGAAGAAGGCGACCACGAGGCACTCATGAACCGCGGCGGGGTGTATGCCGGCCTGTATGAGGCGCAGTTTAAAATTTAGCCGGCTGTTGATAAAGTCCGCCGTCGACGTTCTCGGTCGCACGTCTCCCTGCGACGTACCCGGAAGGTACGCCTCAGTCGCCGCGCGTCCTGCGGCCTTGCCGGACGGACTTTCTGACCAGCCTTCGAGGACCAGGACGAACGACGGTTCATGCTCAGACATGAAGGAGTAAGAGGACCATATGGTACTGATTTACGAAAATGATCCGCTCGACAACGAAGATGCCCGAGGGCGTTTTTATCACGTATGCCGGGGGCGAATCGATCGCACGGAAATTACCTTGCCGCAAGGCCAATCGATATATGAGTGTGCGGTGTGCGGGGTGGATCTGGAGCCGGAAGATTTTTGGGTGGCCAGGCAAAAGGGATCAGTGTAGCGCGAGGGCGAGCACTGAGAGCCGATAGATGAAGGGGTGTGTCATGGCGGGAAGTACAGGCCGGAAAACCGTGTCGGTGTCGCGTGGGCTGATGATGTTATGTGATATCTGCTACGAGCAGGTCTTTGCGGAAAATCTCGTCGATCAGCGCAATTTCGTGTCCGACCACGAATCGCTCTTCGATACCATTTGCATGGGATGCACGGATATCAACCGCCCTCTGGTCGACGATATGTTGGGGAGTTCGGAATAGCCGTTCGTATTCCTGCCTGAATCTGTATCTCGAATGGCCTGTGGAACACGGGGACGCGACCTCTTGCCGACGTGCGTGCCCGACCCGTGAGTGTCCCGCCTGTGTGATGGGGCCTACTTGCAGACTTTGCCGTCGAAGTGCAGACAGGTCGATTCGCCGGATTTGACCTTCCAGGTTTTCAGCAGTGGCGGTTGCCCTTCGCGTGTTTCCACGACGATATCCACCAATCCTGATTGGGGCAGTTTCTCGATGTGAGGCTTGGCTGCTTCAGGGACCTCCACCCAAAAGACGGCACCCAGCGTCGAGATCAGAATGCGGCTGTTTTCGACATCCACATTGATGATCGGGCTGTAGTAGCTTTTTTCGGCGGCTACGCTCCGGTCGGGATTCGCCAAGCCGGAGAGGCCGAGGATGAAAGCGATGAGTATCAGCGTGAGTCGCATCGAACGCTCCCTTCGATGACAAAGACAAAGCCGGATTATGGCATCGTTGCCGATCGATTGGTAGGGGAGGAGGGCAGAATTGTTGGGGAAACAGATTACTCGCTGATGTGGATGTCGGCGGGGCGCACGTGGCCGCCCGTAATCCAGTAGGTGCGAATGTCTGCGGCGGGGGCGTGCATCAGCGAGACGAGGAGATAGGCTGGAACCGGCAAGTTGATGCGCTGCCAGATTTCCTCATAGTCGGTGGCGATTTTGATATCGGTTTGAGACGGCCTGGCCGGGTCCTTCGGGTGCGAATGGTAGACGACTTGAAGATCGAGTCCGTTCTTGCGAATGTCTTTTTTGGCCGCGGAGAAGTCTCCCATATCCATCACGAAGGCGATCTCTGCCCGTTCTTCCGGAGAAAGACGTTCGAGATGGGCGATCTTGTCGTCGTCGAAGGTCGACAAATTTTGCGCGCCTTCCACCGCCACGATGTTGGTAATGCGGTAGAGATGTGTGACCGTCTTGTTCTTGCCGGCGAGCAGGCCGCAGCACTCGAACGGAGCGAGCTCGCGGGCGTGCGCGACAATCTGATCCAGGATGTGTTGGGGAATCGAGAGATCGGGCATATTAGATGGTGCAGGCCACGCTGTAATCTCCGCCAAGATCCTTGATGGTCGGGGTAGCGCTGCACAGGGGGCAACGCGGATCCTTGGGGCGGGAGACCTTCCGGAATTTCATCTCCAAGGCATCGTAGATTACCAGCTTATCGGCGATCGTCTCACCGATGCCGAGAATTTCCTTGATGGCTTCCGATGCCTGGAGGATACCCATCGTGCCGGCCAGTACTCCCAAGACCCCGGCTTCCTGACAGTTCGGAACCAATCCGGCCGGAGGCGGTTCGGGGTAGAGGCAGCGGTAGCAGGGGAATCCCGCATGGGGTTTAATGCTCGTGAGTTGGCCCTCAAACCGGAACATGCTGGCAGAGATCAGCGTTTTCTTGGCAAAGAAGCATGCATCGTTCACCAGGAAGCGCGTCGTGAAATTATCGGACCCGTCCAGCACGATGTCATAGTCGGCCACCAGTCCAAGAATATTCTCGGTGTCGACGTTCAGTTGATACGTGTTGATCGTGATGTCGGGATTGATGGCCGACAGCATCCTACGTCCCGATTCCACCTTGGGCACACCGACGGTGGCGGTGGTATGCAGAATCTGCCGCTGCAGGTTGGACAAGTCCACGACATCGCCGTCGACGAGGCCGATCGTGCCGATCCCGGCTGCCGCCAAATATAAGGCGGCCGGAGAACCGAGGCCGCCGGCGCCAATGAGAAGGACTTTGGCTTTGGACAGTTTCACCTGCCCTTTGCCGCCGACCTCGTTCAGGATGATGTGCCGGCTATAACGCTGTATTTGCTGCTCGGTAAATTCCATGGAATCCGTCTCTCGTCGTTCGTGAAACGTGAAGCGATAAGGATGTCATCGGAGATAGGGGGCTCGGCGTGTTATTCGACCACGTTCAGTTCGATGGGATCCACGACACAGCCCTTGGTCCGGATGCCGTCGATGGCGCGTTCGATTTCTGCTGTGTCGCCGGTCAGTTCGAGATCCATCCAGCCGGTGGTTTCACGCACATCGGCCCGGCGAACATTCGTGACCACCTTGTATTCATGGCCGATCTGATAAATGATCGGCTCTTTGATTTTGTTTTCAGGAAAACGAATGTGAAAGCGTAGGCTGGTCATGGTTACCCTCCGGCGATCGCGGGAACGATCGATACTTCATCGCCGTCTTTCAGCGTGGTTTCTTTCCCGTTTAGAAAGCGGATATCTTCCTCATTGACGTAGATATTCACGAAGCGCCGCAAATCGCCTTTCTCATCGCAGAGCCGGTTCTTCAGGCCGGGATACGTGGCGTCGAGCGACCCGATCATGTCCACGATGTTGGCTGCCGCGGATTCAACCTCACCCTGGCCCTTCGTGAGGGGACGCAAGGGCGTCGGAATACGAACCTTAATCATGATTCACCACCACCGTTCTTTCCCATGTTGAATGTTTTTTGAAAGTTCACCAGGCTTGGCTGGATCCGGAACGGCCGCCCCACCGCATCCACGACCGCTTCCTGGGTCTTGAGTCCGTTACCGGTGATATACGCGACGGTGACGTCGTTCTTCTTGATCAGTCCCTGCTTGACCAGTTTGCACAAGACGCCGATTGTTACGCCGCCTGCCGTCTCGGCGAAAATGCCTTCGGTCTGCGCCAGTAACTTGATCCCTTCTACCACTTCTTCGTCCGTCACGGCGTCCATCGCGCCTTTGCTTTCAGCCGTAGCCTTGAGGGCATAGTAGCCGTCCGCCGGATTGCCGATGGCGAGGGATTTGGCGATGGTCTTCGGCTTCACCGGCTTGAAGAAGTCCCGGCCGGCCTTGAAGGCGGTGGCTATCGGTGAACACCCTTCGGCCTGTGCGCCGTTGATCTTCGTGCGCACCTCATCGACCAGTCCCAGGGCTTTCATTTCATGCAGGCCCTTCCAGATTTTGGTCAGCAGGGAGCCTGAGGCCATAGGAATCACAGCTTGGTCCGGCGTGCGCCAGCCAAGTTGCTCAACCGTCTCGAAGGCCAACGTTTTCGAGCCTTCGGCATAATAGGGGCGAATATTGATATTCACGAAAGCCCAGCCATGTTCACCGGCAATTTCGCTGCACAGCCGGTTGACATCGTCGTAGTTGCCTTCGACCTCCACCACATTCGGCTTGTAGATCAGATTCCCCAGCACCTTGGCGGCTTCCAAGTCGGCAGGGATGAAGACATAACACTTCATGCCCGCTGCGGCGGCATGGGCTGCGACGGAGTTGGCCAGATTGCCGGTGGAGGCGCAGGCCACCGTTTCGAACCCGAGTTCCCGCGCGCGGGTGAGGGCGACCGAGACGACCCGATCTTTGAATGATAAGGTCGGATGATTGACCGTATCGTTCTTGATGTAGAGCTCATCGATGCCCAAGTGGGCGCCCAAATTTTTCGCCCGCACCAAGGGTGTCAGTCCCGCATGGGGCCCGATGATCGAGGTGCTCTCGACCGGTAAGAGGTCGATGTAGCGCCACATGCTGTTCGGACCCTGCTCGATTTTCTTGCGCGAGATGGTGCTCTTGATCTCGTCGTAGTTGTATTTCACTTCCAGCGGGCCGAAGCACATCTCACACACGTGGATGGCTTTGGGTGGATATTCCTTGCCACATTCCCGGCACACGAGCGCTTTCATTTTCGACATGGAGACACCTTCGCTACAAGTTACGTTGACCCGGGAGCGTACAGGTCGGCCCGACATCTCCGTCCTCGATCAACTCCGTGATCGTGGCCCGTTCGCTGCAGAGCGGGCAGTCGGGGTTCCGCTTGATGCGGATTTCTCTAAACTGGGTGCGTCGTGCATCGAAGTCCAGCAAGCGATCCGTCAGCGGTCGACCGATACCGAGGATCAGCTTCAGGGCTTCTGTCGCCTGGATCGTGCCGACGATGCCGGCCAATACGCCGATGACACCCGCTTCCTGGCAAGACGCGACGAGTCCTTCGGGCGGCGGCTTCTTGAAGACGCAACGATAACAGGCCGACTTCTTCGGAATGATGGTGGTGACACGACCGTCGAAGCGCAGGATTCCTCCGTGCACGAGCGGTTTTCCGGCGAAGTAACAGGCGTCGTTGATCAGAAATTTCGTCGGGAAATTATCGACGCCGTCGATCACCACGTCGTAGCCGCTCATGATCTTGAGGGCATTACTCGCGGTGAGCCGTTCTTCATACATCACCACATTCACGTCGGGATTCAGCGCCAGGATCTTTTCCTTGCCGGAGAGCACTTTGGGGCGGCCGACATCGGGAGTGTGGTGAATCACCTGTCGCTGCAGGTTGCTGAGATCTACGACGTCGCTGTCGATGAGGCCGATCGTGCCGATGCCGGCTGCAGCCAGATATAACGCAGCCGGCGAACCAAGGCCGCCGGCGCCGACGATCAGGACTTTCGCCTGGATGATCTTTTTCTGACCCTTCCCGCCGACTTCCGGCAGGAGGATGTGGCGGCTGTAGCG
>WBZL01002123.1_pt1 | contig 19577 bp, 12 predicted proteins | sample 5204291 | NCBI WGS metagenome assembly WBZL01 (sample SAMN12344345, study PRJNA552823) | activated sludge metagenome | biome: Activated sludge suspended growth; feature: Nitrification reactor; material: Wastewater; isolation source: activated sludge from nitrification reactor of wastewater...
GGCAAGAAACCGCAGGGACCTTGAGGAAGTCCCGCCGGAGGCGAAGGGGCGACTCGAATTCGTCTTCCTGGACAATGTGGACGATGCGATCCGTCACGCCATGCGGCAATGAGTCGACGGGATGCGCTTTACCCCGACAAGGTCGATAGGGTCTGAGCCCGCCCTTTGCCATCAGCAGTGCCCTTCCTCGACGAGCAGGCCCTGTCGCTCTTCGCGCTTGAGCGGGCGGGTTCCCCCCTCGTCGACAGCGAAGAGCGCGCCTTCGCACGATTGACCGCAGTTGATGGGTGGACATATACTCATCCGGGCAGCAGGAGACTGCAGCAAGCGGCCATCTGACAAGCACTGCGCAGATCCCCCCTGGCTCCGCCGATGCCGCCTGCGGCGGAGCGTGGCACATCGGTGATCATTTGACTTTTGACTCATTGCAACGAGGAACTTGCGGAATGAATCACCTCGTCATCGGGCTGGGTGGTACCGGAGGAAAAATCATCCGGGCCCTGCGAAAGAGCCTGTACCAGGAGTTGCGTGGCGGCAAACTGGCCGACATCGGCATCGGCTACCTGTACGTCGATTCGTCGAGCGAGATGATGGCGATCGACGACCCCGGCTGGAAAACGCTGGGCACCTCGGTGCAGTTGCCCAAAGCCAGCCAGTTGCTGATTACCGATGCCAACCTCAGCTCACGGCTCGACAATCTCGACAGCTATCCGGGACTCAAGCACTGGCTGGGCAGCCCGCAGGAGTGGCGCGACATCCTCAACAGCATCGTCGGTGCCACGCTCGGTGGCCAGAAGCGCCGGCTGGGCCGCTTCCTGTTTGCCTGCAAGGCCGACAAATACCGCGAACAGTTACAATCGCAGGTCAAGCTGCTGCAGCAGAACGGCCAGACGGAAGTCACCTTCCATGTCGTGCTCGGCCTGGCCGGCGGCACCGGCAGCGGCAGCGTGATCGACGCCGTGGCGCAACTGCGGGATCTGTATCCCGACTCCAAGCGTTTCCGCATCCTGATCTACGCGCTGCTGCCTGACGCTTACCCGAATCCCAACTGGGACACCGGCAACTACCACGCCAACGGATTTGCCGCCCTGACCGAACTCAACGCCATGTCGGTGGGCGTCTATCAGCCCTACGACGTGACCGGCGTGAAGGAGCGGCTTACGCTGAGCGATCCGTTCAACGGCTGCTTCGTGTTTGGCAACGAGAACGAGAACGGCCTGACGGTGGATGTGGACCGGGACGTGCCCGGCATCGTCGCTGACTTCCTGTATCAAAAGATCGTGACCGCGAGAAACATCAACTGGGCCTCGCTCGACCGCATGGAGAACGCGGAAAACGGCGACGGCTCGCCGGAAACCGCAGCGCAGGGGCGCATCCCCGAGCGCTCCAAGCGTTTCCTGGCGTTCGGCATCAAGCGTCTGGCCATTCCGGAAGAAGAGATCAGTGAGTACCTGACCTACAGCTTTGCCCGACAGGCGGCGTTGCAATTGCGCTTCAATCACTGGCAAGAGGCGTCCGGCTTCATCGAAGAACCGCGCAAGCAGGATTTTCACGAGTTTGTGCAGCAAAAAGAAACGCAGCTCCGCTGGCTGCTGTCCGACGACCATCTGACGCTGGCGCTGGGCATCCTGCCGGAAGATGCCGCCAACAAGCGCTGGAAGTCGTTCACTGGCGAGTGGGAAGCCGTCATCCCCAACTTCAAGTCGCTGGTGCGCGAGCGCGAGCGCGCCACCTGGCTGGACGAACTCACCAAGCTGTGTGAAAAGCGTTACCAGGATGACTACCGCTCGTTGGGCGTCCCCGGTTTCTATCGCACCAAGCTGAAAGCGCGCAAGGACATGGCGCGCGAGATCCGGGTGCGGATCGAACAGGAACTGGTCAATGAATGGAAGGTCGGCGCCAAGTCCGCCTGGGAGGTATCCCGCCTGCTGATCGCGCTGAACGAAAAACTGGACGAGCGCCTGAAAGCCTGCGACGAACACCTGGCCCGTGCGCGCCACGCCGAGGAAGAAGCGCAATCGCGCGTCCTGGGCAACGCACACAAATGGTCCAGCATGAGCCTGCTCTCCAAGCACCTGCTGGGAACGCCGGACAGCCTGCTCGATGCGCATGGCGTACATTTGCAGGAGATGTATGTGTACCGTACGCGTGCCGAAGGCTGGGGCTTTGCCAAAGCGCTGCTGATCGAGGTGATCGCCGAAATCACCGACCTGAAAGGTGAAGTGGACCGGGCGGCCAACACCCTGCAGCAGGCGCTGAAGAAGTTCGATGTCGGCATTCAGGCGCGCCTCTCCGATGCCGGTGCAGGCGACTTGCGCCAGCACCTGATCCGCTTTTATGACCCCGTCCAGGTCAAGCAGATCAGCCGCCGGCTGGTGGTAGACGAAGCCGAACAGAAAACGCAGACCAGCCGGGTACGGGCCGCCCTGGTCGAAAAGATCGGGCAGGATTCAAGTTTTGCCCTGTTCAACCAGCGGGTGACGGAATCGACCTTTCTCGATGTGCTGGAAACGGTGTGCGAGGACAACGCGCGCATCGCCCACCAGAACCTGGTACAGAACCCCAAGGAGCGGCTGCTCGGCGTGTCGATCATCGACAAGTTGTGCGACCGTTATGGTGCCGATCCGCAAGAGTTGAAAAGCTACGTGAACGAGTTGGTCAGCCGGGCAGGCAACTTCGTCACGCTGGAACCGCTGGAAATTCACCGGGCAGCGCCCGGCATTCCCGCGGGAGTACCCACGGCGGTCAGCAAATTCACCGTGATCCTGCCGAGGGCGCCTGAACAGGCCGAGTTCGCCCGGGAATTGAAGGAGGCGCTGCGCGAAGCCAGAACCGGTGATGTGGAGATCATTGACTCGGATGGCCGGCGCAACGAAATCACGCTGGTCTCGATCACCAACCTGTTCCCGCTGCGCTATCTCAAGCCGCTCAAGTTCCTGGAAGAAAAATACCGCCGCCGCATCGACACCGGCGGCGCGCGCGCACGGCTTGAACTGCACACCGAGGGCGACGGCAATGCCTGGCCGCGGCTGTTCGTGGCCTCCAGCGCCGAGGTCAAGCAGCAGGCTCTGCCCTACGTGCTGCTGGCCAAGGCGCTGGGATTCATCCATGAAAGCAGGAATCCCGCCACGGGTGCGGAGGAAGTGTTGCTGCTCACCAAGGATGCCGATGGTCTGGACAACGACCCGGTCCTCCTGGGCAAGAGCTTCATGGCCAGCGCCGACAGCATCAACCTGGAGAATCTGCACACCATCCGGTCGGTCTGCGACGCAACGCTGGCCGCTGCCGGCTACCTGCACCAGGACCGTCGCAGCGAGGTGCAGCGGGCCGTCCTGGCCGAGGTCGAAGCCATCAAGGCGGCACGCGGTGGCAACATTCAGGATGAAACCTACCGCCGCTTTCTGGAGGCCGGCCGGCGTGCACTGGCCATCCTCAAGCGCGAAGTCGCCTGATTCGCCTTGGTTGAAGAAGCCGACCATCCCTTCGCCGGTTTCTTCGACTTCCCAGACCAACCAGGAGGAACTCCCTGATGGCCAACACCCACTCCAAATCCGGAAAATGCTCGAACTTTGGCAATTGCGCCACGGCCGATGCCCGCGCCACGGTCGAAGTCCCGGGCGGTCTGGACTTCGTCTGCAATGAATGCGGCAAACCCCTGCTGCTCATCGACACCGGTCCCCAAGGCGGCGGATCAAAGACGCTGCTCGTGCTGGGACTGTTGCTGGCCATACTGCTGGTCGGTGGGAGCAGCGCATGGTTCTTGCTGACCGACACAGCCACGCCCACGCCTCCGCCCGTCATGCCGGCCCCCGCGGCACCGGCGGTGGTCGCGCCAGCGCCACCCGCTCCACCCGCCCCTCAGACCGAAGCACCCACCCGGCCGGCCCATGGCCATTGCTCTGCCGCCGACGAACGCGCCGGCCTGTGCCGCACAAACCCTTGACCCTGTTTTCCATTTCCCGGCATTCGACATGAAAAAATCACCTGACTCACGGCTCGCTGGCATCAGGACCCTGCTCGTCGGAATTTCGGCGGCCGTGCTGTCGATGGCCGCCTCTGCCGAAAGCATCGTCACCGGTGGCAGGACGGGCACCTATTACGCTATCGGCACCAATTTGCGGGATTTTGTCAATCCGACCCTGGAAGTGAAGGATTCCAAAGGTTCCTGGGCCAATGTGGAAGACATGAGCCAGACCCGCGGCGTCACCCTGGCGATCGTCCAGTCGGATGTGTACTCTGCCTTCGTGCGGATGCGTGACGCCAGCGATGTCCCGCAGGCGACGCGCCGTGAATACGCACAACTGCTGGCCAACTTGCGGGTGTTCATGCCCTTGTATCAGGAAGAAATCCATTTCCTGGTCCGCAAGGACGAGCCCATCGAATTCATCCATCAGATCAGGGGGAAACCCATCTGGATGGACATGGAGAAAAGCGGTACCTACCTCACCGCTCTGAACGTGTACAGCAAACTGTTCCAGGAGCGGCCCAATGTCGTGCAGCCCTTCATCAACACCACTGCTACGGGCGATGACGAAGGTACCAAACGACGCCGCTCAGCCCTGATGGCCTTGAGCGATCCGGTTTATTACCAGGCCTATCCGAAGATTGACGTGATGGTGCTGGTGGGTGGGCAGCCACTCGGCTTGCTGGAGAAAAATGTTCCGGCCAACCTCAAGCTGCTGAAATTCGACCCGACACAGGCCAATTCGGACAAGATCCTGCAGGAATACCGGAAAGCGGATATCAGGAAATCCAGCTACCCCCTGCTGAACATGGCCGGCAACGATTCCCCCTCGCTGGCGGTCGATTCCTATCTGATCACGGCCAATTTCGCAGACCCCCAGAGGAATCAGTTCATCCAGGATTTCGCTGGCCAGTTCTGCGAGAAATTCGCGGTTTTACGGGATCGCGGGCACGCCAAATGGCGGTCACTGACCTGGCAACCCGGCTCCGCACTGCCGCCCCTGGCCGCAGGCTGGCAATACTCCGACAAAGTCAAGGAGCGCCTGGCCCATTGCCAGTCCGGCTCCGCCGCCAAACTCGGCCCCAGCGCTTGTAGTCCGCAGGACCGGTTTTCCGGCCTTTGCAAGTAAGGCGATTCCTGCGCAAGCGGGAATCCACCGTGGCAGGGAATCGCGAGGAAAGAAGGGATTCCCGCTGGCGCAGGAATGACGAAAACGGTGCTGGCCGGAGTGCCCGTCTGGCCCGAATCGTATCGTGGAATCCCCGTATCCGCATAGCCGGTGCCGCTTTGCGCGAGTGCTGCTTGCCCGCGCGGGCCCACACTCGATCGAGGCGCCATCGACAACCGGTGCAGCGGCATCACCGGGGTACAATCACCACTTTGAACCATGAGAGAAGCGATGATGAATGCGACAAAGGGATTTTCCGGTCCGACCACCGGCCAATCGGCAGTATCCACCAGAGCCCGTCGGTTGACCCACCCGGTCGCGCTCATTGGCGGCCTTGCCGGCACCCTGCTGCTCGGCGGCTGTGCCGAATTGGCGGGCCAATTGACGGGCCCATCGGGCGACGTGACGGTCAGCGATCCGGTTCGGATCACGCGCAGCGGCTTCCTTAGTGACTACCAACGTCTGACGAAAGCGCCCGGTGGCGACGGCGCGTTGTGCTGGCGGAACCCTGAAGTCGACCTCAAACGCTACGACAAGGTACTGATCACCCGCATTCTGGTCAGCCTCAAGGCGGATCAGCAGGAGGCGGTCGATCCGACCGACCTCAAGGCATTGGTCGATTATTTCCACAATGCCCTGAGTAAATCCCTGAAGCCGCAGATGCAGATCGTCACGCAACCTGGGCCGGGGGTTCTGGTGTTGCGGATCGAGCTCACCAACCTGGTGCCGACGCAAGTCAGCCGGAGTCTGGCAGGTACCGCGATTCCCTACGGTTTCGTCGCCGAGGCGGCTTCCGGTCCGGCATCGGGGAGACCCGCGGGTTCGACGCCTTATCTCGGCGAGACCGGCATCGAAATGCAGTTTCTCGACGGCGCCAGCAACGTCGTTCTTGGCGAGTGCGCCGATACGCAGATCGGCCGCAAGTACGCCGCCGACATCGATGCCGGCGCGGCCGCGGCCACCAACACCTGGATCAAGGGTTACATGAGCTCGTTCCAGAGCTGGTCGTACGCGCGCGACGCTTTCGACAAATGGTCGCTGCAGATCGCCGATCGATTGGCCGTGCTGCGCGGAGTGAAGCCCCGCTAGCCCGTTCGGGGTCAGGACGGCATGAGCATTTCAACCAGCAGGCCGACGACGGCGCAGGCCGCGATGACGACAATCACATTCTGCCGGTAACGGAACAGGGCGACCGCGGCACCGAGAGCGATCAGCGCGGAGATCCCGTCGAAGCGGCCGGTGAAACCTCCGGGCCAGAGGACATGGTAGCCGAAAAACAGGGCCAGATTGAGAATCACGCCGACCACCGCCGCGGTGATCGCGGTCATCGGTGCGGTGAATTTCAACTGGTTATGGGTGGTCTCGACCAGCGGCCCGCCGAGCAGGATAAAAACGAATGACGGCAGAAAGGTGAACCAGGTCACCAGCGAGGCGGCAACTGCGCCGGCAAGGAACAGGCTGTCCGGGCCGAAAACGGCCTTGAGGTAGCCACCGACGAAGCCGACAAAAGCGACCACCATGATCAGCGGCCCGGGCGTGGTTTCGCCGAGTGCGAGGCCATCGATCATCTGGGTTGCAGTCAGCCAGCCGTAGTGTCCGACGGCCCCCTGATAGACGTAGGGAAGAACGGCATAGGCGCCGCCGAAGGTCAGCAGCGCGGCCTTGGTGAAAAACCAGCTCATCTGCGTCAGCGTGTGCGCCCAACCATAGGTCGCGGTCAGCAAGCCCATCGGGATGGCCCACAGGAGAGCTGCGACGATGACCACCTTGATCAGTCTGTACCATCCGAAGCGGGCATGCTCCGGAGTCGGCGTGTCGTCGTTGATCAAGGCCGGGCCGAACGTGGCGTTGGCCGGGCCGTGGCCGCCGCCAGGCTGGAATCTATCGGGGGCGACACGTCCGCCGATATAGCCGAGCAGCGCGGACACGGCGACGATGACGGGGAACGGTATCGCGAACGCAAAGATGGCGACGAAGGAAGCTGCCGCGATCGCCCAGAGGATCGAATTCTTCAAGGCGCGCACGCCGATCCGGTGCGCCGCCTGGACGACAATGGCAGTGACCGCCGGCTTGATCCCGTAAAACAGACCCGCCACCAATGGCGTCTCGCCAAAGGCGATATAGACCCAGGACAGACCAATCAGAAGCAGCAGCGAGGGCAGCACGAACAGGGTTCCGGCAGCTATGCCGCCACGCGTGCGATGCATCAGCCAGCCGATGTAGGTGGCCAGTTGCTGGGCTTCGGGACCGGGAAGCAGCATGCAGTAGTTGAGTGCGTGCAGAAAGCGGCGCTCGGAAATCCAGCGACGACGCTCCACCAGTTCCGCGTGCATCATCGAAATCTGCCCTGCCGGGCCGCCGAAACTGAGGCATCCCAGTTTGAGCCAGAAGACGAACGCCTGCCAGAAGCTGACTGAAGGGGGGGCTGCGGGGTTCGCGGGGGTCTGCGCTGCGCTGCGTCTCATCGGGTGGGCTCTCCTTTGCCGAAACCGTTCAACCAGTCATCCCGATGCGCCCCTCAAATCTTGAATACACCGATCATTTGCTGAAATCCGCTGGCGAGTTTTTCCATATCCTGGACGGAACGGGTGGTCTCCTCGACGCTCTGCATACTTTCATCGGCCAGCCGCGAAATATCGGCGACCGCGAGGCTGATCTTCTGGTTGGCGCTGGTCTGCTGTTCGGATGCCTGGGAGATGCCGCCGACGACCTCGACGGTTTCCCGGATGCCGGCGTTGATGTCGGCGATCGCGCTGTCGGCATCGTCGGCCAGTGCCGCCGCCTTGCTGACCTGGTCGACGCTGTGCGTCATGCTGTTGACGGTGATGTTGATGTCACTCTGCGTGGCCTCCACCAGTTGGGAGATCATGTCCGTGGCCTTGGCGGTACGTTCAGCCAGTTTGCGCACTTCATCGGCCACCACCGCGAAACCGCGCCCCTGCTCACCAGCGCGGGCGGCTTCGATGGCGGCATTCAAGGCCAGCAGGTTGGTCTGGTCGGCGATTTCCCGGATCGTGCCGACGATGTCGCCGATCTTGCTGGATAAGGTGCTCAAATGGGAGACCTGATCGGCGGCGGCGCGCACGCTGCCAGCCATCTGTTTCATGTTGGCGCTGGCATTCTGCACGACCTGACCGCCATGTTCGGCGAGGCCGCTCGATCGCCGGGCGATCGTGATCGCTTCGGCGACACGATGATGGATTTCTCCTACGCCTTGGCGAATCGATTCCACCGCGCTTGCGGCATGAGACACCGCATCCTGCTGCTGTTCGGCGAACTGCCGAGCGTGCTGCGACGCCAGGGCGACCTGGGCGGAGGCATTGCCTAAGCGGTCAACGCTGCTGCTGACGTTGTTCAGAACCTGCTGAAACGATTCCACCATGGCATTGAAAGCCTCTGACGCCTGGCCAATTTCGTTGTGTCCGGTCACCTGCACGCGCTGGCGCATATCCTTGTCGCGCTCGATGGCGCTCATCGTTGCCTGCATGTCCTGGATCGGCGCCGTGATCTGCCGGTACAGCCAGAAGAAGGTCGCGACGAGCAGGAGGCTCAGCACCAACAGGAGCAAGGCGACCATGCCCAGTGTCTGTTGCAGCGTCGCCTGGGTGTGGGCCTTGACGGCCTGTTGCAAGGCAGGCATGGCCTTGTCGATGGCTTCGGACTTTTTCACCAGCTTGCCGAAGGCGATCATCGCGTCATCATCGCTGGTGCTGATCTGGTTCGTCGGCCGGTTGGCGAATTGCAGGGCTTCGGCCTCGAATGCCTTCCATTGCTCCTTGATCGGCCCGAGAATTGCGGCGATTTCGCTGGTGGAGACATGGCTCTCGAATAAGGTCAGCGTGGAAGCAAAATCGGCGACGCCACGCTTGATGAGCTCCCGCGAGGCCGGGGATGCGCCTTCGGCGACCAATAGCTCGTTCATGCCGCGCAGCACGTACTGCAGACTGATCGCCTGCCTGTCGAACTGTGCATTGAGCTCCCCGGCAGCCTGCTGGTGCGAGAACATGCTCCAGCCGGCGCCGAGCATGACGATGCACAGCAGAAAGGCGATCAGGGCGGCGATGATGATCCGGGTCCGGACGCTGAGATCTGCAAGCCAGGCCAGCAGCATGATGGTATTTCCTTGAATCGTGCAAGGGGGCGGCTGTACCGCCCGTGGGTTCGACGGAATTACTCGACGGGGTAGCTCTTGGCTGTCCAGCCGGCAAAGCCGTCGCGCATCCACAGCACGTTCTTGTAGCCGGCCTTGATCGCCAGAACGGCAGCCTTGTAAGACTTCCAGCCAGCGGGGCCATCGCTGTAGATGACGATCTTGGCGGCCTTGTCTGCTGGCAGCTTGTCGACTTCGAAACTGTCCACGGAAACGTCGAAATCCGCTTTGAAATCGCTCTTTTCCTTGTAGCTCACGGCCTTGGCGCCCGGTACATGGCCCTTGCCGAAGTTCACGAGGTTACGGGTATCGAAGAACTGTGCGCTCTTGTCGTCGGCAAGTTTCTTTCCCTCATCGACCGAAATCACCTTGCCACCGGCGAGGCTGGTTGGAGTATTCGGTTTGTCGGTGGCGATCGCGGGAAGTGCAGTGAACAGGACGCTGGCAATGAGGACGATAAACTTGTTCATGACGGATTCTCCTTGGGGTTAAAGCGGGTGTAGCGAAAGTAACGGCATGTTACGGGATTTCTTGATGGAGGAAGATCGGATTTCAGTTGCTCCTCATCGATGATCGTCCTGGAACGGTGACGGGTCTGGGCTGCCTGCATGATGCGGATACGCTTGCCCCGCGAGCGCTCCCACCACCAGGGAATCCGCCTGAGTGGGTTCTGGTTTTCGCAATGCCGCGGTGCATGTCTTTTCTCCCTGAACCAGTGCCATCCTTGTCGTCCCTCTCATAGCAAAACGCCTTGCACAGGCTGACACTGCCAGACTTGCCCCGGTTTTGGCATATCAGCGGCAGTCATTTCCAGTGCCGCACCTTTGAAGTCAGGGTACAGCGCTGAAAGCGCCAGGATATTGGATTCCAGCGACTTAAAGTACTCCTCGTCGATCTCAAGCCCTACCGAGTCGTAGCCGACAGCGTGACAGGCTGCAATCGTCGATCCAGACCCGGCGAATGGATCCAGAATCCGTCCATTGCCCAGCGGAAGCAAGCAGCGAACGAGAATCCGCAAAAGATGCTGAGGTTTCAGCGTCGGATGGTTGGACACGGTTTCTTCGATCTGCGGCGTCTTGCCACTGTGGATGACGTCGGGTAAAGGTTGATCGGTTCCAATCCTGCGGAGTGCCCCCGTTCCCCATTTTCTCAGGTTGTCGGCGACGGTCCTTTCCGATATTGGCTTACGAAAAAGCATCCACGGCTCGTAGCATCCTCGCGGTGTCACACACACATCGGGAAACTCGGTCTCGGCATTTTTGGGCCTGTCTCCACCGCGGAACCCACGATACAGACGAAGAATGGCGCCACGAACTTCGTAGCCTGCTTCGGCAAAACCTGATTGAACCAGGTGCTGTAGCATTGGCGTGCCCGCGATGATGATGTGGGCTCCGGGAACGAGAACCGTTAGCAGCGCTTCTCCAAGTTCGCGAAAGTAGCGCCTGACATGTTCTCGCTCTTGGGCAGAAAGCGTCGTGAATCGCGGCAGCGGATCGCGTTGACTGCCGCCAATTGCCGGCGGAAGTCTCCAGACACCACCCCTGCCGCTTCGCAACTTCGCCATTTCATGCGGTAGAAATTCGACAATCCCGAAAGGTGGGTCTGTGCACACCCCGTGGAAGCTGTTCGGCGGCTGATCTTTCAGCCACTCGAAGCAATTGTCGTGATGTAGTTCATATCTGGCCATGCGCCGATTTTCGCTTATGGCTGAAAGGCTGTCCAAGTCGCACTGACAGATCGGTAGATGTCGATACTGATGTCGTCAATTGCTCGCGATGGCGTCAGGACCGTTCCGGGCCAGTTCCTTGCTGGTCGATATTTGCTCTCCATTCGACCGCAGGCCGCGTATAGACGGTGGCCGCCTCGCTGTCGAACGGCAGTCAGCGACTTCATTCCCCCCGAATCAGCGCCACCAGATCCTCAGTCGATGGCAGCGCACTGGCTCCGCCTTCGGCGAGAATGCTTTCAGCGAGCGCGCGTTTTTCATGGTGCAGGTCGACGATGCGTTCCTCGACGGTGCCCCTGGTGACCAGCCGGTAAACGGTGACCGGTCTGAGCTGCCCGATGCGGTGCGCACGTCCCATCGCCTGATCCTCTGCCGCAGGATTCCACCACGGGTCGGTGATCACCACGTAGTCGGCGGCGGTAAGGTTGAGGCCGAAGCCACCAGCCTTGAGACTGATCAGGAAGAGCTCGCCTTCGCCGGCCTGGAATGCGGCGACCCGGCGCGTTCGCTCGGCGGCGGGGGTGGCACCGTCGAGGTATTGATAGCGGATTCCGGCTGCGTCGAGCGGTTCGCGGAGGATGGCCAGAAAATCGACAAACTGGCTGAAGACCAGCGCCTTGTGACCGTTGGCGATGAGCTCGCCGGCCAGTTCGCCAAAGGCCTGCACCTTGGCGCCGCTGATCCCGAACTCCGGGCTGCACAGGCGCGGGTCGCAGGCGGCACGCCGCAGGCGCGTCAGTTGCGCCAGGATGTTGAAGCGGGACTGCGTTTCCGGCGTGCTGTCGAGCGTGCTGTTGAGCTCGTTCACGGCTGCACGGCGCAGGGCTTCGTAATGTGCGGCTTCGGCACTCTCCGGGCTGACCGTCAGGATCAGCTCGATGCGTGGCGGCAGTTCCTGCAGCACTTCCGCCTTGCTTCGTCGCAGCACGAAGGGACCGATCAGGCGCTTGAGGACATGTTGGGCGTCGCGGTCGCGGTTGCGTTCGATCGGACCCGCGAAGCGCTCGTTGAAGCGGTGGACGGTGCCGAGCAGGCCGGGGTTGGCAAAACGCATGATCGACCACAGGTCGGCGAGGCGGTTCTCCACCGGCGTTCCGGTCAGCGCCAGGCGAAAATCGGCCTGGAGCTCGAACACCGCCTGCGAGCGCTTGGCGGCGGCATTCTTGATCGCCTGGGCTTCGTCGGTGATCAGCGTATGCCAGTGACGTCCGGCGAAGCGTTCCTGCGCAAGTTGCAGCAGCGTGTAGGAGACGATCAACAGATCCTGCGGCCCGGCCTGGCTGACCAGTTCCTCACGTTCGCTGTCACCGGCGTCGCTGTAGATGCGGGCGTTGAGTGTCGGTGCGAAGCGACCTGCTTCGGTAGACCAGTTGCCGCATACCGAGGTCGGCGCGATGACCAGCGCCGGCCCGCCGGCGGCGCGCTCGAGCAGCACGGCGAGTGCCTGCAACGTCTTGCCCAGGCCCATGTCGTCGGCCAGACAACCGCCCATGCCGGCGGTCGCCAGACGCATCGCCCACTGGTAGCCGTCTTCCTGATAGGGCCGCAGCCTGGCCTGCAGCAGGCTCGGCAGTTTGGGTTCGGCGGACTGGGCGCTGCGCAGACGCTCGATGGCCTCGCGAAAATCCTTGCCGGCGTCGAGCCGGGTGCCGTCGAGAATCTCGTCGAGCCAGGCGGCGGCGATCGTTGGTGCCTTTCCTCCCTGCCTGTCGGTTTCGAGAACGGCAGCCAGTTCGCTGAGTTTTTGTTTGAGTGAGCGCGTCAGCGCAGCATACACACCGTCACCCATCGGGACGAAGCGGGATTTTTCGCGCGCCGCCGTCAGCAGGGTTTCGAGTTGCAGCACCAGGCCCTCGTCGAGCGTCGCCTGCCCGGAGAGTCGGAACCAGTCGTGCTCGCGGCTGACGCTGACGCCGAGCTGCCGCGTATCGACGCTGACGACGCGAACTGCCTTGCCCTTGGGCCATTCAACCGCGGCAATCGCGGCCAGCGTCGGCAGCGTTTCGACCGCTCCGAGCGCCTGCTCGGGGTCTTCGATCAGCCACTCGCTGACGCCGTCGCTACCGTCGAGGAAGGGCAGGGCGTCAAGGACTGCTTCGAGATGCTGGCGCTCGCTCTGAAGGTCGCGTTCGGTGCCGACACTTTCGCCTCCGAGCACGCTCATCAGGCGGAGTCGGCCGCTGCCCGCCGGCAGGCGCGGGCCGTCGGGACCCAGCGGTGTCACCACCAGGCGCAGCGCCAGGTACTCGCCGACCGGCGAGAGTTCGGCACGCAGGCGTGAATCGCTGGCGACCTGCCGGGAGGCCTGTGCCGAGTCGGCGTGTACCTGGAAACGTCCGGCCAGCGCACGCAAGGTCTTTTCGACTTCTGCCTGCGCCCCCGGTGCATGGGCGGGAATGGCAACACGCCTCGAGATGATCTGCGCGGCCTGCTGTTGCGCCGCCGAAAAACGCACCAGCCGGAGACGCTGCGGGCCGTCCTGGACGAGCGTGAGCAGGCGCAGCGCTTCGTTCTCGCGACGCGCGTCGGCGTCTTCGACATAGGGGTACGCGCTTTCGACGACTGGTCGCAACGGTGGCTCGATGCGCATCACGAAGTGTTCGCCCTGACGGACCAGTTCCAGCTCCGGCTGCGATTCACTGAGTTCGACGAACTGCTCCGGCGCGTTTGCCAGGACGATGCACGGATGACCGACCAGGGCGACGATTGCCGTGGGCAGGTCGATGCGATAGCGGTTGCTGTAGCCGCGCTCGGGGCGCAAGGCGCGCGCCACCTTGGCATCCCATGCCGGCAGATGTTCGTTGCCGAAGATTTTCACGAGGCTCAGCGCGCGGGGTCGGCCCCAGCCGCGCAGACCACGCTTCTGTTCGAGCGGTTTGATGTCGAGTAACTGACCCTCGTTGCCGATCTCGATGGCCCAGAGCAGGCGCGTCGTTTCGCTGCCGGCTTCGGCAGCAGTCTGCTCGCTGCCGAGCGATTGCAGGGCATCGAGAATCGCGCGCCATTGCTCGCCAGCAGCGGCGACAAAATAGCCGGTCGGTGGATCGCGTCCGGAAAGTAGCTCTTCGGCGCCACGCAGCATGCGGCTCGGCAACTTCAGATGACAGTTCAGCAGCTTTCGCCGCAGGGCGATGATCGTCTCATGCCAGCCGCTGGCCGTATGCGATGCATTCTGCGTACCTGGCGCAGCGATCGTCTCGCTACCCAGCCAGGCCGAAAGCAGAATGGCCCACAACGAACCCAGTCCCCAGCGTTGTTCCTGGTCGCGGACTGGCTGGAAAGCGGCATGGATGATCGGCGTCTTGCCGAGACGAACGTCGATCGCATGGACCCAGCGCCCCCATACGGAGAATGCACTCGGATCACGCTGGCCGGCTTCGCCAATGCAGAACTTGCGGGCCAGTTCCAGATGCTTCGGGGTCGACTGGGCGAGCAATGCGAGTGGGTAGAGCCAGCCGATACTCACGGGCAGGAGGTTTTTGCTGCCGCCGATTTCGCCCTTGCGCTGCTTCAGGGCGGCCTCGAAAGCGGCCTGTCCGGCTGCCCACTGGCTATCGCTCACCAGGGCTGCGGCCCGGATGGCGGCAGCGAGGCCGTTGTCGAGCCCCTGCAGGGCTTCCTGCAACAGGGCGGGGTCACTGCGTTGCAACGCCAGATCAGCAAGCGCCGAACGCAGATCGTCGGACACCTGGTCGGGTTGCCGCCTGAGCTGGTCAAAAGCCCACTCCGCGATCGGGTTGAAATCCTCCGCCCAGTTCAAGCCTATCGATGCCACGCCCCGGCGGGCGAGCCGCGAGCGTTCGACCGGATCGATGTACTCGAAACTGGGGCCATCGAAGCCGAGCAGGAGGGCCTGAGTGAGGACGATGTCCCAGTCCATCGAACGTCCGACCAGTTGCCTGGTCACCGATAGCTCTTCGCTCGCTGCACCGGAAAAAAACTGGGCGCGCACATAGGCAATGGTCGTCGGAAGACTGCTGCTGGGCCAGTAGTAACCGGATCGTGTGGGATCGAAACGATCGAGTTCGGCGACCAGTCCCTGCAGGTGCTTCCCTGGCCGGGTCTCGAGCAACTGCCGGTAGAGCGGCGCACGCAAAGCGTCCACGAGTTGCAAGGAGGTGGGGCGCGCTCCGCCGAGCAGCAGTTTCTTGTCCCTGAGTTCCTCGACCGCGTTCTTCACGTCGTTCGAGGTGAACGCTCTGCCGGTACTGTTGCTCAGACCACTCAAGCCGAGCAGGCGGTGTATGTCGGTCGGTGTACGGGCGGTCCACAACAGCGCACAGGCCAGTGCCACCTTGTGCGTGTCAGGAGTCAGTCCGTGCTTGTCGAATTGCTCGATGGCGGCGTTGTTCAAGGCGTTCTTGAGCATGGCGGCGGTTTCGGGAAGGGGAGGGTAGGCTTGTGAATGAATCAGTCGCGGTGCAGCAGCATGGCGTCACCGTAACTGAAGAAGCGATAGCGTTGGTTGATCGCGTGCCGGTACGCGCCACGGATGGCGTCCAGGCCGGCGAAAGCCGAAATGAGCATCAGCAGCGTCGATTTTGGGAGGTGAAAGTTGGTGATCAGCCGGTCGACGACACGAAAGCGGTAGCCCGGAGTGATGAAGATGTCGGTTTCGGCTGCGCCAGCGTGCAGCTCGCCGTGCTGCGCAGCCGCTTCGAGCGCACGCAGGCTGGTCGTCCCGACAGCGATGACCTGGCCGCCGCGAGCCCGCGTGCGGGCAATCGCAGCGACCGTCGCCGGCGGAATCTCGAAACGTTCGGCGTGCATGCGGTGATCCAGGATGCGCTGTACTCGTACCGGCTGGAAGGTGCCGGCACCGACGTGCAGCGTCAGCCAGGCCATCTCGGCACCGCGCTTGGCGAGTGCGGTCAATAGCGCCTCGTCGAAGTGCAGGCCGGCAGTGGGTGCAGCGACGGCGCCGGGGTGACGGGCGAAGACCGTCTGATAGCGCGCTTCGTCGGCAGCGCTGGCCGCGTGCGTGATGTAGGGCGGCAAGGGCAGGCGGCCGTGGCGATCGAGCAGGCTCCAGAGATCACTTTCGTCAGCCGGTTCCAGCAATTCCAGGTCGAAGAACTCGTGCTGTTCACCGCGACGACCGCGTACGCCCAGCAGGATGGCATTTTCGAGAAGGATGCGGCTGCCGGCCTTCGGCGCTTTGCTGGCGCGGATTTGTGCCACGGCATGGCGGGCATCGACGATGCGCTCGATCAGAACCTCGACCTGGCCGCCGCTTTCCTTCCGGCCAAAAAGGCGCGCGCGGAGCACGCGCGTATCGTTGAACACCAGCAGATCCCCGGCATCGACGATTTCTGGCAGATCGCTGAAGCGGCGATCGTGGAGGGTGCCGTTGGCCAGTTGCAACAGACGACTGGCAGTGCGTTCTGCGGTCGGGTGCTGGGCGATCAGTTCGCCGGGAAGATCGAAATCGAAATCGTCGAGTGTCAGCATGCGTGGGGGGGTCTTGCAGAGGGTTGTCGAGCAAGCATCGGCGCGGAGCGGAATGTGGTTCTGCTTGTTCCTTGCCGGAGAATCGGCGATAATCAGGACCTCTTCCGGCTCGCGAGTGGCGAGCCAAAGCCGAGATGGCGGAATCGGTAGACGCAGCGGACTCAAAATCCGCCGGTGGAAACATCGTGGGGGTTCGATTCCCCCTCTCGGCACCATCCAGAACAGCACATGCTTGCAAAGCATTGGAGTATACACGCTTCGGGTAAGCGGGCGTTGCCTGCCCGATCCATTAGGCAATTGACGCCGACAAGCGGGGTGCGCAGGCATGTGGATGGATGACTTTCATGGTCGGGAGTGTCTGGAAAAGTCATGATCGTCAGAATCGCTGACCAATGTTCGGCATCAAAATGGTCTGCGCGTCGGGGTTACGGCGTGCATGCGGGTGTTCCCGGCGGAACCCGGCCTTGAACTCGGCAGCGCCAGTTCAGCCGCGTATCGTCATCGCCTCGCGTGAGTCGCGTCTTGCTCTGTGGCAAGCCGAGCATGTCCGTGGATGCCTGATCGAATTATATCCACGGAGTTGCATCGAGATCCTCGGCATGACCACTCGCGGTGACCAGATCCTCGACCGTCCGCTATCGGCGATCGGCGGTAAAGGGCTGTTTATCAAGGAACTCGAAGTGGCGATACAGGAAGGCCGCGCTGACCTCGCCGTGCATTCGATGAAGGACCTGCCGATGGAAATGCCCGCCGGCTTCGTCCTGGCAGCCATCTCGGCGCGTGAAAATCCTTGCGATGCCTTTGTTTCGAATCGTTTTGCCGGACTCGACGAGTTGCCGGCCAAGGCCGTGGTCGGGACTTCCAGCCTTCGTCGCGAAGCGATCCTGCGTGCCGGATATCCGCAACTGGTGATCCGTAGCCTGCGCGGCAACCTCGATACGCGGCTCAGGAAGCTCGATGCTGGTGAGTACGATGCGATCGTCCTCGCTGCCGCAGGCCTGATACGTCTGGGCCTGGCAGCACGGATCAGGTCGATCCTGACGCCCGAGCAGTCACTGCCCGCACCAGGGCAAGGAGTCCTCGGGATTGAGACCGCATCAGCGCGTACCGACATCATGGCGCTGCTGGAACCGCTCAACGACCGCGAGAGCGCGCACTGCGTGCGCGCCGAACGGGCCTTCTCGCGTGCTTTGGGGGGGAACTGCCAAGTCCCGCTCGCTGCCTACGCGTTGCTTGATGGCGGTCAACTCTGGCTGCGTGGCTTTGTCGCGACGCCGGACGGCAGGCAGATGATCGCCGGGGAACGGTACGGTGCGCCCGAGGACAGCGAGTCGATCGGTTATCTGCTCGCACAGAGGCTGCGTGAACAGGGGGCCGGGGCCATCCTGGAGAAGCTCGCCAGCGGCCAATGACGCAGCCCTTGCGCGGCCTGACGATCGTCGTGACGCGCCCGCGCGCGCAGGCGTCGCGTCTGGCTGGCTGGATTGCCGAGCAGGGTGGCGAGCCGCTGATCTTTCCACTGCTCGAGATTTCTCCGATCATTGACCCTGCCCCCTTGCAGGCGGTGATCACGCGCCTTGGAAACTACTCGCTGGCGGTTTTCATCAGCCCGAATGCTGTCGATTTCAGCGTCCCGGCGATTCTTGCCAGGCAGGCGTGGCCATCGGGTCTGCAGGCGGCGGCGATTGGCCAGAGCAGCGTCGCGCTGCTTGCCCGTTATGGTATCGACCATGCGCTGGCACCTGTCGAGCGCTTCGATTCGGAGGCGCTGCTCGAACTGCCGGAAATGCAGCGTGCGCGCGTCGCCGGTAAGCGGGTGCTAATCCTTCGTGGTAACGGTGGCCGCGAACTGCTGGCCGATACCCTGCGCGAACGGGGCGCTGAAGTCGATGCCGTGAGTTGCTACCAGCGCTCGGCACCGGCTGACGCGGCGCCGCTGCAAGCACTATGGCGCAGTGGCCGACTCGACGCACTGACGATTTCATCGAGCGAGGGTCTGCGCAATCTCGTCGGCCTGCTCGATGCACCGGCGCGCGCCTGTCTGTGCGGCACGCCGGTGTTCGTGCCGCATCAGCGCATCGCCGAACTGGCGCAGGCGCTTGCCATGCGGCGGGTGATCCTGACCGGAGCAGCCGATGCCGGGATCATCGCGGCGCTATGCAGCCATGATTGGCAGCGATCATGAACCAAGAACCGGCCCTGCGGCGGGAGCTTCCGTCCAGTTGCGTGGTGCCAGCATGTCGTAGAGCGCAGCTTCGGCGCTGCCGGCTTCGGGATGCCAGTCGTAGCGCCATTTGACGACCGGAGGGAGAGACATCAGGATCGATTCGGTGCGCCCGCCCGACTGCAGGCCGAACAGCGTGCCGCGATCCCAGACCAGGTTGAATTCGACATAACGTCCGCGTCGGTACGCCTGAAAGTCTCGTTCGCGTTCGCCATAGGGCAGGGTCTGCCGTTTTGCAATGATGGGCAGGTAGGCTTCGCTAAACGCATCACCGACCGCCCGGGTGAGCGCGAAGCAGCGCTCGAAGCCGCCCTCGCTGAGGTCGTCGAAGAAGATACCACCGACCCCGCGCGGTTCGTTGCGGTGCTTGAGGAAAAAGTACTCGTCGCACCATTGCTTGTAGCGCGCGTGCGTGTCTGCTCCGAAGGGCTGCAAGGCTTGCTTGCAGGTGATGTGGAAATGCCGGATGTCTTCGGCAAAGGGGTAGTAGGGGGTCAGGTCCATGCCGCCGCCAAACCACCAGGCAGGGTCGGCATCGGCCCGGGTCGCGATCAGGGCGCGTACGTTCATGTGCGCGGTTGGGCAGTAGGGGTTTTCTGGATGCAGGACCAGCGAAACGCCCATCGCGGCGAAGGCGCAGCCCGCCAGTTCGGGCCGTTTGGCGGTTGCCGAGGCTGGCAACGCCGCGCCGCTGACTTGCGAGAAAGCGACGCCGCCGCGTTCAAAAACACGACCTCCCTCAAGGATGCAGGTGCAACCGCTGCCCGCGAGTGGCGAGCCGGCTCCCCTTGCCCAAGGGTCGGCGCGGAAGCTCGTGCCGGCACGACCTTCGAGCGTTTCGATGGCCGTGACGATACGCGTTTGCAGGTCGGTGAAGTACGCCTTGAGACGGGT